>Ga0302314_10022082_pt1 | contig 10450 bp, 4 predicted proteins | sample III_Palsa_N2_3_FD_200533 | JGI IMG/M metagenome (GOLD analysis project Ga0302314, IMG submission 200533) | Peat permafrost microbial communities from Stordalen Mire near Abisko, Sweden - III_Palsa_N2_3 | ecosystem: Environmental > Terrestrial > Soil > Palsa > Peat permafrost | place: Sweden... | reverse complement strand
AGGAATTTCTCGGTGCCCAGGCGGGTCAGGCGCGCTTCCTCGTAGATCACTTCGGTAATCTGGCGCAGTTCTTCCCAGCTGCGCGAGGGGTGGATGTTGACTTCGATCACGCCGGGGTCGGGCGTCACCTTGAGCACGTTCAGGCGCGAGTCCCCCGGCGGCGAATAGCCTTCGATGCGCAGCGGCACGTCCAGTTCCACCGCGCTGTCCTCCACCGCCGCCAGCAGGTCCAGGTAGTCCTCGATGGTGGCGGCCGGCGGCATGAACACGCACAGATATCCGTCGCGCGGCTCCACGCTCAGCGCGGTGCGCACGTTGCCGCCTTCCAGGTAGGCGCCGCGCCTGGCCGGGGCCGGCTGGTCGCGTTCGGCGGTGAGCTTCTGCACCCGCCGGGCGCGCCGGCGCTCGCTTTCCAGGTCCAGCTCCGCCTTGCGCGTGCTGGGCGATTGCAGGAAAGGCTGGCGCCGCCCGTCGGGCTGATCCGGCAGCGGATCGCGCTGGGTGAAGGGGTCGTAGGGAATGACGTGCGGATAGGCCAGCGGCGGCAGCCAGGGCAGGGCGTCCAGCGGCAGACGGAAGCCGATCGGCGAATCGCCGGGAATCAGGAACAGCCGCCCCTGGCGGAACGACCAGCGCTCCGAAATCCAGGCGCGCGACTGCCAGCGCTGCACCGGCAGGGCATAGCCGCGCGGCTTGTCCAGCCCGCGCTCGAACACCTTGGCGATGCGCGCGCGCTCCTCCGGGTCCTTCAGCTTGTTGTCCTCGGGCAGTACGTTGTCCGGCAGCTGGCGCTCGCGGTGCAGGTAAAAGAAGGCATCCTCGTAGGCCGGCAGGGCATTGTTCGGCGACACTTCCAGCCGCTCGGCGACACCGCGGATCAGCGCCCGCGCCGACTGCACGTCCGCCGGGGTGCTGCCGGTGGCCAGGTCGGTGCGCACGATCGGCTTGCCGTCGCCGCGGAAGTAACAGCCGTAGGCCCAGCGCGGCAGCGATTCGCCCGGGTACCACTTGCCCTGGCCGTAGGTCAGCAAACCCTCCGGTGCGAAGCGCGCGGCGAGGCGGCGGATCAGCTTGTCTGCCAGGGCCTGCTTGGTCGGGCCGACCGCGGCGGTATTCCACTCCGCGCCCTGCATATCGTCGATGGAGATGAAGGTCGGCTCGCCGCCCATGGTCAGGCGCACGTCGCCGGCCTGGAGCTTGCCGTCGACCTGGTGGCCGAGCTTGTCGATCGCCGCCCACTGGTCCTCGGTATAGGGCTTGGTCACGCGCGGCGATTCGTACAGGCGCTTGACGTACATCTCGTGGCCGAACTCCACCTCGGCCTCGTCCACCGCGCCGCTGATCGGGGCGGCGCTGGAGGGCTCGGGGGTGGCGCAGACCGGGATATGGCCCTCGCCGGCGAGCAGGCCGGAAGTGGGGTCCAGGCCGACCCAGCCGCCGCCGGGGAGGTAAACCTCGCACCAGGCGTGCAGGTCGGTGAAATCGTGATCGGTACCGGAAGGGCCGTCGAGCGACTTCACGTCCGGCGTGAGCTGGACCAAGTAACCGGAGACGAAGCGCGCGGCCAGGCCCAGGTGGCGGAAGATCTGCACCAGCAGCCAGCCGGTGTCGCGGCAGGAGCCGGAGCCGTTTTTCAGCGTCACTTCCGGGGTCTGCACCCCGGGCTCCATGCGGATCAGGTAGCTGATGTCGCTTTGCAGTTTCTGGTTGAGGCCCACCAGGAAATCGATGGTGCGGACTTTTTCCAGCGAAATGCCGGCCAGATACTCCTTCAACAGGGGGCCGGCCGGGGCGGGGCGCAAGTAGGGCTCGAGTTCCTCCTTGGCTTCCTCGGTATAGGTAAAGGGGAACTGTTCGGCCTCTCCCTCGATGAAGAAATCGAAGGGATTCCAGATCGACATGTCCGCGACCAGATCCACCACCACCTTGAATTCGGTCACTTTTTCGGGGAAAACCACCCGCGCCAGCCAGTTGCTGAAAGCGTCCTGCTGCCAGTTGACGAAGTGGTCTTTCGGCTCGATCTTGAGCGAGTAGGACAGCACCGGGGTGCGGGCATGCGGCGCCGGGCGCAGGCGGATGATCTGCGGCGACAGGGTCACGCGCCGGTCGTAGCGGTAGATCGTCTCGTGGTGCAGGACGGCGTGGATGCTCATAGGCGGAGGCTGGGCGCGGATCGCGCTGGGGGTTGGCCGGCTACAATACGCAAAAATCGCCGCACCGTGTCGGCGCCGCCCCAATTTCGGGGCCCAATTTTGAGGATTCCCGATGTCCGTCTTCAGCCATCCCGAGTTCGATTCGCATGAGCAGGTCGCCTACCGCTTCGACCGCGGCAGCGGTCTCAAGGCCATCATCGCCGTGCACAACACCCGCCTTGGCAAGGGCCTGGGCGGCTGCCGCATGTGGCCTTACGCCTCCGACGAGGAGGCGCTGACCGACGTGCTGCGCCTGTCGCGCGGCATGACCTACAAGGCGGCGCTGGCCGGCCTGCCGCAAGGCGGCGGCAAGAGTGTCATCATCGGCGATCCGCGCCATGACAAGACCCCGGCGCTGATCCAGGCCATGGGCCGCTTCGTCGACAGCCTCGGCGGCAACTACATCGTGGCCGAGGATTCCGGCACCAGCGTCGCCGACATGCGCCTGATGGCCGGCGAAACCGCGCACGTCGGCGGCCTGGCCGACGACAGGTCGGTCGCCGCCGGCCGCACCGGCGACCCGTCCCCGGCCACCGCCCTGGGCGTGTTCATCGGCATCCAGGCGGCGGTCCGCGCCAAGCTCGGCCGCGACGATCTCAAGGGCCTCAAGGTGGCGATTCAGGGCGTGGGCAATGTCGGCGGCCGCCTGGCGCGCCACCTGAGCGAGGCCGGCGCCAAGCTCTGGGTCACCGACCTGCACCTGCCGGCGGTGGAGCGCTGCGTCAAGGAATTCGGCGCCCAGGGCGTGCCGATGGACGTGGTGCATGGGCTCGACGTGGATGTGTTCGCGCCCTGCGCCATGGGCGCCGTGCTCAACGACCGCAGCATTCCCGAACTGAAGGCCGGCATCGTCGCCGGCGCCGCCAACAACCAGCTGGCCCGGCCCAAGCACGACCACGCCCTGCTCGAGCGCGGCATCCTCTATGCGCCGGACTACGTCATCAATGCCGGCGGCATCATCGACATCTTCTACGAGGGCCCCAACTACGACGAGGCCACGGTCAACGCCCACCTGCAACGCATCGGCCATACCCTGGGGCAGATCTTCGAGCACTCGGGCAAGCAGAAGCGGCCCACCGGCGAAATCGCCGACCGCATGGCGGAAGCGATTTTTCGCTAGACGCGAAAAACCGCTTTTTTTTGGTAGGTCGGTTCAAGGGCGCTTGCGCCCGGAACCGACATGCGCCGCCGAGTCGAATGTCCAGTGTCGGCTCCGCTGGGCTTGAGCCGACCTACGGCATCTCAAACCCGGCCAGCTGCGCCCAGGTTCCGCGATCCTCGAACGGCATGGTCACGCAACTCGTGCCGGGGATGGTGCTGGAGCCGGGGCCGACCACGCCCGACAGCGAACACAGCTGGCTGCGCGGGTGCACCCGGGTGAATTTCTGCAGGTCGACCGGGGCCGGCGGATTGGTGGTGTCGTACTGCTGCGCCAGGCTGGCCAGCGCGGCGTCGAGCGCCGCCTTGATCACCTGGTCGGGCGTGCGGCCCTGGCTGTAGTCGCCGAGCAGGCTCAGGCCGGAACTGGCCGGATCGAGGATGCGCAGCACCACGTTGTCCATGGCGCTCATGTCGAACAGGTGCGAGCCGACGTTGGTCTCGCGGCTGTACACCGTTTCGGCCATGCTCGGGTCGATTACCAGGGACTTGGTGAAGCCAAAGTACTGGTCGTCGAGGGCGCCGATCAGGGCATCGAATATGGTTTCGGCGGGCCGGTCGTGCGCTGTCGGATCGGTGATGTCGATGGCCGGGTTGAACTGCGCGCGGTCCCAGGACGCGAGCAGCTGTAGCGCGGCGGTCTCGGTCGGGTCGAGGCTGGCCGCGTTGCGCGAGGTGAAGGCGGCCAGAATCGGCAGGAAGCTGCGGGCGCGCTGGTCGCGGGTGCCGGTGATGTGCTCGATCTGCATCAGGTCGGCGAAAGTCCAGTCCGTGCCGGCGGCAAGCTGGTCGAGCAGGTTGGTGACGCGCTGTCCCGGGCCGCCGGGGCGGCTGGTTTCAGAGAAGCCCTCGCCGTCGATCCAGCCGTGCGCCGGCTTGGTGTTCCAGTTGGCCAGGTAGCCCTGCGGCGGATCGATCGCGTGCGGCATGGAGTCGAAAGGCACCGTGCCAACATCGTCGAAGGCGCCGGTGCCCGGCACCGGGAAGCGCAGATCGGTGCCCGGCGCGCGCTGCGGGAAGACGCCCGGATGGAAGTAGGCGATGTCGCCGTCGCGGGTGGCGACGGTGACGTTCTCGTTCCAGGTGACCTGGCGCACGCCGGCTTCGAAGTCGCTCAGGTTGGTGGCCTTGTTCCAGGCCTGGATGCCGACGATGGTGTCGGTCTCGTGCTCGAACATGGCGTATTCGAGCGAGCGCGCCAGGCCGGCGGTGTCGTCGCGGGCGACGATGGGGCCGTGCACGGTGCGGCACACCTGCAGCGTATCGGACAGTACCGGCGGGCCCGCCGGCAGGCCCATCGCGGTGGCGCGGTACATCACCGCCTCGCTGCGGCAGCTCATGTCCTGCCAGGCGCCATTGTGGAAATACTGGTTGGCCTTGCAGCTGCCGGCCTTGATCTGCGCCGTCGAGCAGGTAGTCTCAATGAAGCTCTCGACTGTCTTGCTGTAGCCGGTGGTCAGGCCCCAGGCGACGTCGGGGCCGTAGCCGATGCCGACCACCGGCAGGCCCGGCACCGAGGCGCCACGGGCGTTGTACGGGCCGGCGTGGACTTCCAGCTCGTACAGCTCGGTGGGATAGCTGTAGCCGAGCTGCGGCTCGGAGATCAGCAGGGCACCGTGGTCGCGCGTCTGGCTGGCGCCGATGGCGGCGGCAAAGGAGCCGCCGTGCAGGCTGCGGCGCCAGCTGTCGAGCCCGGCGACCAGGTCCCCGACGAGACGCGCGCGTCGCGCGCGCTGCGCGGCTGCGTGTGCCGCCGGCTTGCCGGCGGCGGCGATCACCGGCAAGGTGCAGACTCCGGGCAGCGGCGTGTTGCCGGTGCCGTCGCCTTTCCAGATGGTCTGCGGCAGGGACAGGGCATAGGCGGCGCGCGCCGCGAAGGCCGAGTCCACGCCGGCGCCGGCATTAGGATCGTCGCCGGTGAAGCCGGGGCTGTTCACGGTGACTACTGCCTGGGGATCGTCCTCCCACACCAGGTCGCGGAAGGCATTGCTGCCGGCGCTGGCGCCGAGCGCCTGCTGCAATAGCTGTAGCGTGATGATGTTCTCGAACTCGCGCCCGCCCTCGGCCGCCACGCTGCGCGTGATGACCACGCCGGAAGCGAGGATGTCTTTCACCGTGAACGGCTGCGGCGTGCTGCTCAGCACCGCGTATTCCGCCGGCAGCAGGGTGGGGTTCTCGCTGATCTTGGCCAGCCAGGCGTTGACCCCGGCGACATAGCCCTGCACCGCGTCCTTGGCGTCCTGCGGCAGGCGGTTGAAGAACTGCTGGTACTCGGCGTCGGTGTAGCCCAGCACCCGCGCCTGCACGTCGGCCTGGACGCTGCCGCAGCCGGCCAACGCGGCCAGCGTGCCCTCGCCCATGCGCCGCACGCCATCCATCAGGAACAGGCGCTGCTGCGCGGCGATATTGCCGGCGCCGTACCACAGGTCGTAGACATTGTCGGCGTAGATCGCCGGCACGCCGTAGCTGTCGAAATACACCTGCACGCCTGGCAGCGGTGTCTGCGGCGTGCCCTGCTTGTGGTCCTGGCCGTCCTTGAATTGGAAGCTCCAGTACAGCAGGCGCTGGTCGTCGACGTTGGCGCCGTAGTCGCCGGGCTGGCCGCCGAGCAGGCCTGCCGCCTGCCCGGCGACCGAGAAAAAGCCGGATTCGCCCGGCGGCAGCGCCGTCACCGCCTTAAGCACCAGTGCACTGCCGCCGCTGCTTCCGCCCGCACCGCTGCTGCTACCGCCACTGCTGCCAGTCACGCCGCTGCTGCTGCCCCCGGCCACCGCGCCGCCGCCGGCGTTTACCGGGCTGGAACTGCCGCAGCCGGCGAGGACGGCACAGATTGCGATCGGCGCGACCACGCGCATCACCTTGGCGAAATTCCCGGCAAAATTCATTGGCTGCTCCCCTCCGCTGGCACCCGCCGCTGAGCATCCGGCTTTGCGGCGCACTATACCAAGCTGCGGCGCGCGCCCCGCGACCCTTGCTGGGTTTCGCTACGCTCTACCCACCCTACAATAGGCTTGGCCCTGGTTAGGACAAGCACGATGGAGCAAATGTGAACTCAATCCCCTCCGACGAATCCCTGCAATCCCTGGCCCGCGCCATCGGCGAGCGCCTGCTCGCGCGCGGTCAGTGGCTTGCCACCGCCGAATCCTGCACCGGCGGCCTCATCGCCAAGCTGTGCACCGATATCGCCGGCAGCTCCACTTGGTTCGAGCGCGGGCTGGTGACCTATTCCAACGCCGCCAAGCGGGAACTGCTGGGCGTGCCGGCCGATACGCTCGACGAGGCCGGCGCTGTCAGCGCCGCGACGGTGCAGGAAATGGTGCGGGGTCTGCTCAAGGCCGCGCCGGTGCAATGGGCGGTGGCGGTCAGCGGCATCGCCGGTCCGGGCGGCGGCAGCGCCGACAAGCCGGTGGGGACGGTGTGGATCGGCTGGGGCGGAAGTGGCGTGGCCGCATCGTCGAGCCGCTTCCTGTTCGACGGTGATCGCGACGCGGTGCGCCGCCGCACGGCGCAGGCGGCTTTGCAAGGGCTGGAAGCGCTGCTGCAGGCGGGGCGCTAGCCTGCGGGCGAAAGACGGCTAATGCGCCGGACCGCCGGACGACGAATCCGGCGCTTCCCTGGCATAGCGCCAGGCATCCCAAATCCCGTAGGCCAGCAACACCAGATACAGCAGGCCCAGCCATACCGGAGCGCTCATCGGCTGATCGGCGAAGCGGCGTAGCGCAATCGCCCAGCGCAGCAGCCCGCTGCTGAGTATCGCCAGCGCGACCAGCATCAACCCCAGGCCCTGACGTGTCCTGCCTTGCTCGAGCTGGCCCAGGCCGGGTAGCAGCGCCGACAGCAGGGCAACGCGCAGCGCGGGCGGAGACTGCGCCGGCGCGGCCCCGGCCGTTGCCACCGCAAGCGGATGATTCAGAGGCTGGGTTGCGGCTAAGCTGCGTTGCTGCGCGCTGCGGATCATTTCGACCAGTTGCTGGGCATGCCGGCGATTCACCGCGTACAGGCGCAGCGCCTTTTCCTCGTTGTCCGTTTCGATCTCGACTGCCGAACTGACCGGGTTGAGCAGCCACAGCCACCAGGGCTTGGGCAGCACGCGCACCGCATACAGGTTGTGCCAGGTCGCTTGCCACAGCGGCTTGCGGCTGTAACCCGCGGAGGTCAGTAGGAGCAACAGGCGCTGGTTGGTGAGCAGCAGCAGGCGCGCGCGCCACAGGCTGGGGGCAACGCCGAAATCCTCGACCTGTTCGCCCCGGCCCAGCATGCCGGACAGGTAAGGTGTCCAGGCCTGCATGCGGCGCTGCGCCAGCCGGGTGTGCATGTCGAGGAAGGTCTGGGTCGAACGCCAGGCCATGGCGACGCCGAACAGCACCAGAGCGATCATCAAGGGCGCGCCCACCAGCGCCAGCCTCACCAAACCCGGTGAGCCGCTGTGCCGCGCATCAAGGGCGAGCTTCACCGCCAGGCCGGTGCCGCCTAGTTGCAGCAACACGATGACGATGAAAATCACCACCACCGACAGCAGCATCACGGCCGTTCCGCCGCGCGGCGGCTCGCGCTGCAGCTTGACCACGGCGCCGGCGGCGGCCAGATCGCCCTGCCGCCGCAGGCGCAGCGCATACAGCAGCAGCCCCAGACCGCCCAGCAGCACCATCAGGCGGGCGCCCATCTGCAAGCGCCGCAACAAGCCGGCCCGCGACGAGGCCCCGGCCAGGCGGGTCTGCAAGCCGGGATCGCCGAAGGCGCCCAATTCCGCGCCTTGCCGATCGAAACGCCGCAGGCTGAAGGTCTCGCCGGACTTCACCGCCACCAGCACATCATTGGCGCGCGCCACCAGCGCCTGCGGTTCCGCCGCCGCCCCAAGCAGGATCGTATGCAGGGTGTGCCCATCCGCGCCGTAGGCCAGCACCACGCCGCGCAGCAGATTGTTGCCGTGCCAGGAGGCATAGCTGCCGCCGTCGGGCGCGACGCTGACGAACACCGGCCAGGGATAAAAGTACGTCCGGCCGTCCTGTTCGACCGGGCCCGGCTGCGTAATCGTGCCCGGCGCCGGGCTCAGGTCCGGCTGGACTCTTTTCAGCAGATGATGATTGGTGTCCGCCAGCAACAGGCCGCCCCGCGGGTCGGCGGCGATGCCGTTGGGAAAGCGCAGCTCGCTGCCGCCGGCCGCCACAAACTGGCCGCCGCCGCTGAATGCCAGCAGCCGGTGATTCTGCGTGTCGGTCACCACCAGGCGATCCGCCGCGGGCTCGTAGGCGGCATGGAATGTCCCAAAAATCGGGCCTGCCGAAGGCGGCGGCGCAGTTTCAGCCAACCGTTGCCCATCGGCGGCAAGCAGGTAAAGCCGCTCGCTGCTCATGCTGCCGACCCATAGCCGTCCGTCCGGCAGCGGTGCCAGGGCAACGGCCGTGCCGATCCCGAGCTGTTCCAGGTCGAAGTGCGCTTCGACCTCTCCGGCAGGCGTCAGCCGCAGAAGTTCGCCGTTGAGCGTCAGCCAGACATGACCCTGCGCATCCGCGGCCAGATTGGCGGCGCCCGAAATCCGCGTCAGAAGCTGAGCCGCCCCGATCATGACGGCGACGGAAGCCAGCACCAGCACCAACACGGCGATCATCCCCGTGCGCAAGTTCCCCCCGATTCCCTGGCTCATTCTGTGTCCCCGAACCCGATGGTGCCGAATCTCCCCGCGAACGATACTAACCGGTGCTCGCTGGACAGTGCCAGCGATGCGGGCTCGATCCGGGTCCACGCCGGCCAGGCCGCTGCGCCTTTCCAAATTGCCCCGCTTGCGTTAGCGTGCGCCGGAACCAGGAGTCCGCAATGGAGCAGTCGCTGGAGTTTGTCGAGGATACTTACGATCCGGATCGATACGGCGCTCTGGAGCTGATGCGCCGGGCCAGGACCGACCAGCTGTCGATGTATACCCCGGTGTTTTTCGAGCGGAACATGCTGGCGCAGCGCTACATGTTTCTCTCCACGTACTTTCTCAACAAGCCGGAATACATCGAGCACGTCCTGTTGGGCAATCACCGCAACTACCTCAAGAGCCCCCTGGTGCGGCAGGTGTTGCGGCCGACCCTGGGCAACGGCCTGGTGACCAGCGAAGGGGATTTCTGGAGGCGGCAGCGGCGCATCGTCGCGCCGGCCTTCCATCACCAGCGCATCGCGAACCTGGTCGAGGTGATGGCGGCTTGCGCGGCGACCACGGTCGAGCGCTGGCAGGGGCAGCACGTGGAGTTCGACGTGCTGCCGGAGATGATGGGCCTGACCCTGGAAGTGATTGCGCGCACCATGTTTTCCACCGATGTCACGCCCGAGATTCCACGGGTGCGGCAGCTGATGGACGTGATCATCCGGGATACCCGCGTCAGCGCGGTCGATCTGCTCGGCCTGCCGGAATGGTTTCCCCGCTACCGCAAGCTGGCGCTGGCGCGGGCCATCGTCGAACTGAAAGCCTTGTTCTCACGCATCATCGCCCTGCGCCGCGCCGACGGAGCGGATCGCGGCGACTTGCTGTCGATGCTGATGGCCCGCGATCCTGAAACCGGCGAGGGCATGAGCGACGCCCAGCTCAAGGACGAGATCGCCACCATCTTCGGCGCCGGCCACGAAACCACGGCCAACGCCCTGAGCTGGGTCTGGTACCTGCTGGCGCGGAATCCCGAGGCGGAAAGCCTGCTGCACCAGGAAGTGGACCGCGTGCTGGGTGGGCGCGTGCCGTGCTACGCTGACTTGGCGGAGCTGAAATACACGCGCATGGTGTTTGAGGAGGCGATGCGTCTGTACCCGCCCGCGCACAGCATTGCGCGCACGGCTGTTGCCGAGGACCGCATCGGCGGCGTGCGCGTGCCGGCCGGGGCCAACGTCACTATCTCTCCCTACGTGACGCACCGCAGCGCCAGGTACTGGCCGGAACCGGAGCGCTTCGATCCCGAGCGCTTCGCCCCGGAAGCGGTAGCGCGCCGCCACCGCTTCGCCTACCTGCCTTTCGGCGGCGGTCCGCGCATCTGCATCGGCGCCTCGTTCGCGATCAGCGAAGCGCAGGTCATCATCGCCAGCGTGGCGCAGCGCTTCCGCCTGCACCTGGACCCCGCGCACCCGGTGAT
>Ga0302314_10022080_pt1 | contig 10451 bp, 10 predicted proteins | sample III_Palsa_N2_3_FD_200533 | JGI IMG/M metagenome (GOLD analysis project Ga0302314, IMG submission 200533) | Peat permafrost microbial communities from Stordalen Mire near Abisko, Sweden - III_Palsa_N2_3 | ecosystem: Environmental > Terrestrial > Soil > Palsa > Peat permafrost | place: Sweden... | reverse complement strand
GAGATAGCCGGTGTAGGGATCCGCGACCATGGCCACATCGGGGCTCACGCGCATCGGATTCGGCAATGGCTCGGCGTAGTCGCTCGCGAGGTTGAGCGTGGTCGCCAGCGCATCGGGGACGAGACCCACCTGATACGAGGGCTGCGACTCGAGCAAGCTGATGCCGCCGCCGGAGCCTGCGTAGAAGGAGTAATCATCGTAGGTGTAGCCGAAGTTCGAGACAGTCGCGACCCCGGAGTCCTCGACCAGTTTCTGGCTTTTCACCGTGACGTCGGTCAAGAACGCTCGATAGTTACCCCAGCCATACTCGGATTTGGTGCCGGTAGAGTCCTCAATCTCGAGCGTCGTTCCGCCAACCCCGGTGACCCAGGCGCTGGTCGCGGGCCAGGAGCCCGACGCCACGCCGTTCAGCGCAGCAAGATCGCCGTCATCGCCGGAGGAGAACAGCGTGGTCACGCCCTCCGCGGCCCCGGCCAGAGCGGCCTGGTCGAATGCTTGCTGCTCTCCCGGCGCAATCGACTCGCCGCCGTCACCCCAGCTGTTCGTGACCACGTCGGCGAGACCGTTGTACAACACGTTCATGATCGCCACGGTGAGCGAGGTTTCGCAATCGCGCGATCCCACGAACAGGATTTTCGCGCCGGGCGCGGCGCCGTGCACGGAGGCGACGTCGAGCGACTGCTCCAGCCACCAGCCGTAGGGCCCGCACACCTCGTCGGGCGAGACATCGTAAATGCCGGCCGGGATGAGCTGCGAGAAATTGCTGCTGGTGAGCTTGGGCAAGTCATGGTTCGCCGCGTAGCGGTTGCCGTCCGCCTCCAGAGTCGGCGAGGCGTAGGCATCGACGATCGCGACGGTGACGCCGGCGCCCGTGTACTTGACCTTGTTCAATCCATAAGCCGCCTGGATCTGCTGCGGGGTGTAGCCGCAATTCAGCCAGGGTATCGCGGCGCCGTACACATCCGCAGCCGTCGTCAGCGTGGCGATCTTTGCCGAACTGCCGAAGTCGGTATTGCAGTACGGAGACGGGTTGCCGGCCGCCACGGGCGGCGGGGTTGTCGCCGGGGCGGTCGATTTCTCCACTGTCGCCGGAGCGCGCAGCGCACCCATGCTCTCCGACTGGTGAAAGGGCTTGCGCAGCACCGCCGAATCATCGAGTCCCTCGATGAACAGCACCTTGCCCGCAAGCGAGGCGGGAATGGTCGGCGCGTTGTTGTTCGCGCGCAAGGTCTTGCCCTTATACGAGTAGAGGTTCTGGGTCACCTTGAACGCGGTGCGCAGCTGAGCGACCGTCGCCGTGGCGGTCACGTACATGCCGTGCGGTCCCTGAGTCACGTTGGTCATGCCGGCGTGCTCGAGCAGCGACTTGACCGCGGCGACATCGGCCGTGGCCGGCTCGAAACGCTGGCCGAACTGCTGCGGCGTGATGTAACGGCCGTATTCCTTGCTCTTCGGATTGGAGACCTCGGCGACCAGCGACTTAAGACCCGCAAGGTTCTTGGCGTTCATATGCACGGCGACGGTCACGGAGGTGCCCGCCGAGGCGGACCCCATCAGTTTCGCGCTCTTCACCCAACTGGCCACGTTGCCGGCGACCGTCGAGCTGTCTGCCGCCATCGCCGCACAGGCGAAGGCGACGGACGCGAGGCCGCCTACGATGATTCGAAACCCTGAATGCTTCATCACGAAAATCCCCTTTATATGATTTGAAGTTACGCGTGAGCCCGCGGGCTTCCATTGCCCTCACGGAATTCGCCGGCCGGAGCCGGACAGTTTGAGCTGGATCATCCCCTCGACTTATTGCCGTTGTGCGCACCTGTTGCGCGCGCGATGCGCAAGTGCGTGCTTCTCAATTCGCAAAACCTGGGAGCGACTTGACCACAGCTTCAGGCTTATCCGCAAGTAGAAAAAAATAAAACCGCCACCCCGGCCGCGTTATGGCAAATTGATGACCGCGCGCGCGGCGGCGGTTGCACCGCGCGAGGGACTCTCGGGGGATCGAACATGCAGATTGGACTCTGCGCTCGCCGACCGGCGGCGCTCGTATGTACCGCCGTGCTGATCTCATGCGCCGTCGCGGCGTACGCGTCGGCGGCGGACGCCGCCGGCCCGGATTACCGCGCGCGGGTGCTGCGGGTGCTCGAGCAGACGCCGCTCATCGACGGCCACAACGATCTCGCGTGGGAGATCCGTGATCGCTACAAGAGCCGGCTCGCTGGCATCGATCTGAAAACCGATACCTCGAAACTGCCGGCGCCGCCCGACATGGCGCCGCTCATGACCGACATCGTGCGCCTGCGCGCCGGGCATGTCGGGGGACAATTCTGGTCGGTGTGGGTGCCTGTCGACGTGAAGGGTCCCGAGGCCGTGGAAATGACGCTCGAGCAGATCGATCTGGTCAAGCGCATGGCCGCCCGCTATCCCGCGGATCTCGAGATCGCCTACACGGCGGCGGACGTGCGCAGGATCCATCGCGCCGGCAAGATCGCCTCACTCATCGGCATCGAGGGCGGACACCAGATCGACAACTCACTCGCGGTGCTGCGGCAGATGTACGATCTCGGCGCCCGCTACATGACGCTCACTCACTCGCGCAACACCGGCTGGGCGGACTCAGCCACCGATGCGCCGCGTCACCACGGCCTCACGCCCTTCGGCGAGGAGGTGGTGCGGGAAATGAATCGCCTCGGCATGCTCGTCGATTTGAGCCACGTCTCGCCCGATACCATGCGCGCCGCGCTGCGCGTGAGCACGGCGCCGGTGATCTTCTCGCATTCCTCGGCACGCTCGCTCGTGGACCATCCGCGCGACGTGCCCGACGATGTGCTCAAGCTCGTGGCGGCGAACGGCGGCGTGGTCATGGTGAATTTCGCGACCGGCTACGTGTCAGACGCGGTCAACCGCTGGGATGCCGATCGCGCGGCCGAGCGCGCGCGCTATGACAGTCCGCCCTTCGGCGGACTCTATATCGGCCAACCTGACCGGGCCAAGGCCGCACTCGCGGCGTGGGAGCGCGAGCATCCGAAGCCCGAGGCGACGCTTGCGCAGGTGGCCGATCACATCGAACACATCCGGCAAGTGGCCGGCGTCGACCACGTCGGGCTCGGATCGGATTTCGACGGCATCCCCGAGACACCGCGCGGCCTCGAGGGAGTCGACAAATATCCGGATCTGCTGGTCGAGCTCATGCGCCGCGGCTGGAGCGACGGCGATGTCGCGAAAGTGGCCGGGGCGAACGTACTGCGCGTCATGGCCGACTGCGAGCACGTCGCGGCGAGGCTGCGCTCGCAGCAGGCGTCGGAGGTGGTGTTCGAGGCGAGCGAGGGGTCCGCCGGCGACAAGCACTAGGGAAGCTCCGCACAGGGTAGAGCTTCCCTAGACCCGAGCGCTCGCGCGCCGAGCTATTCGACCACCACGGTGCCGACCATCCGTGGATGGATGGTGCATAGGTAATGATAAGTCCCCGCCTTATCGAACTTGAATGAGAAGCGCTCCTGCGTATCGAGGGCCGACGAACGGAACAAGCCTGCGTCGCTGAACACCGTATGAGGCTCATCGTCGAGGTTCACCCAGGTGACGGTCGTGCCCGCCTTCACCGTGACGCTCGCGGGAGCGAACATGAAGTTCTTGGCGGAGACCTGGATGATCGTCTCGACCGCCGGCGCCGCAGCGGCGCCATCGCTCCCTACGCACAGCGCGGCCGCCAGTATCCCGGCGGCAAAGAATATTTTGAGGTTCATGCCAGCGTCCTGTCTGCGAGCGCAAGCGAGCGCGGATGCTTCACGACCGACACGCTGCTGATGCCCAGCACGCGGGCGAGTTGATCTGCGGGAACTTTGAGCGGGCCGGGTCCCTCGCCCACGCCCGCCGCGGGCTGCGGATAGGCGGTCGAGCGCGCGGTGTGAAACGTCACGTTGCCCTCGACCTTTTGCGCGATCTGATGAATGTGGCCGTTCAGCACGGTCACGGAGCCGAAGCGGCGCAGATAGCTCATGAGCTGCGGTGCATCGCCCGTGCCCCAGCCCCAAGGCTCGTAGACTGACCAGAGCGGCATGTGCGCGAACACCACGATGGGCGTGCTGGCCGAACGGCCCTTGAGATCGTCCTCGACCCACTCGAGTTGATCGCTGCCCAACGTACCGAGGCCGCCGGGCTTGAACTGCAGCACGTTCACCAGGGCGATGAAGTGAACGCCCGCATGATCGAAGCTGTAGTAGCCCTTGTTGTTCGAGGCCTTGCCGAAGCGGCTGAAGTATTCGCTCACGGCCGCATCGCTCGTGTCGTGCTCGCCGGGCACGGTGTGCATTTCGCCCGCGTTAATCCGTGAGAGGAGCTGTTGCGCGAGATCGAATTCCGCCGGCCGGGACAGGTGAGTGATGTCGCCCGTATGAATGAGGAGCGCGGGAGCCTGCGGCATCGCGTTGACGAGATCGATGGCGCGCGTGAGCGTCGCATTGACGTCAGGGTTGGCATCCTTATTGAAGCCGATGTGGGTATCGCTCAGCTGCACGAACAGCGGACGGCCGAGCCGGGCCGTGCGCTCGGCGTCCGCGGCCGCGGCGGCGAGATCGAGCGGGGTGAATACGCCGCCAGCGAGTACGAAGAGCGTGCCTGCCCCGCCGTAGGCGAGACAGCCGAGCGCCTTGCGGCGGGAGGGGGAATCGAGCGAGTCATCCGTCATAACAGCCTCCTTGGGCTTTAGGTTCGGACGGAAGACTCCGCATGGCTCGCATTTATTCCACAGTCATTTATTCCAGTGTCAGCCGTGGCTCTCCTGGCCCTCGGCGGCGCGGATGAGGCTCACGAGCTTCGAGAGCTCGGACCAGCCGGTGTCGGACACCGCGCAGTAACGCAGATTGCCGTCTTTCCAGAAGGCGAGGTGATAGCCGTTACGCGTCGTGTCCGCGGGCAGCGCCCCCTCGCCCTCCCAACTGAAGACGTTGATCACGTGCGGGCCGTGCTGATACACGAGCGCCGCGGCGCGCTGGTGCTCGAAGTAGTCGGCGCGACCGCCGAGCAAGCGATAGCCCTGATCCGCGAAGTCATACACCGCCGGCGAGACGTCGACGTGCCCCGCAAACCAGGGCTTCACGGTGTGCCGGTCCGTCGATTCCACATCGACGAGATGCGAAGGCAGAAGCGAGCGGACGTGCGCATTGACGAGATCGTCGAGCAGCGCGGAGCGCGGGGAAACGACGTACGGAGAAATGAGAAAAAAGGCCAGGACCGCCGCGAGCAACCCGCCACCCGCACCGGTGAGCAGGCCGCGCCCGAAGGAGGGTGTGGATTGCCCGCGTGCCGGCCGCCCCGCTCTTGCGGCGCGCCTACGCGCGGCGAGGGCCGTGAGGGCGGCGAGCGGGTCCCCCATCAATTCGTCCTCGGGGCCTTGCTTTTGAGCAGCGGCAGCCGAGGCTTCCCGATCGAGCGCCGCGGTGACGCGCGCGGCCAGCTCGGCCGGCGCACGCTCGTTGGGCAGCTCGGCACGCAGCGCCGAGCGCATGGCCTCGAGACCCTCGAGCGCCGCGCGGCACTCCGCGCAGGTCTCCAGATGCGCCTCGAAGGCGGCAGCGGCGAGGGCGTCGAGCTCGCCGTCGAAATAAGCGTGCAAGCGGCTTTCGGTCTCAGCGCAGGGCATCGCGTTCCTCCTCGCTCGTCATCGACCAGCGGGCTTTCAAGGCCGCGCGGGCGCGGGCGAGCCGCGACATGACGGTGCCGATGGGCACCTCAGTGACCGCGGCGATTTCTCGATAATCGAGCTCTTCGATTTCGCGCAGGATCAAGACCTCCCGATGCTCCGGCGGCAAGTCAGCGAGCAGACGCGCGAGGCTCCGCTGCTCGTCGCGGCGCATGGAGGCGGACTCGGGTCCCGGGGCCGGGCAGACCAGCTGCGGCTCCCCCTCCTCGGGCAGCGGCACGAGGCCGCGACGGTCGCGCTGCGCAATCCCCGTCAAATGACAGTTGCGCACGATGGTGAAGAGCCAGGCCTTGACATCGCCGCCGCGCAATCCGTCGAAGCCGCGGAACGCCCGCAGCATTGCCTCCTGCACGAGGTCGTCCGCATCCGCCGGGGAACGGGCGAGCCAGCGCGCGAAGCGATACGCCGCATCGAGGTGCGGCAGCACCTGGGCATCGAAGCGGGCGCGCCGGGCCTCTCTCGAACTCCGCTCGACACTCACGGCTCTCGTCTTTTGCTCATCGGTCACCCTGGAGGACTCGCGCCGGCGCCATTTTATTCCCTTCCCCGGGGAGCCGGGCCGCGGATATCATTTCCACCCCTTGACATCCTCCCCGCCCTAGGCAAGGGCGGGGATTCCCTCAGCAGGCGTTCGATAGTCCCGAACGGAAGAGGATATTTCGAGCCGAGTTGATGTCCCGATCATGCGAAACACCACACTCAGCACATACCCAGCTTCTCGGGCAAGGGTCGGGAATGGAACACCCGGAAGGTGTTGCCTGCAAAGCGGAAGGCTTTCCCCTCGCGCTTCAGATCGCGGCCTTTCAGGGGCACCCAACCCAACGAGCGCCGGCCCCGCCAGCGCAAGCACGGGCGGTTTCTCTGCCGGCGGGACTTGGCGTACTGCTCGCACACGGCGTTGATGGTGCCTGCATGCAAGGCAAGATCCTTGCTGCTTCCCGCAGTCAGCCGATTCAGATCAAAGCCGCTCGGCCAGCGCTTGTTCCACTTCAGAGCCTGAAGTTGAGTATCGTTGCAGAAATTCCAGACGAAATTGCAGGCCCGCGCTTGGCTGTTGAGGTGTCCCGTCAACGACTTGATGCGGTATCGATACACCAGCAACATCTACGAAAGTTAATGCCTTCGCAGAAATCAGACAAGACCCTGAAATTGACCAAAACGTCCATTTATAGGAACCGCATATCCCCACCTCGAGCGAGGCACTTCATCCCCGGCGCAAGCGCCGGGGTCTCCGTGCCGGAGAAGCGATGAAACAGGGATCGATTCTCGTCGCGGGGTTACTCCTCCTGTCCGTCGCGTATGCGGCGGACCCTCCCCCGCTGCAGGAAGGCCTGTGGGAGGTGCGTGGGCGCAGTGTCGAGAATCCCGGCGCCCGGGTCACGAATTTCAGTTACCGGCTCTGCCGCAATCATGCCTTCGATTCGGCCATGGACGCGCAGGTCAAGAACGCCAAGGAATGCAGCACCTCGTTCGATGACCTCGGCAACGGTAAATTCGCCGCCGCCTCGAGCTGCACCCTGGGCGGCCGGGTCATCGTGTCGAAGGGTACCTACACCTATGACAGCGCGACGTTGACGCACGCCGAATCGCACGCCACCTACAGACCCGCCTTCAACGGCAAGACCGAGGAGACATTGCTGCAGGAACAGCGCTATCTAGGTGACTGCCCGGCGGGCATCAGTCCCGGGGATCGGATCATGAGCGACGGGACGGTGCAGCGCTACGGGCAGTAGCGCGAGCGTCAAGGTCGACGGCCGGCGTCAGTCTGCGGGCCAGAACGCCGCCTCGGCCGCGCGCAGCGCCCGCGCCACTCGCTCCGCCCACGCCGCCTGGCCCTCCTCTTCCTTGATGAGGTCCTGGCGGATCTCGATCTCGACGTGCGGAAGGCCGCGCACCTCGCCGTGCTGCGGAACGGAGTAATCGGTTTCGTCGCTCACGAAGTAGGGCTCGTTGTCCGCGACCGTGAGATCGCGCTCCCGGCGCAGCATCTCGAGCACCAATCCGGCGAAGCGCCGGTCGCGGTTGTAGAGCACCGCGGCGTGCATGTCTCGCTTCGAACCCTTGTACTGATCGGTCATGCTGTGCTGCGCCACCAGGATGGTGCGCCGGCCCGCGGCCTTGCGCTCATCGAGGAGCGCGCGGATGCGCGCGTGATAGGGCTCGAAAATTTCGGTGCGCCGCGCGGCGATTTCCGCGTCGCTGAGATCGAAGTTCCCCGGGATCGAGACCAACTCGCTCAGCCTCGGAATCGAAGTCTCGACGCCCGGATCGCGATTGCAATCGATCACGAGGCGGGAGTAGTTCTGCGCCACGAGCGGCGCATCGAGGCTGGCGGATACCAGCCTCGCGAGACCCAAGGCGCCGATGTCCCAGGCGATGTGCCGGGTGAGTTCCGAGTCGGGCAGCCCCAGATTCTCGAGCGAGCGCGGAATGCGCGCGCCCGCATGATCGACCACGATCACGAAGTTCGATCGCCCTTCGGGGCGCTCCTCGAATACGGGCCCGGGCTCATCGTCCGCGAGCAGCTTGAATCCAGCCCTTGATCGATCCGTCATGCGCATGTCCCGCCGTTCGTTCATGGGTTTGCAATATAAATCATTGAGACAGTATCCCAGCCAATCATCGCCGTCTGCCCCATGCTAGGGTGAATCAATGAACGATGTGCCGGAAGCCGCCACACCGCCCCCACCGACGGGGTACCGTGCCGTGTGGCAGCGCGTGAAGTCCCATCCTCTGGCACGCGTGGGGCCGGGCCTCATCACTGGGGCTGCGGACGACGATCCGAGCGGCATCGCGACCTACTCGCAGGCCGGTGCCCAATTCGGGTTCGACATGCTCTGGACCATGCCGCTCTGCTATCCGCTCATGTCGGCCATCCAGTACATGTGCGCCTGCATCGGCCGCACTACCGGCAGGGGTCTCGCGGCGAACATCAAGGTGGCGTTTCCGCCGCTGGTGCTGAAGGGCGTCGTGCTCGCCCTGCTGGTCGCCAACACGCTCAACATCGCCGCAGACCTCACCGCCATGGGAGAGGCCGGCGCGCTGGTGACGGGTATCGATCGGCACGTCATGACCGCGGTGTTCGTGACGATCACGCTGCTTTTGCAGATTTTCGTGCCCTACGACCGCTACGTGTTCTTCTTGAAATGGCTGACGCTCTCGCTGCTCGCCTATGTGGCCGTGCTGTTCGTGGTGCGCGTGCCCTGGGGCCAGGTGGCTCTGCACACGTTCATTCCCCGCTTCAAGCCCGATGCCGCGGCCGCGGCGGTGGTGGTGGCGATATTCGGCACCACCATCAGCCCGTACCTCTTCTTCTGGCAGGCCTCGGAAGAGGTTGAGGACATGGAGGCGGGTCGCGAAGCCGGGCTGGTGAAAAATCCCGCAGCGGCCCCCAAGGAGCTGCGCCGCATCCGCTGGGATACCTGGAGCGGCATGTTCTATTCCGACCTGGTGGCGTTCTTCATCATTCTGGCCACGGCCGTCACTTTGCACACGGCGGGCGTTACCAACATCCAGACGGCCGCACAGGCGGCGAGCGCGCTGCGCCCCCTCGCGGGGGAGTTCGCGTTCCTATTTTTCACGGTAGGAATCGTGGGTGTGGGTTTGCTCGCCGTCCCGGTGCTCGCCGGCTCGGGCGCGTATGCGCTCGCGGACAGCATGGGCTGGCGCTACGGGCTTGGCCGCAAGTTGTCCGACGCGCCGGGTTTCTACGCCGTCATCGCATCGAGCGTGCTCGCTGCCCTCGTGCTGCAATACTCCCCTATCGACCCGATGAAGGGGCTTTTCTGGAGCGCCGTCATCAACGGCGTCGTGGCCGTACCGCTCATGGCCGTGATCATCTTGCTCGTGTCCAAGAAATCAGTGATGGGACCCTTCACGGCGAGCCGCACGATCGTCGTGCTCGGCTGGATCGCCACCGCGATCATGGGTGCCGCCGCCGTGAGGATGCTGATTCCCGGATAGCGCCCGCCGCCGGCTCGGCGCCGTTCTGCTTCAGCCGTCGCGTCGCGGCGAGGGTCGCCGCACAGGCAAGCGCCGCCTCCTCGCCCTTGGTGATGAAATGCTCGCTGAAGAACGCGCGATGCGTCTCGTGCTCGTGGAATTGCTGCGGCGTAAGCACCAGCGAGAGTACGGGCACCTCGGTGTCGAGTTGCACGCGCATGAGCGCATCGATGACGCTCGCGGCGACGAATTCGTAGCGATAAATCCCGCCATCGACGACGAATCCCGCTGCAACGATCGCGTCGTAGCGTCCGGATTTGGCGAGCAGTTGCGCCCTCAAGGGGATCTCGAACGCGCCGGGAACCTCGAAGCATTCGACCGCCTCGGGGGCATAACCCTCCTCGTCGAGGCGGCGCAGGAAAGATCCGCGGGCTTGATCGACGATGTCGCGATGCCAGCAGGATTGGATGAAGGCGATGCGCGCGGGCGCTTCGGCGGTCTCTTGAAAACGACTGTGACTCATATAAATCTCCCGGGCTAGAACAGCTCGGGGCGTCGAAGTGGACATGAGAGCCGCAAGATGGCCTGCTCGCAGGTCATGGCAGCCGGAATAGCCCGCTGCGCAGCCAGTGCAGCCCTGCGTCGCTTCCTTCCACTCCGCTCTCGTACATCCGGACTTTCAGACACCTCCGATCGAGATGCCTACCGTCGGCCCCGGGTTCTCACCGGATCCTGCTGCCTTGCCGTTCGGCAAGCGCCCGCGGGCTCATGCGATTTCTCGCCATCACCGCCGGTGGGGACTTTCACCCCGCCC
>Ga0302314_10022074_pt1 | contig 10452 bp, 3 predicted proteins | sample III_Palsa_N2_3_FD_200533 | JGI IMG/M metagenome (GOLD analysis project Ga0302314, IMG submission 200533) | Peat permafrost microbial communities from Stordalen Mire near Abisko, Sweden - III_Palsa_N2_3 | ecosystem: Environmental > Terrestrial > Soil > Palsa > Peat permafrost | place: Sweden... | reverse complement strand
ACGCGCCCGGAGACCATCGCCACCGGCTTGAAGGTCATGTCCGACTGGGCCGGCAGCATGCTGCTCCTGCCGGAGCAGGTCGAGAAGGAGCGCGGCGTGATCCTGGCCGAGATGCGCGACCGCAACGACCCCGACTACCGCGAGTTCCTCGCCGCCTCGCAGGGCATCTACCGGGGCACCCTGATCTCCCAGCGCATGCCGATCGGCGTCAAGGAGACGGTCTCGGCCGCGACCGCGCCGCTGATGCGCGCCTACTACAACGACTGGTACCGGCCCGAGATGATGGTGCTGGCGGTGGTCGGCGACATCGACGTGGCGGCGGTGAAGGCCCAGATCCAGGCCGCCTTCGGCCCGATCACCGCGCGCTCGACGCGCGGGCGCCCGTCCTTCGGCGTGGTCACGCCAGGCCTTGAGTTCATGTACATCCACGAGCCCGAGGACACCGCGACCGCGGCCGAGGTCTCGATGGTGCGCCCGCGCGTGCGGCCGCACGACTCGCTGGCGCTGCGCCGCACCGAGCTCCTGCAGGACATCGCGCACCGCATCTTCGACCGCCGCATGGCCGACCTGGTCGAGAAGAATCCCACCGGACCGATCCTCGGCGCCACGATGTCGAGCGGGCAGTGGCTGCAGATCTGGCAGGCCTCGGTGGACGTGCAGTGCCGTCCGGCGAAGTCCCTGGACGCGCTGCGCGACGCCGAGATCGAACGCAACCGCATGCTGCGCTACGGTCCCACCGCGGCCGAGCTCAAGGTCACCCTCGACGCGGAACGCTCCGATCTCGAGCAGGCCGTCGCCCAGAGCCTGACCCGCACCAACACCAACCTCGCCAATGCGCTCTACAGCTCGGTCTACCATGATGAGGTCTTCCTCTCGCCGACCCAGGAGCGCGACCTCTACGAGCCGATGCTTGCGACCATCACCACCGCGGAGGTCACCAAGGCCCTGAACGACGAGTGGGCCGATGATGGCGGTCACACCACCGTGACCGTGACCGGACGCGACGACCTGGGCAAGGACGCCGAGACCGCGATCCGCGGCGCCTACGACATCGCGCGCTCGTCGCACATCGACGCACCCGCCGAGCGCCAGGCCGCGACCTGGGCCTACGGCACGGTCGCCGATAGCGGCGCCATCGCCGCCGACCAGGCGCTCGACCCGCAGATCCGCGCGCTGCGCTTCGCCAACCACGCCGCCGTCAACCTCAAGCACAGCGACTTCCAGCCCGGCCAGGTGCTGATCGCGGTGCGTCTGACCATACCGCCCATCGCCCGCCAGCCGGGGCTCAGCGACCTGACCTCGATGGCCTTCCTCGACGGCGGACTGGGCAAGCACACCGCGCAGGACCTGCGCGAGATCTTCGCGCCGACCAGCGTGCAGGAGCAGGGTCTGCGCTTCGACGACGACGGCGCGGTGATGGAGCTCAGCTGCCTGCCCAAGGACCTCGAGTTCGCGCTGCAGGTGATCCGCGCCTACATCACCGATCCGGCCTGGCGCGACGAGGCCGCCTCGCGTGCCAAGACCGCCTGGATCGAGGCGATGCGCTCGCTCGACACCAACCTCGACGCCCAGGTCCAGCGCACCTTCGAGTTCAATGCGGTCGACAACATGCCGCAGCGCCGTCCGGTGACCCTGGACGAGGCGCAGCTGGTGACCATCCAGCAGTGCCAGGGCTGGTTCACGCCCTATCTGCAGACCGCGCCGCTCGAGGTCACGATCGTCGGCGACATCGACCTGGCCGTCGCCGGGGCACTGGCCAAGCACTACATCGGCAGTCTCGGGGAGCGCAGGCCGCTGGTCCTGGTCACCGATCCGCCCGGGCCGGGCGTGCTGGCCGCCGCGGCGCCGATGCCGGCCAAGACCATCATGCTCGACGTGCCGGGCACCAATCCGCGCGCGCTGATGCTGATCGGCTGGCCGACCGATGACTTCTATGATGTCAAGAAGCTGCGCCGCCTCGGCATGCTCGCCCAGGCGATGGGCGAGAAGCTGCGCGTGAAGGTGCGCAACGAACTCGGGCAGGCCTACAGTCCGTACGCCTTCCGCACCGCCAGTGAGGCCTACCAGGGCGTCGGCTTCATGGGCGCGATGGTCGGGGTGGCGCCGGACAAGGCCGAGATCGCGCGCAAGGCGATCCTCGACATCGCCACCGACCTCGCGACCAACGGCGTCAACGACGAGCTGATGGGCCGCATCCGCGCGCCGATCATCAAGAACCTCCAGGCGCAGCGCCAGCGCAACGACTACTGGCTGAACACCGTGCTTTTGCGCCTCCAGGAGCAGCCCTTCCGGCTGGCCTGGTCGCTGGCGATGGAGGCCGACTACGGCTCGATCACGGCCGCCGAGCTCTCCGCCCTGGCCAAGCAGTACCTGATCAATGCCAAGGCGCTGCAGGTGATCGGCGTCTGCAAGGGCGCAGCCCCGGCCAGCGCCGCAGTGCCGGTCGGAGGCGCGCCCGTGACCGCGCCGGCTCCGGCGCCGACTCCAGCCCCGGCTCCTGCTCCAGCCCCGGCGCCGCCGGCCGCAACGCCCGCCGGCAAGTAGCCGGCTTCAAGTGACAATGGTCCAGACCGTGGCCGGCACGGCCGGCTACTGGTTCCAACGGTAGAGGCTGCCATCGGCGATGAGCCCGGATGGCGTCAGCTGTGGCTGGGTGGTGCCGGTGGCGAGCGCGGGCGGCAGGCGCACCTGAGCGCCACCGGGATAGACGACCGCCTGGCCATCCTCGCGCTGGACCAGCACGCGATCCCACACCGGCAGCGGCGCCGTCCAGCGCAGGCGCGCGGTCACGGCCACGCGCACCGCTTCGACCTGCTGAGCCGGTGCATCGAAGCCGGTGGAGCGTGGCACCACGGCGACCGCCAGCTCATCATCGGACGGGCCGCTCATCACCAGGCAGTCGGCCGAGGCCAGGCGGCAGCGTGACGGCTGGGCGGGGAGGCCCGCGCAGTCGATGGTCAGGGCCAGGCGGCCCGATGCGGCGTCGAGCACGGTGAGCCGGTCGGTGCCTTCGGCGACCACCGCGAAACCGTCGACCAGCGCCAGCGAACGGCTCGGCGCCTGCGCCGCACTGCTCCAGCGCGTGCGCCAGCGCAGCGCCCGGCTCTGCGGATCATGGCAGCTGAGCGTGGTCTCGCCCGAGACGTGGTCCAAGACCAGCAGCCCGTCGCCATAGCGGTGCACGCGTCCCAGGCTCTGGTCGAGCACGACCTCGTCGCTGCGCACCGGCTCCTGCTGGGGGATGCCTGTGAGCAGGGGCTCGGTCGGCAGCAGTGCCGGCGCTACGGTCGGCAGCTGGGCGCGTTCCAGCGCGTCGGCCATGACCTGGGCGCTCGAGGCGTGGTGCCAGAGCCCCGGAGGCACATTCAGCTCATTGACCGACCAGTTCACCTCCAGGGCCGGATGGTCGCGCAGGCAGCTGAGCAGGCGCTGCAGGGCCAGCGCGCGCGCTCCCGAGTTGGAAGAAAGGCGGTAGACCACGTAGCGCACCGTCGCGATGTCGGCGGGGCCGCCGGCCAGGGACTCGGCGCTGGCGGCGACTTCCAGGAGATGCGCGGGACCGAGCGCGCACTGCGCGGCGAAGGCCACGGCCCGCCCGGGGTCGGTGCCGAGCGCCGCCGGCGTCAGGAGCTCCAGCGCCTCCTGCGGCCGGCCGGCCGCGACCAGCAGCTGGGCATGCGCGACCACGTCGGCGCCGCTAAGCTGCGCCGCGAGGCTCGGCACCGTCCAGCAGCCGCCATCGGGCGCGAGCAGCAGCGGGATGGTGGCATCACGGGCATCATGCCCGGCCAGCCGCCAGCCCGGGCCGACCGCCAAGTGGTGGCGCATGCGCGCCACGAGCGACGACCCGTCATAGAGCTGCAGCTCCTGCGGCAGCAGCCACAGGCTGCGCGTCCCGCGCACCAGCGGGGCGCCAAGCGGCTCGGCATTCAGCTCGAGCGCCAGCGGCGTGGTCGCATGGAAGGCCAGGCGCCAGGCGCGCTGGCCGGTGGCGAACCAGCAGGCGCCGCCGCCCACCGCCAGCAGCCGGGTGTCGCCCGGAGGCGGCGACAGGGCCTGCACCGCGCCATCCTCATAGACCACGCGCAGTCCACTGACGTCATGCACCAGCGCCGCACCGGCCCCGGGCAGCACGTCGGCGCTCAGATCGAGGCGCAGCTGCCAGAGGATCCGCCCATCCGGCGTGCAGGCCAGCAGCCAGCCCGGCTGGGACTGCCAGACCACGCTCAGGCCACCGACCGGGCGGGAGTCCAGGGGGGCCGAAGCCTGGGGTTCGCCCGGTGCGGCGAGCGCCAGCGCGGCGGCGACGGTGGGCGCATCGCCGCACAACTCCCGCGCGACGCGATCGCGCTCCTGCAGGGCTGGTGCTGCGCCCGTGTCCGCAGCGCACAGGGCCGCCGCGCACAGGCACTGGGTGAAGCGGCCGAAATCGAAGGCCTGCGCGGCGAGCGCACCCAGCTGGGCCTGGGCGCTGGGCGCGGGCAGGAAGTCGAGGGCGAGCCACGGCTGGTCGGGATGTGCATGGAGCTGCGCACGGCAGTCGCGGTCGAGCACCGCGATGATCGCCGCCCGGGCCTGGGCCGGGCAGCGCGCCAGCGCCAGCGGGATGCACTGGCTCCAGCGCCGCGCCAGATCGGGGTCGGTCTGGTCGACCACTGCCTCATCGGCATGGAAGAGATCGCGCGGGAGGCCGGCGACGGCCTCGACCTCGCCGGCCGCGATCGCGACCAGGGCGTGCATCGCGTCGAGGCTTCCGTTACCGTGGAAGGCGAGCACCTGCGTAGGGGATGGGACCTGATCCTCGCCACAGGCCAGCGCGCAGGCCGCCAGCAGCCAGCTCGACCACAGCATGCGCGTGCGGGTGCTCACGCCGTCAGCATACAGCCATGCTCCAGGCAACCAGCCGCACTCCCTGCGAAGCGGTTGCGCAGCCGCGCGGCGGCCTGCACAGCGCTTGGACAGCTTCCCCCAGCTGCGCCCTTGCGCCGCGGTCGGCAGGATCACAACGGCGGTCATGACGCCCCTGGAACTGCTCGACGACCATGCGCGCCGTCCGCGCAACATCGGCAAGCTGCTCAATGCCAGCGCGGTCGGCGACGTCGGCTCGATCGTCGCCGGCGATGCGCTGCGCTTCTACCTCAAGGTCGAGGGCCAGGCTCCGGATGAGCGCGTCTGCGGGGTCAAGTTCCAGGTCTTCAACTGCCAGGCCCAGCTCGGGCCAGCCTCGGCGCTGACCGAGCTGGTCCTGGGCCGCAGCCTGGGGGAGCTCGCGGAGCTCGGCAGCGGGGACATCTGCGCGCATCTCGGCGGGCTCGACCACCGCGAGCTGCCGCCGCGCATCTGGGCCCTCGACGGGCTGCGCGCGGCGCTGGCCACCTGGGAGGGGCGGGAGCTCGCAGGCGACACCGAGGTCGAGCGTCCGCAGCTGTGCCGCTGCCTGGGCATCCCCGAGGAGACGGTGCGCCAGGCGATCGCGGTGCGCGGCCTGGCGAGCATCGATGCGGTGGTCGCGGCGACCACCGCCGGCAGCCGCTGCGGCAGCTGCCGGATCGACATCGCGGGGCTGCTCGACGCCCAGGCCAACACCCCCAAGCCCGAGGCGGTCGCCGCGACCCCGCTCAACCGCGTGCAGCTGATGGCGCGGATCCGCGCCACCGCGCGCGAGACGCTGGCCACGGTACGCGGCCAGGGCGGGGACCTCGAGCTCTGGGACCTGCAGGGCACGACCCTCACGGTGCGCCCGCGCGGTATCCTGCTGGCCGATGCGGCCCTCGCCGGCCAGACGATCGCCGCGCTCGACGCCGCGCTCAAGAGCGCTGTGGATCCGACGTTGTCAGTGGTGCCGTGAAGCCCTGATCGATGGCCTGGCGCACCGCGCGCACCAGCTCGTCGATGGCGAAGGGCTTGGCCAGGATCGGGATCTGGCGCAGCTCCGGCTTGTCGGCGAAGGCGTCCGCGGTGTAGCCGGACATGAACAAGAGCTTGATGTGCGGATGGCGCTGGGCGAGGGCGCGCGCCAGGACCGGACCATCCATGTGCGGCATGACGACGTCGCTGAGCACCAGGTCGATGCGCTCGTGGCGCTGCGACTGGGTGAGCGCGTCGTGGCCGTCGCGCGCCACCAGCACCTGGTAGCCGTAGCTGCGCAGCGCATCGGACAGCAGGTCGCGCAGGATGTCGTCGTCCTCGACCATCAGCACCGTCTCGGTGCCGCCGCTGGCTGGAGCCGCCTCGAGCGCGTCGATGGCGGCGGCGACCGGCGAGAAATCCTGCGGCAGGTAGATGCTGAATACCGAGCCGGTGCCGGGGCTGCTGCGGACCTCGATGCCGCCGCCCGCGGTGCGCACGATGCCATAGACGCTGGAGAGCCCGAGCCCAGTGCCCTTGCCGAGCTCCTTGGTGGTGAAAAACGGCTCGAAGAGGTGGTCGATGACCTCCTGGGCCATGCCGATGCCGTCGTCGGAAACCTCGATCAGGGCGTAGGAGCCGGCCTTCAGGTGCAGGTGCGGGAGCGTCTCGGCGCTGACCGTGCGCAGCGCGGTGGCGATGGTCAGGCGTCCGCCCGACGGCATCGCGTCGCGGGCGTTGACCGCGAGGTTGACCAGGGCCAGCTCGAGCTGCACCGGGTCCATGGCCAGGCGCACCGCCTTCGGATCGATGCGGCAGACCAGCTCGATGCGCTCGCCGATCAGGCGGCGCAGCATGTCCTGGATGTCGGTCATGAGCAGGCCCAGCTCGAAGACCTGGACCTTCTGCACCTGCTGGCGGCTGAAGGCCAGCAGCTGGTGGGTGGTGGCGGTGGCGCGGTGCGCGACCTGGTGGATGCCGTCGACGTAGCGCCGCAGGCGCTCGTCGCTGAGGTTGAGGTCGAGCAGATCCGCATAGCCGACGATCGCGGTGAGCAGGTTGTTGAAATCATGCGCGATGCCGCCGGCGAGGCGGCCGATGGCCTCCATCTTCTGCGACTGCTGCAGCTGCGCCTCGGCCTGGCGCCGCTCGGCGAGGATCTGCTGCTTCTGCAGCGCGAGGTGGATCTGCATCGCTGCCGAGCGCAGGAACACCAGCTCGTCCTCGCGCCAGGCGTGGTGCGTCACCACGGTGTCGACCGCGAGCAGGTAGAAGCCCTCGTCGCGGAAGTGGAACGGGAAGGTGTAGATCGAGACCGAGCCCAGCAGGCTGTGCAGGAAGCCGGCCATGCCGTCCTCGGCGATCGGGCCGGCCGGCTCGCGGGCATGCGATTCGAGCGGCTTTTGTGAGTCCCAGAACCACGCCATGGTGCGCGGGAAGAGTGCTAGCGGGTAGTCGCCGAGGATCGAGAAGGCCTTGGGATTGCGCTGATCGAGCCACTCGCAGCTGCCGGTGATGGTGCCGCGCGTGCGGCTGACATCCAGGATCTGGCAGCGGTCGACCCCGAGGCCCTCGCCGATGATGCGCACCACCGCGTCGAGCATCGCGCGGCGGTCCTCGACCCCGGCGATGGCCTCGGCGATGCGGTACAGGGTGCGCGCGAAGGACAGCTGGCGGTCGACGCTGTCATGGCTGGCGCGGGCCTCGGCCTCGGCGCGGCGGCGCGCCGAGATGTCGCGCGTGGTGGTGACGATGCCGCGCACCCGCGGGTCGTGGAGCAGATTGATGCCATTGCTCTCGACGTCGCAGTAGCGTCCGTCCTTGCACAGCAGGCGGTACTCGGAGGTCACGCGCAGGCCCGGCGTGGCCATGATCGTGATCAGTGCCTTGGTGACGCGGGGCAGGTCGTCGGGATGGACCAGGTCGAGATTGGCGGGACGCTGGGCCCCGCCGATCTCCCAGCCGAAGAGCCGGGTGAAGCCCTGGTTGGCGAATACCAGCTTGCCCTCGGCGTCGAGCACCGAGATGAAGTCGGTATGCTCGTCGAGCAGCGCCCGCTGCAGGGCCGCATCGATGTCGGGGATCGGATCGGACACGCAGGGCAAGTGTGGCCGAGGCGCGCGGGAGGGGAAGCAAGCGGCCGGCTGCCGCGCCTGCTGCGACTGCCGCAGTGGCCACCCAGCCGCCTGAGGGCTCGCCCGCCAGCACCAGGGGGATGCGGCAGCCAACGGCATGCTTAGCCGCAGCACAGCGGCATCGATTGGACCTGTCTGCCTACCTGCTACACTGCAGGTCACGGAGTTCCCATGATTGCTGCCTATCGCGCTGCCGCTGCCGAACGTTCCGCCCTCGGGATTCCGCCCCTGCCGCTGACCCCGACCCAGTGCCAGGAGGTCTGCAGCCTGCTGCAGAACCCGCCCCCGGGCGAGTCGCCGTTCCTGGAGATGCTTCTGACCGACCGGGTCTCGCCCGGTGTCGACCCCTCGGCCAAGGTCAAGGCGACCTGGCTCGGCGCGGTCGCGCACGGTGAGCTCCAGAGCCCGGTCATCTCGCGCGAGAAGGCCATCGTGCTGCTCGGCACTATGCTCGGCGGCTACAACATCCCCTTCCTGATGCGCGAGCTCGAGGGGCCCCTGGCCGCGGCCGCGGTCACCGCGCTGTCGACCACCATCCTCATCTTCGACAACTTCTCGATCGTCGCCAAGCTCGCCACCGAGGGCAACGTCCACGCCAGGGCGGTGCTGCAGCACTGGGCGGACGCGACCTGGTTCACCGCCCGGCCGAAGATGCCGGAGTCGATCACCGGGATCATCGTCAAGATCCCCGGCGAGACCAACACCGACGACCTCTCGCCCGCGCAGCAGGCCTCGAGCCGTCCCGACATCCCGCTGCACGCCATCTCGATGTACGAGGTGCGCGACGCGCAGCAGAAGCAGACGGTGCGCTTCATGGACCGCATCCATGCGCTGCGCTCAGGCGGCAAGCGCGTGATCATCGCCGGCGACGTCTACGGCACCGGTTCGAGCCGCAAGTCCGCCACCAACTCGGTGATGTGGACCACGGGCGAGGACATCCCCTTCATCCCCAACAAGCGCAGCGGGGCGGTGGTGCTGGGCAGCATCATCGCGCCGATCTTCCTCGACACCTTCCGCGACGCCGGCGGACTGCCGATCGTCGTCGATGTCAGCAAGCTCGAGGACAATGATGAGATCGAGATCCGGCCGTACGCCGGCGAACTCTACAAGAACCAGCAGAAGATCGCGACCTTCGCCCTGCGCAGCCCGTCGATGCCCGACGAGTACCGCGCGGGCGGGCGCACCAACCTGATCATCGGCCGTGCACTGACCAGCAAGGCGCGCGAGCACCTCGGCCTGGTCGAGAGCGCGCTGTTCCTCAAGCCGACGCATGCGACCATTGCCGCCAAGGGCTACTCCCTGGCGCAGAAGATCGTCGGCAAGGCCTGCGGCGTGCGCGGGGTCGGTCCCGGCACCAGCTGCGAGCCGAAGATGACCACCGTCGGCTCGCAGGACACCACCGGCCCGATGACCGCGGATGAGCTCAAGGAGCTGGCCTGCCTGCGCTTCTCCGCGGATCTGGTGCTGCAGTCCTTCTGCCACACCGCCGCCTATCCCAAGGATATCGATGCGAAGATGCACCGCTGGCTGCCGGAATTCATCGTCGAGCGCAACGGGCTGAGCCTGCGCCCGGGCGACGGCATCATCCACAGCTGGCTCAACCGCACCTGCCTGCCGGATACGGTCGGCACCGGCGGCGACAGCCACACCCGCTTCCCGATCGGCATCAGCTTCCCGGCCGGCTCCGGCCTGGTCGCCTTCGCCGCGGCCATCGGCTTCATGCCGCTGGACATGCCGGAGTCGGTGCTGGTGCGCTTCACCGGCAAGCTCCAGCCCGGCATCACGCTGCGCGATCTGGTCAACGCCATCCCCTGGGTGGCGCTGAAAAGCGGCGACCTGACTCTCGAGAAGAAGGGCAAGAAGAACGTCTTCAACGGCCGCATCCTCGAGATCGAGGGCCTCGAGCACCTCACCGCCGAGCAGGCCTTCGAGCTCTCGGACGCCTCGGCCGAGCGCTCGGCCGCGGCCTGCGTGGTGAATCTCAGCGAGGAGTCGGTCGCGGCCTACCTGCGCTCGAATGTCGCGCTGCTGAGCGCCATGCTCAAGGACGGCTACGGCTCGCGTGATGCGATCACGCGCCGCATCGGCGCCATGGAGACCTGGCTGGCCAAGCCGCAGCTGCTGCGCGCCGATCCCGAGGCGGCCTACGCCAAGGTCTTCGACATCAACCTCGACACCATCACCGAGCCGCTCGTCGCCTGCCCCAACGACCCGGACAAGATCAAGACCCTCAGCGAAGTCGCCAACAGCAAGATCGACGAGGTCTTCGTCGGCTCGTGCATGACCAACATCGGCCACTTCCGCGCCCTGGCCAACGTCTACAAGCACACCAAGGTCGAGTATCTCAACGCGATCACCTGGATCTGCCCGCCGACGCGCATGGACGAGGCGGTGCTGGTCGCCGAAGGCCAGTACAGCCTGTTCGGCAAGATCGGCGCGCGCCGCGAGATCCCCGGCTGCTCGCTGTGCA
>Ga0302314_10022072_pt1 | contig 10453 bp, 4 predicted proteins | sample III_Palsa_N2_3_FD_200533 | JGI IMG/M metagenome (GOLD analysis project Ga0302314, IMG submission 200533) | Peat permafrost microbial communities from Stordalen Mire near Abisko, Sweden - III_Palsa_N2_3 | ecosystem: Environmental > Terrestrial > Soil > Palsa > Peat permafrost | place: Sweden... | reverse complement strand
GAGTTTCAGGAGAAGTTGCGCACCGATCCGCAATTCTATGTCACCAGCCGCGAGGCGTTGCTGGAGAAGGCCAGCCGCCTGGCCAAGCGCGTGGACGACAAGCTGCCGGGTTATTTCGGCAAGCTGCCGCGCCTCAGCTACGGCGTGCGTGAGGTGCCGCGGGCGATCGAGGAGGGCTACACCTCCGGCCGCTACAACGGCGGCAGCCCCGAACAGGGCGTGGCCGGCGGGCTGATGATCAACACTTCGCACCTCGACCAGCGCCCGCTCTATGAACTCCCCGCCCTGGTCAGTCACGAAGGCGCGCCCGGCCACCATATCCAGATCGCCCTGGCCCAGGAGCAGACCGACGTGCCGCTGTTTCGCAAGGACGACGGCATCACCGCCTTCGTCGAGGGCTGGGCGCTCTATGCCGAACAGCTCACCCGTGAGATGGGCCTCTATGAGACGCCCTACGACCGCTTCGGCCTGCTCTCCATGGAGATGTGGCGCGCCTGCCGCCTGGTGATGGACACCGGCATCCACTGGAAGGGCTGGACGCGGGACCAGGCGGTCGCCTGCCTGAAGGACAACAGCGCCCTGGCCGACAAGAACATCCAGAACGAGACCGACCGCTACATCGGCTGGCCCGGCCAGGCCCTGGGCTACAAGATCGGGCAGCTGAAAATCCAGCAACTGCGCGACCGCGCCAAGGCGGCTCTGGGGCCGAAGTTCGACTATCGCGCCTTCCACGATCAGGTGCTCGACGAAGGCCCGATGCCGCTGAGCGTGCTGGAGCGACGAGTGGATGCGTGGATCGCGGCGGAGACGCGGTGAGCCGGCGGGTCAGTCCAGCCCCTTCAACCAGGCCAGCAGCCGCTCATTGACCTCCGCCGGCCGTTCCTGCTGGGTCCAGTGGCCGCAACCGGGGAGAATGTCGGCGCCGCGCAGGTCGCTCATCTGGGCCTTCATCACCGCCACCAGATCGCCGCGGCCCAGCATGGTGAGCACCAGATCGCGCTGGCCGCCGATGAACAGGGCGGGCTGGTCGATGCGGCGGTCCTTGAAGGCCTGGAGATAGGCGAAGTCGCGGTCGTGGTTGCGATACCGGTTGATCGGCCCGCGAAAGCCCGAGCGCCGAAACTCGCCGACGAAATAGTCGAGATCGGCGGGCGTCAGCCAGGCGGGAAAGGGATCGGGGTCGGGCAGGCGATGCAGAAGCCGATCGCCCACGCCCTTGTCGGTGGGCCAGGTTCCCTCAGGCGCGTCGCCGCTGATGGCGTAATAGAAGCGCCTCAGGGAGTCGCGGACATCGGCCTCCATCTCGGCCTCCGCCACACCCTCGTCCTGGAAATAGTGCTGGTAGAAGAACTTGCCGTGGGCGGTGAACACCTCGGCGATCACGTCGCTGAACGAGCGGGTGGGGACGCCCAGCCAGGGCACCGAGAGGCCGGCGACGGCGCGGACGCGATCGGGCCGGATCAGGGCCGTGTTCCAGACGATCGGCGCGCCCCAGTCATGGCCGATGAGCACCGCCGGGGCGTCCGGGCTCAGCGCTTGGACGGCGCCGGCCACGTCGCCCACCATCCGCTCCATGGCGTAGGCCTCCACGGGTCGGGGCTTGTCCGAGCCGCCATAGCCGCGAACGTCGATGGCGGCGGCGGTGAAACCCGCCTGGGCGATAGGCGCCATCTGGTGGCGCCAGGAGAACCAGGATTCCGGAAAGCCGTGGACCATGAGGACCAGGGGGCCGGCGCCCTCCACGGCGACCCGCAGCCTGAGTTCGCCGACATCGATGGTCCGGAAAGTGGTCATGATCGCCCTCGTGCTCCAAGGCTCGCGCCTCCTAGGCCTTAACGCACTTGCGCAATGATCGCCACGGAGCGGGTCGCGTGGTAATTGCGTGCGGCCGCGAGCCGCGCCCGGCGGAGCGGCGGAGGGCTTGGGATGAAACCGTCGATGCGTCCGCCAAGGCCGGGCCAGGCGTGGCCCCTGTTCGGTCTCACCCTCACCGCCCTGATCGCCACGGCGAGTTCCGCCGCGCCGACGCTGCCCACCGGCGGCAAGGTGGTGGCCGGGAGCGCCGCGATCGCCGCGCCCAAAGGCGGGACGCTCACCATCGACCAGACCTCCAGCCGCGCGATCATCGACTGGACGAGCTTCTCCATCGGCACGGCCGGGCAGGTGGTGTTCGACAACGGCTCCGGGGCGACGCTGAACCGGGTGACGGGAAACGAGGCCTCGCTGATCGGCGGCCGGCTCACGGCGAGCGGCGGCGTCTATCTGATCAATCCGCGCGGGGTGATCATCGGCCGCTATGGCGTGGTGAAGGTCGGCGGGACGTTCGCGGCCTCAACGCTGGATGTGACAGACGCTCAGTTCATCGCCGGCGGCGACCTGACCTTCGCCGGCGCCAGCGGCGCGGCCGTGGTCAACTACGGCCGGATCGGCGCCCTGGGCGGCGACGTGGCCCTGATCGCGGCGAGGGTGGACAACGCCGGATCGATCGAGGCCGCCAAAGGCGCGGCGGGCCTGATCGCCGGCTACCGGGTTCTCCTACGCGACAAGGCCCTGAATGACGGCAAGTTCGCCGTGCTTCTGGGCGGGTCCAGGACTTCGGCGACGAACTCAGGTGTGATCAAGGCGGCCGACGCCGAGCTTCGGGCCAACGGCGGCAATGTCTATGCGCTCGCGGGCAACACCGGCGGGATCATCTCGGCCACGGGGGTGAAGGCCGGCGACGGCAAGGTGTGGCTGGTCGCCGAGGACGGGACTCTGGACGTCGCCGGGACGATCGAGGCGCGGGGCGCCAAGGGTTCGGCCGGGGCGATCGAGACCTCGGGCCAGACGGTCACCCTCGGAGCGGCGGCGATCGGCGCGCATGGCGGGACCTGGTTGCTCGATCCCACCAATCTCGAGATCACCCCGGCCGCCGCCACGACGATATCGACGTCCCTGGCGACCAGCGATGTGACCGAGCAGACCACCGATGGCGGAAACATCACTCTGGACGCCGGCGCCGTCATCGCCTGGACCTCGAGCCACGCCTTGACCCTGCAGGCCGCCAACGACCTGACCCTGAACGGGACCATCTCGCTTTCCGCCGGCACGCTGAACCTCACCGCCGGCGGCTCGATCGCCGCCAATGCGCCGGTGACCGTCTCCGGCGCCGGGACGGTCGATCTGGCGGCGTCCGGATCTGGCGCCACGCTCGGACTGAGCTTCGGAAATGGCGCCTCGATCGACTACGGAGCCACCGACAACGGTGGAAAGCTCAGCATCAACGGTCAGGCCTACACGCTGCTGTACAAGCTCAGCGACGGCAGCGCGGCGCAGGACAGCGGAACCGACGATATCGCCGGCATCGCGAACAATACCGGCGCCGGCGCTCTCAATGGCCACTATGCGTTGGCCACCGACGTCACCCAAGCCAGCGGCGTGGTCTACAACAGCGCCCCGGTGCAGGGCTACTTCAATGGTGTGTTCGAGGGCCTCGGGAACACCATAACTGGTTTCACCGTCGATGACCCGAGCAACGGCGACCGCGCGGGTCTGTTTTGGACCGTCAGCTTCGGCAGCCCCACGGTCCGCGACCTGGGCCTCGTGGGTGGATCGGTGGCCCTGACAGGCACGGGCTCGTTCCGCTCCGATGGCTATGTGGGCGGCATCGCCGGCGGAAACAACGGCGTTCTCGTCAACGACTTCGATACCGGCGCCGTGAGCGGTGGGCCAGGATGTTCGGTCGGCGGCCTCGTCGGCGACAATTTCAGCGGCGCCGTGATGAATTCCTACACCACCGGGCCCATCAGCGGCGGCGCGGGCGCCGGAGTCGGCGGGGTGGTCGGCACCAACACCAGCGGGAGCAGCGTGATCGATAGCTACGCCACCGGCGCGGTGAGCGGCGGGAGCGGCGCCTATCTTGGCGGGCTGGTCGGTCGAAACGACAGCTCGAGCACGGTCAGCCACGGCTTCGCCACTGGACCCATCAGCGGCGGTGAATTTCTGGACGGTCTTGTCTACAACCAGGGCGGCACGGTCACCGACGGCTACTACGACGCCGACACCACCGGCCAGCCATTGGGCGCACAGCCCACCGGCTCGGTCGGCCTCACCACCGCGGCCCTGAAGGCGAGCCTGCCGGCCGGGTTCTCCACGTCGGTCTGGGGCCAGAACCCCGGGGTCACCTATCCCTATCTCCTGAGTTTCTTTCCCACCGGCCCGACGCCGCAGCAGCAGACGCTGAGCGGCTACGCCTATTCGGGACTGGCCGGCGGCGTGCTGGCGGACGTCACCGTGGACGTGATCCTCAACGGCGTCACCGTGCTGGGTTCGGCCACGACCGGCTCCAACGGCTACTATTCGATCACCTTGCCGGCGGGAACTCTGACGCCCGGCGCGACCGTGGTCGCCTATCTGGCCGGCACGAGCGTGCTTGCCGACTCCGCGGCCGACGACATTGCCGGCGCGTCCCTCGGCGGCCTCAACCTCTATGGCGGGGCTCTCTTCGCGCGCACCCCCGATACGAGCCTCTCGGCCCTGGCCACGGGCCTGGCGGCGGGCCTGGGATCGGCGACGGCGGCGGCGGGATCGGACATCATCTTCGGCGTCAGCGGCGGCGTGCTGAGCGTGAAGGCGGGCGATGGCCTCTATCTCACCTCGACAGGCGCCGGCTTCGACTTCAACCACACCCTGAGCCTCGGCGCGGGCGTGCTGGAGCTGACCACCGCCGGCCCGGTGACCCAGACGGCCGGGACGATCACCGCCGGGGTGCTGGAAGGATCGAGCAATGGCGCCCTGGCCCTCACCGCCGCCGGGAACCAGATCGCTTCGCTCGGCGCCTTCACCAGTTCGGGCGGCGCCGTGACCCTTGCCGACGCCGGCGCCCTGGCCATAACCGGCGTCGTCAACGCCGGCGCGGGCGCCGTCACGATTTCCGACGCGGGAACGATCACCGAGACTGGAGCCGGCGCCATCGAGGCGGCCAGCTTCACCGGCGGCGCCGTCGGCGGGGCCAGCCTTGGCGGCGCCAATCTGATCGGTTCCATCACCGGCTTCACCAACAGCGGCGCCGGCGGCTTCGCCCTGACCGACGGCGAGGCCCTGGCCCTCAGCGGCGCGATCGCGGCGGGATCGGGCGCCCTGACCCTGACCACCACTGGAACCGGCCAGGGCCTCTCCGACGGTGCGGCCCTGACCGGCGGCGGGGCGATCATGCTCGATGCGAGCGGGCCGATCACCATCACCCAGGCCATCACACTTACCGGCGCCCAGACCCTGACGCTCAGTTCGGCCGGCGCCATCGCCGTGAACGCGCCGATCAATGTGTCGGCCGCCGGCACGGTGAATCTGACGGCCGCCTACGACACCACCACCGCCCCGGGGAAATCGCTGCTCGAGCTGACCTTCGGCAATGGCGCCTCGATCGACTATGGCCCGACCGACAACGGCGGCGCGCTCAGCATCAACGGGCAGGCCTATGCCCTGCTGTACAAGCTCAGCGACAGCGGTACGGGGCCGGACGACGGAACCGATGACATCGCCGGCATCGACCACGCGGGCGACGACGGCTTCTACGCCCTGGCCACCAATCTCACCCAGGCCAGCGGGAGCGTGTTTACGGGCGCGCTGGCGGGCGTATCCCATAGTGAGAGTGTCCGTCCCACCGACTTCAATGGCGTGTTCGAGGGCCTGGGCCACACCATCACCGGCCTGACCATCAACGATCCGACCGACGTCTACGTCGGTCTGTTCGGCAGCATCGACACCAACGCGGTCATCCGCGATCTCGGCCTCGTCGGCGGGTCCGTGACCGGCGTCTCCTACGCCTATAGCGGCGTGGGCGACCTGGTCGGGGGAAGCGGCGGCGGCTTGCTCGTCAATGACTATGCGACCGGCGCCGTCAGTGTCAGCGGCCCCGCTCCCACTAGCTCTCTGGTCAATTCACCAGCCGTGGGGGGTCTGCTCGGCGTCAACTATGACGCCTATGTGGTCAATTCCTATGCGTCCGGGACGGTCAGCACCGGTCCCGTCTCCTATGCGGGCGGACTGGTGGGCTGGACCGGCAACGGCGGCCACATCGTTGACAGCTACGCCACCGGCGCCGTGATCGGCGGCGCGGGAAACGATGTCGGGGGCTTGCTCGGTTGCGCCTGCAATGGCGACGCCGTCATCGATGGCTATGCGGCGGGGGCGGTGAGCGGCGGGAGCGGCTCCTCCGTCGGTGGCCTGATCGGCGGCGGAGGCGGAGGCTCGGTGATCGACGGCTTTTACGATGCCGACACGACGGGCCAGCCTCTGGGCGCGCAGGGTAACGGCTCGGTGGGCCTGACCACGGCGGCCCTGAAGGCGAGCCTGCCGGCCGGTTTCTCGACCGCGGTCTGGGGCCAGCAGCCCGGTGTCACCTATCCCTATCTGCTCAACCTCGGGCCCACCGTCACGCCGCCTCAGGAGCAGGAGTTGAGCGGCTACGCCTATTCCAGCCTGACCGGCGGGGCGCTGGCCGGCGTCACGGTGGACGCGGTGCTCAACGGCGTGACGGTGTTGGGTTCGGCCACTACCGGGGCCAACGGTTTCTATTCCATCTTCGTGCCGGCGGGGACCCTGACGCCCGGCGCGACCGTGGTCACCTATCTGGCCGGGACCGGCGCCCTGGCCGATTCGGCCGCCGACGACATCGCCGGCGCGTCCCTCGGCGGCCTAAACCTCTACGGCGGGGCTCTCTTCGCGCGCACCCCCGATCTGAGCCTCTCGGCCCTGGCCACGGGCCTGGCGGCGGGCCTGGGATCGGCGACGACGGCGGTGGGATCGGACATCATCTTCGGCGTCACCGGCGGCGTGCTGAGCGTGAAGGCGGGCGACAGCCTCTACCTCACCGCGACCGGCGCCGGCTTCGCTTTCAACCAGACCCTCAACCTCGGCGCCGGCGTGCTGGAGCTGGCCACCGCCGGCCCGGTGACCCAGACGGCCGGGGCGATCACCGTCGGCGTGCTGGAAGGATCGAGCAGCGGCGCCTTGGCGCTTACCGCCGCCGGCAACCAGATCGCAAGTATCTCCGGGTTCGCGACATCCGGTGGAGATCTCACCCTGGCCGACGCGGGCGCCCTGGCCATCACCGGCGCCGTCAACGCCGGATCGGGCGCGGTCACGATATCGGGCGCCGGGGCGATCAGCGAGACCGGGACCGGGGCCATCCAGGCGTCCAGCTTCGGCGGAAGCGCTGTCGGCGGCGCGTCGCTGACCGGCGCCAACCAGTTCGCGACCCTCGGGGCCTTCGCCAACACCGGCGGCGGCGATGTCATGATCGCCGATGGCGTCAGCCTGGCGATCACCGGCGCGGTCAATGCCGGCTCGGGGGCCCTGACGCTGCAATCCTCGGGAACCCTCTCGGAGAGCGGTTCGGGCGCGCTCATCGCGGCCAGCTTCACCGGCGGCTCCGTGGGCGGCGCGACGCTGAACCAGAGCGCCAACCAGTTCGCCACCCTGACCAGTTTCACCAACACCGGCGGCGGCAATGTGGAGATGGCCGACGCCGGCGATCTGGCCATCACCGGTCCGCTCTCCACCGGCTCGGGCGCCGTCACCATCGCGGACGCCGGAACGATCACCGAGACCGGGGCCGGCGCGATCCAGGCGGCCGGCTTCGGTGGCGGCTCGGTCGGCGGCGCCAGCCTCGGCGGCGCCAACCAGTTCGCATCGCTCGGCGCCTTCACCAACACCGGCGGCGGCAATGTCGCCATCGCCGATGGAAACAGCCTGGTGGTCGCCGGAGCGGTCAATGCCGGAACCGGCGCCCTGAGCCTCGAGACGTCGGGAACCTTGACCGAGAGCGCCGCGGGTTCTCTCCTTGCCGCCAGCTTCACCAGCAGCTCGGTCGGCGGCGCGACCCTGAACCGGTCCGCCAATCAGTTCGCCGCGCTGGCCGACTTCTCCAACACCGGCGGCGGCAACCTGACGATCGCCGATGGAAGCAGTCTGGCGATCACCGGCGCGGTCAATGCCGGTCCGGGTGTCCTCACGCTCCAATCCTCGGGCGTCCTCTCGCAGACCGCTTCCGGCGCTCTCGTCGCGGCCACCTTCACGGGCGATTCCGCAGGCGGGGCGACTCTCGCCCAGAGCGCCAACCAGTTCGCCACGTTCACCGGCTTCACCAACACCGGCGGCGGGAATGTGGCGATCGCCGACGGGAGCAGCCTGGTGATCGCCGGCGCGATCAACGCCGGCTCGGGCGCCCTCACGCTCCAGTCCTCGGGCGTCCTCTCGGAGAGCGCTTCCGGCGCACTGGTGGCGGTCAGTTTCGGCGGCGGCTCGGTGGGCGGCGCGACGCTGAAGGAGAAGGCCAACGCCTTTGCTTCGTTCGCGGGCTTCATCAACAGCGGCGGCGGCGATGTGACCATCGCCGATAGAACCAGTCTCTCGATCATCGGCCTGGTCGATGTCGGCGCCTCGACGCTGCGGCTCAGCGACGCGGGCTCGATCTCGGAGAGCGGAGCGGGGGCCATAGACGCCAGGGCGCTGGCCGGAGCGGGAGTCGGCGGCGTGGCGCTGAACGGGGCCAACATGATCGGCTACATCACCGACGCCCTCACCAACAGCGGGACCGGCGGCCTGGCCCTGACCGACGGCGAGGGGCTGATCGTGAACGGGGCGATCAGCGCCGGGGCGGGCGACCTGAGCCTGACCACCACGGGGGTCGGGCAGCGGCTGTTCATCAACGCCCACCTGACCGCCCAGGACACCATCGCCCTGAACGCCAGTGGCCTGATCACCGAATGGACCCCCGGGGCCCTGATCGCCGCCGGCTTCACCGGCAGTTCCGTGGGCGGCGCGTCGCTGAACCAGGGCGCCAACCGGTTCGCCGCGCTCCTGGGCTTCACCGACACCGGCGGCGGCTATGTGACCATCGCCGATGGGAGCAATCTGGCTGTCACCGGCCTGGTCGATGTCGGCGCCGCGATCCTCAGGCTCGGCGACGCCGGGACGATCTCGCAGAGCGGGGCGGGGGCCATCGACGCGCGGGTGTTCGGCGGCGGCTCGGTCGGCGGGGCGAGCCTGACCGGCGCCAATCTGATCGGCCACCTCACCGGTTTCGACAACGGCGGAACGGGCGACTTCGCCCTGACCGACGGCGAGGCGCTCACCGTCACCGGACCGCTCACCGTCAACAGCGGGGCGATCACCCTGGCCACCACCGCCGGCAACCTCGCCGTCCATGGGCCGGTGAGCGCCGGCGCGGTCACCCTGGACACCGCCGGCCGGGCCCTGGAATCGGCCGCCGGCGCCATCGACACCGGCCTGCTCAACGTCACCGCCGCCGCCGGGATCGTCCTGACCAGCAAACTCAACGCCATCACCACCATCGGAACCAACAGCCCAGGAACCGGGCCGGACAAGATCACCCAGTGAATTGTAGATGGCCTTTGACCGCCAAAGCTCGCGCGCCGTTGACTTTGGGCGCGTGATTCGTATTGTCCGCGCCTTCGAAATTTCCCGGCCCCAACACCTCGAAATTGGGCCGTGCGCCTCAGGATCCTAGACCGCCATGGCCAAACCGGCTTCTATCAAGATTCGCCTCAACTCGACGGCGGACACCGGCTTCTTCTACGTCACCAAGAAGAATGCCCGCACCATGACCGAAAAGATGGTGGTCAAGAAATACGATCCCGTCGTGCGCAAGCACGTCGAGTTCAAGGAAGGCAAGATCAAATAGCCTCTCCCGCCCCGTTCGGTTCGACCCCGGTCCAAACACGAAGACGCGGGGGAGGAGACGATGCCGGTTGTTGATCTCGCCGCGTTTCAGCCCAGCGGCCTGCCCCTCGCCGGCCTGGATCTCGGCGAAAAGACCATCGGCGTGGCGGTCTCGGACGCCTCGTGGATGATCGCCTCGCCCCTGGCCCTGATCCGCAAGACCCAGTTCACCAGGGATGCGGCCGCCCTGTTCGAGTTCATGGCCAGCCGCGGCGCCGAAGGGATCGTGATCGGCTTGCCGGTGAATATGGACGGGACCGAGGGGCCCCGGTGCCAGTCGTCGCGGGCTTTCGCGCGCAACCTCCTTCGCCTGCGCGACCTGCCGATCGCCTTCTGGGACGAGCGGCTCTCCAGCGCGGCGGTGAACCGGGTGCTGATCGACGAGGGCGATGTGACGCGGGCCAGGCGGGCCGACCTCGTCGACAAGATGGCCGCGGCCTGGATCCTGCAAGGCGCCCTGGACCGGTTGCGCGCGGCGAAGGCGAGCCCTACAACGCCGCTTTAATGACTCTCAGCGCGCCCGGCATCGACGAGGTCCGACGAAGGGCCTTTCCCTTCCCGCGCCGCCATTTTCTCTCCGTCACCGATCTCGATCCCGTCCAGGTGGGTGAGCTTCTGGACCTGGCCGACGAGTTCGTCACGCTCAATCGCCAGATGAGCAAGAAGATCGACCTGCTCAAGGGTCGGACCATGATCAACCTCTTCTTCGAAGCCTCGACCCGCACCCAGA
>Ga0302314_10022071_pt1 | contig 10453 bp, 8 predicted proteins | sample III_Palsa_N2_3_FD_200533 | JGI IMG/M metagenome (GOLD analysis project Ga0302314, IMG submission 200533) | Peat permafrost microbial communities from Stordalen Mire near Abisko, Sweden - III_Palsa_N2_3 | ecosystem: Environmental > Terrestrial > Soil > Palsa > Peat permafrost | place: Sweden... | reverse complement strand
GCCCCTGACCCGGTCCGGAGAGGTGACAGAGTGGTCGATTGTGACGGTCTCGAAAACCGTTGTACCCGCGAGGGTACCGTGAGTTCGAATCTCACCCTCTCCGCCAGGTCAGAAAAAAGGGCTCCCAACCGGGGGCCCTTTTTTCTGACCTGGGCTGCGAGGATAAAGCCAAGACCTCACGTGAGTTCAGTGAGGGCGCGCTCCTCAAAAGAGGAGCAACATGCGCGACCGAACGCGCGCGTAGCGGGTAATCTCACCCGCTCACCTCACCAAACTCCCGGGATCAGCCGCGCCGTCCGCCGGCGGAATACCTCATAGTCCTCGCCGAACTGGGTGGCCAGCAACCGCTCCTCGGCCTCGATGCGGCCGATCACCACCGGAACCATCGCCAGCGCCAGCAACACCCCCACCACCGAACGGAAAGCCAGACCCCAGCCGACCATCAGGACGATCATGCCGAGATAGCTGGGATGGCGGATCACCCTGTAGATTCCGCCGTTCACCAGACTATGGCCCGGCTGGATGGCGACGACGCCGCTGAAGCGCGTCCCTAGCACGAAGACCGGCCATAGGCGGAGTACGCAGCCGCCGGCATAGAGAACGATCCCGATCCAGCGAACCTCCTCCCCGCCGAACACCCAGAACCCCACCCGATCACACCAGGCCGGCACAATAGCCGAGGCGAAACCGAGGGCGCCCAGCGCGATTACGACCCAGCGATTGCCGCGGTCCTCGCGCTCGCCGGAACTGAGATTTGCCTTGGTGAAGAGCGCCGCGACGGTCGCCAAGGCGGTTACGACCGCCAGAGCAATCAGAGCCGGATCCGCGAAGAAGACGTCTATGCCGCCCTCGCCCCACACGGCCCCGCCGAAGAAGAAGGCGACACACACAAGAGTCAGAAAGGCGATCGGAAGAGACATGATGGACCCACTTTACATCGCCAGCGCGCCGAGCGTCTCCCGCCAATGCGCAAGGCGCGCCTTGCGCCAGGCCTCGCGCGCGAACTCCGGCTCATCCTCCTGCTCCCGCATTTCCAGCGCCTCGAACGAGAAGGCGCCGACACCATGCATCCGGCACGCCGCCAACAATTCCCGATGCGGCGTCGCCGCGCTGCGCAGCGTGAAATCCAACCGATTGCGGATCTTCTCCATGTCGGCGGCATAGCCCACGCAGACTTCGCCGGAAGGTCCGCGCCGAAGCGCATAAATGCCACACAGACTCATGCGCTCCTTATAGGCCGCCACCGCCGCCTTTCGATCCGTCACGCCCTGCTCCTTATTTTTACCCGTATATAATTGACACGGTATTTTCACCCGGGTAAATAAGAAAGCATGACTTACAGCGCCTTTGACGGCCATCGCCTGCTGGCGAGCGGCCCCCTCCTCGACGTTACTCTTGCCGTCAAGGCCTCGCCCGGCCTGGCGGCGGGAACCGTCCTGACCTTCGACGACGATAGCGGCAAAGTGGTGGATCTCGATCTGCACGGATCGCCTGACCAGATCGCCACCCGCCACCGCGCCCGCGAGGAGGGGATGGCGGCGCGCAACCGAGGACGCCCGAAGCTCGGGGTGGTCGCCCGCGAAGTCACGCTATTACCGCGCCATTGGGAATGGCTGGCCGCGCAGCGCGGCGGCGCTTCCGTCACTCTGCGCCGCTTAGTCGACGAAGCACGCAAGGCCGAGGGCGGCCAAACCGCCCTGCGCGTGGCGCGGGACAATGCCTATCGTTTCATGTCGGCGATTGGTGGTGACCTGCCCGGCTTCGAGGAAGCCGTGCGCGCGCTCTATGCCGGTGACATCACCAAGCTGGAGCAACACCTGGTGGAGTGGCCCGAGGATCTGCGCGCTTATGTGCGCAAGCTGGCCGCCGTCTCTATCGCGCCGGAGACAGCGGATATAGCGGGTCCGCCCTTTCCGTAGCCCGCCTCACAACGGCGGGTCCGCCGGGCCGAACATGGCCAGTTGCCAGAGCATCTCCCCCTCATCCAGCATGTAGAGTCCGCCGGGCGCGGGCGAGATAGCGCGGTGCGACGACACCGAAGCCAGGCGCAGCTGGAGATCGTGGGCGAAGGCGGCCGACAGGCCGGCCTTCCAGGCCAGCGCGCACATGGCGCGGGCCGATTGGGCGGCGACCACATGCAACACGGTGCGGACCGGCAGCCCGGACTTCACGGCGAGACCGGCGATCAGGTCCTCGTCATGGTCGGTCAGCAGGAACACGCGCAGCGTCCCTTCGTCGAGCAATTGCTCCTCCTCCAGCGACTGGGCCTTCAGATACGCGGCGTCGATCTCGGCCCCGGCTTCGGCGGCGAAGCCGGCGGCGTCCGCTCCACGGATCTTCTCGCCGCCCTTCTCCAGCCGCTTCTGCACCATGGCCTGGATCGTCGAGCGCGCCCCGGCGGGCAGGTTCTGGTCATCGGGAAACAGCGCCTCGATCTGGGTCTGCACCCTGTCCACCAGGGTCTGCACCGTGGTCTCGCTGACGTCACGCCGGAAGGAAGGCGGCTCCTGCCAGCCGAGCTCGGCGGCGGCGCTGTCGATCAGCCGGTCCAAAGTCGTCTCCTGCACCTCGGCGTTCGACTTGCCCAGCATATGGGCGATGGCCGGCACATTGCGGCTGGCCACCAGCATCGAGGCGACCCGTTCGTCGAGCAACGGACGCCGGGCGATCGCCGCCAGCTTGGCGTCGGGCGGAGAGCCGGCGATCACTTCGAGCAGATCCTCGGCGGACAACACCGGCGAGGATTCCAGCACCGGCAAGGCCACAACGACCGCTCCGTCCAGCGCCAGCGCGCGGATCACCGAGCGGGTGGCGTTTCCATCCTCTCTGAGGATCTCGGACATGGCGGCGCGGATGTCGGTCTCGACGTCGCCGGCCAGCTTCTCCACCGATAGATCCGCGATGGCCCGCGCCCGGTGCTGCCGGGCGCCGATGCCGCAATAGCGGCCATGGCGCGACAATTTAAGGGACAGGGCCCGGCGCACATCGACGTCATTGTCGCCAGCCAGCACCAGATTGCCGAGCGCCGGAGTCTCGGTATTGGTCGCCACCACGCGGCGAACCAGCGCTTCGTCGTCGCTGGCGAGGAAATAAAGGACTTCGGCCGGCACGTCGGCGCGCCGCGCCAGCGCCGCGCGCTGGGCGGGCTCCGCATGGGCGGCGATGTCGCGCGCCTGTTCATAGGAAAGCGACTCGGGCGTCGCCGGATCGATCATCATCATCCCGCCGCCGGCGCCACCGAATAGTGGCCCTTGCCGTCCTTCTTGACGCTGTACATGGCCGCGTCGGCGCGGCTGAGGAAGTCGTTGATGCTCTCACGCGAGGCGTACTCATAGACCGCCATGCCGATCGACAGGGTCAGCGGCCGGTTGTGGCTACCCGAATACATGCGCAGACTCTTCGCCGCGGTCAAGAAGACCTGGGCGCGGCCGACCGCGGCCTGTTCGCCGGCATTGTCGAGCCAGATGGCGAATTCGTCGCCGCCGAGACGCGCCACCAGATCGGTGGAACGCGAATTGTTGCGCAGGATGTCGGCGACATGGCGCAGGGCCTCGTCGCCCTTGGCGTGGCCGTGCACATCGTTGACCAGCTTGAAATTGTCGAGATCGCAATAGACCAGGGTGGCGGTCGACGGGCTGCGCTGCATGCGGGCGAAGCGTCGCTTCACCTCGTCATAGAAGCCGCGCCGGTTAAGGACGCCGGTCAGCGGATCCGAACGCGAAATGTCGAACAGGGCATGGTAATTACCGCGCAGCTCTATGGCCGCGCCGAGTTGTCCCGCCACCGAGCGCAGCAGGGCTTTCTCGTTCTCGCTCCAGGCCGGACGGCCCATGCCGCGCCACAGCAGGATGGCGCCAACCGTGCGGGCCGCATAAATGGTCCGCGCCGCCAGCACCGACCAGCCTTCATAAGCGATCACCTGAACATCGGCCGCATCTTCGGCGGTGACGAGGTCGAGCACCGGATCGAGCGGCAGCTTATCGTCCAGCTTGCCGAAGGCGGCGGCCGGCAGCAGCTTGAGGGCGAGAGTGTCGGCGGCCCTGGCGCTGGGCGGCGTGGTCAGGATCTGGCAGCCCTGGGCCGAGAAGCCATGCGTGCTGGCACTGGCCGCCAGGCGCAGCATATCGTCGGGATTGGCCTCGGCGCGGAACACGCTGGTGATGCGCGCCAGGATGCGTTCCTGGTCGCGATGTTCGGCCAGATGGGCGCGATAGCGGCGATCGCGGGTGACGTCACGGCAGATGCCGCGCGCCCCGCTCCAGCGCCCCTCCTTGTCGAACAGCGGCACGGCGGACACTTCGAAGCAGAGCGGATTTCCCTCGGGATCGGCCATCCACACCTCGACCTCTTCGACCGGCATCGGCGTCGAGAAGGGTGACAGGGCGGGCGGCGGCAGCGAGGCGGCGAACAAGGAGGAAGGCTGGATCCCGACCAGTCCGGGGCCGGCGCGGCCGGCCAGACCGCGCACGCTCATCATGCTGAAACTGCCGTCCGCGGCCGTCTCCCACGCATGATCGCTGGAGATCTCGACCAGTTCCTTGAAGCGGCGGCGCGACACGGCAAGCGCGCTGCGCATATGGATCTCGACGGTGCGGTCGATCGCCATCACCAGGCGCCAGCCCGGTTCGGCCAACGGCAGGACCAGCAGGTCCACCAGGCGCTGCCCCTCGCGTCCGGGCAACGAGACGGTCTGCCCCGCCTGGCCGGCCAGCGCTTCGAGCAGCGCCTCGGCGGCATGGGCGCCATCGTCCGACGACAGGCCGGCCTCGGCCGAGAACCCGTCATTGGCGGCGACGATGCCGCCGGCGGCGTCGAGAATGGCGACGGGATGGGGAAAATTCTCGAGGGAACCGGGCGCGAGGGCAGGCATCGCACCGGCGGTGGACATCCAGGCCTGATCGGTTTGTTTCGACACGCGCATCCTCAACGACGACCCTGTTCTCGCCCAGTTTACAGCCTAACTATGTGACAGGGTAAACATCTCTTCATGCGAAGAGATGTGATCAAAGGCACAGGATAGGAGAAACGGCCGCACGGGACGCCCCGCGCGGCCGCTTTTCGCCTTTTACAGCGCTTCCGCGTCGGCCAGTTCGACCGGGCTCACCGCGAGGCCCAGCGCCTCGGCGACACCCTTGCCATAGGCCGGATCGGCCCGGTGGCAATGGCGGATATGCTTGAGCTGGATTTCGCGCGGAACGCCGGCCAGCGAGCGGGCGGTGTTCTCGAACAGGATCTTCTGCTTCTCCGGCCCCATCAGGCGGAACAGATCGCCCGGCTGCGAGTAGTAATCGCCGTCCTCGCGATGGTTCCAATGGGCGGCCGGGCCCTCGATCGGCAGCGGCGGCTCGGAGAAGTCCGGCTGTTCGGCCCATTCCCCCTCGCTGTTCGGCTGATAGCTGGTCGTGCCGCCATAATTACCGTCGACCCGCATGGCGCCGTCACGGTGATAGGAATGGACCGGGCAGCGCGGCTTGTTCACCGGAATCTGGTGATGATTGACGCCCAGGCGGTAACGCTGCGCGTCGCCATAGGAGAACAGGCGCCCCTGCAGCATCTTGTCCGGCGAGAAGCTGATGCCGGGCACCACCTGTGCCGGGTTGAAGGCCGACTGCTCGACCTCGGCGAAGAAATTCTCGGGATTGCGGTTCAGCTCCATCACCCCGACCTCGATCAGCGGATAGTCGGCATGCGGCCAGATCTTGGTGAGATCGAACGGATTGTAGGACAGCTTGCCCACATCCTCTTCCGGCATCACCTGGATTTTCAGGGTCCATTTCGGGAAATCGCCCCTCTCGATGGCTTCATAGAGATCGCGCTGATGGCTTTCGCGATCCCTGCCGACGACCGCTTCGGCTTCGGCGTCGGTGAGAGTCTGGATGCCCTGCTCGGTGATGAAGTGGAATTTCACCCAATGACGCACGTTGTGGGCACTGATCATGCTGAAAGTGTGGCTGCCGAAGCCATGCATATGGCGGTAGCTGGCGGGGATGCCGCGATCGCTCATCACGACGGTGACCTGGTGCAGGGCTTCGGGCAGGCCGGTCCAGAAGTCCCAATTGTTCTTGGCGCTGCGCATATTGGTGCGCGGGTCGCGCTTCACCGCGTGGTTGAGATCGGGGAACTTCAGCGGGTCGCGCAGGAAGAAGACCGGCGTGTTGTTGCCGACCAGATCCCAATTGCCTTCCTCGGTATAGAATTTGAGGGCGAAGCCGCGGATGTCGCGCTCGGCGTCGGCGGCGCCACGCTCGCCGGCTACCGTGGTGAAGCGGGCGAACATCTCGGTCTTCTTGCCGACGGCCGAGAAGATCTTGGCGCGGGTATATTTCGTGATGTCGTGAGTGACAGTGAAGGTACCGTAGGCCCCCGAGCCCTTGGCGTGCATGCGCCGCTCGGGAATGACCTCACGGTCGAAATGGGCCAGCTTCTCGAGAAACCACACATCCTGCATCAGCATCGGGCCGCGCGGCCCGGCGGTCATCACGTTCTGGTCATGGGCTACCGGACAGCCGGCGTTGGTGGTCAACCCTTTCTTCCCGCTCATTTCGTGTCTCCTTGCGAGGTTCAAAGCGAATGACTGTGACCCTAGGCCGGGGAACAGTCTTGGATGAAACGATTTAAATTTTCGTTTTTAATCGACTGAATCGATTAATCGAGTCCCCGGCCACATAAGTCACACAGGCCAGCGACGTTTGACGCATTTACCCTCGGACAGGCTCAGCGTAGCATCGCGGCAAGATACCCTCTCAAACCGCAATCGGCCAGGATCGGGGCAGGATGAAATTCGCAGTCGTGGGCGCCGGCTCGATCGGTGGATTGTTGGGCGCCCGTCTGGCCTTGGCCGGCGAAGAAGTGACCTTCATAGCGCGCGGCGCCAATCTCGAGGCGATCGGCAGGAACGGCTTCAAGCTGATCGAAGAGGACGGATCGGAGCAGGTTGCGACCTCGGTCAAGGCCGCCGCATTGAAGGACGGCACGCCGCACGACTTTGTACTGCTGGCGCTGAAGGCGCATCAGGTCTCTGCCGTGGCACCCGATCTGCATCGCCTGCTCGGCCCGGAGGCCGCCGTGGTGACGCTGCAGAACGGCGTGCCCTGGTGGTATTTCCACAAATTGCCCGGCCCGTATGAGGGTCGACCGGTCGCCGCCGCCGACCCCGACGGCTCGATCGCCCGCCATATCGAAAACGAACGCATCATCGGCACCGTGGTCTATCCGGCTTCCGAACTGACAGCCCCCGGTGTGGTCAAGGTCATCGAGGGCAACCGCTTCACCTTAGGCGAGCCGGACGGCGCGAAATCCGAGCGCATCCAGCGCCTGTCCGAGGCCCTCACCCGGGCCGGCTTCAAGGCGCCGATCGCCGCCGATCTGCGCGCCGAGATCTGGATGAAGCTGTGGGGCAACGTGATCTTCAATCCGGTCAGCGCCCTGACTCACGGAACGCTCGCCGGCATCTGCGGCTTCCCTCTCACCCGCGACCTCGCCGCCAAGATGATGGCCGAAACGCAAGCGGTGGCGGAGAAACTCGGGGTGCGCTTCCGCATCAGCATCGACAAGCGCATCGCCGGCGCCGAGGCGGTCGGCGAACACAAGACGTCCATGTTGCAGGATGTCGAGGCGGGCCGCGCGCTGGAACTGGAGGCGCTGGTCGGCTCGGTGGTCGAGATGGCCCGCCTGACCGAAACGCCGACGCCCCATGTCGACGCTATTTACGCCGTAACGAGCCTGCTGGCCAAAACGCTGGCGGAGCGGAAGGGAAAATTGGAGATACAGCCGGTGGGGTAAAGCCGGCGCGGCGTTTGAGCGGCGCAGAAGCCCGCTTTTGCCCACACAGGGAGTCTCCCGGGAGGATTGCATGGTCGCGGTCGAACAGCCTGCCCAGATCCTTGCTCGAAGTTCCGCCCGCGCCCCGGCCGGACGATGGTGGCAGCTGTTGTTCGGCATCGCCTGCATGTCGATGATCGCCAATCTCCAATATGGCTGGACCCTGTTCGTCACCCCGCTCGACGACCGTTTCCATTGGGGTCGCGCGGCGATCCAGGTCGCTTTCACCCTGTTCGTGCTGGCCGAGACCTGGCTGGTGCCGGTCGAGGGCTATCTGGTCGATCATTTCGGTCCGCGTCCGGTGATCCTGGGGGGCGGGCTGCTGGTCGGGCTGTCCTGGGCAATCGACTCCTATGCCGACACTCTGGTGATGCTTTATGCCGGCGCGGTCATCGGCGGCATCGGAGCCGGCGCCGTTTACGGCACTTGCGTGGGGAACGCGCTGAAATGGTTCCCCGACCGCCGCGGCCTGGCGGCGGGCCTGACCGCCGGCGGCTTCGGCGCCGGTTCGGCGCTGACCCTGGTGCCGATCGCCCACCAGATCGAAGCGCGGGGCTATGCCGCCACTTTCCTGCTGTTCGGCCTGCTGCAGGGTCTGGTCGTATTCCTCCTGGGATGGCTGCTGCGGGCACCGCCCCGCGATCACGGGCAGGCCCGGGCCGGCGCGGCGGCCGGCGCTCCCGGGGAGCCGCGCCACCAGTACCAGCCCTGGCAGATGGCCGGCACGCCGGTCTTCTGGGTGATGTACGCCATGTTCGTGATGATGGCGGCCGGCGGGCTGATGGCCACCGCCCAACTCGGGCCTATCGCCCATGACTTCCACATCGCCGATACCGCCGTCAGCCTGGCCGGAATCACCCTGCCGGCCCTGACCTTCGCCCTCTCGATCGACCGGGTGCTGAACGGCGTCACCCGCCCCTTCTTCGGCTGGGTGTCGGACCGGATCGGACGCGAGATCACGATGGGGATCGCGTTCGCCCTGGAAGGCTTCGGCATCATGGCGCTGGCTCTGTTCGGGCGCGACCCGATTGCCTTCGTGATTCTGTCGGGCCTGGTCTTCTTCGCCTGGGGCGAGATCTATAGCCTGTTCCCGGCCTTGTGCTGCGACACCTTCGGCCCCCGCTACGCCACCGCCAATGCCGGCCTGCTCTATACCGCCAAGGGCATGGCGGCACTGCTGATCCCCTTCTCCAGCTTGCTGGCGGATAACGATAGTTGGACCAGCGTCTTCTCCGCCGCCGCCATCCTCAATCTGCTGGCGTCGGCGATGGCGCTGCTGATGTTGAAACCCATGCGCCAACGCATGGCCGCGACCTCCGATCAACCGCAACGAGGCTATCCATGAGCGTTCCTTCGTCCATTCAGCTGCTTTTGGCCCCCATCGACGCCGCCGCGGTGGCGCTCGGCGCTCCCGGCGCGCTGCCGCTCGCCTTCGGGACTCTCCGCAGCCAGATCGCCGAAACCATGGAGGCCCTCAACAAGGTCGGGATCGGCCGCAACGACCGGGTCGCCATCGTGCTTCCCAACGGCCCGGAAATGGCCACGGCCTTCCTCGCCGTCGCCGCCTGCGCCGCGTCGGCGCCGCTCAATCCGGCCTATCGCGCCGAGGAGTTCGAATTCTATCTGACGGACCTCAATGCCCGCGCGCTGATCGTGCAGGAAGGCGTGGCAACGCCGGCGATCGCGGTGGCGGAAAAGCTCGGTGTGCCGATCTTCACCTTGAAGCCGCTCCGCGAAGAGGGAGCCGGGCGCTTTCATCTCGATACCGGCGCCAAGGCCGCGAGCAAACCGACAGTCGGCGGCTATGCGGAAGCCGACGACGTCGCCCTGGTTCTGCACACCTCGGGCACCACCTCGCGCCCCAAGATCGTGCCGCTCCGTCAGCGCAATATCTGCGCCTCGGCGCACAATATCCGCGCCACCACCCGCTTCGAGCCCTCCGATATCGGGCTCAACATCATGCCGCTTTTCCATATCCATGGGCTGATCGCCGGGGTGCTCGCGCCGCTGTCGGCGGGCAGCTCGGTGTTCTGCACGCCAGGGTTCAACGCGCTGAAATTCTTCGGCTGGATGGAGGAATGCAAGGCCAGCTGGTATACGGCGGTGCCGACCATGCATCAGGGCATTCTGCTGCGCGCCGGCCATCACAAGGAGCTGATCGCGCGGCAGAAGCTGCGCTTCCTGCGCTCTTCCTCGGCGTCGCTGCCGCCGCAAGTCCTGGCCGATCTCGAAGCCGCTTTCGGTTCGCCCGTGATCGAAGCCTATGGCATGACCGAGGCGGCGCATCAGATGGCCTGCAATCCTCTGCCGCCCGCCCGGCGCAAGCCGGGCACGGTCGGGCTGGCGGCGGGGCCCGAGGTGGCGATCATGGATGAGAGCGGCAAGCTGCTGGAGGCCGGGCTGGTCGGCGAGATCGTGATCCGCGGCGACAATGTCACCGACGGGTATGAAAACAACCCCAAGGCCAACGCGGAGGCCTTCACCCAGGGCTGGTTCCGCACCGGAGACCAGGGGGTCATGGATCCTGAGGGCTATATCGCGGTGACGGGCCGGCTGAAGGAGATCATCAATCGCGGCGGCGAGAAGATCTCGCCCCGCGAGGTCGACGAGGTGCTGATGGATCACCCCGCCG
>Ga0302314_10022069_pt1 | contig 10454 bp, 12 predicted proteins | sample III_Palsa_N2_3_FD_200533 | JGI IMG/M metagenome (GOLD analysis project Ga0302314, IMG submission 200533) | Peat permafrost microbial communities from Stordalen Mire near Abisko, Sweden - III_Palsa_N2_3 | ecosystem: Environmental > Terrestrial > Soil > Palsa > Peat permafrost | place: Sweden... | reverse complement strand
TGCGATAACTGCCTCCCCTACGGCAGGTACCAATGTCACGATAACCAACTCATATGCCCTGTGGGTTCAGTCCGGAGGCGCGCTATTCGCTGGGTCGTTGGTTCATTCCGGATCAACGATAGGCGTTCTCGGTGCAACTCCGGCAGCCCAGAAAACCGGCTACGGAACGCCCACCGGCAACGCCTATCAGGCCAGCTTTGCAGCCGGCTCCATCACCCTGCCGAATCTCGCGGCAGCAGTCGCGCAGTTGATTCTGGACCTCAAGGCCTTCGGATACCTGGGCACCTAATGATGCCCCTCTGGATCGCCATCATAACCTCCATCGTCGGACCGTGCACGGTCATTGTCGCGGGCCTTCTCGGGCGTCTGATCTGGAAGCGGATGAAAGACAATACCGACCGTATCGGAGAGATCGAACGCAAGTCGAAGGAGCGCGAAGACGCCGCCCTTGCGCGCGAGGCCAAGTGCCAGCAGGCGCTCATGGTCCTGGAGCGCGAGCGTGCGGAGGATTACAAGCAAGTGATCGGCGCCAACACCGTCAGCAATATCGAGCTGAAGGCCGCCGTGCGCGAGAATACTCGCTCGAATGACCGGCTTGCGGTGGCCGTGTCCGTCAGCGCCAACCCGGCGGATGTCAGCAAGATGTTGACCATGCTGGACAAGCGCTCACTGGACAACACGCCGCAACCCCACCCCGTTTTAGGCGGCTGACCCACTCCGGGTGCTGCATTGTTGAAAGACCGAGCCATGGCTTCCCTCCCCTTCACTCTCTCCAACCAGGCAACCGCGCGCATCGTCGCAGCACTGGCCGAGCAAGGCCCCTGGACCACGCCCAGCAAGCTCGGTCTGGCCGCGCGTACGTGGGATCGCGTGTACGAGTCGCACACCCGCACCTTCACGCCCGAGGGCTGGTCCACCCCGTACGAGATCGGTGAGCCGTTCCCCGCCGTCGAAGGTGAGACGCAGGCTGCCAACGCCGCCCGCGCCGCTGCGTTCAACGCCGCCTTCAAGGTCTGGCAGTCCGCCAAGGGCAAGCCGTTCGAGCTGTCCATCAAACAACGCGACTGCTGCAAGACCGCCGTCGTCTACGCGATCGAGCATGCCGACAAGGTCAGCCGTGCCGCCGTCTTCGCCCCGGACAAGTTCACCCTGGAGATATTCGCCGCATTCGAGATCGCGGACACGGACGAGTAAGACCGATGGCCAACCCCGTCAACCCCCAGCAGCCCACGGGCGAATACAACTCGCCCGGGCAGACGTACAACGGACCGGGCACCTATAACGGTGCGCCGGTCCTTAATCAATTCGACGTGAATGCCAACGAGGGGTTGGCGGTGTTGCAGGACAATTTTGGGCAGGCGTGCGTCTACACGCCCGCCAAGGGATCGGTTGGCAGTCCCAAGACCATCACGGCCATTCCTGCCAGCCAGGAAATGCAAACCATTATGATCGATCAGGCAGGCGAGACAGACGACCGCATGGCCGTTGTGCTCGTCTCGGTCTATGACGTCCCCGTACCGCAGCGCGCGGACACCTTCACGTTCACCAGTCCCGACATGGCCGGGACATGGTACCTGCAGCACCGTGGGCCCGTCAACGGCGCGCGCTGGACGCTCCTGCTGGTCAAGCCACGCCATAGCGAGATCGCCGGCCAGGGCGCTCGTACCGTGAGGACCGGATGACCCTCACTGCGAATTCCTACATCGGCTACGTGATCCAGTACGCTATCGCGCAACTGCAGGCCACTGCACAATTCCTGGCGCTTGCCCCCATTCCCAGCCAGCAGACGGTACGCTCGATTGGTGGCTACAACACACAGGGCGACCTCCCTACGTCGGCTACGTCCATGGCGGGAACGCCTATCAACTTCCAGGCGGGCCTGACCTTCGCTGCCGTCGTGCACGGGGAGGAGTTTCCTACCGAGGAAATAGCCTTGTACACGTTCTCCCATAATGGGGTTGTGAATATTCAACTGTATATTCCCGTGTCGCAGATAACAACCGGCGCATCGGATCAGCTCGAATACGTCCGTACCATCGCCTCCACCATCGCTGAGCAGGTCCAGGCGCTGTTTGGTCAGCCGGGATACCTCGCGCGCGGCACGTGCTATCCCAAGTCGCATTCCGTGTACGACGGCACGTCAGATCTTGCATCCCTCGGTTACGCACTCCTCCAGCTCGATTGGCATTCCCCATGACCGCATATGGCCTCCAGGCGTTATCTCTTAACGGCAGTGCTCTTGTCGGCGTGCGCGGGAATGTCCTGCAGCGTCAAAACAAGATCGACTCGGACGGCGCGGACGGCACGATGTCCGAGACGTATCACACGATGCTGCAGCGCGCGTCGGTGGCCACGTGGGACACCATCGCCGCTAAGGTCATGCTCACTGCGTGCGGTGCGTCCAGTCTGACGGTGCCCATTCCTTTTGCCGCCCTCAACGGCACGACGGGTGCCGTCCTCGCCTACGCCTTGGCCAATAACCAGGGGCCGGGCTATGCGGCGGGCTCCGTGCATGAGACGCGCACCGCCTTAAACGGCGTTGCGGTCATGGAGTCGTTCAAGTGGACGCTCGGAAGCTTCGCCACGATGGGCATGAAACTTTACCCGATCAGCCTCAACGGCACGTCAGATCCGCTGACGCAGACTGACACCGCCGCCCTGCCCGCGCAGTCGTTCAATCAGCAGGGCTACACCCTGACTGGCCTGACACTCGACGGGGTCAGCGTCATCAACTGCAACAGCCTGTCGCTGAATGTGGATCACAAGTTTGATTTCGATTGGCTGCTGGGCTGCCCCTACCCGACCGCCGTCACCGGTGGCGGACCCAAGGGCCGCATCGGCATCCGATTGGAAGCTGAAGTCAGGGACGTATCCGTCCCTGAAGGCGTCGGCGCTGTCTCGGCCGTCTTCACCGCCGCCGCGCAGGGTGGCACCCTCGGCAGCTCTACCATTACCTGGACGCTCAACGCCGGCTGGACGTTGGAGGATAGTGTGCAGTCGCCGCTGTCATCGCCCAGCTCGAAAAAGCTGATCATCCGCCCCGTGGCCGATTCCACACACTCGGCGCTGTCGTGGGCTGTGACCTGATGGCACGCGCTGCGCGCTACCCGGGCTACTACGTTCCGACCGGCGTCACCGTGCCGGCCCACATGGGGTGGCACGGCCTGCAAGGCGGCATGGATATCTATGCGCACGGTCCCGATGGCGGGGCCGGCAAGCATTTCGGGGCCCGGTACGACTCCTTACAGGCTGCCAGCTACGTGCGCACCGCGGCCGGCTGGTATGTCGCCATGGTCGGACGCAGCCCGGGCGACTTCGCACGCCTGGAGACGCTGGCCGGCGCTGCCATCAAGGGCGCGGTGAGCGGTCACACGTGGCTGGTCCCCCAGCTTCTCAAGATCACGCCGGAAGCCCGCTTCTTGGTCGCTGTGCCGCAAGTCTTCACCCTGGCGGGGTGGATGCCCCCGGTCGCGCTGCGATCGATCCTGGAGCGTTTACGGGGCATTCTGAGCCTGACCGCCGCCAGCGAGGTCCCGGCACGTGTCGAGGACGATACCGAGGCAACCCAGCTCGCCGTTGATATTCTCGCCATCAACTACGCCATCAGCCTGGACGAGCTCGCGGCAGCCGAGTGGCTGACAACGACCATGGTCAAGGACATCATCACCGTGGCATCTGGCGCGCACGACGCCTTGCAGGCACTCGCCGCAGCCGACTACGGGAAAGAGGCATGACCCGTGATCAACGTGACGATTACCCGCGCGCAGATCATGGCGTGGCTCGGCAAGGATACGAAAGACGCGCGTCGTAAGTATATGGATCTGACGCTCACGGCCCAGAAACAAGCCGTGCTGGAATGGTCGAAGCTCAGCCCCGGCGATCGGCTCGGACTGGCCTACCGGTTCACCCCCGAGGCATTCGCAGGCCTGGGGCTTACCTACCGATCCAAGCGCTACCAGACGCAGCAGATCAAGTCCCCACTCGGCGCGGCCACGCCGTACGTAGCGCCGTATACGTCGCTGTCGAAGTCGGGCAAGCGCGTCGAGTCGGGCAGCATGCGTCAGCAGGTATTGAACGGGGGATACAACGCGGATGGCCGCGCCAGCCATGGCGACGCCGTCACCACGTACACTGTTACCGGCGCGCGCATCCTCAACCAACTCGGCGCCAATGGTGCCCGGTATCGTGATGAATTCCTCAACTTCGGAGCAGGCGGACGGCGCGACGCGGACTGGATTGCGAACCGTACGCAAGAGTTGCTATTGAAGTGGATGCAAGAGGATATGCACAGCGCTACCCCGACGACCGAAACGGCTACCGCCCATGTCGAATGACATTCAAGCCACGATAACGACGAACGTCGACGCGGCCATCGAAGGCCTCGAAAAGCTCGGCACGAAAGCGCGCGAGGTTGCGGGGCATATTCTGGGGCTGTCGAAGGCCCACCAGGGCGGGGGCGGTCAGTCGTTCAATGCAAACACCCGCGAATCAACCGAGGAAGTAACCAAGCTGAGCAAGGTCCTATCGATGATCGGCGGACCGTATGGCGAAGTACTGCGCAAGGTGCACGAGGTATCGGAGGCGCACGGGCGATTCGGCATGGGCCTGGCAGCCGTCGGAGCCGTTGCGGCTGCCGCCGGCATCGCCATGGAGGCCTACAACGCATCGATCGAAAAGCAGATTGCGCTAGAGGAGCGTGCAACCGAGACGGCTAACGAGCTGCGCGAGGCCCAGCAGAAAGGCGAGGCCAGCCGCTCCGCGCATGCGGAGGCCGGCTTTAAGGACGCAGGATTGATCGGCAAGGAGCTGGCCGTTGGCGGGCAGGCCATGGAAGACCAGGCCGAGAAGTACGCAAAATTCTACGGGCTGCCCATCAGCGACGTACGGCAGGGAATGCTCGACGGCGTCAAGGCAGGTCATAACAATAAAGACATCATGTCTAACATTTATCAATATGCGGGGATATTCGCGCAGACCGGCGCCGGCAGCTACACGGACGCGATGAAGCTGGCGGAAAATAACCCGATGATCTTAGGCGCACTCGCGGCCGGGCAGCGCGGTCAAGCGGTGGCGTTCGGCATGGACGCATCATCGGGGGCAATGCCTGGCACGACGAGCGTTGAGAAAATGTGGGACACGCGTGACGCCACCATGAAGGATGGCTATATGCGCAACCTTCGCGAGCATACGTTGCGTCAGAATACTGATCTCGGCAATGATGAAAACTTGGCCGAGAACGGCGGCACCGAAAAGGGTGACAAGCTCAAGATGGCCGATTCTGCGCAACCGGTTGTCGTGGCGGTTGCTGAAGTGACTAAGAAACTTGAGGAAATGCGCATCGCAGACAAGGAAGCTGCCGACAAGGAAAACATCATCATGGCACGTCTTACCGACATGATTGCAGCGGCCGGATTCGGCAAAGAATCGCGCACATCGCAATACCTCGATAACACCAACGCCGGCGTATACGACGGCGCACCTGCGGCCAAGCAATGACCATTCCCACCATCGGATCCTTCCCATTCGTGGGGTGGGGCACACAACTGCGTGTCGGCGGATACAGCTACCGCAAGTTTGAACAAGCTGGCATCCCCGGCTATGGGGTTGTATTCGGTGCACTGAAGACTGATGAGCAAGTCGTGCCGACGCTCTACCGTGCGTCGAGTGAGGCCGACGCATTAACGACGCTTGCCGGGTATCGCGCGCTCATGGCGACGTCCGTGACAATTATCGATCCGGTCAATGTTGCGTGGGCGAATTCGCTGATACTTGGCGTTGAAGGCGTCGTCAGCAATGACGCCATCGGCTACTATCTACGTGCAGCATGGAAGGTGCTCCTGGTGTCCGCATGACAATTCCAACCGCAGCGCAGCCGTCGATACTGGTGCAGTATGCCTCAACGCTGCCGTCCGCCGATACCGGCTGGACGACCTCTGCCATTGTGCCCATCACCGGCCAGGAGGGCGCCGGGCAGAATTACGGCACCGCGAAGCTGCAATACAATTACGGAAACGTCTGGCCGATCGGCAATACCGGTCCGAATATCTCATCATTTGGCCCTGGCACGTGGGGCGGCAAGTACATGCGGATCATCAAGACTCCGACATCCGGCAGCGGTCATACCTTCACCATCGGCTCCACAACTTACGAGGTTGTGTTCACGGGCATCTGTGACCACATCGAAACGATCCCGGACGGCTCATCGGTGGCAACCGGCGCACAACCGGGAGGGCTGCAAAATCTGTCCATATCTGGGCTGCCGTCGATTCTGGATAATATATACGTCAACTCGGGATGGGTCCTGGGCTTCAATGCCAGCAGTGGTGTTCCTGATCTGGCGTTCCCGTTGGAATCGCCGTTATTCAATGCCAAACCGACGCAGTACAACAATACGCTCGGAGAGATGAGCACCGGGCCAATTACTATCGGCGGCGGCTCGTCCTACTATTTCGATCTCGTCAACCGCCCCAAGGCCTGGACCGCCTTGCAAGTCGTCAACTACCTGCTGGTGGCATTCGCCCAGCCGCAGATCCCGCCTAACTTCACCGTCAGCGGACCGACGTGGACGGTATCGGATCCTACCAACTGCCTCACCTACGTTCCCGATAAGCTCGATTTCGACGGCAAGTCCGTCCTGGACTGCATCAACAGCCTGATCAATCCCCGTCGCGGTTGCACGTGGTATTGCACAGTCGCCTTCAACGTCATCACGTTCAACGTCTATTCGACAACCCCCTCGGCCATCACAACCGGCCCGGTCACGCTGCCCGCGACCACGCTTCTCTCCCCGCTGTCCACAATGTCGAATGCCCTTCTCGGCAATCTGACCATCGTTGAAGATGGCAAGTCGTGTTTCGACTATATCGAAGTCAGAGGAAACAAGCCACTCATCGGAATGACTCTGGCATATGATCCTGCGAATACGTCAACCTGCGCGCTAACGCCCGGGTGGGACACGGCACTGGTTGGCATCGGCTCAACCGGTCCGGCGGGGCCGTGGGATCTGACAAAGAGTCAAGGCCCCGCCTATGAGTACATATGGCGGCGCTTCACGCTCAACAACGGTTGGAACGGACACCAGTATTTGTCCGCGACAACGGGATTGCGTGCCGCGCTCACTATCGGTGCCGGCGCGCAAGGCGCCTACACGGGCGCGCGCACGTTCACCACGTCATCGTCCGAGGTTTACGTCCCGCCGCTCATGCTGACGTTCGATCGATTCTTTCCGCTGCCGTACAATTATCCGTTCACCAATGGCAGCGTAAGCGCGTCCTCTATCGACATGACGCAGCCGCTATCGGCGCCCATGGTTTTCCTATACAACCCAGGAACCAACACGGCCTACGATGTCAGCTCGACACTGCATGTCGAGGTTGAGGACAGCCCGCCTGCGCTGGTGCTGTCGGGGGATATTTCGCTCCTATACGGGCTGTGTAACGCGTCTAATGGATTCGTCCTGGCCATCTCGATCGGCATCCACGAATCCGACCCCATGGTCGTATCCTGGAACACCGCAACCCCGTACTCGGAGATACCGCGCGTGATGGTGCGCAAGATCCCATTTTGCGAGCAATGGCTGGCGTTGTCCGATACGTTCCTATCCACCGTGCAGGCCTCGTCCTACGCCCCTATCAACTTGGCGAATGATCTGCTGATGGTTGATGATACCCCCAAGCTGCAGGCGTGGCTGTCCGTGCTGCAGACGTGGTACGGATCGCCGGCCGTGACCGCCACATGGGACGATCATAGCCAGATCGATACGACCCGCGGCGCCGGCAGCTTCCAGCCTGGCGCGCTGGTAACGACCATCGATCGCGGCGACACGACGATCACGGCCAATTGCATCGTTACCGGCCGGTCCTGGAATTTCCAGCTTGGCGACGATTTCGGCACGTCGTATACGACGGCGCGCGTCATCCCTGACGTAGTGTCGATCGAGGGCCATCCGATCCTCAAGATGCAGCGCGAACGCAAAGTATACAACTGGTACCAGAAACCATGAGACAAGCCGTTTCCACTCGCCAGAGCAACATCGACGCGACGCTTGATGCACGCGACGATCAGGTGTCGAAGACGAACCAGCGCGCGGTATCGCGTACGCTGCGTACACCCGGACGCGTGCTGGCCTACATTGCGTGGAATTTGACAGCGTCCGGGGTAGACACGAGCCTTGGTGTCATCTGCAACGAGAATGGCAAGTCAACCTTCGTCACCATCTCCATCGATGCCGTGCAGTCGATTCTCAACTGCCGTCCGCAGCTCTTCGGGTACGCGCTCTATGAAGTCAGCATCTGTGGGATCCGTACAGCGTCCCCTGGCCTGCCGGTCTACGCCGCCGTCCGCGCGTCTGAGATCAAGCCCGACAGCAGTCTCGGCGTCGCCAAGGCGCTGGGGAGCATCGACTCCAGCAACCGACTTCTCGACACGACGGGGGCACTTATCCAAGTCACCGTCGCCGGCTCTGCAACCAACAGTGTCCTAGTTCCGACCGCTCCGAGCGAGATCATTTACACGGCCACTGCTGCCCTCAATCTCCCCGTCAACATCACCCCGCCCCAGATCTCCTACGGCATCGTCAGATGGAACTATACGCAGGCAGGCGGCGACGAATCGGAGGCGGAAGTGTGTCTTTCCAGCGGAACGAGAATTGGAAGTCCACAGACCGTTGCCATCGACTTCCTAAGCAGTATCCGGCCTCAGATATTTGGCAATGTTGCATACAAGCTAGAACTTATCGGAGTGCGATCAACGACACCCCTCTATCGTGCCATAGAGACGGTTTTCATTCCCCTGGACGGAAGCGCGGCCCCGCCCCGTGAGTTTTATATATCGGGGGCGGGTGTTACGGATGCCAACGGCGCAGTTCTATATCCGGGGTATGTCTGCTCCTCAGCCAGCGGGTACCCTGCCATCAGCACAACGATTAGCGGCACGGCAGTTGACAACTATCTTGAACTGTTGGCATTCAATAACGGCCCGACAACGGGAGCGTATATCGATCTGCCCCTACCGCTCACATGGTCCATCAGCGGCATCTACGGATCGGCTGCCTATGTCTGTCTCATCCCCGCCATCGTCGTGTCGCACCGCGTCGGCGGAATCCTCGGGACTAATAAATACTTTGATTCAGGGGAGACTATCGTCCTTCCCTTTGTAGGGGGGCTCTCAGTAGCGCCGTCCGGAAACGCTATGACCTCTGGTACTATCGTTTTTCAGATAACGGGGGCCGGAACGTGCAGCGGTTATATCGTCGGATTCGGATACGGGACGCAGTATAATTCGGCCGTGCCGCCCGCCCCCACCCCCTTCGGCTTGACATACGCTGGCATCAGCGGTGCAAATATCTTTACCAATATATCTTTCGGATCGCCCATCGCAAGTGTAACGACCAGCTATGGCGGATTCAATGTTATCATAAATGCCACTGGCAGCATCGGAAAATGGACCGGAATAAACATTGCGGCGAGCTCGCCGACCGGGTCGATTACGACTGTCAGTCTGGGTGGGGTGCCGATTGGAGGGCAAGGCCCCGGTTGGCTCGGCGTCGGATGACCCCTCCCGCCCCGACTCCTGACGATGGCGGGGAGCAGACGCCCGAGCACAACCGAGCCCTGGTCATGTGCCCGTACTGCCAGCGCTGGCACCCGTACCCGATCGCGCCCCGGTCGGAGCGGCATGCGGCGCTTACCCGGCGCACCGTCAACGACCCGCAGGCGCCGGCCCCGCTGACGGACGAGCGCAAGGGCTACGCCGAAACTAAGATATTAGAACGTTATGGCATCGAACCGGGGTCCACTGCCGACAGTGACCGGCCCTAGGATACCCTGCTACTAGGCCTGACTTCGCCCTAGGACCGATTCTTCGCAGGCACCCCTGGCCCTGGTCTGTCTTTCAGCTCGATCACGTCTGCGCGCCTGAGCGCATAGCTTATTCCTACCAGGGTAGCAGGTAGCTTACCCTCGTAGATCATCTGATGCACGCGGCTGCGGCTCACCCTGAGCACCCTGGCAGCGGCGGTTACGCCCATCAGGCCGTTCGGATCAAGAGGCTTCGTCATGGCTCCCGATTGTGGGTAGCGGGCAGGATGGCGCAAGCTATACCTGGGCAGGTGCATAGGATGGACGCATTAAAATAAATCCTTGCATTCCTTTTTAAGTGGAGAGGATGTGCACAAGGAAACGCTTCCGCCGAGCCAGCGCTACAGGCTCGGCCCACACTCCCTCCTCCTGCAGGACCATACGACATGCGTAAAGCCGATCTCCCCAACTGCCCCCGGTGGCTCTCCGATGCCCGTACGGAGGATGAAGATGTCGAATGGTATACGGATTCCTCCAGCTGGATCGTCTGGCACGACGGCACCTGGCTCGGCGGCGACTGGCGCGACGGCACCTGGCTCGGCGGCGACTGGCGCGGCGGCGACTGGTACGGCGGCACCTGGCGCGACGGCACCTGGC
>Ga0302314_10022066_pt1 | contig 10455 bp, 11 predicted proteins | sample III_Palsa_N2_3_FD_200533 | JGI IMG/M metagenome (GOLD analysis project Ga0302314, IMG submission 200533) | Peat permafrost microbial communities from Stordalen Mire near Abisko, Sweden - III_Palsa_N2_3 | ecosystem: Environmental > Terrestrial > Soil > Palsa > Peat permafrost | place: Sweden... | reverse complement strand
CGCGTCCGTAGTAGGCGTAGGTACCGGCCGGGCAGCCGTACGACTCGCTCGCGCAGTAGTCCCCCGACTGGTCGATCTCGGTCACGTAGACCAGCCCACCGGTCTCATGGTCCACGTTGGCCAGGAAGGCGGCTGCCTCCTGCGCCTGCACGGTGGCACTGCCGGTGGTCGCGAAGCCCGGGTAGGAACTGAGCGCGGCCACCAGCCCGCTGTAGGTGTAGAAGGAGTTCCGGTTCGGGAACATCTGGTCGAACTGCGCCTCGCTGACGACGAATCCGCCGGAACCGCCGGAACCACCCGAGCCGCCGCCGGACGCGGTGCAGGTGTAGGGGGACCAGTACCAGGTGCTGATCGTCGGGTCGTAGCCCGGGTTGGCGTTGGTCGCGATGTAGTACTGGCCGTTGGCCGGGTACTCCACGATCGCACCGACGGCGTAGGACTCCCCCGCCACCCACGTCGGGTAACTGCCGCAACTGGCCGCTGCGGAGGTGACCGCGGCCTTGGCCGGGGGCGCCGGGAGGGCGAGCGTGGTCAGACCGATCAGGCCGATCAGCAGGGCCAGCAGTACCAGCGGCCGGGCGCGCCCCGCCGCATGCGTATGGGTCATGTGCCACTCCAGTGTGGGGGTGAGTGGTGCCGTTCATCCAGGCGTGGCATGAGCGGTTTTGGCTGCACGTAACCGGATTGGTCCAGACCAGTCAAGAGGGGGCGCCGAGAAGCCGGTGATCTGCACGACTTGATGACGATAAACCGCCAGAACATCCACATCCGCACACAGGCCTGTGCCGACGCGAGAGCATGCCCTTGGTCCCGGCGTTCAGGCAGGCAGGAGTCACCATGCGGATCAGAGCGGCACGCGGCGAAGAGGCAGGGGTTCTGAGCGGACTCGCGCTCCGGTCGAAGGCCCACTGGGGCTACGACGAGGCCTTCATGGAGAAGTGCCGGGAGGAGCTGACCCTGCGGCCCGCCGAGGTCGAGTCCCGACGGACCGTCGTGGCAGAGCGGGAGGGCCGCATCATCGGCTTCGTCACGCTTCAGGGGGAGCCGCCGGTCGGCGAGTTGGGCATGCTCTTCGTGGATCCGCCGGTCATCGGGCAGGGTGTCGGCCGTCTCCTGTTCGAGCATGTACTGGCCGCTGCCCGGGGCCTGGATTTCGTGCGCCTGACCCTTGACGCCGACCCCCACGCCGAGGCGTTCTACCTCGCGATGGGGGCAACTCGCGTCGGCACGGTTCCTTCCGGGTCCATCGCCGGACGGGAACTTCCGGTGATGGCCATCGGGCTCCAGAGCCCGTAACCCGGTCATCCTTCGGCAGCGGCACGGGTGCGGGGATCAGTCGGGCTTCGAGACCTGGTAGTGGTCGAGGAGCCAGCCGCCGGACTCCTTCCGCGCCACTACGCCGATGTACACGGTCAGCGTCGGCCGGTCGGTGAACGCGAACCGCACGCGCAGGTATCCGAGTACCAGCTCCTCGGCCAGGCGGCGGCTCTCCAGGATCTCGTAGTCGGCGGTCATGCCGAGCGGCTGGGAGGCGTAGTACTCGGCGACGCCCGGTCGCCCGATGCTGTAGGGGTGCAGGCCCTGGAACAGCGCCTGCTGAGTGAAGACAGCGGCGACGCGATCCGGCTCGTGCGCGTCCACGGCGGCCTTCCAGCGGTCGAGAACGTCACGCAGAGCCGTCTCGTCCGTGGCTGTGATGGCGGTGTTCATGCTGATCTCCTTCGGTTGCATGGGGCATGGGGCATGGTGCATGGGCGGGGTCACGGTGGGCGAAGGTGCTACCGAACCCGGCCGCGCAGCAGACCGGCGGCCACGGCCGCCAGCGCGACGACTGCCGCTCCCGCGAAGAGCGCCTGGTGATAGCCGGTGTGCAGCAAGGGGGTGACGACCAGCGGCCCGGCGATCTGTCCGGCGCTGTAGCCGGCGGTCAGCACCGCGACCGCGCGTGGGGTGCCGATCCGCGCGCCGATCGCCAGCGCGAGGGTGGCGATGCCGAGGAAGGTCCCGCCGAAGAGCGCCGCGGATGCCAGCGCCGCGCCGACGCCGCCGACGAGGGCCGGCAACGCGATGCCGACGGCCTGCGCCAGCAGCGCCGCGGTGAGCAGCGAGGACCGTGACCAGCGGCGTGAGAGCCCCGCCCACAGCGCCGCAGAGGGCACCGCGGCGAGGCCGGCCAGGATCCAGGCGCTGGTGCCGACCCAGTCCGGGGCACTCTGGTCGATCGCCACCACCAGGAACGTCCCGGCGATGATGTAGCCGAAACCTTCCAGCGAGTACGAGACCAGCAGGGCGGCGAAGCCGTGCCGCCGCGCCGCGTCGGGCATTTGCGGGCCTGACGGCGAGGGCGCCCGCCGGTCCCCGGCCCGGCCGACGGCGGTCGGCAGTCGCCAGGCCGGGATCATCAGCAGCAGGCTGAGCCCGGCGGCGATGTACCAGGCCTGCTGCCACGTGTCGCCGCCGCGCAGCGCCAGCACCACCGCGCCCGACAGGGCGATGCCCGCGCCGACGCCGCCGAAGCCCCAGCCGGTGAGCTGGTCCCCGTGCCTGCGCAACGCCGTGATCAGCGTGCCGGCCGCGATGACGAACACCAGCGCGCTCGCCGCCCCGGCGACCAGCCGCAGGGTGAACCACACCGACCCGTCGCGGGTGACCGGCATCAGTGCCAGCGTGACGGTCACCAGGACCAGTGACACGCGCAGCGCGGCCCGGGACCGGGTCAGCGCGGGCACCGCGATGCCTGCCAGTGCCCCGGCGAGATATCCGGCGTAGTTCGCGGTGGCCAGCGCCGAGCCGAGTTGGGGGGACATGCCGGCCTGGGCGTGCATCAGCGGGAGGATCGGGGTGTAGGCGAAACGCCCGACACCCATGGCGGCGGCCATCGCAGCCGCGCCCTGCAGAGTGATCCGCCACGGTCGGACCTGCTCCCCGTCGCAGCTCGGACCACGCCTCCGCACGCGGTCCGGGGCGGTGCCGCTGATGACCCGGTTCACCATGTCCGCTGCCTCTCCTGTGGGCTTGTTCGCTGCTACCGCCGCCGCAGCCCGGCCCGCGCTCAGTGGCCCGCGCTCTGGCCGCCGTCGACGTGCAGGGTTTCGCCCGTCACGAACCCGGCCGTCTCCAGGTAGAGCACCGCCTCGACCACCTCGTCGATCTCGCCCATCCGCCCGAGCGGGTGCAGTGCGGCGAGGAAGTCGTGGGTCTCCGCCGGGTGCATCGGCGTGCGGATCACGCCGAGCGCGACGGTGTTGGCCCGGATCCCGCGACCGGCGTACTCGACGGCCAGGGACCTGGTGACGGCGTCCAGTCCGCCCTTGGTCAGTGACGCGAGCGCCGAGGGCACCTGGGCGAGGGCGTGGTCGACCAGACTGGTGGAGACGTTCACGATGTGCCCGCCCTCGCCACGTTCGAGCATCGCGGCCACCGCGGCCCTGGTCACCTCGAAGAAGCCGCGCAGGTTCACGCCCGTCATCGTGTCGTAGTCCTCGTCGGTGTAGTCGGTGAACGGCTTGGCCACGAACACGCCCGCGTTGTTGACCAGGGAGTCGATCCGTCCGAACCGGGCGAGCGCCTCGGCGACGACACGGGCGCCGACGCCGGGTATCGCGACGTCACCGGCCACGGCCAGCACCTGCGGATCCGCCGACGGCGTGATGGAGCGGGAGTTCGCCACGACGGCGTATCCGAGTTCGCGGTAGGCGGGCACCAGCCCGGCACCGATGCCCTGTGAGGCACCGGTGATCAGGACGACCTTCTGCTTGCTGTCCATGGCGACTGCTCACTTCCGGGAATCGAGCGGCTCTGCTGCCAGGGCCGCGAAGCTGTGTCCGCGCGAGTCCCGCGGTGGATCCCCGCGGCGCTCGCAGTGGAATTCTCGGTCCACGGCCCGGGAGGCGCCATAACCTGTTGCCTACCGCTGCGAGCCTCCGGCTCCCACCCCCGCGGGCCGTAGGATGACCAGGTGGAACTGCGTCAACTGCGCTACTTCGTCGCGGTCGCCGAGGAGCTGAACTTCGGGCGCGCCGCCGAACGCTTGCGTATCGCGGGCCCCTCGCTCTCCCAGCAGATCAAGGCGCTCGAACGGGATCTCGGCGTGCGGCTGTTCGACCGCGACCGCCGTTCGGTGGCGCTGACCACGACGGGTGAGGCGCTGGTGACGGATGCCCGGGCGGTGCTGGCGCAGGCCGACCGGCTGCGCAGGCACGCCGCGGGCCTGTCCGGCGGCGAACCGGTCCGGCTCGGGTATGTCAACTGGCGGCCGTCGGACCTGGCCGAACGGGTCGCCGGACTCGCGGACCTGCGCGTGGACGCCTGGGTCCTGCCCTCGCACGCCCAGGCCGCGCGGGTCGCGGAACGCAGCATCGACCTGGCGATCTGCTGGGTACAGACCGACGACCTGGCCGCATACGAGCTCGAAGCGAGCCTGATCGGGGCGGATCAGCTGTACGCGGTGAGCACCGGCACCCAGACCTCGGCCGTTGCCGCGAAGGACACCGTGGTCCTGGTGGACGCCGACGCCGACAGCTGGTCGTCGTGGAATCTCTACGCCGGCCAGTTCGCCCGGGACACCGGTGCCCGCGTGGTGCGCATCGACGACGGCGGTATCACCGGCCCGGCGTTCTTCGAGCAGGTCCGCACGCTGCGCCAGCCGGTGATCAACTCGCCGAAGGGCCAGCAGGCCGCACTTCCGCCGGACCTGGTGCGGCGGCCGGTCGTCCGGCCGGCCCCCTACTGGACCTGGTCGCTCGTCGTGCGCCGCGACGAGACCCGCACGGCCGTCCGCGCCGTGATCAAGGCCTTGACCGACGGCGTCGGGGCGCTGGGCCTGGACGTCGAAGGAGTGTGGCTTCCCCGCACGGATCCGCACCACGACCTCGGCCGTCCGTAGGAGGCCGGTCCTCCCAGTGCGAGGCTGCGGGTCGTGGCGCGTCCGGTGACAGCCGGTGCAGCGTGGACAGCATGAGGGAATTCCTGGTCGAGATCACCACCACCATCCCCGAGGGCACGGAACCGGCCGAAGTCGACCGGCGACGTGCCGCCGAGGCTGTCCGTGCCGCCGAACTGGCAGCGGCCGGACATCTGCTCCGGCTGTGGCGGCCGGTGGGAGAGCTGCGCAGCATCGGCGTATGGTGCGCCGCCGACGAGGCCGAACTGCACCAGGAGGTCCTGGGCACGCTACCGCTGCGCCCGTGGATGGCCGTGCACGTCACCGCGCTGGAACCGCACCCCAACGACCCCGGCCGCGCGAACCGCGCCGGATGACGGCCCCCGGAGAAGCGCGGAGGCGCTTCTCCGGGCCCGGTACGGCGTGCGCGCCACCACGATCTGGTGGCTCTCGCCGACCTTCCGGACCAGGTAGCCCCAGGTCCAGAGCGCCCTGGCCCAAAGCGATCCGACCGTCGCAGCCTTCGAGTTCTGGCCCCGCGAGCGGGACGTGTGCGAGAGCTTCGGCGCGCGGCTGCGCGAGTTCAACGGCGAAGGCGATCACGTCCACCTCCTGGTGCACTACCCGCCGAAGGCCGCCCTGTCCAAACTGGTCAACTCCCTCAAGGGCGTCAGCTCCCGCTACCTGCGGGCGCAGTACACCGGCCGGATCAACCAAATCGGCACGGGGTCCGTGCTCTGGTCCCCGTCGTACTTCGCAGGGTCACGCGGCGGCGCACCCCCATCTCCCGGAAAGTCGGCTACGAACACCCGCACACCCTGCGCGCGCTCCTTCGCGAACGCACCGGCAGGACCACCCCTGCTCTGCGCGGCAGGTGAGGCGGCACGCCGGGTGCCGGTTCGTCGCTGACGCGGCGTCGGCCGGTCCCGGCACGGGTGCAGGCGGCCGGTGGCACACACCACCGTTCAACTGTGGTGATGACTCCGCGTGTCCGACCGGGGCGCTTGTAGCGAGCCTCCGGGGACCTTTTGCGGCCATCCTGTGAAGCTCCCGCACATGTGATTGATTGTCATGAGCGCGCCAATCTAGCGTCGCCGGTGGCTGCTCAGAGCGAGGGGCCCGTCGGCCGACCCGCCGCCGGTCTCCGCGAGCCGCCCGGCCCCAGGACACACCACGTCCACGGCCGACCTGACCCCCACACGGCACAGGAGTACATGTCTTGCGCACCTCTACCAGACCCGCTGTCCACCGCGCCGTCCTGGCGCTCACCGCCGCAGCCGGGCTCACCGTCTCCGGCCTCGGTGCCGCCGCCTCCGCCCAGGCGGCGGCGCCCACCGCGCACCACCGGCTGACCTTCACCCGCGACTGCGCCCAGCCCGCCAAGGCCGGATACATGGCCTGCGACGCGCTCCGGGTCACCGGCGGCACGGTCGACGCCAAGGCCCACGGCATCGCGTCCCCACACGCGACCGCCCACGCCTCGGTCTCGGGCTACGGGCCCGCCGACATCCAGAGCGCCTACAACCTCGCCTCGGCCGCCGCCGCCAACGGATCCGGCGAGACCGTGGCACTCGTCGACGCCCAGGACGACCCCAACGCCGAATCCGACCTCGCCACCTACCGCAGCGAATTCGGGCTGCCCGCCTGCACCACCGCCAACGGCTGCTTCTCCAAGGTGGACGAGAACGGTGGCAGCAACTACCCCTCGCCGGACTCGGGCTGGGCCGGTGAGATCTCGCTCGACCTGGACATGGTCAGCGCCACCTGTCCGAACTGCCACATCCTGCTGGTCGAGGCCGACTCGGCCGGCATGGACGACCTGGGCACGGCGGTGAACACCGCGGTGTCGTCGGGCGCGGACTTCGTCTCCAACAGCTACGGCGGCTCGGAGTCCTCGACCGACACCAGCTACGACAGCGAGTACTTCGACCACCCGGGCGTCGCCATCACGGCCTCGGCCGGTGACGGCGGCTACGGCGTGGAGTACCCCGCCGCCTCGCCCTATGTCACCGCGGTCGGCGGCACCTCGCTGTCCACCGCCTCCAACGCGCGCGGCTGGACCGAGAGCGTGTGGTCCACCAGCGGCTCCGAGGGCACCGGCTCGGGCTGCTCCGCCTATGAGCCCAAGCCGAGCTGGCAGACGGACAGCGGCTGCTCCGGCCGCACCGTGGCCGACGTCTCCGCCGTCGCCGACCCGGCCACCGGTGTCGCCGTCTACGACACCTACGGTGCCTCGGGCTGGCAGGTCTACGGCGGAACGAGCGCCGCGTCGCCGATCATCGCCGCCGTCTACGCGCTGGCCGGGGCCCCCGGCGCGAACACCACCCCGGCCTCGGACGTCTACGCGGACCCGTCCGGGCTGTACGACGTGACCAGCGGCTCCAACGGCAACTGCAGCCCGGCCTACCTCTGCACCGCCGGGACCGGCTACGACGGCCCGACGGGTCTGGGTACGCCTGACGGCACCGCGGCCTTCACCGGCTGACACCCTCCCCAGCCGGAAACAGCACCGGGCGGACCGCGGAGCGCTCTCGGGCCTCGGCGGTCCGCCTTCGTGGCTCAACCACCGGTCCTGCTCGCCGTCCTCGACGGCCACCCCACCCACCGGGCCCCCGCCCTCTGACCCGAGCGGCCGTCGTCCAGCCTGCCCGGGCCCCGCCCTCCGCCTGCTGGGCGCGGGCGCGGGCAGTTCCCGAACTGCGATTCCCGGTCGCGGTGTTGGGGGCTCGCTCCGTAGCATCGACAGCTATGCCTCTTCTCTATCCTCCGACAAGCCCCTACGACAACGGGTTCCTCGACACCGGAGACGGCAACCGCGTCTACTACGAACAGCTCGGCAACCCCGACGGCAAGCCGGCCCTGTACGTCCACGGCGGCCCGGGAGCGGGCTCCCCGCAGCGGCCGACCCGGGCCTGGGACCCGGAGCGCTACCGCCTCATCCGCTTCGACCAGCGCAACTGCGGTCGCAGTACGCCGCACGCCAGCGACCCGGCTGCGGACATGAGCCTGAACACCACGCAGCACCTGATCGACGACATGGAACGGCTGCGCGAGCACCTCGGCATCGAACGATGGCTGCTCGACGGCGCCTCCTGGGGCTCGACCCTGATCCTGGCCTACGCCCAGCAGCACCCCCACCGGGTCAGCGAGATCATCATCCAGGCGGTGACGATGACCCGCCGCTCGGAGGTCGACTGGCTCTACCGGGGCGCTGGACGGTTCCAGCCCGAGGCCTGGGACCGGTTCCGCGACGTCGTCCCCGAGGACGAGCGGGACGGCGACCTGCTCGCGGCCTACGCGCGGCTGATGGAGAACCCCGACCGGGCGGTCCGGGAGCGGGCCGCCACCGCCTGGCTGGCCTGGGAGGACGCGGTCATCACGGACGAGCCCAACGGCCAGCCCGGCATGTACAGCGACCGGGAGCTCGACTCGCGGATCGCGTTCGTCCGGATCTGCGCCCACTTCTTCAGCAACGGCGCCTGGCTGGAGGACGACCAACTGCTGCGCGACGCCCACAAGCTCGCCGGGATCCCCGGGGTACTGGTGCACGGCCGGCACGACATGGGCAGCCCCGTCCAGACGGCATGGGAGCTGGCGAAGGCGTGGCCGGACGCGCGGCTGCACATCTTCGAGGACTCCGGGCACGTCGGCAGCGAGGCGATGAGGGAGGCCTCCCTGGCAGCCCTCGAGGAGTTCAAGACGGGCTGACGGCCCCCGCGGGTAGCCTCGGGACAGCGCCGAACCGGGGAGGACCCATGGCCGAGCACATCGTCGTACTGACGACGACCGACACCGCGGAAGGCGCGAGCACGCTGGCCCGGGCCGCCGTCGAGGCCCGGGCCGCCGCCTGCGCCCAGATCGACGGACCCATCCGCTCTGTCTACTGGTGGGACGGTGCGGTCCAGGAGGAGCAGGAGTGGCGCGTCAGCTACAAGCTCCCGGCCGCGAAGTACGCCGAGCTCGAAGCCCTCATCAAGCGCGTCCACACCTACCGACACCCCGGAGATCATCTCCACCGGCATCCCGCGCGGCAGCGCCGAGTACCTGGCCTGGCTCACCACCGAAACCACCCCCGCCGAGCGGCCGTCGGGCTGAGACGGCTGCCCGGTTTCGTCTGATTTGCAGCACGGACATGTGGCCCATAAGCAGATCAACCCGACTCTGGGGATGACAGATTGATAACGCCATCACTAGTCTCTCCTTTCGAACCTCTGTCCTGACTGACGCTCGACCGGGCGAAGCGGGGGTTCCCACCCTGGTCCGGGCGCCGCATTTGGGGATGCACCGCAAGGTTCTTGGTGGTCGCAGGAAGGGAAACAGCCTCTGTGGCCTCACACCGTCGTCCCAAACCGGCCAGTCGTGCGCGTACTTCGGTCTACACCATGGCTGCCGCGGCGACCGTTGTCGTGATCTCCGCACAGAGCGGCGCCCAGGCCGCGCCCAAGCTCACCCTGAGCCAGGCCAAGGCCGAGCTGGCCGCCGACCGGCAGGCCGCGGACGCGTCGGCCAACCAGTACGACACCGCCCAGGGCAACGAGCAGGCGCTGCAGCAGAAGGTCAACTTCCTCCAGGAGGAGGTGGCCCGGCAGCAGGCGGTGATCAACCAGGAGCAGGGGCAGCTCGGCGCGGTGGCGGCGGCGCAGTACCGGACCGGTTCGATGGACCCGACGGTCGAGCTGATGCTGTCGAAGGACCCCACCGACTTCCTGAATGAGGCCTCCACGCAGGGCCAGCTGGACGCGACCCAGCAGGCGGCGCTGGCCGATCTCCAGAGTCAGCAGGCCATCATAGCCCGGGAGAAGGCCGAGGCCACGGCCGAACTGACCCAGCAGCAGGCACTGCTGCAGAGCATGCAGAAGACGAAGGCCGACGGTCTGGCGAAGATCAAGGCCGCCCAGTCGCTGGTGGCGTCGCTGACTCCGGCCCAGCAGAAGCAGGTGAACGACGGCGGCGGCTTCGGCGGCACCGGCACGACCGGTACCACCGGCGGCTGCGGCAACAACTGCGGCGGAGACCTCGGCTACGACGGCTCGCTGGACAAGAGCAAGATCGACCTGAGCGGCATCTCCCCGCAGGCGGCGACCGCCATGCAGGCGGCCATGAGCGTCATGGGCGACTTCTACCACTTCTCCAGCGCGGGCCCGACCGAATTCGACTGCTCAGGCCTGGTGATGTGGGCCTACGCCCACGCCCAGATCGCCCTGCCGCACTCGGCGGCCGCGGACGCCTCCGAGGGCACCGCCGTCTCCAGCCTCGCGGACGCGAAGGTCGGCGACATCATCGTGCTCGACGACTACAACCACGTCGGCCTCTACGCGGGCAACGGAATGCTGCTGAACGCGCCGGCGACCGGCTGGGTGGTCGAACTCATGCCGCTGAGCGACTTCGGCCCGATCGACGCCATCCGCCGCATGTGAGCCCCTGACCCGACACCCACAGCCCGGGGCCTGACTGAGACGGCCCGGGCCCGCAGGCCGCCCTGCAGCTGAAGACCTCAGGGGAGTCCGGTTGGACAGCATCACGAAGAACCGGCAGTCGATCCCCGCGCTGCGGGCGATGGTCGCGCGCGCCTA
>Ga0302314_10022064_pt1 | contig 10456 bp, 8 predicted proteins | sample III_Palsa_N2_3_FD_200533 | JGI IMG/M metagenome (GOLD analysis project Ga0302314, IMG submission 200533) | Peat permafrost microbial communities from Stordalen Mire near Abisko, Sweden - III_Palsa_N2_3 | ecosystem: Environmental > Terrestrial > Soil > Palsa > Peat permafrost | place: Sweden... | reverse complement strand
GCGGGACTGGAGATCAGGCGCCGGTCTTGGCGTCCTTCTTGGTCAGCGCGTCGAGTTGGCCCTGCAGGCTGTTCAGCCGCTCGGTCAGTTCCTGGATACCCTGGGCCTGGACGGCGGGTTCGGCCACAGGCGCTTCAGGGGTAACGGGTTCGCCATCGGCGCCGAACGGCGAGAACATCTTCATCGCCTTCTCGAACAACGCCATGTTCTGCTTGCCCACGTCCTCGAACGCGGTGAACGGAAACAGACCGGTGAAGGAGCCGCCGACGCTTTTCGCCAGTTGTTCCTGGTTGCGCGCGAACGACTTCATGGTGAATTCGAGATAGCGCGGCACAACCCATTCCATGTTGTTGCCGTAGAAGCCGATGATCTGGCGCAGAAAGCTGATCGGCAGCAGGTTCTGGCCCTTCTGCTCCTCCTCCACGATGATCTGGGTCAGCACGGAGCGCGTGATGTCATCGCCGTTCTTGGCGTCATAGACGACGAAATCTCCGCCCAGGCGAACCATCTGGCTGAGATTGTCGAGGGTCACGTAGCTCGAAGTGGCGGTATTGTAGAGCCGGCGGTTAGCGTATTTCTTGATGATGACGGGCGCCGGGTCAGTCTGCGTTTTAGCATTCATCGAAGGGCTACCTTGGCAATTTTTTTGCAGCTATGTTGCGCAGCATAACAGATGCGGAAGCGGTTGCCAGAGCTTCAAATTTGGCGCACCACCGTAATCCTTTGGTCTCTTTTGCCGGATATCGTCCGATTCATGTCGAAGCCGCCGGATCTCGAAGCCCTGGCCCGCCGCTATGTCGAGTTGTGGCAGGATCAGATCGCCGCGACCGCAGCGGATCCCGAACTGGCCGACGGGCTGGCGCGCATGATGCAACTCATGGGTGGCGGCCTCGCGGCCCAGGCCGGGTTGTGGCAAGCGATGTGGCCGGACCTGGCCAAGCGCGCCGCGACGCCGGAGAAGGCCGCCCATGACCAAGCGCGCAAAGACGAAACGCCAGGGCCCGCGGCCGCTGCCGGCGCACCTGCTGACGGCGGGCACGACGTGGCACAGCTCCAGGCTCGCCTTGCCGTTCTTGAAGAGCGGCTTGCTTCCCTGGAAGGCGGACCTGGAGCCGCGCGCCGAGGAACTCGCCCGCGAGCTGGACGCCGTCGAGCTTCTTGATTTCTCGGCCGCGGTCGAGACCGAACTGGCCCAGCGCGCCGACCGCTTCGCCGCCGGCATCCAGGCCTACCGCCGGCACCCCTATCGTCGCGATCTCGCCGACCCGCCCGAGATCTGGCGCGACGGCACCACGAGGCTACTGGATTACGGCCCCGCGGGCGGGCGCCCGGTTCTGTTCGTGCCCTCGCTGATCAACCGCGCCCATGTGCTGGATCTGGCGCCGGGCCGCAGCCTGCTCCGGCATCTGGCGACGCAAGGCATCCGGCCGCTCCTGATCGATTGGGACCAGCCGGGCGAGGACGAACGCGGCTTCGACCTCACCGCCTATGTCGCCGGCCGGCTGGAGGCCGCGTTCGAGGCGGCGCTGGATCATGTCGGCGGGCCGCTGGGTGTGGCCGGCTACTGCATGGGCGGCCTGCTGGCGCTGGCATTGGCCCAGCGTCGCCGACGCGACGTGGCGGCGCTGGTGCTGCTCGCGACACCGTGGGATTTCCAGGCCGGCAACGGCCCTTATGCCCGCTTCGTGGCCTCGCTCGCCGGCCCGACCGCGCTGGCGTTCGACGCACTCGGCTGGGTCCCGACCGACGTGCTGCAGACCTTGTTCTTCATGGCCGACCCGCATCTGGCAATCCGCAAATTCACGCGCTTCGCCGAGCTCGATCCGGAATCACCCGAGGCCCTCAGTTTCGTCGCGACCGAGGATTGGCTGAACGACGGCGTGCCGCTATCGCTGCCCGCGGCCCGGGATTGCTTCGGCGGCTGGTATGGCGAGAATCTGCCGGCGCTGGGCGCCTGGCGCATCGCCGGCCGGCCGGTCCGGCCCGAGCGGTTCGACCGTCCGACCCTGGTCATCGCCCCTGCGCGCGACCGGCTGGTGCCGCCGGCCGCATCGCTGCCGCTGGCCGCTCTCATTCCGGGCGCGGAATTGATCGAGCCGGACCTGGGCCATATCGGCCTGGTCGTCGCCGGCCGGGCGCCGGAACAGGTCTGGGCGCCACTCGCGCGATGGCTGGGCCAGCACGTGCCGGCCGCGCGTCAGTAGTCAGTGCAGCAGGAACAGCTTCGAGGCCACGATCAACACACCGACGACCAACAGCACTGCCAGCCAACGGCCTTCGAGCAGCCAGGGCGGCACGCCCGGAAGGCTCACGACCCGCGCCGCGACCGGCGCCGGGCGGGCCAGCAGCGCCGCCAGGCGGGCCGACAGCTTGGGCAGTTCGGTCTTGCGGGCGGTAAAAGCGGAAGTGCGCTTGATCAGGTCGCTCACGGCCGCGGCCGCGGTGGCGGCCGGCAAGCTGGCCAGGCGACGCGCCTCGTCCCACGGATCGAGCCCCAACCGCGTCAGCGCCGAGACCATCGACAAGGGCATGCCGTTTTCCTGCTCGCCGATCTCGGTGAACAGGAATTCCTCGTAGATCGAGTCGTTCGCCTTGTAATCCGACACGTCGCCCATTGGATATTCCCTCGACAAAACTGCCTTATAAATGGTCTTTAAGCTTCGAAATTCAACAATTACTTGAAACATTACAGGTTATTTATTTTCAAGTTTAAGCGGAACTCAGCCGCGTTATTCGGGAGCCGGCGCCTGAAAATTCCCGGCGTCGATTCCATGAATTTGCCACGAACGGCGGTCCTTCCTGCGAAGGACTGCAAATCCGATAAAAATCCGCCGTCGCGGCCGATCAATTGTCGCGTGACCGAGCGGTCGGGGCTGGACGGGTGTTTTCGGCCCCCCTTATGCTAAGGGCAGATATCCGTTGCCGATAGCCGAGCATGAACCAACATGCGGCATCAGTGTCATCCTAGTAGCGTTCCCGGAGGAACCAAGCCATGTCGGACGTCATCATCGCGGGAGCGGCCCGTACCCCCGTCGGCAGCTTCAACGGCGCGCTCGCCGGCGTGTCGGCCCACTACCTGGGCGAAATCGTCATCCGCGAGCTGCTGGCCCGGTCCGGCGTGGCGCCCGAGGAAGTCAGCGAAGTGATCCTGGGCCAGGTGCTGACGGCGGCCCAGGGCCAGAACCCGGCGCGCCAGGCCTCGATCAACGCCGGCCTGCCGGTCGCGACCACCGCCTATGGCATCAACCAGGTCTGCGGTTCGGGCCTGCGCGCGGCGGCGCTGGGCTTCCAGGCGATCCGCAACGGCGACAGCACGATCGTGATCGCGGGCGGCCAGGAGAGCATGAGCCAGTCGGCCCATGCCATGCATCTGCGCAACGGCACCCGCATGGGCGACGCGCAGATGATCGACACCATGATCCGCGACGGGTTGTGGGACGCCTTCAACGACTATCACATGGGTACCACGGCGGAGAACGTCGCCGAGAAGTATCAGATCACCCGCGAGGCGCAGGACGAGTTCGCGCTCGGTTCCCAGCAGAAGGCGATCGCCGCGGTCTCGTCGGGCCGGTTCAAGGACGAGATCGTCCCGGTCAAGATCTCGACCCGCAAGGGCGACGTGCTGGTCGATACCGACGAGTATCCCAAGGCCGGCTCGACGATCGAAGCGCTGGCCAAGCTGCGTCCGGCCTTTTCCAAGACCGGCACGGTCACCGCCGGCAACGCGTCGGGCATCAATGACGGTGCGGCCGGCGTGATTCTGATGAGTGCGGCCGAAGCCGCCAAGCGCGGCGTCAAGCCGCTGGCGCGCATCGTATCCTGGGCCACGGCCGGCGTCGATCCGTCGGTCATGGGCACCGGCCCGATTCCGGCCAGCCGTCTGGCCTTGAAGAAGGCCGGGTGGACCCCCGATCAGCTCGACCTGATCGAAGCGAACGAGGCGTTCGCGGCCCAGGCCTGTGCCGTCAACAAGGAGTTGGGCTGGGACACGAGCAAGGTCAACGTCAACGGCGGCGCCATCGCCATCGGCCATCCCATCGGCGCCTCGGGCGCCCGCGTGCTGGTGACCCTGCTGCACGAGATGCAGAAGCGCGGCGCCAAGAAGGGCCTGACCACGCTGTGCATCGGCGGCGGCATGGGCATCGCCATGTGCGTCGAGCGGGAATAGTCCGACCGATACCCCCCTCTCCTGCTTGCGGGAGAGGGTTGCAGTGAGGGCGGTCGAGGCCGGGATCGGTCTTGCGCATTTCAACGGAAGCCCGGCGATCAACGCCCGGAGTCTAGACAGGGAGAATATGAATGGGACGGGTCGCAGTCGTGACGGGAGGGACCCGCGGCATCGGAGCGGCGATCAGCATCGCGCTTCTGGATGCGGGCTACAAGGTTGCCGCCAACTATGGCGGCAACGAGGATGTCGCGCGCGCCTTCACGGCTGAGACCGGCATCGCGGCCTATAAGTTCGACGTGTCGGACTTCGCCGCCGTGACCGCCGGTATCGCCCAGATCACGGCCGACCTGGGCCCGGTCGAGGTTGTGGTCAACAATGCCGGCATCACGCGCGATGGCACGATCCACAAGATGTCGCCGGAGCAATGGGCCGCCGTCATCAACACCAACCTCACCAGCTGCTTCAACATGGCGCGCGTGGTGATCGACGGCATGCGCGAGCGCGGGTTCGGCCGCATCGTCAATATCGGCTCGATCAACGGCCAGGCCGGCCAGTACGGCCAGGTCAATTACGCCGCCGCCAAATCAGGCATCCACGGCTTCACCAAGGCGCTGGCCCAGGAAGGCGCCGGTCGCGGAATCACCGTCAACGCGATCGCGCCAGGTTATATCGATACCGAGATGGTTCGGTCCGTGCCGCCGAACGTGCTGGAAAAGATCGTCGCCAAGATCCCGGTCGGTCGTCTGGGCCAGGCGAGCGAGATCGCGCGCGGCGTGCTGTTCCTGGTCGCGGACGAGGCCGGCTTCGTCACCGGCTCGACCCTGTCGATCAACGGCGGGCAGCATATGTATTGATGCCCGGACGGTCTTCGGTCGGGTCATGATTCCCAAGGAACGGTTCAGCCCGACCGAGGCCCGGCGCATCGCCTTGTCGGCGCAGGGCTTCTGCCAAGCCCGGCCCGACACGCCCGATGCCGGCAACCTGAAGAAACTGACCCGCCGCCTCGGCGTCGTGCAGATCGATTCGGTCAATGTGTTGGTGCGCGCGCATTACATGCCGGCATTTTCACGCCTGGGCGGCTATGAGACCGAGCTGCTGCACCAGGCCGCCTATGCCGGCCGGCGACGCCATCTGTTCGAATATTGGGCACATGAAGCCTCCTATGTGCCGGTCGAGACCTATCCGATGCTGCGCTGGCGCATGGATCGGGCAGCGTCGGGCAGCGGCATCTATGGTGGCCTCGCCCAGATCGCGCGCGACAAGCCCGGCTATGTCGAGCGCATGTACGACCAGGTGCGCCAGCGCGGGCCGATTGCCGCCGGCGAGTTGGAGGGCGAGGAAGACGACACCCCGCGCGTCGCCGGCTGGTGGGGTTGGAGTGACGCGAAGCGCGCCATGGAATATCTGTTTTGGGCCGGCCGAATCACGACCGCGAGCCGGCGCGGGTTCGAGCGGCTGTATGATTTGACCGAACGCGTGCTGCCACGCGCGGCACTCGACGCGCCAGTGCCGGATGTCGCGGAGGCCCAGCGCCAGCTGATGACGATCGCGTCGCGCGCGCTCGGCATCGCGACCGAGCCGGACCTGCGCGACTATTTCCGCCTGCGGCCCGAGGACAGCAAGGCGCGCCTGGCCGAACTGGTCGAGGCCGGCACGCTCCTGCCAGTCGCGGTCAAGGGCTGGTCGCAGCCGGCCTATCTGGACCCGGCCGCGCGCCTGCCGCGCAAGGTCGAGGCGCGCACGCTGCTGTCGCCGTTCGACCCGCTGGTGTTCGAGCGCACCCGGACCGAGCGGCTGTGGGATTTCCGCTATCGCATCGAGATCTACGTGCCCGAGGCAAAGCGGGTGCACGGCTATTACGTGCTGCCGTTCCTGCTGGGCGACAGGCTGGCGGCGCGGGTCGATCTGAAGGCCGACCGCGCCAACCGGACGCTGCTGGTACCGGCCGCCCATGTCGAAGGTCACGCCGACCCGGCCATGGTGGCGCCGGAACTGTTCGCCGCCCTGACCGACATGGCGCGCTGGCTCGGCCTGGAGCGGATCGAGATCGTCCCGCGCGGTGAATTGGCGCCGTGGCTGGCACGCCACGTGCCGACGGGCATGCACCAACAACTCATCAGCCAGACCGGCTCATGATGCCCGGACATCGTCGGACGCACCCACTTCTTGCATGGGCGGAGCTACCGCCGCTTGCCGGGTGATGTCATGGACGATCCGCGCCGACCGCCGAACGATTGCATCGAACTGACCCGGGAGACGATCCAGGCCGGCACCGTCATCAGCATGGCGAGCGCCGGCGGCATGCGGGTCCTGAGCGATGACGAGCGCGCGGCCTCGATCGCAGGCATGCTGGCGACCCGGCCGACCGGCCTGGATGGCATCGGCGACATCTGGCTGTTCGGCTATGGCTCGCTGATCTGGAACCCGGCGTTTCACTTCACCGAGCGACGCAAGGGCCGCATTCATGGCTGGCACCGGCGCTTCTGTCTGTGGACGCCTTTGGGACGCGGGAGTCCGGACCAGCCCGGCCTGGTACTGGGGTTGGAGCCTGGCGGCGCCTGCACCGGCATGGCGTTCCGCCTGGCATCGGACCAGATCGCCTGCGAATTGGACATTCTCTGGCGCCGCGAGATGCTGAGCGGCGCCTATCGCCCGCGCTGGGTCCGGGTCGCGACGGCCGAGGGCACCGTCGATGCCATCACCTTCACCATCGATCCGGCCAACCCGCGCTATGCCGGCCGGCTCGACGAAGACGAGATCGTCCGCGTGGTCGCCACCGCGGTCGGGCGCCTTGGCCCCTGCACCGATTACCTGTTCAAGACGGCCGAGGCCCTGGCGGGCCTGGGCTTGGAAGACCGCACCCTGCAACGGTTGAAACGGCGCGTCGAGGCGCGCCTGGCGAAGACGGCGGACTACGCCTGACCGTTGCTAAATGATATTTTAAGAAATATCGCCGATACAATTCTTCCTGGATGTCGAAAGAAACTGAACACCTTCGACATCGTTACCTGCATGCACAAATATTAATGACTGCGCTCCAGGATGCTAGACTGATCAGGCCTCGCTGCTTCTGTCAGAAGAGTCGCCTGATCGCCTATCATCGGAGTATTATCCATGGCTTCCGCGGCCGTTGGCGCCTCGCGCCGATTCTGGACCCGTCTCAGCCTGCCGAGCCGGCTGGCGTTGCTGGCCGCCGCCGTCATCGTGCTGGCGTTGGCGCTGGTCATCGCTCGCATTTCCTCGACCGTCGGCAACGAGATGGCCGCCCGCGCCCAGCAGAGCCTGGACGTCAATCTCAAGCTCGGTCTGACCCTGCTGAAGCAGAAGGGGTCGGCGCACCTGGACGGCGACAAGCTGATGTTCGGCGACTATGTCGCGAACGGAAACTTTGAAATCGTCGACCAGGTCAAGACGATCGCCGGCGGCACGGCGACGATCTTTCAAGGCGACACGCGCGTGTCGACCAACGTGGCGAAGCCGGACGGCAGCCGCGCCGTCGGCACCCAATTGGCGGCGGGTGCCGCCCATGACAGCGTGTTCGTCGCCCATAAGCCCTATCGCGGCGAGGCCGACATCCTGGGCCGGCGCTTCTTCACTGTCTATGACCCGATCCTGGATGCCGGCGGCGCGGTGATCGGCATCTGGTATGTCGGCGTGCCCCAGAGCGAATTCTTCGCGATCGTCGATGCGCTGCAGCAGCGCGCCGTCACCGCCGGCGTGATCGTGGCGCTGCTGGCGTCCCTGCTCCTGTTCTGGGTGCTGCGGACTGCACTGCGCCCGCTGCAACGGCTCGAGACGACCATGGCGCAACTAACCGCCGGCAATCTTTCGGTCGAAATCCCGGCCTATCGCCTGGGCGGTGAAATCGGCCAGATGACCGAGGCGGTGCGCGTGTTTAAGGACAGTCTGGTCGAGACCGACCGGTTGCGCACCAACCGTGCCGCTCAGGACAGCCGCGCCGCCGCGGAGCGGCAGGCGGTGGTGCAGGATCTGGTCGACCGGTTCGAGGCCAGCCTGATCACCGGGCTGGACTCCTGCGCCGGGGCCGCCATCGAAATGCGCGCGTCGGCCGAACATCTGTCCGGCACCGCGGCTGACAGCACGAACGAGACGCTGGCCGTCGCGGCGTCGAGCGAGCAGGCGGCGGCCAATGTCGAGACTGTGGCGAGTGCGGCCGAGGAACTGTCGGCCTCGATCCAGGAAATCGGCCGGCAGGTGTCCCAGGCCGCTACCGTCGCCGGCAACGGCGTCGACCAGGTCCGGCGGACCGACGCGACGGTGCAGGGGCTGATGACGGCGGCGCAGAAGATCGGCCAGGTCGTGGGCCTGATCAAGGATATCGCCAGCCAGACCAATCTGCTGGCCTTGAACGCGACGATCGAGGCGGCCCGCGCCGGCGAAGCCGGCAAGGGCTTCGCGGTGGTTGCGACCGAGGTCAAGAGCCTGGCCAATCAGACCGCGCGCGCGACCGAGGACATCACCGACCAAGTCGCCGGCATGCAGACCGCGACCCAGGAAGCGGTCGGGGCCATCACCGGCATCGGCTCGACCATCGCCGAGATCGATCAGATCGCGACCGCCATCGCCGCCGCAATCGAACAGCAGGGTGCGGCCACCCGCGAGATCGCGCGCAATACCCAGGAAGCCGCGCGCGGCACGACCCAGGTCAACCGCACGGTCGCCGATCTGCGCCGCGGCGCTGAAGGCACCGGCCGCTCCGCCGCCGAAATGGCCTCGGCCGCCGCCCGACTGGACGGCGAAGTCGCTCGCCTGCGCACCGACGCGGGGCAGTTCCTGGCTGGTATGCGGCGGGGGTAAGGAAAACCCCGTCTACCCCCACCCGCAAACGGCGGTAGAGGGAAATTTACGCCCGTCCGTAGGTGTCCTCGAACCGGACGATATCGTCCTCGCCCAGATAGCTGCCGGACTGCACCTCGATCAGATGCAGCGGGATGCGGCCGGGATTTTCCAGGCGGTGGTTGGTGCCAAGCGGGATGTAGGTCGACTGATTCTCGGTCAGCATCAGCTCCTCGGTGCCGCGCACGATCTTGGCGGTGCCCGAAACCACGATCCAATGCTCGGCGCGATGGTGGTGCATCTGCAGCGACAGCTTGCCCCCGGGCTTGACCATGATGTGCTTGACCTGGACCCGGTCGCCGTTATGGATCGAGCGATAGGTACCCCAGGGGCGGTGCACGGTCGGCAGGTGGGTGAGTTCGTCGCGCTTATCGAGCTTCATCCGGTCGATCAGCTTTTTCACGTCCTGAGCACGCGACCTGGGGGCGACCAGCACCGCATCGCTGGTCGCGACCACGATCAGATCCTCGACGCCGACGGCGGCCAGCAGCCGCTCCTCGGTCCGAAGATAGGAGTTGCGGCAATCGATCGCCGTGACGTCGCCGATCTGGACCATGCCATCACCGGTCTTGGGCGAAATGTCCCACAAGGCATCCCAGGCGCCGACGTCGCTCCAGCCCATGGCGACCGGCACGACGGCGGCGTTGGCGGTATGCTCCATGACGGCATAGTCGATCGACTCGTTGGCCGCCTTGGCGAAGGCCACGGCATCCAGGCGATGGAAATCCAGATCGCCCTTCTCGCCGGCGACCGCCGCCTCGACCGCGGCATAGCTTTCCGGATGGCGCGCCTGGAATTCGGCCAGATACGTCCTGACCGGGAACAGGAAGATGCCGCTGTTCCAGGTATATTCGCCGGTTGCGATATATTCAGCGGCGCGCGCCTTGTCCGGCTTCTCGACGAAGGCCGCGACCTCGAACGCGCCCTCCTCGGCCAGCGGCCCCGCGCGGCGGATGTAGCCGTAGCCGGTTTCCGGCCGGTCGGCCTGGATGCCGAAGGTCACGAGCTTGCCGGTCGCGGCCGTGCGCGCACCGATCTCGATCGCCTGCAGGAACGCCGGGTGATCGGCGATGGCATGGTCGGACGGCATGATCAGCATCAGCGCGTCCGGCTCGCGCTGGCCCAGCCACAGGGCGGCGGCGGCGGCGGCCGGCGCCGTGTTGCGCGCGATCGGCTCCAGCATGATGGTCTGCGGCTTTACGTCGATCTGGCGCAACTGTTCGGCGATGATGAAGCGATGCTCTTCATTCGCCAGGATGATCGGGGCGGCGAACAGATGAGCCTGCAGCACGCGGCTGACCGAGTCCTGCAGCAGGCTGCGCTCGCTCAACAGCGGCTGCAGCTGCTTGGGATAGGCGGCGCGCGACATCGGCCAGAGCCGGGTGCCGGAGCCGCCCGAGAGAATGACCGGATGAATGAGCCGCTTGGCGA
>Ga0302314_10022063_pt1 | contig 10456 bp, 12 predicted proteins | sample III_Palsa_N2_3_FD_200533 | JGI IMG/M metagenome (GOLD analysis project Ga0302314, IMG submission 200533) | Peat permafrost microbial communities from Stordalen Mire near Abisko, Sweden - III_Palsa_N2_3 | ecosystem: Environmental > Terrestrial > Soil > Palsa > Peat permafrost | place: Sweden... | reverse complement strand
CATCACCGCGAGCGAGGGCGGCGAATTGCATCTGGCCGATCTCAAGGCCCAGGCCGCCAGCTTCGATCCGATGACAAGGCCGTTGTTCCTGTCGGGAACGCTGGTGCCGGCGGCCTGGTATATGCGAGCGCAGCGTTTTCGCCGCTGGTATTGCCGGGAGCTTGAAACGCTGTTCCGCGACGTCGACGTGATCCTGGCGCCAGCCACGCCCTATCCGGCGTTTCCGATCGGTCAACGCATGATGGAGGTCGACGGGCGGCAGCTTCCGGCCGCGGGCCATCTCGGTGTTTTCACCCAGCCATTGTCGTTCGCCGGGCTGCCGGTCCTGGCTGCGCCGATCGCGGGGGTGGGCCCGTTGCCGCTGGGCCTGCAGATCATTGCGGCGCCATGGCGCGAGGATCTGGCGTTGCGGGTGGCCGCGGCGGGTGAGGCCGCCGGTGTACTGGCGCCGCCGCCGGTAAAATTCTAGTTTTGGAGGTGCAGTGCATGCTTGAGATCAATGTTCCCGAAATTGTCGCCGAAGTCACATCGGCTTTCACCTGCTACGAGCGAGCGCTCGTTGCCAATGATGTGACGGCATTGGATCAGCTGTTTTGGAAAAATTCCTGCACGCTCCGCTATGGTGTGGCGGAAAACCTCTACGGCTATGATGCCATCGCCAATTTTCGCGCGACCCGGCCGCCGATCAACATGACGCGTCGTCTGATCAATACCACCATCACGACCTACGGCCGTGATTTCGCGACCGCCAATACCGAATTCCAGCGCGAAGGTTCGACCGTAACCGGCCGGCAAAGTCATGTCTGGCTGCGCACGCCGGAAGGTTGGCGCATCGCCGCCGCGCATGTCAGCCTGATGCCGAAGCCGGCGGGGGCTTGAGGCTGGTCCGTTGGATCAAGCGTACCCGGATCGTCCCGGATCCATCCCGGCGCGTATCGTTAATCGGGCCTTAACGCGCATCGCCGACAATCCGCGCGCGCGTCCCGGATCGCGCTTCTGGAATCGAGTCGGATATGCAGCGCTTGCGGTTGAAAGCGGACGGGCGGATCGTCGAATTGCGGGATGGGCGGGAATTTCCGCTGGCGCCCGCGACACCGGTGACGGACTTGGTTGCACCGGTGCAAGCGGCAGTTCCTCCGGCGGTTCGCGATCTTCGCCGCCGTGCCCGCCTGACGCAGCTGGAATTCGCCGCGCGGCTTGGCGTACCGGTTGAGACCATTCGCAACTGGGAGCAGGGCAAGCGCATGCCACGCGGGCCGGCGCGCGCGCTTCTGGCGGTGATAGCCCATGCCCCGGACACGGTATTCTCCGCTTTGGCCAAAGCCTGATCGCCAAAAAGGCTTGATCTCGCCCAGCCCTTGTTGGCAGCGCCGCTCCGGCGGGACATAATGCGGTTTGATCGGTTCGAGTTCCGGCGATGCAATTTGTCGAGGCCAACGGCGCTAGGATCCCCGCGATCGGGTTAGGCACCTGGGAGCTGCGCGGACGAACCTGCGCGCGTCTGGTCGAGCAGGCGCTGAGGCTCGGCTATCGTCATATCGACACCGCCCAGGTCTATGAGAACGAACGCGAGGTCGGCGAAGGCCTGCGCGCCTCGAAGGTGCGCCGCGACGAGATATTCGTGACGACCAAGGTCTGGACCACCCATTTCGCGCCGAACGAACTCGAGCGATCCACCAAGGAGAGCCTGACCAAGCTGCGGCTTACCGAAGTCGATCTGCTGCTGCTGCACTGGCCAAATCCGCACGTGCCGCTGGCGGAGACGCTGGGGGCGCTGGCCCATGTCAGGAAGCTCGGCATGTGCAGGCATATCGGGGTCTCGAACTTCACGGTGGCGTTGATCGAAGAGGCCGTCGCGGCCTGTCCGGAGCCGCTGGCGTGCGACCAGGTCGAATATCATCCCTACCTCGATCAGACCAAGGTGCTGGAAGCCTGCGCGCGCCAGGGCATGGCTGTCGTCGCCTACAGTCCGGTCGCGAAGGGCCGTATCAAGAACGACCAGACGCTGGCGCGGATCGGGCAGAACCACGGCAAGAGCGCCGCCCAGGTTTGTCTGCGCTGGCTGGTCCAGCAGAACGTTTCGGCGATACCGCGGACCTCGCGGATCGAACGGCTGTCGGAAAATATCGACATCTTCGACTTCACGCTGTCGGAGGAGGAGATGCGTCTGATCTCCGCGATGGGAAGCGCCAAGGGCCGGCTCACCGATTTCGGCTTCGCGCCGAAATGGGATTGATGAAAGCGCTGACGATCAACTGCCCATCGCCCGCCAGGCACTGGAGACGAATTGCCGGCGCCAGGTGACGATCACCACCGCCGCCGTGGTCGCGAACAAGACCCAGGGACTGACGAACCAGCCGAGATAGCCGAGCGCAAAGAAGAACGCGCGCTGGCCGCGATTGAAGTGCCGGCCCGCGGCTTCGAACAGTCGTGCCGTGCGAATGACATGTGCTTCGGCTTCGGGAGTGTCGCGCTTCGTCGCTGGCGGCATCGCGCCGAGCAGGATCGCGACATAGTTGAACAGCCGGTACGCCCAGGCGAATTTGAAGAACGCGTAGATGAAAATCAGGATCAGCCCGACGCATTTGAGTTCCCACAGCGCGGGCGAGGGGCTGAGATCGATCGGCAATGCACGAAGAACGGCCAGCGCCTCGCTGGTCGATCGCAGCAGCGCCAGCGCGCCGCCGACCGCGAACAGGCTGGTGGATGCAAAGAACGCGGTGCCGTTTTGCAGCGACGCCAACATCTGCATGTCGACCATGCGGGTCTCGCGGTCGAGCATGCGCCTGATCCAGACCTCGCGGTAGATATGCATGCGGGCGGACAGGCTGTCGCGTCCATAGGCGCTATGCTCCAGGGTGACGGCGTATACCGTCCATTCCAGGGCGAAGAAGCCGACCGCCAGAATATCGATCCAATATCCGCTCATGTTGCATCCCCCGGCGCTCGCCGATGCTGCCATGCAAGAACATTCACGGCAACCGGCGCGACCCGCGGGCTGAACGCTCCCGCGGTCCGAAGTTCGTGCTACCTTGCGGCAAACCGGGATGACAAGCCAAAGATGGATTTGCGTTGATGACCTTGAAGCTCGTGATCGGCAACAAGAACTATTCGTCGTGGTCGATGCGGCCGTGGCTGGCGCTGCGTGCCAACGGCATCGGTTTCGACGAGGTTTTCATTCCGCTCTATACCGGCGACGCCGACAAACAGCGGATCCTGGGTTTCACGCGCTCGGGCAAGGTGCCGGCGCTGATCGATGGCGACGTCACGATCTGGGACTCGCTGGCCATTATCGAGTACCTCGCCGAACGGTTCCCGGAGAAACGGCTGTGGCCGGAAGATCGCGCGCAGCGGGCACATGCGCGTTCGATTTCGGCGGAGATGCATTCCGGTTTCGCGGCGCTTCGCAACGAATGCGGCATGAATCTGCATCGGCCGGTCGGCGCCATCGAACTGTCGGCGGATGCGCGCGCCAATATCGCGCGCATCCAGCAGATCTGGATCGAGTGCCGCGAGCGCTTTGGAGGGTCGGGGCCATTCCTGTTCGGGGCCTTTGGCGGCGCCGACGCCATGTTCGCGCCGGTGGTGCATCGTTTTCGCACCTATGCGATCGAAATTGAGCCTGGCGCGCGGGATTACATGGCGGCGATGATGGCACTGCCGGCCTTTCAGGAGTGGACCCGGGCGGGCCTGGCTGAAACCATCATCATTGACAGATTTGAGACGGTGTAAGCGGCGAATTTGCCAGGCTCTGCTTGCAATCGCGGCTTGACGCAGGCAAGTGAAAGCGGTCTGAATCTGGAACCGACATTGTGAATTTAGCTGAAGAGGGTTTGGCCATGGGAATTCTCGATTCATTGGAAAATTCACCCGCGCTCAAGAGCGCGCTCGGCCAGATCGGGGGCGCGGTGCTTCCGGTCGTGCTCAGCGAAGTGCTCGGCAACGGCAACCAGGGCGGGCTCACCGCCGTTGTTGCCAAGCTGCAGCAGGCCGGCCTCGGCGATCAGGTCAAGTCCTGGATCGGAAACGGTCAGAACCTGCCGATTACGGCCGACCAATTGCATCAGGTGCTGGGCAGCGACACCGTCAAGCAGCTGGCGGCGAAGTACAACATACCGGTCGACCAGATCTCCGAACTTCTGGCGAAGGAACTTCCCGCGGCGGTGGATCACGCCAGCCCGGACGGCAAGCTGCCGCATACCGCCTGACATTTGCGTTGTTGGATTCCGCGTGATCGGCCCGACCTCTTGATAGGAGAGGTCGAATGGCCGGCCGCGACCTCGCAGACCCGCGCTATCCGGCAGGGCCAGGCACCGGCCAACCGCCTGCCTCCAGTTGCCGGGATCTTTGGTCAATATTCGATCCTGATCGACCTGATTTTCGGCCTGGCCGCGACGGTTCCATGCCGCCTTCAGGCGGATTCGTTCCCAGCCTCCAAACAGGTATTTATCGTACTGAAAAACCTGCAAATTCTTCGCATGGGCCATGTCCTTATGTAACTGGCCAAAAAAGCCGCCGCCGTGCTATACAAACGCGTGTTTTCCAGTCGATCGATGCAAGCGGGACCGTGGGCGCGACCGACGTTTTTTGCGTGATGGAGAGGGCGTTGAAGCACAAATACAACGTTGGAGAGACCGTCTATTTTACCGCCAGCAATGTCGCACGTCCGGCCGCCAGCGGCACCTATGAGGTCATCCGGCTGCTTCCCACCGATGGCGACGACTGCCAGTACCGGATCAAGAGCTCGACGGAAGCTTTCGAGCGGGTGGCCAAGGAAAGCCAGCTCGATATCTCCTGAACTTGTACGCATGGCCGGGTGACGCGGCTTGCATCTCGCCTGCCGTGAAAAGGCCCCGTTCGCAGAACCATTCTGCGTCTTGTGCGAAAGAATCGGCACTCACTTTCGCCGAATGCGCATATGCTGCGCTAAGGGACATCGCGCATGAACTGGGCCTGGGCTTCATCGCTCGATCAAATCTGGCGTTCACCGGCGTTTCCGATGTGGCTGACGTTGGCGGCGGCCGGATTCTTCGGGGTCATCGTCCTCATCACGCTGTTGCGCGCGGAGAAGTCCGTTGCCAACGGCGCGCTGACGGTCATTACGCTGTTGGCCATCGGTATTGCCGTCGCCGCCACCATTCGCGGATTTGGACCCGGCGGCCAGACCGCGTCCGGCGAACCCTCATCGTCGCGGATGGTGAACGTGGCGCTGCCGGCGCTGTCCTGCGTCGACGATCTGGCCGGAGATGCGGTTCTGTCCGCCTGCGAAAAGGCGCTGTTCGGTTCCGCCGAAGCCGCAGCGGCGGCCGTATCCTACGCGGCCTCCCAGATTACCCGGCTGGCCGCATTTGGCGATGTCGCCGCCGCCAACAAAAGCATGACACCGGAGCTGCAGGCATTGCGCCACGCGGTAGAGCACGACCGATACGGGCTCATGGCGTATGCGCTGGTGGTGCGGGACCATTGTACACCGTCGGACTGCGCCGTCTTCCGGGCGCTGACGGATCGTCATCAGATCGTGGCCAACATGGATGAGCGGGTCTATGACGGCTTGATCTCGCGTTATGCGCCGACATGGAATGCGCCGCCGGCCGTGGGGCCGGTCGCGGCGCTGGAGCCGGGGAAGCCGACGGGCAAGCCGACCAATGCCGAGTTTCCCACCGCGGCCTCGACCCCGCCGGTCAGTATCATGACGCCGGAACCGGGTTCCGCCACGACGCCGCCCGCGCCGCGGCCGCCGGCGTCCACCGCCAACGCGCCACTGCCGTCATCGCGTCCCACGCCGGCGGCGGCGCCGACGCTGGCCGCAGCGAAAAAGCAGCCGGCGCCGAAACCCCCGCGCGCGCCGGCGACTGCGCCGGTTTCGATTGCACCGGCTCCCGCCGCCTCGAATGATTGATGCTTTCAAAAGCCAGCGCTGATCGTTAAACCCCAGACCATGTCACTTCATCTCGTCAAGCTTGCCGTCGGCTGTGAGTCGCTCAAGGAGCTCAAGGGCTGGGTCGCCGAGCGCATGAAGGCCGCCAAGAAGAAGGGGCTGCCGCTCCATCATATTCACATCACCCGGATGACGCCGAAGCGCGTCGAAGAGCTGCTCGCGGGCGGTTCGCTTTACTGGGTGATCCGCGGTGAGATCGCGGCCCGCGAAAAGCTGATCGCGATCGAGCCGTTTCGCGATCGGGATGGTATCGGGCGATGTCGGCTGGTGATGCAGCCCAAGGTGATCGCGGTATCGCCGCGGCCGATGCGGGCGTTCCAGGGCTGGCGCTATTTCACGCAAGACGCCGCGCCGCCTGATCTCGGCAAGGCTGCGGCGGCGAGTGTGGCGGCGATGCCCGAACCGATGCGGCGCGAACTGCGCGACCTCGGGCTGCTCTGAACGCAAGGCCGCGCCTTCAAGCATCGGCCCGGTTTGCCCGCTGTGGCCCGCGCGCGTTACAGCGAGGACGCCGTGACGATCCGCAGCCTGGTCCATTCGGATGGCGGCAACTCGGTTTGACGCCGGGATTCCGAATTGCTGTCGATGATGTCGAGCAGTTCCGGTTCGACGCCCATCTCGCGCAGGTATATCCGAAACAGTTCGCCAAATCGCGCCGTCAGACCTTCGCGTCGTTCCTCGGATATATTGGGCGCCAGGCGGTTGTGGATCGACATGCCGCTCAGGATGATCCGGGTGCCGGCCGGCAGGCTGCGATGCACGCCACCGGCCAGCATGAATACGCAAGCAAGTTCGCAGCGCGCATCCAGCAAGTTCATCTTGGCGTCGAGAGGGCCGCCCTGACGCTTGAGCGCGAAGCATTCCGCTTCGGGTTTTCCATTGCAGGTTTCGACTTCGGTCGACCCCACCGTGGCGTCGATGCCGCGGTCGCGCAGGATCCGGCCAAGGCTGGTTGCAACATTGAGATTGGACTCGCCCCAGGAATGGATCACGACGGGAAGCTTGCGCCCGGCCTGCCGGTCGAGGATCGCGATCAGCCGTTTGTGGGTATCCCACTGAACGATGCCTTCGGCGGCGATCCATTCCGAGCATCCTTGCCCGCAGGCGCCGGGCGCGCCGTGCGCGACATAAAAGATCATGGCGTCGGGCAACTGACCGATGCCGCCAACCGGCGGCCGTTGCGCCGTCTGCGCTGCGGCAAAACCGGTGGCGACCAAAGTCATCAGCGCGCCAAAAATGACAGCGCGTACGGACCATATGCTCATGCTGGCAGTTCCCCCGGGGCAAATTCCTTACGACAATATTCTATTCTGAGTAGTACTACAGGAGTGCTACACTATTGCGCACGGGGTGTTTCCGGTGGCCGCCGGACCGCCTGGACCCCGATATTGTCGATCAGCCGGGTTTTTCCGATTTTTGCCGCGACCAGGATTCGCATCGGTCCGTCCTTGACCGAGGCGATCGGCGCCAGCGTCTCGGCGTGGCGGACCTCGAAATAATCCAGGGTGAAACCGGCGCCGACGATCAGCTCGGTACCGCCGGCCATCGCGGCCACGACGTCATCGCCGGCCCGCAGGCGGCCGGCGCATTGCTTCATCGCCCGGTACAGGACCGGCGCGGCGCGGCGCTCCTCGGGCGACAAATAGACGTTGCGCGACGACATCGCGAGCCCATCGCGCTCGCGCACGGTTCGCGATCCCACCACCTTGACGCCGAGGTCGAGATCCCCCGCCATCCGCGTCACCACGCGCAATTGCTGGAAGTCCTTTTCGCCGAAGATCGCGAAATCCGGCCGGCACTGCGTAAACAATTTGCCGACCACGGTGGCGACGCCGCCGAAGAAATGCGGGCGGAAGCGATCCTCCAGGCCCGTCGTGGCCGGCCCTTCGGTCAGAATCCGGGTGGCAAAGCCGTCCGGATACATCGTCTTGACGTCGGGATTCCAGATCAGGTCGACATCCTCGGCCGCTAATCTGGCGACATCGGCTTTCCAGGTGCGCGGGTATGAACCGAAATCCTCCGATGGCGCGAACTGGGTCGGGTTCACGAAGATCGACACGATCACCTTCTTGGCGCGGCGTTTGGCCAGCCGAACCAGCGACACATGGCCGTCATGGAGTGCTCCCATGGTCGGCACCAGCGCGATGGTGGCTTTTCGTGCACGAAGACCATCGAGGGCGCGACGTAACGCAGGGACCGTGCGGACGATCATGGGGCTTGGCGACATCGGGGCTCGATCTGAGAGGTCGGGAAGTTGGCGGCGTCTGACTTTGCGGCGGGGAGGCCGACCTTATCAAAGCCCAGGCTTTGATCAAAGCAGACGCCTTGATCAAAGCAGCCTTGCCGCCAAGCAGGGCACCGCCCGAATCCGACAAAGCGGGCTTGCCGGTCGTGCGCCAAACCGTGTCGCTGATCACGGACTCGCCGCGCCATGTCTGCGATTCATGATTAAGGCAGCCGGTCAGCGATTTGAGTGCGTCGCTGCGCATTTAACTTGACCGCGGTCGCGCGTAATTTGAAGATATCGAAAGGGGTTGAAGAATGTTGGTGCAGGCTAGTCAAGGGCAATCGGGCTCGGCTCATGTCGTTGTGCTGGGCAATGAGAAGGGCGGTTCGGGTAAATCCACCACCGCCCTGCATGTCGCCGTCGCCCTGATGAAAGCCGGCCAGCGCGTCGCCACCATCGATCTCGACTGCCGCCAGCAAAGCTTCACGCATTACATCGACAACCGGCGCGCCTGGGCGCGTCGCACCGGGCTCGATCTCGAGCTTCCCGTGCATTGCTGCATCAAGCTCGGCGAAACCATGCAGATCGCCGACAACGAATCGTCCGAATTCCAGCAATTCATGTCTGCCGTGAGCGCGGTCGAACGGACGTTTGACTTTATCGTCATCGATACCCCGGGTTCCGACAGCTATCTGATGCGGCTGGCGCACTCGATGGCCGATACGCTGGTGACGCCGATCAACGACAGCTTCCTCGATTTCGACGTGCTCGGAACCGTCGACCCCGCGACGTATTCCGTGACCGGCGAAAGCCACTACGCGGAGATGGTGCGCGATACCAGGCGCAAGCGCCGCCAGGTCGACGGCGTCACCACCGACTGGATCGTCGTCCGCAACCGGTTGTCGATGCTGGGATCGCGCAACAAGCAGTTGGTCGCCGACGGCCTCAACGAATTGTCGTTCCGGCTCGGCTTCCGCTCGATCGACGGCTTTGCCGAGCGCGTGGTTTACCGCGAATTCTTTCCGCGCGGGCTGACCGCGCTCGATGACCTCGACGAGGCCACGCTGGGCACCCGCCCGAGCATGGGCCATGTGACCGCGCGCGAGGAAGTCACGAGCCTGCTGCGCCAGCTGAAGCTGCCGCTCGACGAGCGCGGCCGCCGCCGCGCGGCCAACCGCGCCGAATGGTTCAGCCAGCTCGACAAGCCGCTTGAGGTCCACGACATCCTGGGCGCCTGAGCCCCCAAGGCGGGGTGTCGCTATCGGGATAATCTGCGCCTTCCGGGCCAGATCCGGGCCGCCGGCATTCTCAACCAGCGGTTCACTGCTGTTCGCGGCCCGACCATGGAACGAATTGCTCCGATGGGCCGTTTTTACAGATCTTGTTTACCGGGTCTTTACCCAGGATTTGAACCGCTCCTTGAGGCGTGGCGTCCCAGATTGATGGGAGTCTCGAGTTGTGCAACTGCACAATAATCGGGTGCACCGCACAACGATCAGGCGGCGAAGTCACAATATTTAGTCTTCACGTCACTTGGGCGTGAATTATATTAAGGACATGCGGGTGCCGGAGTCTCGACACGAATTCGGACGGCTAAAGCCGTCGCGCCGAGGATAAAAATGAAACGTGGAATTGCCGTTCTGCTTTCGCTTTGTGCCGTTGTCGCGGTCGCATATTTCACCGCGAGCAAGTGGGCGATCAGGCACGAGATGCTGACGTTCAATGACCCGGTGCGGGGCAACCGTCTGGTCGCTGTCGATCTGGCCGTGCGGCGCGACAAGGAATTGCAGGCGAATGCCGGCATGATCAAGCTGCCGGTGGCGATCCTCAATCACGGCAACACCGTCAAATTCACCGAGTACTCTTTTCTGGCAAACCTGTTTGCCGCCCGCGGCTATATGGTGGTCAGTATTCAGCATGATCTGCCGACCGACGCACCGATGGTGACGAAGATCGGCGAACTCTATGTCGGCCGCCAGCCGCAATACGAGCGCGACATTGCCAACATCCGCTTTGCTATCGATGAAATGAAGCAGGTCCAGCCGAACGCGGACTATGACCATTTGACCATGGTGGGACACTCCATGGGCGCTGACGTCTCGCTCTACTTCGCCAAGATGTACCCCGATCAAATCAAGAAGGTCGTCACGCTCGACAATCTGCGCGTGCCCTTCATGACCGACGGTCGGTTCAAGATCCTTTCGTTCCGCTCAAGCGACCCCGTCTTCAAGCCCGATCCCGGCGTCATTCCGGACGCGGAGATCTGCGAGAAGGCCGGCATCACCGTCGTC
>Ga0302314_10022059_pt1 | contig 10458 bp, 7 predicted proteins | sample III_Palsa_N2_3_FD_200533 | JGI IMG/M metagenome (GOLD analysis project Ga0302314, IMG submission 200533) | Peat permafrost microbial communities from Stordalen Mire near Abisko, Sweden - III_Palsa_N2_3 | ecosystem: Environmental > Terrestrial > Soil > Palsa > Peat permafrost | place: Sweden... | reverse complement strand
TGCTCCGGGCTCATGTAGTAAGGCGTGCCGAAGATCTCGCGCGAGCCGGTGAGCTCGACGTCCATTTCGTTCGCCTTGGCGAGGCCGAAATCGATCAGGCACAGCGTGCCGTCGGCGCGCAGCATGACGTTCGCCGGCTTCAAGTCCCGGTGCAGCACGCCCACGGCGTGGATGGCCTCGAGGGCGCTCGCGATTTGCCCGAGAAAATGCACCGCGGTCCGCGGCGGGAGCGGCGTCTTCATGCGCGCGCGCAAATCACCCGCCGGGAAGTGCTCCATGGCGATGTAGGCGTGATCGTCCGCGATGCCCAGATCGTAGATGCGCACGATGTTCGGATGGTTGAGGCCGGCGACGATCTCGTATTCCTGGATGAAGCGGTCGAAGCCCACGAGGCGTTCGGACACGTCCGGCACCTGGCTGAACACCTTGAGGACCACCATGGCTCCGGCACGCTCGCTCTCCGCCAGATAGATCTTGCACATGCCGCCGGACCCGACCTGGCGCACGCAGCGGTGGCCGCGAATGGTGAGCGAGCCGAACTTGTACATCTGGTCGAAGTCCGGGCGGGAGCGCAGCGAGCTCAACGATCTCTTTTGCTCGCGCGAGGCGATGGTGATGGCGCGCAGCAGCCGCTCGCGGTCGACCTTCTTGCCGTACAAGCGCTGCAGCCGAGGCGTATCCAGCGGCACATCGGGCGGCGCATCCTGCAGGAGCACCAGCACCAGGGGTGCGAAGTCGGATCGCGACGACAGGAGCGAGGCCAATATTTCGGCCGACTCCGCGGGCGGTGCGCCGACGACGATCACCGCGTCGTAGCCCGCCGCGACGAACTTCGCGTCGAGCGGCTGATCCTCGCCGAGGCGGTGCTCGAGCACCACGGCGCTAGGCCATTCGATCTCGACATGCTTTCTGACGAGCAGCCGGTACTCGGGCCGATCGGCAATGACCAGCAAGCGCAGGCTCAAGACCGCGAGGTCCGCGGCCCATCGGACGCAGGATCAGAGAATGTGGACGGACTTGAGTCCACGATTTAACGCATCGCGACGGTGCTGCTTGGCCTCGTCGGATCGCTCTCCCTGCAGGCGCTTCAGATATTCAGGTGTCACGTCCCCCGTGACGTACTCCCCCGAGAAGCACGATGTGTCGAAATCCTTGATCTTAGCGTTGTCGTGGCGGACCGCATGCACCAGATCGGTGAGATCCTGATAAATGAGCCAATCGGCGCCGATGATGGCGCGCACCTCATCGTCGGTGTGACCCGCGGCCACCAGCTCCGAGGTGTCCGGCATATCGATGCCGTAGACGTTCGGATAGCGCACCGGCGGCGCCGCCGAGGCGAAGTAAACCTTCTTCGCGCCGGCCTCGCGCGCCATGTCGATGATCTGCGCCGAGGTCGTGCCGCGCACGATGGAGTCATCGACCAGAAGCACGTTCTTGCCGCGGAACTCGAGATCGATGGCGTTCAGCTTGCTGCGCACCGACTTCGAGCGCTGTTCCTGCCCGGGCATGATGAACGTACGGCCGATGTAGCGGTTCTTGATGAATCCCTCGCGGTATTTGACCCCGAGGAGCTGTGCGACCTGCACGGCGCTGGTGCGGCTCGTGTCCGGGATCGGGATCACGACGTCGATGTCGTGATCGGGCCGTTCGCGCTTGATCTTCTCCGCGAGGTGCTCGCCCATGCGCAGGCGCGCCTTGTACACCGAGATGTTGTCGATGATCGAGTCCGGCCGCGCGAAATATACGTACTCGAAGATACACGGCGTGTGGCGCGCCATGGCGACGCATGCTTGCGCGTAGAAGCGCCCCTGCTCGTCGATGAACACCGCCTCGCCCGGCGCCACGTCGCGCACCATGTCGAAGCCCAGCATGTCGAGCGCGACGCTCTCGGATGCGAGCATCCACTCGGTGCCCTTCTTGGTCTCGCGCTTGCCGATCACCAGCGGGCGGATGCCGTTCGGATCGCGAAAGCCGAGGATGCCGTGGCCGATGACCATCACGACCACGGCGTAGCCGCCGCGGCAGCGCCGGTACACTGCATTCGCCGCGGCAAACACGTCGGCCGGGGTCACGCGGGGCGTGCCGACGCGCTGCAGCTCCGAGGCGAGGACGTTGAGCAGCACCTCGGAGTCGGACCCGGTATTGAGGTGGCGACGATCCTCGCGCACCAGGACTTCGGTCAGCTCGCGCGCGTTGGTGAGATTGCCGTTGTGGCCGAGACAGAGGCCGTAGGGGGAATTCACGTAGAAAGGCTGGGCATCGTGTGCGCTGTCGGCGCCCGCCGTCGGATAGCGCACGTGACCGATGCCGACGTTGCCCTTGAGCTTGAGCATGTGCTTTTGCTGAAACACGTCGCGCACCAGGCCCGAGTCCTTGCGCATGAACAGCTCGCCCGCCTCGCTCGTCATGATGCCGGCGGCGTCCTGGCCGCGGTGCTGCAAAACCGTCAGCGCGTCATAGATGCGCTGATTGACCGCGCTCACTCCAACCATTCCGACGATGCCGCACATGAAGGACCTCCGTCTACCTGGGCCTGACCTTGACACCCGTGAGGCGCTCGAGCCTCGACCAGGGCTCGCCGCGCTCGCCGACCATGGCTCGCAACCAATCGCCGACGATCTCCCCGTACGGCACCAGCTTCGAGCGGCTCCACCACGGCTCTTCATTGAGATGCAAGAGTTCCGCACCGATGATCATCAATCCGACCAGCACGGTGCCGCGCAAGAACCCGAATACCAGTCCGACCACTCTATCCACGGGCCCGAGTCCGATGCTGCGGGTCAAGTAGCTGAGGAGCATGCCGAGCACCCATCCGAGCAACACCACCAGCAGCAAGATCACCACGCGTCCGATCCACGGCGCAATCTTCGGGTCCGCCAGGTAGCCGCCGAGATGCGGGATGACCAGCGGACCGAATTTCCAGGCCGCCCAGATCGCCGCGACCCAGAACGCCAGCGACACCGCCTCGCGCACGAAGCCGCGCAAGAGTCCGATGACCGTGGAGCCCAACAGAACCAACACTATGAGGACATCGGCCCCGGTCAAGCTTGCACCTTATCGCCCAAGCGCCCCGAGCGCGCGACCGGGCGCATTCTACTAAACCCCGCCCGCACTGTCGTGCAACCCGTGACACAATCGGCGGGTCTCGCCGGCCGCCTCACGACGCCGGTGTGACAGCCTCACGACGCCGGTGTGACAATAGTCGCCGAATGTCCCTGCGCCTTGAGCCTCGCCAAAGCGCGCTCGGCAGCGCTGCGGTCGGTGAGCGGCCCCATTCTCACCCGGTAGCGCAGCGCCGATCCGGAGCCTCCGGCCACCACGTAAAACGACCCGCCCGAGCCCTGCAGTCGATGCGCGAGCCGATCGGCATTCGCCTTACTGGCGAAGCTGCCGAGCTGCACGGCCCAAGCGTGGCGGGGCGCGGCCGCAGCTTCCGTCGGCGCAGCCGAACGCGGGGCAATTGACACCGATCTGGGGGGCGATGCAGGCGTTTCAAGCGGCGCCGGTGCCGCGTTCTGGGCCTTGAGCGTGGCGACGCTCGGCGCACTCGCAGCGGCCGGTTCGGCGCTCGCGGTATGCGTGCTGTCCTCCGCCGCACCGCTTGCGGCGCTCGCCGCGCCCGCATTATTCGGCGCTTCCACGGGTGCAGCCTGCGAGGCCGCTCCGCTCCCGGGCTCCGCAGTTGCTTTGCTCGTGGCAAGATCCACGACGACGCTGCGCGAGGGGGCAGCGGGCAGACCGGCGTCGAGCGGCGGCAACCCGGGACGTTTCGGACCGGACAAGAGCTCCGGCACGATGAGCACGATCAACGCCACCAGTATCGTGGCCCCGACCAAGCGTTCTTTGAGGCGACGATCCATCATAGGTGTTGTGGTGTTCATGGGATGCGCGGCGGCACAGTATATTCGCAACGCGCGGCGGCCGGCGAGGACGCGGCCGGCAGACGCACACGCGCCTCGAGCCAATCGAGTGCCGGCGCGACGCTGTGAAAGGAGCCGAACACGACGATCCGATCGCCGGGGCGCGCCGCTGCGAGCGCCGCCGCACAGCCGCCTTCGATGTCCGCGGCGAGGTGTACGGGCGTCTCCAGATGGGGCGCCATGCGCGCCGCGAGCGCCGCGCTGGACGCGCCGCGCGCCCCGTGGGTCGTCGCGACCCACCACTCATCGACCGCCGGACCGAGCTCGGCGGCCACACCGGCCGCGTCCTTGTCCGCGAGAATGCCGCATACCCCGAGAGTGCGTCCCGCCGCAGGACGGGCGGCGAGATTGGCGGCGAGGACGCGCGCCGCATCCGGATTGTGGGCGACATCCAGTATCCATTCGATCCCGGCGAAAAGGATCGTTTGGAACCGACCCTCGAGTCGAACCGCGCCGAGCCCGCGCGCGATGGCCTCGGCCGGAATCTCGAGCCTGCGGGGGAGTTCCTCGATCGCCGCGATCGCCGTCGCGGCGTTGGCATACTGGATGTCGCCGGCGAGCGCGGGAGCGGGTAGATCGTCGAGATCCCAGCGCGAGCCGCGATAGTGCCAGCGCTCCTTCCCCCGGCGGCTGAAGTCGAACTCGCTTCCCAAGCGCTTGAGCGGGGCGCCGAGCGAGCGAGCGAGCTCCTCGAGCACGCCGGGCATGCGCCGGTTACCGAGGACCGCCGGCACGCCCGCACGAAAAATCCCCGCTTTCTCGCGCGCAATCGCTTCGGCGCTGGCACCGAGAAATTCCTGATGATCGAGGCCGATGCTGACCACCACGGCGACCGTCGGGTCCACCACGTTGACGGCGTCCAGACGTCCCCCCATGCCGACCTCGAGCACCCAGGCATCGAGCCCCGCCGATTCGAACACCAGAAAGGCCGCGAGCGCGTTGTATTCGAAAAAGGTGAGCGAGATGGCTCCGTCGGAGCTGGAAGCCCCTTGCGTGCGAACACCCGCCGCGGGAGCGCCGGACGCGGGAGCGCCGGGCCGGCACGCCTCCTCGATACGCTCGAAGGCCGAGAGCAGTGGGGCCACATCCACTTTCTCGTCGTCGATTCGGATGCGCTCGCGATAGTCGCGCAGGTGCGGTGAGGTGAAGGTGCCTACCCGATGGCCCGCCGCCCGGAGAATGGCCGTCGTGTGAGCGGCGACCGAGCCCTTGCCGTTGGTGCCCGCGATGGTGATGACGGGGACGCTCGGCTGACGCCAGTCGAGGCGGCGCAGCACCCGCTCGAGCCGCTCGAGGCCGAGCTCGATCGATTGGGGGTGTACCCGTTCCTGGTGGGTCAGCCACTCCTCGAGGCTGCGCAAGGCGCAAAAACCTCAGGCCGCTGCGGGTTCTTTGCCCATCAACAAGCGCAGCATCGCTCCGATGCGATCGCGCAGCTCACGCCGGTCGACGATCATGTCGAGCGCACCGTGCTCGAGCAGGAATTCGCTGCGCTGAAACCCTTCCGGCAGCGTCTCGCGCACGGTTTGCTGGATGACGCGCGGCCCGGCAAAGCCGATCAGAGCCTTCGGCTCGCCGATGTTGATGTCGCCGAGCATGGCGAGGCTGGCCGATACGCCGCCCGTGGTCGGGTCGGTCATCACTGAGATGAACGGCAGGCGCGCCTCCGACAACCGCTTGAGCGCGGCGCTGGTCTTGGCCATCTGCAGCAGGGAATAGAGCGCCTCCTGCATGCGCGCTCCGCCGCTCGCCGAGAAGCACACCAGCGGCATGCGGTGCTCCAGGCAGTGCTCGATCGCGAGCACGAACTTCTCTCCGACCACAGATCCCATCGACCCGCCGAGAAAGCGGAACTCGAACGCGCAGGCGACGATCTCCAGGCCCGCGAGCGTGCCCGACATCACGATGAGCGCATCGCGCTCGCCGGTCTGCTTCTGCGCCTGGACGAGACGATCCTTGTAGCGCTTCGAGTCCTTGAACTTGAGCGGATCCTCCGGCTCGACCTTGGCGGCGATCTCCTTGGTGGATCCGGTATCGAGGAATTTGAGCAGCCGCTCGCGCGCGTTGATGCGCATGTGATGGCTGCATTTGGGGCAAACGTGCAAGTTGCGCTCGATTTCGGCGCGATACAGCACGGCATCGCAAGCCGGGCATTTGATCCACAGACCCTCGGGCACGGAACGCGTGCGGCGCTCGGTCTTGATGCGCGAGGGAACGATTCGCTCGAACCAAGTCATGCGCTAGTGTAACAAAACCGCCCCGCGGGCGCAGGGATGGCATGGGCGGGAGGATATTCGACGCGCCAGAGATACAGCCCCGCGGCGGGCGCAGTCGCGCCCGCGAGGCGCCGGTCGCGGCTCTCGAGAATGCGCTGCATCGCGCAGCGCGGATCGCTCCCGCTCTGCACCTCGAGCAGCGTCCCGACGATGTTGCGCACCATGTGATGCAGGTAGGCATTCGCGGAGATCTCGATGCACAGGCAATCGCCGTGCTGGTCCACGCTGATGCGCTCGACCCGCCGCATACTCGACTTCGACTGACATTCGACTGAGCGGAACGCGGAGAAGTCGTGCTCGCCCAATAGCACTTGCGCCGCTCCCCGCATGGCATCGACGTCGAGCGGCTTGTGGATCCAGGCGGTGCGCCGAGCGCCAAGCGCCGAGCGGGCGCTGCGGTTCAAGATGTGGTAGCGGTAGATCCTGCGAACCGCCGTGTGACGCGCGTGAAAATCCGCCGCCACCTCTCCTGCCCATTGCAATGAGATGTCGGGCGGCAAGCGGGTGTTGGCGCCGAGCACCCAGGCGCGCGGGCTGCGGCGCGCGGCGGCGTCGAAGTGGATGACCTGCCCCAGAGCGTGCACGCCTGCATCGGTACGCCCCGCGCACACCACCGCCACGGGCGCGCCGGCCACGAAGCCGAGCGCCGCCTCGACGGTCTCCTGCAGTGATTTCGCGTGCGCCTGGTTTTGCCAGCCGGCATAGGCGCTGCCGTCGTACTCGAGCAACGCGGCCATGCGCGGCGGCGCGGGCAGAGTGGCCTCGGGCCGCAGATCGGCAGCCGGGGCGTCGCCGCGGCGGCCGGAATCGGTCATCGGGGGCGTGCTCCTAGCCGGGCAGCGATTCGATCAGACGCGAGGCTTCCTGCTTCTGACTGGCGGAGCCTTCCTGCACGACTTCCTCCAGAATGCTGCGAGCCCCTTCCGGATCGCCCATGTCCATGTACGCGCGCGCCAAATCGAGCTTGGTGCCCACTTCGCTCATGGTCACCGGCTCGAGCTCGACGATGGGCAGATCGACCGCCTTCATCTTGTTGGTCGAGGCCTGGAACTTGTTGGTCGGATGCTCGCTGCCGTTCATCGCCTCGCCCACGTCGAGATCGACGCGGCGGTTGCGCTGACTCGCCTCGAACACTTCGTTCGAGAACACTTCTTCGGCCGCCCGCGGCTGCTCGACGGTGTCGCCGCTGCCCAGCGCCGTGGCGAGCCGGTCGAGGTCCAGGTCGATGCTGTCGGCATTGATACCACGCAGCTTCGAGGTCGAATCGATGTCGTCGACCTTGTCCGGATCGCGGATGTCCGAGAACTCGGCGCTCGGCCTGACGCGTTGGGTTGTGTTCGACGGGTTCTGCTCACGCGGCATCAACACGGTCGGTGCGGATTCGGGCGGCAGCACCGCGGTCTTGATCTCTTCCTGCGGCAATTCGAGATCGGCGATGAACGAGGCTTCGAGCTCACGCTCGAGCTCCGTGAGATCGCGGTCGCGGGAGTTCGCGGCCGCCTCTTCCATCATGCGGCGCGAGCGCTCGTCGAGACCCGCGACCATGGTCGGCGCATCGGCCGGATGATCGGTCTCCTCGAGCGGGGACAGGTGATCCACGGACGGCGCGCCGGTCTCCTCGAGATGATCGAGATGCAGCCCGAGGTCATCGATCGCCACTTCGGCCGTTTGGTCGGCGGCATGCTGCGGCGGCATTTTCGGCGGCCGCATTTCGGTCGTCTTGAGGACGGGCGACTCCATGGTCGGCGCGTCCGCGAAGCTTGCAACCTCCGCTTCGACGGTAGGCTCTTCGCGTGGTGGCGCGGCATCCGAGCCGCGATCGGGAGTGTCGAGCGTAAAATCGAGGTCCGAGCTCGAATGCAGCTGGGGCGATTCGTTGGTGTTCGCAGTATCCTCGTTGACCTTGGTCTCGTCGTGGCTGTGCTCCCCTTCCGGGTCGCCGAACAGATCGATGTCGACCCGATTCTCGCCGCCCTCGAGGTTGAGATCGACCAGGGCGCCGGCCCCGCGGCCGCTGCCCGCGCTCGCCGCGAATAGAGGCTCGCCCGGACAAATCTGCTTGCCCATGATGACGATCTTGTCCCACTCGCCGGCGGGCGCCTGATCGCGCGTCTCCGCGAGCTCCTTCGCGGTTTGCAGGAAGGCGTCCTTGTTGCCCCACACGAAGTAGATCTCGAGCAGCTTCATGCGCAGGTCGCGCCGGCCGGGTTCGCGCTCGAGCGCGATGCGCACGAGGTCGGCGGCCTGATCGTACAGCCCGTAGGCCATGTGGAAATCGGCCTCGGCCAGCGGATCGCCCTGGTCGAGATTCACGGCGCTCTCGCTCGACATCGTGTCCTCGGGCGAAACGGTGCGCAGCTCGCCCGTGTCGCCGAAGCGGCCCGTCTCGGCGGTGAAGTCCGGCACCGGGTGCTGCCCGGACTCCTCGACCACGATGGATTCGTTGTTGCGAGTGGTGCGCATCGCGCTGATCCGCGCGGCCGACTCGTTCAGGTCCGAGACGTGGGTTTCATCGAGCACGGAGCCGAGATCGTTCATCGACCCGCCGTCGCTGTTCTTGCGCTTGCGCCAGGCAACGAACACCAGCGCCGCGACAATGGCGAGCAGCACGCCGAGCGGCACCTGCCAGTTGTCTTCGATCCAGTCCAGCCAGGAGCCGGAGGCGGCGGGCGCCGCCGTGACGGGTTTCTTCGTCGCGGGCTGCGGCGGCGGGGGCGGGGGTGCGATCGTCTCGGGCGGCGCCGCAGCCGTGACCGGCGGCGGGGGCGGGGGCGCTTGCGTCGTAGTCGGAGGCGCAGGCGTTTGTGCCGCCTTGGTCTCCGGCGGCGGCGGCAGCGGGCGCTCCTGCACGACCGGGGACGGGTTCTTGGCGGTCGGCGCGGGGCCGCCGGCCTTGTGCTGAAGCTCCGCGAGCTCGGCATTACGTATGTCGATCAGGCGCTTGGACTCGGCCAGCTGGCCTTCGAGATCCTTGACGCGATCGCGCAACGCCTGAGTCTCGCCCGAGTTGCCGCCGGCCGCGGACGCGACGGCCGGAGTCCCGTTCCCCCCGGCGTTCGGGCTGACGAGGCGCAGATGGCCACCGGCCTCGCCGGCGCCGGCCGCGGAGCGCCACGCGTCCATCTGGCGATGCACTTCGCCCATGGCCTCTTTCTGATTGAGGGCGGCGATGTCGTCCGCGCCGGGTACCCGCAGCACCGCGCCCTGGCGCAGCACGTTGATATTGCCGCCGAACGCGGCGGGATTCGCCCGATACAGGGCGATCATGGTTTGATCGAGATCCGGGCGCGACTCGGCGTGCAGGCTGTGCGCGATCTTGGTGAGCGTGTCGCCCTTGGCAACCGTCACCGTCGCGGGCATCGCTCCGCCGGCCTCGGAGCCGGTTTCGGCAGGGGGAACCGACTCGGCGGGCGCGCTTGGGGTCGCGGCAGCCGGGGGGGTCGTGCTCGACGCGGCAGACGCGCTCGAGGAGCCCGAGGAACGGCGCGACCGCGAGCGGTGACCCGACTTCGGCAGCGGCGTGGGCTCGGAAGTTGCGGCAGCGGAGCTCGAAGGCATGGCTCCAGACGCGGCCGCCGCCGCCGCGGCGCTCGGGACGCCGGCGGAGTTCGAGGCGTTATTCGCCGTGCTAGGCGCGGTTACCGGCGCCGACGAGCCCGCGTTCTCACCGGGCGTATACACCGGCGGATCGAGTAGCACGGTGTACTCGCGCATCAGGTGGCCGCGGGCCCAATTGACGTCGACCAGGAAAGTCACGAAGGGCTCGGGAACCGACTCGCCCGAGCGCACATTCAGCACATCGCGCCCGTCTTTCTTGATGACTTTGAAAGTGAACGACGACAGGAAGGGCGGACGGTCTATGCCGTAGCGGGTGAAGGCTTCGCGCGGAGCGAGGGTGGCGCGCAGGGCAGTCAGCTCTTCCGGGGTCGCGGCAATGATGTCGATATCCGCGTTCATCGGCTCGTTGAGCGCCGAGTTCAGGTGGATTTCGCCGAGCCCCAACGCCCACGACGAAGTCGACCACAATGAGGACAGAGATAGAAGGCCCGCCAACAGCATTATGCGCGGCATCGTCACTGACATTTCGACTCCCAGGAATCGGCTAGGCGAGAGGCTAAACTTCATTGTCCAATAGGAGCTTGGAATGGAATTTTCATTTGCCTTCAACTGCCTTTGACATAAGCGAAACTATATCTTACCGGGTACTATTTACCAAAATCTGGGCCACCGAAACTGCGTTATGTGCCGCACATTTCCGAACA
>Ga0302314_10022058_pt1 | contig 10458 bp, 9 predicted proteins | sample III_Palsa_N2_3_FD_200533 | JGI IMG/M metagenome (GOLD analysis project Ga0302314, IMG submission 200533) | Peat permafrost microbial communities from Stordalen Mire near Abisko, Sweden - III_Palsa_N2_3 | ecosystem: Environmental > Terrestrial > Soil > Palsa > Peat permafrost | place: Sweden... | reverse complement strand
GGTGGCGGGCGCTGGCCGAGGCGGTCGGGCAGACCGGCTGGGCCGACCGGGCCGCCGCCGTCTCGGTCGGCGGCCAGCAGCACGGCCTGGTCACCCTGGACGCGGCCGGTGAGCCGGTCCGCCCGGCACTGCTGTGGAACGACGTCCGCTCCGCGCCGCAGGCCGCCGCCCTGGTCGCCGAGTACGGGCCGCAGGCCTGGGCGGAGCGGGCCGGCAGCGTCCCCGGGGCCTCCTTCACCGCCGCCAAGTGGCAGTGGCTGCGCGAGCGGGAGCCCGAGGCGGCGGCCCGCACCGCCGCCGTGCGGCTGCCGCACGACTACCTGACCGAGCGGCTGACCGGCGAAGCCGCCACCGACCGGGGCGACGCCTCGGGAACCGGCTGGTGGACCCCGGACGGTTACGACGCCGCGCTGCTGGAGCGGCTCGGGCTGGCCGAGCCGATGCTGCCGCGGGTGGTCCCGGCCGGGACGGCGGCGGGCACGGTGCTGCCCGGGCTGCCGCTGCGCGCGGGCGCCCTGGTCGCCGCCGGGACCGGCGACAACATGGCCGCCGCGCTCGGCCTCGGCCTGAGCGCCGGCGTCCCGGTGCTCAGCCTGGGCACCTCCGGCACCGTCTACGCGGTCACCCGGGGCCGCCCGGCCGACCTCAGCGGCACGGTCTGCGGCTTCGCCGACGCGCTGGACGCCTGGCTGCCGCTCGCCTGCACGCTGAACTGCACGCTCGCGGTCGACCGGGTCGCCGCGCTGCTCGGCCGGGAGAGGCAGGCCGTCGAGCCGGGCGGCACCGCCGTCGTCCTGCCGTACTTCGACGGCGAGCGCACCCCGAACCTGCCGCTGGCCTCCGGCCTGTTCCACGGGCTGCGGCAGGACACCACGCCGGGGCAGCTGCTCCAGGCGGCCTACGACGGCGCGGCGTACTCGCTGCTGGCGGCGCTGGACCAGGTGCTGGCGGCGGGCGGCGCGGGCGCCGGTGAACCGGGCGACGCCGGCGAGCTGCTGCTGATCGGCGGCGGCGCCCGGGGCGCGGCCTGGCAGCAGACGGTGCGGCGGCTGTCCGGGCGGCCGGTGCGGATCCCGGACGCCCAGGAGCTGGTCGCCCTGGGCGCGGCCGCCCAGGCGGCGGGCCTGCTCACCGGGGAGCGCGCGGACGAGGTCGCCCGCCGCTGGCAGACCGCCGGGGGCGAGCTGCTGGAGCCGCTGCCGCGCGACACCGAGGCGCTGGAGCGCATTGCGGATACGCTGCGCCGATCCGGGACACTGTTCGAGTCCTGACACCGACATGCCGACGACCGTGCCCCGGGGGTCACATGACCAGCGTTGACCGCAGCCAAGCCGCCGAGCGGCGACCCGGCGAGCGGGGGTTCGAGCAGCGCGGTCCCGCCTCGCAGCAGGGCATGCGGCGGCAGAACCTGGCGCTGGTGCTGGGCGCGGTCGCCGCGCACGCCCCGCTGTCGCGGGCCGACGCGGCCGCCGTCACCGGGCTGACCCGGGCCGCCGTCTCCAGCCTGGTGGTCGAACTGCTGCGGGACGGCCTGGTGGTGGAGCTCGGCCCGGCCCCCAGCGGCCGGGTCGGACGGCCCGGCAACGCGCTGTCGCTGAGCCCGACCGGCCCGGCCGGGCTCGGCCTCGAAGTCGGCGTGGAACACCTCGCGGCCTGCGTGGTGGACCTCAGCGGCGAGATCAGGGCGCAGGCCCGGATCCCGGCCGGGAACCGGGGCCGGGCCCCGGAGCCGGTGCTGGCCGAGCTGGCCGCACTGGCGGAACAGGTGGTCGCCGAGGCCCGGGCACTCGGCCTGCGCCCGGTCGGCGCGACCCTGGCCGTCCCCGGACTGGTCGACAGCGGCACCGACCCGGGCGGCGGCAACTCGGTGGGCGGCGGCAACTCCGTGGTGCATGCCCCCAACCTGGGCTGGCGCGCGCTGGCGCTGCCCGGGACGCTGCTCGGGCTGCCGCTGGCGGTGGAGAACGAGGCCAACCTCGGCGCCCTGGCCGAGCTGTGGCGCGGCGGCGCGCTGGATGTGGTCCATGTCTCGGCCGAGGCCGGGATCGGCGCCGCGCTGGTGGTCGGCGGACGGCTGTTCCGGGGGGCGCGCGGCTTCGCCGGGGAGCTCGGGCACGTCCCGGTGCGCCCCGACGGACCCGTCTGCGCCTGCGGCTCCCACGGCTGCCTGGAGCAGTACGCCGGTGAACTGGCGGTGCTCGCCGCCGCCGGGCTCGACCTGCCCCCGGCGGACCGGATCGCCGTCCTGGCGCAGCACGCCGCCGCCGGTGAGCCGCGCGTGCTGGCCGCGCTGGAGCAGGCCGGTACGGCCCTGGGTACCGCCCTGGCCGGGGCGGTCAACCTGGTGGACCCGGCGGCGGTGGTCCTCGGCGGGGCCTACGCCGAACTCGGCGAGTGGCTGCTCCCGGGGATGCGCCGGGAGCTGGCCGAGCGGGTCCTGGTCCGGCCCTGGGCGGACGACGCGCTGTCGGTCTCGGCGCTGGGGCGGCGCGGACCGCTGCTCGGGGCGGCGCTGGTGACGATCCGCCGGATCATGGACGATCCCGGAGCCCCCGCCGTCCACGGGTGACAGCCGTCCCGGGTTGCCCGGCGTGGATGGCCGCGAGTGGGGCAGGCGGGTGTTACGAATCAGCTGATTTGTACACCTGTTGCCAGCGGACGGATCGTCAAAGATGTCAAGTGGACTGAGCGGTGAGAACCGTGAGCGGGGATTCGCCGGGGAGCTGAAGGACGCGGTGACCGCGCGGGCGGCGCTGCTGGTCATCGGCGTGCTGCTGCTCCAGTTCGGATTCATCATCTCCTATGTGGGCGCGCTGCATCATCCCTACCCGCACCGGGCGTCGATCGCGGTGGCGGCCCCGGCGCAGGTCAGCGACAAGCTGGTGGCGCAGCTCAACGGGCTGCCGAAGAAAGAGCTGGACGCCCGCCCGGTCGGCAGCGCGGCGGACGCGCGCCGCGAGGTGCTGGACCAGAAGGCCTACTCGGCGCTGGTCGTCGATCCCAACGGGACCAAGGACACGCTGCTGGTGGCCAATGCCCGGGGCCCGGTGCTGGCCACCGCCATCCAGCAGATCGTGACCTCCGCCGAGTCCTCCCAGGGCCGGACGCTGGCGACCGAGGACCTGGTGCCGCTGGCGTCCGGTGACGCGGACGGCCTCTCCTCCTTCTACCTGGTGGTCGGCTGGTGCGTGGGCGGCTACCTGGTCGCCTCGATCCTGGGCATCAGTGCCGGGTCGCGACCGGCGACCTTCTCCCGGGCGCTGATCCGGGTGGGTGTGCTGGCGCTGTACTCGGTCGTGGCCGGGATCGGCGGGGCGGTGATCATCGGGCCGGTGCTGAACGCGCTGCCCGGCAGCATCCTGGGGCTGTGGGGCGTCGGCGCGCTGCTGGTGTTCGCGGTCGGGGTGTTCACCATGGCGCTGGAATGCCTGTTCGGCGTGGTCGGCATCGGGCTCGCGGTGCTGGTGTTCGTGGTGCTGGGCAACCCGAGCGCGGGCGGGGTCTTCCCGCCGCCGATGATCCCGGCCTTCTGGCGGGCGATCGGCCCGTGGCTGCCGAACGGCGCGGCGACCACGGTGACCCGCTCGATCGCCTACTTCGGCGGGACGCAGATCACCGGACCGCTGCTGGTGCTGGCGGTGTGGGCGGTGCTGGGCACGGCCATCGCGCTGGTGTTCACCCGGATGCGGCCCGGGCGCGACAGCGCGACGGGGGCACCGGCCATGTGAGGCAAGTTGCATGTGGCAACCATTTATTTTATGGTTGCCACTACCAACGATTTGCCCCACTGGGCAGGGAGGGGCATATCCGTGGCGACACCCACGCCCACCAGGACCCGCGCCCGGCATGCGGCGCCCAAGCGGTCGGCGGCTGCCCCCGACCCGGCCGCGCCGGCCGGGTCGATGAGCCACCGGGAGATCATGGAGGCCCTGTCCGGCCTGATCCTCGGCCTGTTCACGGCCATGCTCTCGTCCACCATCGTCACCAACGCGCTGCCCCGGATCCTCAGCGACCTGCACGGCGGCGAGTCCGCGTACACCTGGATCATCGCCGGGGCGCTGCTGTCGATCACCGCGACCACCCCGCTGTGGGGCAAACTGGCCGACCTGTTCAGCAAGAAGCTGCTGGTGCAGATATCGCTGGTGATCTACATCGTGGCCTCGGCGCTGGCCGGGCTCTCGCAGAACACCAGCGAGCTGATCGCCTGCCGGGTGGTCCAGGGCGTGGGCGTCGGCGGGATGTCGGCGCTGGCCCAGGTCTGCATGGCGGCGATGATCTCCCCGCGCCAGCGCGGCCGCTACAGCGGCTACCTGGGCATGGCCTTCGCGCTGGCCACCGTCAGCGGGCCGCTGATCGGCGGCACCATCGTGGACACCTCCTGGCTGGGCTGGCGCTGGTGCTTCTACATCTGCGTGCCGCTGGCGCTGATCGCCATCGTGATCCTGCAGAAGACGCTGCACCTGCCGACCGTCCGGCGCCAAGTGAAGATCGACTACCTGGGTGCGACCCTGATCGCCGCCGCCGTCAGCCTGCTGCTGGTCTGGGTGACCATCGCCGGGCAGTCCTTCGCCTGGGAGTCCTGGCAGACGGTCGCCATGGTGCTCGGCAGCCTGCTGCTGGGCCTGCTTGCGGTCCGGGTCGAACAGCGGGCGGAGAACCCGGTCATCCCGGTCAGCCTGTTCCGGCACCGCACCGTGGTGCTGGCACTGGTGGCCTCGGTGATGGTCGGCGTCGGGATGTACGGGACGACCACCTTCCTCAGCCAGTTCTTCCAGCTCTCCCGGGACGAGTCGCCGACCATGGCCGGGGTCGCCACCATCCCGATGGTCGTCGGCCTGGCACTGGCCTCCACCTTCGTCGGGCGCCTGATCACCCGCACCGGCAAGTGGAAGGTCTACCTGGTCTTCGGCGGTGCCTCGCTCACCGTGGGCCTGGCCCTGCTCGGGGTGCTCCGCCGGGACACCCCGTACGGGCTGATCACCGTCGGCATGGTGCTCACCGGCGTGGGCATCGGCACGGTCATGCAGAACCTGGTGCTCGCGGTGCAGAACAGCGTCCCGGTCGCCGCGCTGGGCTCGGCCAGCTCGCTGGTCACCTTCTTCCGGACGATGGGCGGCGCGATCGGGGTGTCCGCGCTGGGCGCGCTGCTCACCCACCAGGTCACCCACTACGTCGGCCAGGGGCTGGTGGCGGCGCACCAGCCTGCCTCGGCGGCGGCCGGTCTCGGCGGCTCCTCGATCCCGGACCTCTCGCTGATCCCGGCGCAGGTCAGGCCGCTGGTGGAGAGTGCCTTCGGGCACGGGATCGGTGAGGTCTTCCTGGTCTGCGCGCCGTTCGCGGCGATCGCGATGCTCTCGGTGTGGCTGATCCGGGAGACCCCGCTCAGCGAGCGCTCCGGGGTGGAGCGGGTGGCGGCGGGCCAGCCGGAGCTGGAGCGCCAGGCCGCCTGAGCTCACGGCGGCGGTGGAGTGCTGGGCGGCCGCAGCTCCGCTCCGGCGCGGAGCAGGTACTTGCGGGTCGACTCGTAGCAGTAGTGGATCACGTGCGCCAGGTCGGCCACCGAGGCCCCGGCCTCGTAGCGGCGGCGCAGTTCGGCCAGGTCCACCGGGTAGGTGGTCATCGCGGGCCGGTAGGGCGGTCGGATGGTCACCCCGGCCAGTCGCAGTACCTTCGCCACGTACTGCGTGGACCGGCCGATCTCGGCGGAGAGCAGCAACAGGCTTGCCCCCGCCTGGTACTTGGGCGTCAGCCGCCTGCCCAGCTCGATCTCGTCCTCGCGCGGCAGCAGCCCGCGCAGCGTGAAGACCACGGTGCTCGCCTCCGCGAACAGGCTGCGGACCAGCGGGAGATCGTCGTCCGCACAGGCCCGGCGGATCGCCGCCGCATAGCGGGTACGCGGGTTTTCGCCGATCACCGGTGCTCCAGGTCGATATGACGCTGCATCAGCACGCGGTGATCGGTGACCGCGCTCTGGTTGCCCTGGCGTCTCGCGGTGCGGATCGACCCGGAGTGGGAGGCGCAGGCCGCGCACCCGTCGGCGGCGACGGGATCGGGTAACGGGAAGCCGGGATTGAAGGCCGTCCCGGTGAATTCCTCAATGTGACTACTGTCCATGTGAGTTGTCCTCTCTTCTCGGTTGGGTCGGACGGCTGGCAGCGGTCTGCGATCCCGCTTGAGCTCGCACCAGACGCTCTTGCCGATCACGTGCGGGATGACGCCCCAGCGATGGCTCAGGGCGCTCACCATGGCCAGGCCCCGGCCGTTCTCGTCCGCATCGGTGAACCGGTGGATCCCGGGCACACCCGTTGCCCAGTCGCGCACTTCGACGCGTAAGCCCTGCCTGATCGAGTGATAGGTGACGGTTATGTAGCTGCCCCTGGCCGTCCGACCGTGTATGACGGCGTTGGCGACCAACTCACCGATGACCGACTCCAGTTCATCGGCCAACTCGTCCAGGTCCCAGCGGTGGGCGACATCGCGGGCCCTGGCACGAGCGGCCCTGACAGCTGGACGAAAGCGCCGATAGCGGACTTGCTCCGAGGGCTGGACGGGCATGCTCGTACCCCCTGGTGTGGGTGGGCAGATGCGACAGAAATGGCCATAACCATCACGGACCGGCGCGACGTTGCTACAGTGAGTAGTGTGCACCTGGACAGTGGCGAAGTGTCAAGTACCCACTTTGGCCAGTGCTTAGCTGGTTGCCGTTACTGTCGGCGAGCGGCACACTTGACCTGCAAACCCATGGGAGAGGCGAGCGCTGAATGCCCATCAACATCAGTCCGACGATCCGTCAGAGGCGTTTGGCCAGGCAGCTGAAGGAGTTGCGGATAGCTGCGGGGCTGACGCACGCCGACGCGTCGGTGGTGCTGGGTTCGGCCGAGTCGAAGGTCGGCCGCATCGAGAACGCCCAGTCGGGCATCAGGCTTCCGGATCTTCGAGCGCTGATGGACGCCTACGGTGTCACCGACGCGGATACGCGGAGCGAGATCGAACTCCTGGCCCGCGAGTCGAAGAAAAAGGGCTGGTGGTCGCGCTACGCCCACGCCGTCGACTCGGGCTACGCCGCGTTTGTGGCCGTCGAATGGGATGCGGCTGAGCTCTACAACGTCGAGACCAATATGGTGCCGGGGCTGCTTCAGACGCCCGAGTACACCAGGGCGCTGGCGCTGCTCCAAACTCCGGACTACACACCGGAAGACGTGGAAGCTCAGGTCGACGTACGGCGTGAACGCCGGAAACTCCTCGTGCGAGAGAATCCCGTCCAGTTCTGGGCGATCATCGCCGAAAGCGCGCTGTATCACCGTGTTGGGGGGCGTGACGTGATGAAGGCTCAGCTGGAGTCCCTGATCACTGACAGTCGGCAGCAGAACATCGAATTGCAGGTGCTGCCACGCGAAGACCCCATGAACGCCTGTCTGTATGGGCCCTTCGTCATCATGAGCTTTCCGACCGCTGGCGAGACCGACATCATCTATGCCGAGTCGCCCATGAGCACTCTGTACTACGAAGAGGCGGCTGAGGTGGAGGCTTATACAACGCTGTTCCGCCGACTCAACGTGGCAGCAGTGAGTGTCAGCAAGTCCCGTGATCTCATCGCGGGCGCTCTTAAGGAAGTGGTGTAGCCCATGAAGCCCTACATAGAATCCGCTTCGGCCCTGGGGCTGGAGTGGACGAAGTCCTCGTTCTCGGGAAACAACGGAAACTGCGTTGAGATAGCCGTCCTCGCCGATGGCGGTCGTGCGGTCCGTGACAGCAAGAACCAGGATGGGCCGGCCCTGTGCTTCAGCACACAGGAGTGGTCGGCCTTCGTGGCGGGTGTGCACGCCGGAGAGTTTGAGCTGTAGATGGAAGGAAGTCGACGGTGAAGTCCTACATAGAATCCGCTTCGGCCCTGGGGCTGGAGTGGACGAAGTCCTCGTTCTCGGGGACCAACGGCGATTGCGTTGAAATGGCGGCCCTGTCCGACGGCCGTCGTGCCGTCCGGGACAGCAAGGACCAGGACGGGCCTGCGCTCTGCTTCACTCCGCAGGAGTGGTCGGCCTTCGTGGCGGGCGTCCACGCGGGTGAGTTCGAGCTGTAGCCCGAGGGGCCGGGGAGTGGTTGCCGCTCCCCGGCCCGCTGCGGCCACCTGTATGGCGCTTCCGCGTGAGGTGGAGCGAGCCCGTCCCTGACGGGTTCGCTCCACTGGCGGCGCACCGGTGGTGGAGAGTGAGCGGCGGGCACAGCATGGGCCGTGGATGTGCCAGGAGTGCGGTCGAGCACGCCTGTTCCATGCCTGATGACCCCGAGTCAGCTGAGCCTGCGGCACCTCCCTCTCCTGGCCGTCGTCCCGCACCGATGAAGGAAGCGCCGTCGTGAGAAGTCACCGCAGGACCCGGCCGGGCAGGCTCCTCGCCGCAGCTGCCGCCGGGACGCTGGCAATCGGCCTGTCCCTGTTCACCCAGTCGGCCCACGCCGAGGACAGCCAGCCGGTGCTCGTCCCCAATGGCAGCTTCTCGGCGCCGGTGGTGACCGGCGACTACCGGGCCGGGGTGGACGGCTGGACCGGCAGCACTGGTGTCTACTCGGCGGCACGGACCAAGCATCCGCTCAACTACCAGGCGGCGGCGCTGAACTGGGGCAATCAGCCGGTCAGTATCAGTACCCGCCTGCGTGGCGTGCGGGCCGGTTCCACGGTCACCGTCAGCTGGGACGACAGCACCGACAACTGGAGTGGCTGCGCCGCCGACGTGGTCAACAGCGGTGCCACGTACACGGTTTCGGTGAGGGGAGCGAAGAACAGGCCGCTGGCGTTCACCACCGACGCCGAGCAGACCTGGTACCAGGGCCGGATCTACCGTTTCATCGCCGCCGAGAACGCTCCGCTGTTCACCTTCACCTCCACCGAGACCAGGGGCGGGGGCGTGTGTGGGGCGTGGGTCGCCAATGTCGCGGCGAAGCAGACCGCAGCCGTGGCCGGCGCCGACCGTCCCTGCGCGGCCGACCCCTCCGAGGCCGCCTGCATGGGGACTCCGGACGCGGCCACCGACCCGCCCCGCTCCGACAGCTGGTTCTTCGGCCGCTACTGACGCCGGTCACCCGCTGCCCGGTACTGCGCCGAGGACCGGTCCGGCGGCCTCACAGCTGCCAGGCCGGTCCGTCCGGCGAGTCCAGCCAGACCCGCTGCTCCCCGGGGGAGACGCTGAGCCCGAACCGCTGCCTCCCCGGCCTGCCGTGATCGGTGTAGCAGGCGTGGGCGGCCTCGACCGCGTCCCACAGCCGGACCGGCCCGCCCTGCCGTACGAGTCCCCGCTCGACCCTGGCCCAGGAGCCGTCGGCCCGCCACGCGCGGCAGGCCCGGACGGATCCGCCCGCCGGTGCCTCCGAGGCGAAGCGGACCCCCGGCACGGCGACGGAGAGCAGGAAGTCGAAGGAGTCGTCGCCGAAGGGCCCGCCGGGCCCCAGCACCGCAGGGCGCTCGTCGTCCGGCTCCCGCTGCTCCGGCCAGGGGACCGATCCGGTGCCGCCCGCCCCGCGCACCGGCATGAAGTAGGAGCCCATCGGCAGGAACCGGCCCTCGGCCCGGCCGCCGTCCGCCACCACCAGCCGGGCGTTGCCCCAGCCGACCGGGCAGACGATCACCCCGCCCGGGCGCAGCTGCTCCGGCCAGGCGTCCGGGATCCGCTCGAAGCCGCAGGTGGCGATCAGCGCGTCGTAGGGCGCGGCGGGCGGGTGGCCGTCCCGGCCGTCGCCGGTGACCACCTCGGGGGTGTAGCCGAGGCGGGCCAGCCGTCGGCGGGCGCGGGCGGCCAGCACCCCGTCCACCTCGACGCTGGCCACCCGGTCGCTGCCGAGGCGTTCGCACAGCAGCGCGGCGTTGTAGCCGGTGCCGGTGGCCACCTCCAGCACCCGGGAGCCGTCGGTGACGTCCAGTGCCTCCAGCATCATCACCATCAGGCTGGGCTGGCTGGAGGAGGAGGTCGGCTGGCCGTCGGTCAGCTGCGTGGTCAGCGGCCGGTCGGCGTAGACGCCGCTGAGGTACCCGGGGGTGTCCCGGGTGACGCTGTGCCAGCCGCCGCCCGGCTGCCGCTGCTGGAACGCGGGGACGAAGGCATGCCGGGGCACCCGGGCCACCGCCCGCTTCCAGGTCGGGTCGGTCAGCGCCCCGGAGGCGGTGAGGTACTCGGTGAGCCGGGCGTGGGCGTCGGCGGCGTCGGCGGCGAAGGTCAGGACGGCTCCCGGGGGTGAGGGCGACGGCTCACACCGGGTGAACGCCCGGGCCGGGCCCGGGGTCACGCCCCGGACCCGGGGGAGTACGAAGGGCCCGCCGGTGGATACCGACGGGCCCGGGCACTGCGGCGGGGGTCAGCCCGCGATGATGTACAGGCCGTAGCCGACGGCCGCCGCGCACAGCGCGAAGCAGGCCACCGCGCCGCCGAGGGCGGCGGTGCCGCGCCCGGCGCTGCCGTCGGCCAGGGC
>Ga0302314_10022054_pt1 | contig 10460 bp, 10 predicted proteins | sample III_Palsa_N2_3_FD_200533 | JGI IMG/M metagenome (GOLD analysis project Ga0302314, IMG submission 200533) | Peat permafrost microbial communities from Stordalen Mire near Abisko, Sweden - III_Palsa_N2_3 | ecosystem: Environmental > Terrestrial > Soil > Palsa > Peat permafrost | place: Sweden... | reverse complement strand
CGGAGCGCGATGGCGGGTCGAGCTTGTATCTGTATGACTTTGCGACAAACTCCGAGCGGGCGCTGACGCATGGGGTCGATATCGACACTGCTGCGACGTGGGCTCCGGACGGGAAGTCGATTGCGTATCTGCGCAATCACAAGCAGTTGCATGTGCTTGCACTCACCGGGGCCGACAAGGTGGTCGCGACCGGCGAAATTTCGAGCTACGGAGAGGGCCGGGTTGCGTGGTCGCCGGACTCGCACTGGATTGTGTTTGTGCCGACGGGTCTCGATGGTTTTACGAATCTGTTGGCGGTTCCGGCCGACGGCAGTGCGCCGGCACAGCCGCTCACCTTCCTGGCGAACGGACAGACGGCTTCGCGGCTGGCGTGGTCGCCGGACGGAACCTACATCCTCTTTGACACGGCGCAACGCAGCGAGGTTCCGCAGCTTGCGCGGGTTGATCTGGTGCCGCACCTGCCGAAGTTCCGGGAGGATCAGTTCCGCGATCTGTTCCGTAACCAATCGACGCCGGGCGGTCCCGATGCAGCACCCAGCACCGCGCCTGCGCCTGCTGAGACGCCGGCCGATACTCCGGCTCCGAGACAGCGCGCGAATGCCGCGCCGAAGAAGATCGAGCCGACAAAGATCGTCTTCGAAGGCATCCGCGATCGGCTCTCGATTCTGCCCATTACGCTGCCGGTTCGCGATCCGATCATCAGCGCGGACGGCAAGCTGCTTGCATTCCTGGCGGAGGATGCTGGTCAGGTCAACATCTATACCTATTCGCTGGACGAACTTGCCCGTGAGCCTGCTACGCCGCGTCAGCTAACCTCCACGCCCGGGGGCAAGGCCGATATCGCGTTCACGCCGGACGCCAAGGAGATGTTCTACCTGGAGGCCGCGGGCCGCGATGCAGCAGGAGCCGGGGAGGTAAGTGGTGGCGTTCGATCGATTGCGCTCGACACGCGGACTCCGAAGCCTCTTGCGCTCACGGCGTCGATGGATGTCGATTTTGACCACGAGAAGATGGTGGTGTTCGACGAGGCGTGGACGACTCTGGAGCATCGCTTCTGGAACCCAACCTTCAACGGAGCCGACTGGCCCGCTTTGCGAGAGGAGTGGCGCCCGTATATCGCCGGCGCGAGAACCGGTCCCGAGTTGCGCCGCGATATCGGCCTGCTGATCGGCGAGATGAACAGCTCGCACTCGGGCATCAGCAAGGTGACGCCGCCCTCGGTGCGGACGGGCCGGCTTGGGCTGCACTTTGAACGCGAACCGTTTGAGGCCAGCGGCACGCTGGTGGTTCGTGAGGTCGTTCCTCTGGGTCCAGCTTCGCTCGAAGGCTCTATCGCGGTTGGCGATCATCTGCTTGCTGTCGATGGAGTGTCGATCACCCCTAGTACGAATCTGGACGCGTTGCTGGAGGATAAAGTCGGCAAGCGCGTCGTGCTGTCGATTGAGTCTGCCGGTAAGAAACGCGATGCTGTGGTGCGTCCCGTGACGCTGCAGGTTGAGACTGGCCTGTTGTACCGCTCGTGGGTTGAATCGCGGCGGGCTTACGTGGAGAAGATCTCCGGCGGCAAGCTGGGCTACGTGCACATCGCCGCCATGGGCGACCCGGACCTGACCCAGCTGTATCACGATCTTGACGCGCAGAATCAGTCGAAGCTGGGCGTTGTGATCGACGTGCGCAACAACAACGGCGGCTACGTGAACGGGCGTGTGATCGATGTCTTCGCGCGGCGGAACTACCTGACGATGACGCCGCGGGACGCCTCCATGGTGCCGAGCCGGCAGGCGCTGGGGCAGCGTGCGCTGGGCCTGCCGACGGTGCTCGTCACCAATGAATCCACGCTCTCTGATGGAGAGGACTTTACCGAAGGCTATCGCACGTTGGGCCTGGGCAAGACGGTAGGAACACCGACGGCCGGGTGGATTATCTTCACCGGAGCGCAGCGGCTGATCGACGGCTCAAGCGTTCGGGTTCCGGGCGAACGGATCAAGGACACCCGGGGTCAGGATATGGAGATGCACCCGCGTCCGGTTGACGTGGAGACGCAGCGCCCGCTGGGTGAGACCGAGACTGGAGAGGATGCGCAGCTGAAGCAAGCTGTCGCTACGCTGCTGAGTGAGATCAAGTAGGGCCAGCGGCTAAAGCGGGTTCCGGGTTGGTGTGGCCGACGAGACTCCTCGCCCGTGGAGGCGAAGAGCGATTTCTATGAGCTGTCAGCTTTAAGCTGCAAGCTACGAGCCAAGAACGCGGATACGGTCACTCCAATTGTTGCTCTAATCCTCGGCTTTTGCTCCGAGTCTTGCTTCGAGGGCGGCGAGCCGTTCTTCGAGGATGCGGACGCGATCTTCGAGGGAGCCCAGCTCGGGTTCATGCGGGGTTGATTGCGCGGGATGTGCGCTGGGGTCGCCGAGGAGATGCGTCCAGCGGACTTCGCGGGAGCCGGGGGCTCGCGGAAGAGCACCGGTGAGTGGGGTTTCGCGGGCGGCGAGACGGTCGAGCGTGGCCTGGACGGAGGCTAGCTCGTCGAACTGGTGCATGCGGTCGGAGCGGCTGCGTAGTTCGCCTGGAGTCTGCGGTCCGCGGAGCAATAGCAGGCAGATAACGGCGGTCTCGTCGCGGCGCAGGTTGAGTACCGTGCGGATCCGGTGCTCGTAACGCGAGGCGCGGCCGGTGTCACGGGCGGCAGCGACGAGTTCGAGATCCTGCAGGACGTGGAGGGCGGTGCGGACCTCGTCCTCCGTCATGTCCATCACGGGATCGCGGCTGGAACGCTGGTTGGAGGCGGCGATGAGCGAGTTGACCGTCAGCGGATAGGCATCCGGAGTGGTCATCTCCTTTTCCATGAGGGCGCCGAGGACGCGGAGGCTGGCGTGGTCGAGAGGCATGGATACAGGTTACCGGACGCGGCGAAACGGCGTCAGGCCGAAGCGGTCTGATAGGTTGCGCTGAAGACCGGCGCCAGTAAACCCATCACCTGGTCGGCCATGGCCTCGGATGAGCATCTTTCCGGAGTACGCACCCACTCCTTCGCAGCGCCAAAGATGGCCCAACTCAACGTCGCCGCGAGGATGGAAGCAGGAACCCCATTTGACGGCGGATGCTTTTCGATTCCGTGCGATAACATGCGGCGCACGACGGAGATGACCGCGGCCTCCATGTGCGGCTCCATTTGGATCTGGCGCTCGCACTCCAACCTGGGCATGGCAGCCAGATAGTCGCAGACCCCGAGAGCCATCGCGCGCAAGGCGAATCCGCAGCCTCCGTCGAAGGTAACGCCGCGCGCTGCAAGCAGATCGGCAAACCGTTGCCCCACCATACACTCCAGCAGAGCGAATTTGTCCGGATAGTGGTCGTAGAAGGTTGCGCGGTTTACAGTCGCAGCTTCAGCGATGTCGTGGACTGAAATCTGGTCGAACTCTTTGTGAGTCAGGAGGTTCCCGAGCGCCTCCTGCAAGAGCAGGCGAGTGCGCCGAATGCGAGGATCGACAGTTACGCTACAGCTTCCATCCATCATGACAATTCCAGAATACTAGAAAACAGGGAAATCTGTTGTTTAAACGACATCTGTTGTGAAATAGTAAATCGACACATGACGTTTAAGCATCAATTGTTGGTAAGGAGATTCGCTTATGCCTAAGACTCTGCTTCATCTTGACTCCAGCCCGCTCGGAGCAACGTCCGTCACTCGGCACCTCAGCGCCGAGTTCGTCCTCAACTGGAAGCTCGCCAACCCCGACGGGACTATCATCACCCGCGACACGACCACTTCTGCAATTCCACCGGTGACCGCCGCATGGGTAGGTGCGGCTTATACGCCGGAAGCATCTCTTAATCCCGGCCAGCGCGACCTGCTGGCGCTCTCGGATAGCCTGATCGCCGAACTCTTCGCGGCCGACGAGTACATCCTCGGCGTACCGATGCACAATTTTTCGATTCCCTCGACGCTCAAGCTGTGGATCGACCAGGTTGCCCGTGTGAACAAGACCTTTTCCTACGCGACTGGAACGCCGGTTGGGCTGTTGACCGGCAAGCAGGCGACCATCCTGATCGCTTCGGGCGGGGTGTATGACGCCGGCACCGCGATGGCCTCCTACAACCACGTCGAGCCTTATCTGCGGGACGTTCTCGGCTTCCTCGGAGTCACGGAGACGACTTTCCTCTCCGCCGGCGGCGCGTCCGTACTCCACCGCGGAGGAGATCTGCAGACATTCCTGGAGCCGCTTGTCGCCTCCGTCCGTGCCCAGTTTCAACCGGTATAAGCAGTAACGCCGGGACGTGTCCTATTCACCCAATTCTGCTACACAAGGATCGCTCTATGAAAATCGCATCACACATCTCTCGTTATCTCCTTGGGATCATCTTCCTGGTCTTCGGACTCAATGGTTTCCTCCACTTCATCCCCATGCCGATGCCTGCGGGAATCGCTGGCCAGTTCATGGGCGCCATCTTCGCCTCGAACTTTTATGTCGTCCTGTTTCTGCTGGAGATCATTCCGGCAATCCTGCTGCTTGCCGGTCGCTACGTTCCGCTGGCACTCGTCCTGCTCGGGCCGGTCATCTTCAACATTTTCTTCTTTCACGCGTTGATGGAGCCGGGCGGGCTCCCGCTGGCCATCATCGTAGTGATTCTTTGGCTGGTCGTCGCCGCTGGCGTTCGGTCTGCGTTCAGTGGAATCTTTCAGGCGCGCCAGGCATAGCCCGACGTTCTGAACAGTTTGAAATTCTCACACTCAAACAAAAAACCACGACCGCTCCGTAAAGGGCGGTCGTGGTTCTTTGGTTCTGGTTGATTTACGCTGCGGGGGTTGCGACTTCGTCGGGGGCATCGCTCTTGATGGTGACCTTGACGTGAGCGGTGACTTCGCGATGCAGTTTGACCGGCACATGGAACTCGCCGAGTTGCTTGAGCGGCTCTTCGAGCGCGATCTTGCGCTTGTCTACCTCGAAACCCTTGGCTTCGAGTTGCTGCGCAATATCGCCCGAGGTGACCGAGCCGAACAGGTGATCGTTCTCGCCGACCTTGCGCTCGAAGGTGAGTTCGACCGCGTCGAGCTGCTTGGCGACATCTTCCGATGCCGCTTTCTCCTTGATGGACTTGCGGACAGCCGAGCCCTTCATCTGCTCGATGACAGCCTTGTTGGCGGCGGTCGCCTCGATGGCGAGCTTGCCGGGCAGCAGGTAGTTGCGTCCGTAGCCGTCGGCAACCTTTACCACGTCTCCGCGGTGGCCGAGCTTCTGGACATCTTCTTTCAGGATGACTTCCATTGCGATTTCTCCGTAATTGCTTGAGCTAAGCCGCTGTTGGCGGGTTGCCGTTAGAACCGGGCTGCGAAGGCGAGCAGGGCGATGTTGCGCGACTGCTTGATGGCGAGCGAGAGGCGGCGCTGGTGGGTGGTGCAGACACCAGTCAGGCGGCGCGGAACGATCTTGCCGCGCTCAGCCACGAACCCCTGCAGCAAGCGCACGTCGCGGTAGCTGATGGAGTCGATCTTCTCGGTGCAGAACTTGCAGACCTTCTTGCGGCGGAAGAACTTGCGGCCGCCAGGTCCGCCGCCGGGACCGCCGGGGGGACGTGAGCCGCCGGGGCCGCCAGGGCCACCCGCCGGACGGGGTCCGCGGGGTGTGAAAGTGGAAGGTGCGGAGGCGGCAGGCGCTGCCTGGTGCTCCGGAGTGTTGGTTTCGTCAGCCATGATCTTGTTTCCTCTCAATATCGGTGCGGGGCCCGATCCACGCTCCAGACTCGCTGGGGAGCCTCTGAATGTGTGCCTTTGCAGGCGTCACAGAAGCGTGGGTGGGACGTTGTGCTGCGTTGCGCGAAGCCGACGTGCCGGCGACGCTAAAAACTTAGGCGGTTACGACTGCTTCCGCAGGCGCTTCAGCCGCGGGCGGCTCGGCTGTCTCTACGACAGCGGCCGGAGCCTCTGCTGCGGGAGCTTCCACGGGAGCTGCGTCCATTGAGACGACGCGGGCGGGCTGGGCGACCGGAATGGCCGAACGCTTGACGTGGGTCTCGCGGTGAGCCTTGATCTTGGCGAGGCGCTTCTCTTCTTCGTCCATGCGGACGGTGATGAATTTGATGACCTGCTCGGAGACGCGGAGGCGACGCTCGATCTCCATGATCAGCTTGCCCTCGGCGGCAATGTTGAGGAGGACGTAGAAGCCGTCGTTGAACTTGCGGACGGTGTAGGCGAGCCGGCGACGGCCCATCTTTTCGGTCGAACGGATCTCGCCGCCGCCATCGGTGACGTTCTTTTGGAAGCCTTCGATCAGCTTGTCGAGGTCTGCTTCTTCAACGTCGGGACGGACGATGAACATGATTTCGTATGTGCGATTCATGGTCTACTTCTTTCTGCGAAGTTCTGCTTCGCACCCTGCCGGTCGGTGAATGCCGGCACAGGTCTGGAGTGTTACGTTGAGGTTGCTTCTTCCCGTTCAGCCCTCGGCGGGTTCGCCGGTGACCTTGCGATTGAACTCGTTCATGGCTTTCTTTACGCCATCTTTCAAAATCGTCTCGACTGCGCGTACTGCGTCATCGAGTACTACATCCAACTCCTGCAACATCATCTTGCGCATCGGCGAGAGCAGGTAATCCGTGCCGCCGGCCTTGATTTCGCGTCCGGTGACCGTTGGCGGCTTGCCGACCCCGATGCGGACGCGGATGAACTCATCCGAGCCAAGCGAGCTGAGGATCGACTTGATCCCGTTGTGCCCTCCGGCCGAACCGCGTTCGCGAATGCGAAGCTGCCCGAGCGGAATGGCAAGCTCGTCGTACAGGACGATCAAATCTGTGGCCGGTTGATCCAGCTCTAATTCATGAAGCAGAGCGACTACGGAGAGCCCGCTCAGATTCATGAAGGTGTCTGGTTTCGCGAGCAGAACGTCCTGCCCGGCCAGAGTGGTCTTCGCGGTAAGCGCCCGGCCTCGCCGGTTGCTACCCTGTGCCCCGCAAACTTCGGCGAGACGATCGATCGCCAGAAACCCTGCGTTATGCGGAGTGAGCTCATAGTCGCTGCCAGGATTTCCAAGACCGACGATCAGCTTCATGCTCACTTCGCTCGCAGTGATGAGTGGCGAGTGGTAAGTGATGAGTGAGTGTAGTTGCTCACGACTTACCACTCATCACTTACCACTGCGTTACTACTTCTTTTTCGGTGCGGCCTTGGCGTCTGCTGCGGGAGCTGCTGCAGCGGCGTCGCCCTTGCCCTTCTTGGCTACTTCGGGTTCGGCGGCGCCGGCTACTGGCTCGGCGACTACCTCTTCCTTGATGATCGTTACGTGCGCAACCAACGCGTGCTCGTCGCCGAGGAACTTGATCGAACCGGAGTGCGGCAGGTCGGAGATGTGGATCGCGCCGTGCAGCTCAAGGCCGGTGACGTCGATGTCGATGTGATCCGGAATATCGCCGGGGAGGCACTCGATTTCAACCTCGCGCAGAACCTGGTCGAGAATGCCGCCTGAATTCTTTACGCCATTGGGAACGCCGGTGAGCGCGACGGGAACCGAGACGCGCATGGCCTTATCCATTGCGATGCGCTTGAAGTCGATGTGGAGGAGCTTGCCCTTGATGGGCTCGTGCTGCCAGTCGACGATCATCGCCTTGACGAGAGCGGCGCCCTCGACGTTAAGGTCGAAGATGGTGTTGTGGCCGGCTTCGGAGTGGAGAATTTTGGTGACGACGCGGGGGTCGACGGTGACCGCGACTGCATCTTGTCCGGCGCCATAGACGACGGCGGGAATCTTGCCTTCAACCCGCACACGGCGTGCGTGGTTCTTGTTGAACTTGCCGGTACGTGGGGTTGCGACGACTGCGTCAAACTTCTGTGAGGCCATGTTGTTTCCTTTCGGGCACGGGAAGACAGTGGGTAGTGGTTAGTTGGTAGTGGATAGCAATAACCAAAACAACTGCTTCGATCGCTCCGTTTGCGGCTGGTTCCGCCTGTTGATGATGCGTGAATCCTAAGGCAACTGCTGTGGTCGTTACTACTCACTACCCACTAACAACTACCCACTGTCTCTAGTTGAACAGCGTCGACACGCTGGTCTCCATGTGGATGCTTTCGATGGCGCGACCGAGAAGGCCGGCGATCGAGAGCACCTTGATCTTTTCCACCGCCAGCGCCTCGGGGCGTAGGGGGATGGTGTTTGAAACGACCAGTTCAGTGAGTCGCGAGTTCGCGATCCGCTCGATGGCCGGGCCCGATAATACCGGGTGCGATGCGCAGGCATACACCTTGCTCGCTCCCTGGGCCAGCAACGCGTCGACTGTCTTGACGAGTGTGCCGGCCGTGTCGATGATGTCGTCGAGGATGAGACAGGTTCTGCCCTGCACATCGCCGATGACGTTCATCACTTCCGTGACGTTGATGTCGGTCCGCCGCTTATCGACGATGGCCAACGGTACGTCAAGCTTTTTGGCGAAGAATCTCGCCCTTTCCACTCCGCCTGCATCCGGGCTGACGACTGTCAGGTTGGGCAGGTTGAGCTCCCGGAAGTAACCCACCAACACTGGGCTGGCAAACAGATGGTCGACCGGGATATTGAAAAATCCTTGAATCTGGGCGGCGTGCAGATCGACCAGCAGAGCGCGGTTTGCGCCGGCGACCGTCAGCAGGTCAGCGACCAGCTTCGAACTGATGGCTACGCGGGGGCGGTCTTTGCGATCCTGCCGGGCGTAGCCGTAGTACGGAATCACAACCGTGATGCGCGAAGCGGATGCCCGCTTGAGCGCGTCGATCATGATCAACAACTCCATCACATGCTGGTCTACCGGGAAGCATGTGGGCTGAATCACGAAAACGTCCGCACCGCGAACGTTTTCCAGCAACTGAAAGTACACTTCGCCATCCGAGAAGCGCTGCATCCGGGTCTCGCCCAGGGGCACGCCGACGAACCGGCAGACCTCCTCCGCCAACGGCTTGTTGGCTTCGCCGGAGAAGATCTTGAAACGTTTGGCATCGCTTAGCCGGCCCGCCCGTTTTGTGGCGGAACCGGCTTTCGCGGTGGGTGCCTGCGATGTTGCCGAGGCTGGCTGCACGAACAACGATTTTTGGTTCATTTCGTCGTCGCGCGCTAAATCAGGGGGGAGAACCGCAGTCGTGTCTTTTTGGCTCACGTTTGAAACTCCGTAGGTTGGTTGACCTTGGTGGTTCCTGCTGCTATTTGGTCTTAATCTCCGGCTCGGTTTGGAGCCGGTACTTCAATACGAAATCAATGCTTTGATTCTTATACGAAATAAAAGACTTCGATTCTCCCGCGAATCTTGTACTGCGCGGTGTTTCCGCGAGAAGTGCAATCACTATTTCCGTCTGCTGCGTGGGCGGTCCAATTTGGAGCCGCCGAATACATCAAAAAGAACCCTGGTTTACTGCTATCGGGACGGGTTGCTAAGCCCTCGATCGATTTTTGGCTGGGCGACTAGGATTCGAACCTAGATAATGTGCTCCAAAGGCACGTGACCTACCATTGATCGATCGCCCAATTATTTCTGTCTGCCGCTCTCTATTGTAGAGGCATTTCCCAGAAAATCACTCTGCGAACATCTCACTCCAATATCGTGCGCGGGGCATAGTCTTCGTGACGATAGCCTCGACGCCGTTTTGCTGGAGCCGTCGTTGAGCGGCACTGGCATCCGTCTGGGTCCGATAAAGGCCAAACAGCGCAGAACCCGAGCCAGAGAGCGCAGCATAAATCGCTGGGCTTTCACCGGACAAACCGGCGGCTTGCGGAGATCCCATCAATTGTCGCTTGATTTCACGCAGGAGGGGATACTGAGGAAAGACGACCGTTTCAAAGTCGTTTTCGATCCCGGTGCGGACAAGCGCGAGAAGGGAATTCTCGGCTAGATCATCCTCGATACCGCTCTCGCCGTGAGTGTTTGAAGACTCAAGACTGGTGTGACGTTGTTCACGAGAGAGGCCCTGTTGTTTCTCAGGGGTGTCCCGGGCATTCAGCCCAGAACTCGGATCGGGAAAGATACCGGAGGCGCCACGCTTGCCCTGTCTTACAACGACGGAGGCATAAGTGCGGCTCAACTCTCTTATGGTATCCCGGATGGGGGGATTGTGCAAATCGGGGGTGGTTTCTGCGGAGCCGGCGAGGAGTTTGTCCCAGTCGCGGAATGCCGTCGGGGTCGAGACTCCGATCCCCGGCAGAGCTATGACGCACGGGATTTCGGTCTGGCCGTCGAGCTGCATGTCGGCGGCGGGGTCGACCATCTGCCCGCGGTCGTAGCCCAGGACGGAACCACCAACCAGAAACAACGGCACGTCGGACCCGACCTGTGCAGCAAGTGCCTGGCGCGTCGTTTCCATAAGCCTCAGCCCCAATTCGCGCTCCAGTCCCAGCAGCGCCGCAGCCGCGTTCGCCGAACCCGCCCCCATACCACCTTGAACTGGCAGATTCTTCTGGATATGAATCTTGACGTCGGCGCACAAATCCAAGCTGCTCAATGTCTTCTCCGCCATC
>Ga0302314_10022053_pt1 | contig 10460 bp, 8 predicted proteins | sample III_Palsa_N2_3_FD_200533 | JGI IMG/M metagenome (GOLD analysis project Ga0302314, IMG submission 200533) | Peat permafrost microbial communities from Stordalen Mire near Abisko, Sweden - III_Palsa_N2_3 | ecosystem: Environmental > Terrestrial > Soil > Palsa > Peat permafrost | place: Sweden... | reverse complement strand
CTCTTAGCTAGTGCACGCTGAGATTTGCTGCCTTTCTTGTTGTGACTCGCCATTTACGAAGGAATACATCATGAAAACGAAACTTGTTTTGGCTATGTGCGCTGCCCTGCTGCTGTCCAATGTGGCGCTGGCGCAAACCGACGATCAAAGTGGTGGCACGGTTGAAACCACCAAGACGGTTACCACCACCGTGCAGCATGTCGGTGGCAACAACGAGACCTGGTACAAACAGGGCGGCGTGATACCTACCGAGTATCGCGACAATCGGTATGTCGTTCAGCATTGGCAGACCGAGCACTTGAGCGATCCCGCGGAAGGTTCTCACTGGGTGCGCGGCGACAATGGTGACTTCCTGCTGGTCGATGAAAACACCGGTGCCATCGTCAGCATCGTCCACCAGCAACACTGAAGCTGATCGGCCAAGGGCACGGGCTTCTCGCCGTGCCCTTGCAAACGGATCCATGGTTTCCATGGATCCGTTTTTTATTGTGGATTTCAATCTACTGCCCGCATTGACCGTTGCCTCTCCCTGTCGCACTGCAGGTTTGCGATGAGCCGATCCGGCTGCGACACTGCCGCCACGGTGCTCCAGCCATGGGACGCCACGATCAACTATCCAAGGGGAGTCGCCATGTCCATCGCCGCAAACGTCGTGATCGCCGTCATCGCGCTGCTGCACCTGTGGTTCCTGATCCTGGAAATGTTCTTGTGGACCAGACCCGCGGGCCGTCGCGCGTTTGGCCTCACCGCGGAATTCGCCGAGCAGTCGAAAGCACTTGCTGCCAACCAGGGCCTCTACAACGGCTTTCTCGCCGCGGGGCTCGCCTGGGGCCTCTATCTCGGCAGCGCCGGCTTCAGCGTGAAAGTGTTCTTCCTCGCATGTGTCTTGGTCGCCGGCATCTTCGGCGGACTGACCGCGAGCCGGAAGATTCTGTGGATACAGGCATTGCCGGCCGTGGTTGGGCTGGTACTCGTCCATCTGGCCTGACCAGGCAGACACTCATGGCGACTCCCTCTCGCGAAGCCGTTGGACAACGCTTCGATCACGACCTGATGCAACATGCCCGCGAAAGAACCTGGGCCGCGCTGCACGGCATCCGCGAGCGCATGCGTCCGGGCATCAGCGAGGACGAGGCGAAGCTCGAGGCAACCAAAATCTTCTGCGAACTCGGCTTCGAGCGGCTGTGGCATCCGGTGCTGATCCGCATCGGGCCGAACACCACCAAGACCTATCGACAGCGCTCCGATCCCAGCGTGCGGCTGGGCGAGAACGACAGTTACTTCATCGACCTCGGACTGGTATTCGACGGGCACGAGGGTGATGTGGGCGATACGTTTGTGGTCGGTCACGCGCCGGAGCGACAGGCTTGCGCGGATGCGGCGCGTGCGCTGTATGGCGAAGTGGCCGACGCGTGGCGTATGCAAGGACTGAGCGGCCAGACGTTGTATGCGTTTGCCGGCGAGCGTGCCGCGGCGATGGGCTGGCGGTTCAACCATGCGGTCAAGGGGCATCGAGTCAGCGACTTTCCGCACGCTATCCACAAGGGCGGCGACCTCGGCGACTTGGAGGCATCGCCATCCAGCGGACTGTGGATACTGGAAATCCAGATCGCGCATCCGAGCGAACCGTTCGGCGCGTTCTACGAGGATCTGCTGACGCGCTGATCCGCGCAAACAAAGCAGCCGCACATCCGCACTGCAATCACCCGGGCTGAACGTCATGCGCGCTATGCTGCAGCCTCATTCAGGCGTTGCCTGGATTCAGGCTGCACCGCATGCCGTCGTATCTGAAGCCAGTGCCCACTCCCGCCGCGATCGCCGGCAAGGGCAGCTCATCGGCAAAAACCCGCAAGCTGCCACCGACCAGCACCATGATCGTCGGCATCGGCGCTTCGGCGGGCGGACTGGAAGCGTTCAAGGCGTTCTTCGCGCACATGCCGGTAGATGGCGAGCTGGCCTTCGTGCTGGTGCAGCATCTGGCGCCGGATCACAACAGCCTGCTGGCTGAACTGGTCGGCCGCAGCACCACGATGCCGGTGCTCGAGGCGACGCATGGCATGCGCGTCGAAGCGCGACATGTCTATGTGATTCCGCCAAATGCCACGCTGACGATTGCCGACGGCGTGCTGCAGGTATGCAAGCCGGCACCACCGCGCGAGCATCGCTGGCCGATCAACACGTTCTTCACTTCGCTGGCTGAAGACCAGGGCGATTGCGCGGTATGCGTGGTGCTGGCCGGCACCGGCAGCGATGGTGCGAAGGGACTACGCGCAGTGAAGGATCACGGTGGGCTGGCGCTGGCGCAATCCGGCTTCGACCACGAGGCGATGACCGGGATGCCAGCCAATGCGGTGGCTACTGGACTGGTCGACGCCGTACTGCCGGTGGCCGACATGCCCGCGCGGCTGCTCGCTTATCAGCAGCAGATGCACGCCGCGCAGCAGAAAAAGGGTTCCGATGGCGTGCGCGGCGATGTGGCCGCGCACCTGAAAACCATCTGCGAACTGCTGCATGCCGAGATCGGCCACGACTTCAGCCAGTACAAGGAAAAGACTCTGATGCGGCGCATCCAGCGGCGCATGCTGGTGGTGCAGGCCGAGACCGTCACGGATTACATCGAGCATCTGCGCCAGCACCCGAACGAACACGAGCTGCTGTTCCGTGAGTTCCTGATCGGGGTGACCGAATTCTTCCGCGATCCGGTCGCCTTTGAAGCATTGCGTACCATCGCGATCCCTGCCCTGCTGGCCGACAAGACCAGTGACGATGTGCTGCGGATCTGGGTGCCCGGCTGCGCCACCGGTGAGGAGGCGTATTCGATCGCCATCCTGCTGCGCGAGGCAATGGGTTCGCAACGCGGACTCAAAGTGAAGATCTTTGCCACCGACATCGACGATCAGGCCATCGGCGCGGCACGTGCCGGACGTTACCGTTCGCCGTTGATCGGCATTTCGCCCGAGCGCCAGGAACGCTGGTTCAGCAAGGATCACGACGACTATTGCGTGATCAAGCAGATCCGCGAGATGTGCATCTTCTCGCCGCACAGCGTGATCAAGGATCCGCCGTTTTCGCGGATGGATCTGGTCTCCTGCCGCAATCTGCTGATCTACCTCAACAACGATCTGCAGGAACGCCTGGTGCAGTCGTTCCACTATGCGTTGCGGCCCGGCGGTTTCCTGCTGCTGGGTCCATCGGAGCGGTTGGCCAAGAACGCCCGGCTGTTTACCGAACTGGACAAGAAGCAGCGGCTATACGTTCGCCGCGACGACGCACATACCCGTCCAAGGGACTTCCCCAGTGCGCAACCTCGTCCCGGCTACAGCGCCGAGCAGGCGCCACATGCCTCGTCGCGGCACGTCGAAGACCTGATCGACCAACATGCACGCCAGGCACTGGAGCCATGGTCGCCGGCCTACGTGGTGATCAACGCCAGCCACGACGTGCTGCGCTTTGGCGGCGACACCGGACGCTATCTGGCGCCATCGACCGGCGCGGCCAGCCTCAACCTGTTCCAACTACTCGACAAGTCGTTGCGCGGCGCAGTACGTGCAGCCGCCCTGCAGGCATTTTCCAGCGGCCAGCGGGTGATCCGCGAAGGGCTGAGCTTCCTGCTCAATGGGCATGAGCGGTCACTGCGGCTGATCGTGGAACCGCTGGCTGAAGACGATGGCAAGGTCGAGATGTGCGTGGTCGCCTTCAACGAGCTCGGGCTTGCCGCACGCCCGACCGAACCGGCAACGGACGGCAAGCCCGGCAGCGAACTCGCGCGCATCCATGCGCTGGAGGACGAACTGCGTGGCACCCGCGTGCAGCTGCATGCCGCGGTCGACCTGCACGAAACGGCCAGCGAGGAACTGAAATCGGCAAACGAGGAATACCAGTCGGTCAACGAGGAGCTGCAGTCCGCCAACGAGGAACTGGAAACCTCCACCGAGGAGATGCAGTCGATCAACGAGGAGCTGCAAACCGTCAACGCCGAACTCAACAGCAAGAACGAGGCGCTGAACCGGCTCAACAACGACATCCGCAACCTGCTGGACAGCACGCACATCGCCACCCTGTTCCTCGACCGGGAGCTGCATATCCGCAGCTACACGCCGGTGATGACCCAGCTTTTCCACTTGCGTGATGGCGACAAGGGACGCCCGATCACCGAGATCTCGCCAAGCATCAACTATCCGGAGCTGAAAAACGACGTGGCGCGGGTGCTGCACGACATGCAGGTTACCGAACGCACGTTGCGCGGCGAAGGCAATGCACCGACCTTCCTGCTGCGTATGCGTCCCTACCTGACATTCGACAATGTCGTCGATGGCGTGGTGCTGACCTTCGTCGACATCACCGAAAGCCAACAGCTCAACAATGAACATGCGCGACTGGCGGCGATCGTGAATTCCTCGCGCGACGCCATCTTCGGGTTCTCGCTGGATGAGCGGATCAGCAGCTGGAATGCCAGCGCCGAGCGCATCTTCGGCCTGTCGGCCGAGCAGGTGGTCGGTCATCCGTTGAGCATGTTGTTGCCACCCAACCCATCCGAAGAGACCGGGAAGTTTTTCGTCAGCCACGATCGGCCGCTACGGCTGGCCGAATTCGACATGATCTGGGTGCGACCGAACGGTGAATCGGTGCCGCTGGCGATCAGCTACTCGCCAGTGTGCGACCACGACGGCACGATGTTCGCCGGCAAGCTGATTGCGCGAGACGTGACCGAGCGCGTACGTGCGGAACGACACACCGAAATGATGATGGCCGAACTCAACCATCGGGTGAAGAACACCTTGGCCACGATGCAGGCGATCGCCCACCAGACCATCGCCAATGCAGCGGACCTGCCGACGTTCACGGAAAACTTCCTGTCGCGGCTGCTGGCGCTGTCGCACACGCACAACTTGCTGGCGCGGGATGCATGGCTCGGCGCGCCGCTGACCGGGATTATCAACAACGAACTGGCGCCCTATCGGCATGACGATGCACGCACGGACGATGCACGCACGAATGACGCACGCGCGCGCCTGCAGGGCGATGAACTCAATTTGTCACCGAAACATGCGCTGGCGCTGAGCATGGCCTTGCACGAACTGGCCACCAATGCCGGCAAGTACGGCTCGCTGTCGGTACCCGAAGGTCGGGTCTCCGTCACCTGGACGACACGCATGCAGGATCAACGTCCATGGCTGCAACTGCAGTGGACGGAAACCGGCGGCCCCGCGGTGGAGCCGCCAACCCGCCGCGGCTTCGGCACACGACTGATCAATGAAGGCGTGCCATATGAACTGGGTGGCGAGGTGACGCTCGAATTCCCCCCCTGCGGCGTGACCTGCGCCATCGATGTACCACTGGACGAGGTAGCTTCCTGATGACCATTGACAGCAACCTGCCGTGCATCCTGCTCGCCGAAGACGAGATGATGCTGGCGATGATGCTGGAGGATCGTCTCAACGCCTCGGGCTACCGTGTGCTCAAGGCCGCGCGGTTGGCCAAATGCCTGGAGCTGGCCGAGTCTGCGCCGATCGATCTGGCCATTCTCGATATCAACCTGGCCGGGGAACAGAGCTTTCCAGCGGCCCTGGTATTGCGCCGTCGAGGCATTCCGTTTGTGTTTTCCTCCGGCTACGACGACCAAGACCTGCCCGAAGCGTGGCGCAACGAAAAAGTCCTGCAGAAGCCTTATGACACCAGGCAACTGGCCGCGGCACTGACCGCCCTGCGCGCGGCCTGACTGGCTTCGTGGAGGTAAGCGGCACCCCCTCTCTTTCGTCGCATTGACCGCAAATTCGAGGCTGGGCCTGCCCTGACGGCCGCTTTAGCGGGCGGGCTTACAAGCTGGACCCCAAATCACGCTAAAATGAGCGGTTATACCGTTGTCGTTCCCCTATGGATGTCCCTCGGACCGTGCTTCGAGGCATAGCCATCCACGGAACGGCTGCGTCCGTGGATGGCGTTTCGCAGCCACGGATAACTTCACTTTACCCATTCAATCACGCTCGATACTTCGGAACCCAGGTCATGGCCAGAAACAAACCACTCAACCTTTATCGCAACATCGGCATCATTGCGCATATCGATGCGGGCAAGACCACGACCACCGAGCGCGTGCTGTACTACACCGGCAAGAAGCACCAGATCATCGACGTGCATGACACCAAGGACGGCAAGGGCTCGACCACCACCGATTACATGGAGCAGGAGCGCAAGCGCGGCATCACGATCCAGTCGGCGGCCGTGACGGCCGAATGGAAAGGCCACCAGATCAACGTGATCGATACCCCGGGACACGTGGACTTCACCATCGAGGTGAACCGTTCGCTGCGCGTGCTGGATGGCGCCGTGGTGGTGTTCGACGGCGTCGCCGGCGTGGAACCGCAGACCGAGACCAACTGGCGCCTGGCCGACCAGTACAACGTGCCGCGCGTGTGCTACGTCAACAAGATGGACCGCATCGGCGCCAGCTTCGCGCATTGCGTCAAGGGCATCCGTGAGCGCCTGAATGCACCGGCACTGCTGTGCCAGATTCCGCTCGGCAGCTCCGACGAATTCATTGGCATGGCCGACCTGGTCGCCAACGTCGCCTACATCTGGGCGTCGGACGACAAGGACAGCACCTGGGAAACCGTGTCGTTCGAGGAAGCGAGGGCGCGCCTGAAGTTCGGCTCCACCGTCGACAACGACTGGATCGACCAGCTGCCGAAGCTGCGCGAGGAAATGATCGAAACCGCGCTGGCGATGGACGACGACGCGTTCGGACACCTGATCGAGACCGGCGAGCACGATCCGGCGAAGCTGAAGGAATGCATCCGCAAGGGCTGCGTCACCGGCAAGCTGGTGCCGGTGTTCTGCGGCTCGTCGTACAAGAACAAGGGCGTACAGCAGCTGCTCGACGCCGTAGTCGACTACATGCCGTACCCGGGCGAGAACGGCGGCATCTCGATCGTCGACGAGGACGGCAACATCATCGGCGAGCAGGAAGTGCGCGACGACGCACCGGCGCGCGCGCTGGCGTTCAAGGTCATCAACGACCAGTTCGGCACACTGACCTTCTGCCGCATCTATTCGGGCGTGATCAAGAAGGGTGACACGCTGCAGAACGTCACCCGCGGCAAGAAGGAGCGCGTGGGCCGCATCGTGGAAGTGCAGGCCAACGCGACCAAGGAAATCGACGAGGTTCGCGCCGGTGACATCTGCGCGTTCGTCTCGATGAAGGACACCGAGACAGGCGATTCGCTGTCCGACCCGGCGCATCCGGCCCTGCTGGAGCGCATGCGCTTCCCCGATCCGGTGATCAGCGTGTCGGTCGAGCCGAAAACGCGCGGCGACGTCGACAAGATGTCGACCGCGCTCTACAAGATGGTCAAGGCCGATCCGTCGCTGCGCATGGAAGTGGATCAGGAAACCGGCCAGACCGTGCTCAAGGGCATGGGCGAGCTGCATCTGGAAATCACCATCGATCGCATGCGCACCGAGCTGGGCGTGGAAGCCAACATGGGCAAGCCCAAGGTCAGCTTCCGCGAAGCCTTCGGCAAGGCCGTCGAGCACACCTATACGCACAAGAAGCAGACCGGCGGCACGGGTCAGTTCGCCGAAGTGAAGATCATCTTCGAGCCGGGTGAGTCGGGCTCGGGCGTGGTGTTCTCCGACGAGGTCGTCGGTGGCCGCATCCCCCGTGAGTTCATCCCGGCGGTGGAGCAGGCCATCACGAAGGAGTCCCGCCAGGGCCAGGTCGCCGGCTACCAGGTGCTGGACTTCAAGGCACGCCTGATCGACGGCAAGTACCATGACGTCGACTCCTCGGCGCTGGCCTTCGAAATCGCCACCCGCGCCTGCTTCCGTGAAGCGCAGAAGATGTCCAAGCCGAAGCTGCTCGAGCCGGTGATGAAGCTGGAAGTGGTCACCGAAGCGACCTACCTGGGCGACGTGATCGGCGACATGAACCGTCGTCGCGGCTCGATCACCGAACAGGGCCAGAAGGGTACCAATGCCTTCGTTCAGGGCTTCGTGCCGCTGGCCGAAATGTTCGGCTACATCAACTTCCTGCGCTCGGCCACCAGTGGCCGCGGCAACTTCACCATGATCTTCGATCATTACGAAGAAGTGCCGGCCAGCATGGTCGACAAGCTGATGGAGAAGGAGGCGAAGTAAGCCTTCGCTTGCATGGTCGTTCTGACCTGATCGTCAGTGCGAAAGTAAAGAGCCCGGGGAGCAATCTCCGGGCTCTTTTTTATCCATCGGCCGATTGATTCAAAGTACTTCGACTCTCACGTCGGCACGCACACTCTGGCCTGCTCCGCAAGCAAAAGCCGGCGCGATGCCAAGCACGGAACGCGTGGGGATATGGCTGCCGGTGACTTCAACCGCCGGACTCAGCACATCGAGCCGATAACGTTGCCCACTGGCATCCACCGGCAAATTGGTGAATGCGAACGTGGCATCCGCATTGCTTGCGGTGTAAACAGCCTGCTGCGTTTGCTGATCGATCAGCCGGATTACGGCGGCGGGCAGCGGATGTCCGGTGTAGTCATAAGCGGTACCCATGATGCGACACTCATCGGGCGACGCCTGCACGTTGAAGGCCAGGGTCGCGAACAGCGCGGTGAGAACCAGGGTCGGAACTAGACGGGTCATGATGATGCCTCCATCTGCGAGGAATGCATCCCTGCGTGGCGAGCTCACTGGCCGATTTTAGCGCTTCGAACGCCGAGGAATAAGGCTCCGCAGTGCAAATCGTGAACCTTTCGGGTACCGCGCAGAAGCATAAAAGAAGCCAAACGGCATTATGGTTGAGCGGCGTGCAACCATATGCGGTGATGCAGCCAACCATCACCCCCTTCCCCACGCCATGCACCGCATCCCCGCAAGGACTCTCCATGCTTCACCACCCATTGCGACGAGCTTTCGCGCTTGCCATCCTGCTGATCGCCGCGCAAGCAGCGTTTGCGCAAACGCCAAAAACCGTCCAGCTGCAAGACCTCACCTGGACAGAACTGCGCGACCAGATCCAGGCGGGCAAGACCACCATCATCGTTCCCATCGGCGGCACCGAGCAAAGCGGCCCGGGCATCGCCGTGGGCAAGCACAACGTGCGCGTGACGGTGCTGTCGCAACGCATCGCCGAAGGGCTCGGCAATGCGCTGGTCGCGCCGACCATCGCCTATGTACCCGAGGGAGGCTACGCACCGCCGACCTCGCATATGCGCTTTCCGGGCACCATCACCATTCCGGACAGCGTGTTCGAACAGATGCTGGAATCCGCGGCCAACAGCTTTGCGGTGCATGGTTTCAGGAGCATCGTCTTCCTGGGCGACCACGGCGGCTATCAGAAGGATCTCCAGCAGGTCGTCGCCCATCTCAACAAGACTTGGGCCGGTTCAGCGGCGCGGGCCTTCGTACCGCCGGAATACTACGAAGCCAGCTCGGATGGCTACGCACAGATCCTGCGCCAGCATGGTATCCGCGATGACGAGATCGGCACGCATGCGGGACTCGCCGACACCTCGCTGCAACTTGCGGTCGCGCCACAGATGGTCCGGCTGGATCGATTGCGGAACGGCCCAAAGCTTGGCCCTGCCGACGGCGTTTATGGTGGGGATCCCCGTCGCTCAACCGCCGAACTTGGCCAACTGGGTATCAATGCGATTGTGTCGCGAACAATCGATGCCCTCAGGAAGGACACAGCTGGGCGATAATGCAGCATTGGCACCTCGCTCGTTCCCCTCCCCCATCATTTGAAAACGAATTCGCCATGACCCCACGCCCCCAACGTTTTTCCCGGCTCGCCTCATTTGCCGGCATCGCTTTGACTGGCCTCTGTGCAACCCCCTTCGCCGCAGCCGCGCAGTCGATCGCTACCGTTCCCGGCATGCCCCGCGTGGTGAATGCCGGCAACATGTACAGCGAAGCCGGTTTCAACCACTTCAGTCCGGCCGTGGCGGGTGCGTTGTCGCGGATTTACGTGCCGAACCTGCGCTCGGACACGGTGTCCGTGATCGACCCGGCGACGTTCAAGGTGGTCGACACGTTTCCCGTCGGCCAGAGCCCGCAACATGTGGTCCCGGCTTGGGACCTGCGGACGTTGTGGGTGACCAACAACGCCGAGGGCCACAACGACGGCAGCCTCACCCCGATCGATCCTAAGACCGGCAAGCCGGGCACGGCGGTCGCGGTGGATGATCCCTACAACATGTACTTCACCCCGGATGGCAAGGAAGCGATCGTGGTGGCCGAGTCGCGCGCGCGGCTGGACTTCCGCGATGCGCATACGATGGCCCTGCACAACAGCCTTCAGGTACCGGAGTGCAAGGGCATCAACCACGCCGATTTCTCGATCGACGGCCGCTACGCGATCTTCACCTGCGAATTCGGCGGCAAGCTGGCCAAGATCGACATGGTCAAGCGCAAGGTGGTGGGCTATCTGCTGCTCGACAAGAAGGGCATGCCGCAGGACATCCGCGTCTCGCCCGACGGGA
>Ga0302314_10022052_pt1 | contig 10461 bp, 9 predicted proteins | sample III_Palsa_N2_3_FD_200533 | JGI IMG/M metagenome (GOLD analysis project Ga0302314, IMG submission 200533) | Peat permafrost microbial communities from Stordalen Mire near Abisko, Sweden - III_Palsa_N2_3 | ecosystem: Environmental > Terrestrial > Soil > Palsa > Peat permafrost | place: Sweden... | reverse complement strand
ATGCTGGGCCGCTGAGGGCTGCGCCGAATGCCAGGGCCGCGGAGCGGCGGGCTTTACCCCGGTCTTCGAGTTGTTTCGGCCGCGGGCGCTGGCCGAGATGGAGGACTTGCTCGCGAGCGCCGATTCGGCGCGGTACAGCGAACGGGCACTGCGGCGGCTTTGGCGTCAAGGTGGGGGCGACTCGCTGGTGCGGGCGGCGCTGCGGCTGGCCGCGGCCGGCGAGGTCGATTATCGCGACGCGGCGGCGCTCGACGCGGAGCACTTGTTATAGTTTTGGCATGTCCACCGACGCGGAGTCCTGTTCCCGGCTGCAAGCCGCCGCGTTGGTGCGGCGCTGGCGGCTCCGGCCGCCGCGGCTTCGGGCGGTTCCCTCGGAGGCTCCGAGCGAGGTCGCGTGGCCGGCAGCGGCAGCGGAGGCGCGGCGGTCCTTCGCTTGGGTGATCCATGAGCAGCGGTTGGTCGGATTGCTGTTGGTGGTGTTGGGGGCGGCGACGGGCTTTGTGTGGCTGGCGGCGGGCTCCGTGGCCCGCAAGCCGGCGGTGGTGGTGAGAGCGGGACCGTCGCTCAAGGCCGCGGCGGCGAGCTTCTATGGCACGGCAGAGGTTTCCTATGATCAGCTGGCTTTTTTTCTGCACGGATGCGTTCCCCTGCTCTACGCGTGCCAAGTGGGACGTTCGCCGCTGCTGCCGTTGGCGGAAGGCCTGGTGGCTCCCGAAATTTGCCGGGAGGCGGAAAAGCGGATGGCGGTGCACGCCGCGGCCATGGCGGCGCAGGGGTTGACGCAGGCATTGACCCTGACGGACATCACCAACGTGGTCGCGGACGCCGCCGCGGGACGCGCGGGAGCGGACTTGGGCGGCTATCTCAGCGTGACCACGGGTGAGGGCAAGACGCAGTTTTTCCGCTGGCATGGCCGGGCGGTGGTGGCGGTGAATCCGGGAAGCCGGCTGGATCCTTATCCCTTCTATTTGCTGACCTTGGAGGCGAAGAGTTCGCGGCCATGATCCATGCGCGCTGGGCCGGAACTGAGGGCGATGCAGGGTTTTTCCGGGAGGAAGACCGGCTGCAGGGCATTTTCTGGGGTTTGACCGGGGGAAGTGCCTTGCTGCTGGTGCTGTTGGGCGTGGGCTTGTGGCGCCTGGACCGGGCGGCGCGGATTCCGCCGCTGATCGTCGGCGTCGCGGGCGGCCAAGTGTTTTCCGGCAGCGCCGATCCGCTGAGCACCTTGGGCGAGAGTGACTTTGACCGGCAGTGCTCGGACACCCTGGAGGTGCTGCTGGGCCGGACGGAACGGGGGCTGCCGCCGGCCTTGCGGGATTTCTGCGCGCCCGAAGTGATTGCGGCGGTGGACCGGGATTATCATGACGCGGCGGCGCATTATCCGGCGGGTTTCGTGCAGACGCTGACGCTGCTGGAAGCCAAACCGCAGGCGGGCCGGCCGGGGGTGCGGCGGGCATTTTATCGGGGGCTGCTGGCTTCCCGATCGGTTGCGACCGCGCAAGTGAGCGCGGTGTACTTCGACTGCACGTTCGCTCTTGCCGGCGCCGCGCCGCTCAACGCCTCCGGCTGGCGTTTGGTCAAAGTGGTGGCCCTGGCGCGGGATGACTTTTATCGGGACGAAGAAACCAAAGCGCGGCGGGAGGCGCTCGGTCTCGGCTCATGATCCGGCGCGTACGATGGAGCTTGGGCTGGGGGCTGGCGCTGCTGGGCGCACGAGCGGCCGAACCTGTGACTTTGGAGCCGGGCGTGCCGGCGGAGGTGTTCGTGGCGCCGGGCCGCGCGACCACAGTGCTGCTGCGGTCGGAGAAAAAGGTGGCGGCGATCTCGCTGGCCTCGCCGATCATCAGCTACAAGTACGACAAGGCGCTCAATCAGTTGGAGATCGCTCCGGCGGTGAAGACCGGGGGGGTGGAAACCAACCTCAACCTGCGCATCGGCGATCAGATCTACGTGCTCCTGATTCGGGTGGTGGGCGATGTCCGGGCGCAGTTTGTCCGAACGTTCCGCTTGCCCGACGAAAACCCGGCGGGCGACGAAGCGGAATTGGCGGCGGTCAAGCCGCTCGCTCCGGCGCAGCTCGATTTGGTCGCGGCGGCGCAGACCTTGGAGAAAGTCGAGCACGATGCCGTGTTTCGGGCGGCGCAGAGCAACCTGCGGTGGGAGGCGCTGACGGCGACGCAGTCCTGGAATGACTGCGCGGTGCAGTTGGACGCGGCGGTCCAGTTCGTGGATTGGGATTTGATCGTCTTCCGGGTGCGGTGGGTGAACCGCACGGCGGATGCCTTGTATCTCCACCCGACGCAGTACGGAATTGCGGCGGGTGGACGTCCGATTCCTTTGCTGGCGCGATACTCTCCGAACGAGGCGGTGATTTTGCCGGGCGAGTCGTGCGTGGTATATCTGGCGGCGCAAGGCTTGCGATTGTCGCGCCATAACGCGTGGTCGCTCAGTCTGCCGCCGGCGGCTGGAGCGGTCTCGGCTGCAGTTCAAAGGTGGGAGCATTGACCATGGCTTGGATCTGGCGCGAAAAACCGGATGGTTCCCGGGCTCTGGGTTATCCCGTTTATCTGGCGGGAGCACTGGCAGCGCTCGGCTTGATCGGCGTCCTGCATCGGCGGCTGGCGTCGCTGCCGGCTCAAGCGGCCGCCCGGTCGAGTGCCCGCGGGGCGGAGGTTAGGTCAGTCACGGGCGCAGCCGCGCTGGCGGCGCCGGTGCCCAACCTTGCTCGTCCCGTCAGCGGAGCAAGCAGAAGCTTCCGCTTGGCCCCATCGGCCGCGCCCGCCGCAGCTCCGGGAGTCGGCGCCGAAAGCGAGCCGTTCGACGCCATCGACGCGACGCTTCAGCCGGGCGGGACGGACGCACAGCTCCGCCGGGACCGATCCCGTTCGGATTTCGCCGCTCTACCGCCGGCGTTGGAAGGCGAGGGGGCGCCGCGCACGACCCTGCTCGGCTATCGTGATCCGTCCGCCGACGGGGGCGGTCCGCCGCCGCGGACGGCTGGAGCACCCGTCGTGCTGATCGCGCGCGGTTCCTTGCTGCCGGTCTGCTTGCTGACGAGCGTGGACACCAGCAATCCGTCGGCCGTGCTTCAGTTTGGGTTGGCGGACGATGTCGTCCAGCACGGCAGCTGCCGGCTGCGTTTGGGAACCCACCTGCTCGGCAAGCTCGCCGGGCGGCCGATGCGCGGTCGGCTCGAATTGACGGTGGATACGGTCTTATTTCCGGAAGGGACGCAGCGTCCGATCGCCGCGACCGCCGTGGAAGCAAACGAACTCGGCTCCGATCTTCGGCCGGGATTGGCGGCGACGTTTGTGCCGACCCCGGCGTGGGCCCACACCGTGCCTTATCTGTCCGATTTCGCCACCGGTTTTCTGGGATTGCTGGAGTCACGCGCGCAGGAGCGCCTTGCGGTGGGATCGGCCGGCCTTACCCTGCAGCCTTCGGTGCCGAATGAGATGCAGGGTTCCGCCAGCCAAGCCGGCGCACAGGCGGTCAACGACTTTACGCGTGCTCGGCTGCGCGAGATCGAGGATCGCTACGCCGCTTATTATTTTATTCCTGCCGGAACGGAATGCTGGATGCAGCTCGACGCCGATTTTGTGGCCGCCGCACCATGAAGAGACTTTACCTGGGATTGATCGTAGGTGGGGTTGGGGCGCTGGAATTCAGCGGGTGTGCCCACTCGCCGCCGGTCGTGCTGACCCCGGTGCCGGCGCCGGCGGTCGTGATCCCGCCCGTCTCGTCCTTGTTGGCGGCGGACGATCGGCAGCCCGTCTATCGCAACCCAAGAATCGGGAAGATCTATTTGCGGGCGCACGAGGACGCGAACGGCCGGTTGGTCGGCCCTCAGGTCATTTATCAGATTGTGGAACCTGGCGGCTGGAACGTGGCGGCGCTCGAGCAGGGCGAGCCGCGCGCGCCCGATCCCCGCGTGCGCGAGAGCGCGCCGACGATCATCGATCCGGCGGCCGGGTGGATGCTGGAGCCCGCCAAGGAGCCGGCGGAGTCCGCTCAGCCGCCAGCTGGGACGGCGGGCGTGTCCAGCCAGCCGACCGCACTCAAGTAGTCGATCAACCGCCCATCGGTTTTGGAGAGCGGCGGCAGCCACGCGCCCAGTTCGGTACGCTTCCAGTACGGCGAGCCCGGGCCGGCGCTCGGAACAAACTGATATTTATAGAGAGTGGCGCGGATGTAATGCGGCGGCTCCCCCGGAAACGGGTTGCCGCCGAAAAGCCGCTGCGCACCGCCATCGTTGTGCAATAGTTTCCAGATCAGGTGCAGCGTCCACGGATACTGATGCACGTTGCCCATGGCGGCGAACCACATCGCCCAATCCAGCCGCGGCTGGTAGGGCGCAATCTGCGGCGGCCGGCGATCCAGCGCCACCGGCAGATAGCGGTACGGATAGGGTTTCCACACCGCATGCTCGTCCGCGACGAGTGAGGCTGTCCCCTCGAACACGACATTGTAGCGGGTGGTTCCGACCGAGCCGAAGGCGCCGTAGGTGTTCACCAGATCGAAAGGCTCGAACGACGTGTTCATAATCTGGTGCCCCGAAATCAGATTGGCCACCGGCTGCAGGCTGAGCGCCCCGATCAGGAAGCACAGCAGCAGGATGGTCCGCCCATGCCAAACCGAGCCTGTCCCCAGGTGCGGCCAAAAGGAGCCTGTCCCCCTTTCGGTCGTTCCGGAAAACCAGCCTGTCCCCCTGCGGAAGCAGCCATCGTCGAAACAGGCGATCGCCGGCACGATCGTCAGCCAGTTCAAGAACGACAGATTGCCGCTGAGTATCAGGGTGATTTGGAACAGGACGATGATGACGCCGGCGATGATCCGGCCGCGGCGGGGCCAAAAGACGAAGCAGGGAGCAATCAGCTCGGCGCCGTAATTGAACAGCACGCCCGCCCGCAGCACCCCGTGCGGTAAAAAGTGAAACCACCGGCTGAGCGGATTAGGAATCGGCTGCGTCTCAAAGTGGTAGTACAGCGCGGTCAATTCCCGCCAGACGACGTCGCCGCGCAGTTTGATCAGTCCGGCGCCGAGCATGATCCGGAAGATCAGCCAGCGGTAGAGCCAGATGACGGGGACAGGCACCTTTTTGGCCGAGAACGGCCTCAGGTCCCAGAGCGGACACAGGAAGATCGCGAGGAAGCCGGTTTCGAGGAGTTGGGTTTCCCAGCCGTAGCCATACCAGTCCTGCCCGACGTGGACGATGGACATGTACAGCATCCACAACGCGGCCATGAGTGGACCGTTGGCGAATCCGGCGACGACAACCAGGGACAGGCCCCAGCCGAGCCACGCGATCGTAACCAAACAGGAGTCGGAATGGTTGAACCAGAAGAGGGAGGGAAGGTGCCAGAAGGCGCCGGGGCCGCCGTAGGCGCTCCGCACCCGGTCGAGAAAATCCCCCACCGGAAGAAGGCCGTCCGAGCCAATCAGGGGCAGGATTTGCCGGGCCGCGGCCAGGAAGGCTACGGCGTAAACCAAGCCCAGGAACCGGAGCAAAATGAAGCGCGTTACCCGGTATTGGTCGGGCAGCGCAACTGGTCGCGCATTTTGCGGTCTATCCACGGCCACTTCACTTCAATGAACTTTTTCTCCGGTGCCAACTCCTGACTGAGATCGACCTATGAGCGAAGATCATCGTCCGAGGGGACATCATGAACATCACGACGAAAAATCCAAGCAGGGGCAACACTCTGCCGCCCCCGGGCACCGCGAGTCCGAGCATCGCGACCGGAGCGGTCGCCGCGGCGAGCATTCGCACGACGACAAGGGCAGGGGCCAAGAGGACAAGAGCCACGAGGCGCCCAAGCAGGCTCAGGGCTGGAGCCACAAACCGGCGCTGATCGGGCTGCTGGTCTTGGTGGTCATGGTCGTCGCGGTGGGGGGAGTGCTCATTTGGCGGCATACCCGCAGCTATGCTTCCACCGACGATGCGTTCATCGACGTTGTTTCCGAGCAAGCGAGCGCGCAGGTAGCGGGTCGGGTGGCCCGGGTGTTGGTGGATGATAATCAAGATGTAAAGGCTGGGCAGCTGATTGTGGAAATCGATCCGTCCGATTTCCAGAGCAAGCTGAACCAAGCCGAAGCCGCCGAGGCCCAGGCAGAAGCGCAGCAGGCGGAGGCCGAGGCGCAAAAGGGTGTTTACCAAGCGCAGCTGATGGAGGCGCGAGCCTCGCTCGCGAAGGCCGAAGGCGATGCGACCAATGCCAACAACCAACTGGCCCGCTACCGGGCCCTCAAGGCCACCAATGCCGCGGCCGTCTCGGCCCAGCAACTCGACAGCATGACCGCCACCGCCACGACCGCCAACGCGCAGGTGGACTCGGCCCAGCAATCGATCGCCGCCGCTCAGGCGCAGATCGGCTATGCTGATAGCATGATCAAGGCCGCGCGGGCGGCGATCGGCAGCGCCGCTGCGCAGGTTCGTCAAGCGCAGCTGATGCTCTCGTACACCCAAGTCAAAGCTCGGGTGGATGGGCGCGTGGCGAGCAAGACGGTTTCAGAAGGCAATGTGATCGCCGCCGGCTCGCCGCTGATGGCGATCGTCCCCCACGATGTCTATATCACCGCCAACTTTAAGGAGACGCAGCTGGCGCACATGCGCCGGGGACAGGCGGTCGACATTACCGTTGATTCCTTTCCGGACCTGAAGCTCACCGGCAAGGTGGATAGCGTGCAGCCGGCCACGGGCCAGGCCTTCAGCGTCTTGCCGGCGCAGAACGCGACCGGCAACTGGGTCAAGGTCGTGCAGCGCGTGCCGGTCAAAGTCGTGTTCGACCACATTCCGGACGATCCGGATCGCCGCCTGTCCCCCGGCATGTCCGTAGAAGTATCGGTGGCGGTGCGCTGAACGATGCCTTTGGAACGGTCAGCCGCGGGCGATCATAACCCTTGGTTAGTGGCAGTGATTGTCTCCATGGCGACGTTCATGGAGGTCCTGGACACAAGCATCGCCAATGTGTCGCTGCAGCACATCGCTGGCTCGATGGCGGCCAGTCAGGACGAGAGCACCTGGGTGCTCACGAGCTATCTGGTCAGCAATGCGATCATCCTGCCGATCAGCGGCTGGCTGGCCAAGATTGTCGGACGGAAACGGTTTTACATGTGCTGCGTGGGCCTGTTTGGCGGGAGTTCGCTCCTATGCGGCATCGCTCCGTCGCTGAACTGGCTGATCATCTTCCGCATCCTGCAGGGATTGGGCGGCGGCGGACTGGCGCCCAGCGAACAGTCGATCCTGGCCGATAGTTTTCCTCCCGAAAAACGCGGGCAGGCGTTTGCGCTTTATGGCATCGCCGTGGTCGTCGCACCGACGCTGGGCCCCACGCTTGGCGGCTGGATCACGGACAGTTATTCCTGGCGCTGGATCTTTCTGATCAATGTGCCGATCTGCCTGCTGTCCCTCTTCCTGTCGGGGCTGATTCTGGTGGATCCGCCGGCGGTTCTGAAGGAGCGGGACGATGCCTTGAAAAACGGCATTCGGTTCGACTGGCTCGGTTTTCTGCTGGTGGCGATCGGTCTCGGGTTTCTGCAGGTGGTGTTGGACAAGGGCACGGAGGACGATTGGTTCGGTTCGGATTTCATCGTCGCGTGCATGCTGATCTCGGGGGTGGCACTGGCGGCGCTGGTTTTTTGGGAATTGCACACCGAGGAGCCGATCGTGGATTTGCCGCTGGCGCGCGATCGCAGCTTCGGCTCGGCCATGATCGTGATGTTCGTAACCGGGTTCATCCTCATCAGCACCACCCAGATTCTGCCCCAGTTTTTGCAGTCCATTATGGGTTACACTGCGATGAAAGCCGGCCTGGCCCTCACGGCGGGCGGCTTTGCCACGTTGCTGATGATGCCGCTGGTCGGTGCCCTGCTGACGAAGATCCAGCCCAAGTATCTGATTGCGTTCGGGCTGGCGATAGAAGCGCTGGCCTGCTGGCACTTGCAGGACTTTAACACCCAAGTCAGCTTTTGGCACGTAGCGGTGGCGCGGATGTTCCAAGGCGCAGGCCTGCCGTTCCTGTTTGTGCCGATTACCACCGTTTCCTACGCCGGTTTGCCGCCGGACAAGAGCAACAACGCCTCGGCGCTGATCAATACGATGCGCAACCTTGGCGGAAGCTTCGGCATTTCCGTGGCGGTTGCCCTGCTGGCCCGGCGAGGGCAGTTTCACCATGCCCGGCTCGCCGAGCATGTTACCAGCTACTCGACAGCACCGCGGACGGCAGGGGGCGTCGCGGCCATTGGCGGGGTGCTGGGACGGCAGGCCGATATGCTGAGCTATATCGATGTCTTCGCCCTGCTGACGGTTCTGGCCGCGGTCGCGATTTTGACCACCTTTTTGCTTCGCAGCATCAAACTCGAGGAAGCCCATGCCGGCCACTAAACCCGTCCTGATCGGATTGATATTGGGAGCCGCCGCCGGTTGCACGGTCGGTCCGACCTATCATCCGCCGGCGCCGAACGTGCCGGCGCAGTATTCCGGTGCCGCACCGGCCGGCCAATCGCTCGAGCGCTGGTGGACCGTCTTCGGCGATCCTGAGCTGCAGGCCTTGGTGGAGCGCGGCTTGCGTAACAACCGCGACCTGCAGACCGCCCTGTCCCGCGTGCGGGTGGCCCGGGAACAGCGCACGATTGCCGCGGCCAGCCTCATCCCGAATTTGGACGCCACCTCGGGATACAACCGTTCGCTCGGCAGCAGCAACGTGATCCTCCCGTTGAGCTCGCTCGCCGGCTCCTCCTCCGGGTCCTCCGGTTCGGGCGGCTCCACCTCCAAGAGTTCTGCCACGACTGGGCGCGCGGTGTCCCCGGAGCTGGCAAGCGGCTCAGACGGAGGGGGGACAGGCTCCTCGCCCGCGGGCAGAGGGGGGACAGGCGCTGGACAGCCAGGGGGGCCGGCCTCCCCGTTCGGCGAGGGCGGACTGCCGGGCGTGACCACGAATCTCTACCAGGCCGGCTTTGACGCAGTTTGGGAAATCGATGTGTTCGGCGGCACGCGACGCCAAATTGAGGCGGCGACGGCTGAGGCGGGCGCGGCTGAAGAGGCCGCGCGGGCCGCGCGGGTGTCCCTGGTGGCGGAAATCGCCGAGAACTATTTTCAAATGCGCGCGGCGCAGCTCCGGGTGCTCATTGCGCGCCGCAATTTTACTTCGCAACAATCGACGCTGCAGATCGCGGACGACAAGTTCAAATCCGGGCTGGGGGACGAGGCCAATGTTGCCCGATTGACCGCGCAGCTGCGCACGACTCAGGCCGGCATTCCCGCCCTGCAGACGCAGGAGGCAACGTCGCGGCACCAGATCGAGCATTTGGTTGGTGAATTTCCGGATGTCTTGCGCTCCGAGCTCGAATCCCCGCTTGAGCTGCAGCCGTTGCCGCCGACCCTGCCGGCAGGCGTGCCGTCCGATTTGCTGCGGCGCCGCCCCGACATTCGGCAGGCGGAGCGGGAACTGGCCGCCGCCACCGCCGAGATCGGCGTCGCCACCGCGCAGCTATTCCCGCAGTTCAGCCTGACCGGCTCCGCCGGCCTGGATAGCAGCACCCTGAAAAATCTGCCCGACTGGTCCAGCCGGTACTACTCGATCGCGCCGGGCATTCGGTGGCCGATTCTGGAGTGGGGGCGTTTGCACGCCCAGGTGCGGGTGGAAAACGAACAGCAGCAGCAATCCCTGCTGGCGTACCAAAACGCCGTCGCTCTGGCACTAAAGGATGTCGAGGATGCCTTGGTCCGGTATCGGGCTGAAATGGAGCGGCATGCCGCCCTAGCAAGCGCAGTAGAGCAATCGCAGCGCGCCGAAATGCTGGAAAGCCAAACTTATGCCTCTGGATTGTCTGACGAATTGGCGACGCTGGACGCCGATCGGACGGTCTATCAATCACAAGATGCTCTCGCGCAGAGTGATGTCGCACTTCGGACCGATTTGGTATCCCTCTATAAAGCACTTGGAGGCGGCTGGGAGATCAATTAAGTTCGGATCAGATTGATTTCCTTTTACGGCAGATAGCGGGTTTGGGTTTCTCCAGTGTCATCTCCTGACGTGAATCCAGGTACATCGCCGCCGGCCCCGCTGCCGGAAGTGACCCATTCCGGGCACGATTTTGCCTCGCTCTACCGCTCGACGGTGGCCCCCCTGCGGCGTTACTTGGCGCGTCTGCTTGGCAACGTTGCCGAAGCCCAGGATGTGGCGCATGATGCTTATCTGCGGGTCTATCCCGCGCCCGGAAAAACCCCGGCGGAAAATCCGGAAGCCCTGCTTTACACGACGGCGCGGCGGCTGGCGATCAACCGACTGAAGCGGCGTTCGATCTCGCCGATTGCCCCGGGCGCACTGGACCCTGAGGTTTCGGCTTCTTCCGCGCCCGGCGTTACGCAGCAAGTCATGGCCAAGCAGGAGATGGAATTGTTGGAGGCGGCGATCGCCGATCTGCCGCCCGGTTGCCGGGCCGTTCTGCTGCTGCGCAAGG
>Ga0302314_10022051_pt1 | contig 10461 bp, 4 predicted proteins | sample III_Palsa_N2_3_FD_200533 | JGI IMG/M metagenome (GOLD analysis project Ga0302314, IMG submission 200533) | Peat permafrost microbial communities from Stordalen Mire near Abisko, Sweden - III_Palsa_N2_3 | ecosystem: Environmental > Terrestrial > Soil > Palsa > Peat permafrost | place: Sweden... | reverse complement strand
CGTCGATCGCTTCGACGGCTACTATTTGCCGCTGTCGCAGATCCAGAAACAGATGCCGCAAGCGCTGAGCAACGGCGCCAAGCCGGTGTACGCGCCAAACAGCACCGCGAATGACCCCCAGATCGATATCCGTTCGTTATCCTTACTTGATAACCAGCCGGGAGTGGAAGCTTTGAGCATTCCGCGAAGCGATCCGAAGACACTTCGACCGTTCGAAGTGGTCGGGATTCCGCTCGCGAAGCCGGGCTTCTATGTGGTCGAGCTGGCGTCGCCGGCCCTGGGTGCGTCGTTGCTTGGCAAGCCACAGGCCATGTATGTGCGGACCTCCGTGCTTGTCACGAACCTGGGCGTGCATTTAAAGCAAGGCCGGGAAAACAGCGTGGTGTGGGTGACTGCACTCGACAGTGGCAAGCCCGTGCCGAACGCGCAGGTGCGCATCACCGACTGCAACGGGGACCAGCTCGCTGCCGCAAAAACCGACGCAAGCGGTATCGCGACGATCGACAAGCCGCTCGTCCCGGTGCGCGCTTGCGATGAAAACAGCATCGACGACTCGGGCTTTTTCGTATCGGCGCGGATCGACGACCCGAAGACCGGCCCGGACATGGCGTTCGTGCGCTCGGACTGGAATCGCGGCATAGAGTCGTGGCGCTTCAAGGTTCCGACCGACATGAGCCCCGACCGGACCACCCGCGCGACCACCGTGTTCGACCGGACGCTCCTGCGGGCTGGCGAAACGGTATCGATGAAACACCTGGTACGCGAGGAAACACAGAACGGTTTCGCGTTCCCGTCGCACCTGCCTTCGCGCGTGACGATCCGCCATCTGGGCAGTGGGCAGACCTATCATCTGCCGCTGACATGGGCCGCCGATCGCAGTGCCGATTCGACCTTCCCGATTCCTGCCGCCGCCAAACTCGGCGAATACAGCGTGACGCTGGATGACGGCGCCGCAAGTAACGACAAAAGCAGCGGCGGCAGTGACAACGACAGCGAAGACGATTCAGGACACACGAGCATCGAAACGGGCAGCTTTCGCGTAGAGGAATTCCGTTTGCCGGTGTTCAAGGGTTCCATCGGCATCAAGGATCAAAAGACCGGGGCGCTCGTGGCCGCGACCGAAGCGCCGCTCGCGGTGCAGATCGAATACGTGGCTGGCGGCCCCGCTTCGAATCTTCCGGTGCAGGTGTCAGCGTTGATGAAGGACGCATCGCCGCCATTTGCATCGCAGTTCGAATCGTTTAGCTTCGCGCCGTACCAGAAGCCCACCGACGACGGCGCGAGCGCGCCTTCCACCAGCGACGACGAAGAAAGCAGCGCGCAGGAAGATGCATCGTCGGCGAAGCTTATCGCCGATAAAGTCGCCCTCACGCTCGACCGCAACGGCGCGGGCAGCCTGACGCTCAAGTCGCTGCCCGTTGTGCAAGCGCCGAAACGGCTTGCTCTGGAAGCCACCTTCGCCGATCCGAACGGCGAGATCCAGACACTGCACGGCGATGCCACGCTATGGCCCGCCGCGGTCGTAGCTGGCATCAAGGCGGGCGACTGGGTATCGGTGGGCAATGCGGTGCCGGTTCAGGCGCTGGCCGTCGATCTGCAAGGCAAACCGCGAGCAGGTATTGCGCTCGAAGTTCGCGGCGTTGCGCGCACCATGACGAGTTCGCGCAAACGCATGGTCGGCGGCTTCTATGCCTATGACAACCACACGGAGACGAAGGACCTGGGCACGCTGTGCAGCGGCAAAAGCGACGACCACGGCCTGCTCACCTGCAATGCCACGCTCAAGGAGGCCGGCAATGTCGACTTGATCGCGACGGCAAGAGACGGCGATGGACGCGTGGCAAACGCGACCACCTCCGTCTGGGTCACGCGCGAGGATCCGCTCTGGTTCGGCGGCGAGAACACGGACAGGATCGACGTGTTGCCCGAGAAGACCTATTACGAACCGGGCGAGACCGCACGCTTCCAGGTGCGCATGCCGTTCCGTTTCGCCACCGCGCTGGTGGCGGTGGAGCGCGAGGGGATCGTGGAAACGAAGGTCGTGGAACTGGATGGCAAGAATCCGACCATCGACCTGAAGGTAAAGGACACGTGGGGACCGAACGTCTATGTATCCGTGCTCGCCATTCGCGGCCGGATTCACGAAGTACCGTGGTATTCGTTCTTCACGTGGGGCTGGAAAGCGCCGCTCGATTGGGCGCACGCGTTCTGGTACGAAGGCCGCCAATATGAAGCGCCTACGCCGCTCGTCGATTTATCGAAGCCCGCGTTTCGATACGGCCTGGGCGAGATCAAGGTCGGCACGGCAACGCACAAGCTCGGCGTGAGCGTGACCACTGACGCCGCGTCGTACACCGTGCGTTCGAAGGCGCATGTGAAGGTCCATGTGACGCTGCCAGGCGGCAAGCCCGCGCCGGCTGGAACGCAAATCGCGCTCGCGGCCGTGGACGAAGCGTTGCTCGAACTGATGCCCAACCAAAGCTGGAACGTGCTCGACGCCATGTTGCAACGGCGCGCGTATGGCGTGGAAACATCGACGGCGCAAATGGAAATAGTCGGACGCCGTCACTTCGGGCGCAAGGCGGTGGCGGCAGGCGGTGGCGGCGGTTTGAGCGCGACCCGCGAACTCTTCGATACCCTCCTGCTGTGGAATCCACGCGTGACGCTTGACGCCAACGGCGACGCATCGGTCGATGTACCGCTCAACGACGCGCTCACGCGCTTTCGTATCGTGGCGATTGCGGCTGTCGGTGCGGGACAGTTCGGCACGGGCAGTGCATCGATACGCAGTACGCAAGACCTGCAACTCATCTCGGGCTTGCCGCCGCTCGTGCGCGTGGGCGACCAGTTCCGCGCGCAGTTCACCCTGCGCAACACGACCGCGCGAAAGATGCAGGTCGTCGTCACACCGCATGCGGGTTCGCTTGATTTGCCGCCCAAGACGGTGGAGATGGCGGCCAATTCATCGGCAGAGGTGCTGTGGGACGTGACCGCACCTGACGCTCCCGGCATGGCTGCGGCCGGCTCGCTGGCCTGGCAGGTCAGCGCGGCGGAACAAGGTGGCGCGAAAGCCGCAGACGCCGTCAAGCTCACCCAGCGCGTCGTGCCGGCCATTCCGGTGACCGTGCAGCAGGCGAGCATCACGCAGATCGACGGCGCGTATTCCCTGCCCGTCGCGCCGCCTGCCGATGCAAGCACAGCAGCCGATGGCGTGGCGCGCGGCGGTATCGCGGTCAGCCTGCAGTCAAAGCTCGCCGATGGCCTGACGGGCGTGCGCCGCTGGTTCGAGCGCTATCCGTATAGCTGCCTTGAACAACAGTCGTCGCGTGCGTTGGGCCTGAACGACCTGACGCAATGGCAGACCGTGATTTCCCGCATGCCGTCGTATCTCGACAGCGATGGCCTCGCGAACTATTTCCCGCCCTCGGACGACACCCGCGCATCCGGCAGCCCGGCGTTGTCGGCGTATTTGCTTGCAGTTGCGAACGAAGCGTCGAAGGCCGACCCTCGGTTCGCCCTGCCCGACGATCTGCGCGACAAACTCGCGGCGGGTCTCGCGAACTTCGTGGAAGGGAAAATCGAGCGCAAGTTCTGGTCGCCACGAAACGATCTGGACTTCGTGAAGCTGTCGTCGATTGAAGCTTTATCGCGATACGGCGTTGCCGCGCCACGCATGCTCGACTCGATCACCATCGCGCCGAACCAGTGGCCCACGTCGGCTCTGCTGGACTACTACGCAATTCTTGGACGCGTCGATGGCATTCCCCGACGCGACGAGAAACGCGCTCAGGTTGAGCAGATCCTGCGTGCCCGGCTAACCTATTCGGGCACGCGCCTGACCTTCTCCACCGCCGCCGATGACGATCTCTACTGGCTCATGACGGGCACGGAATCGAACGCGGCACGGACAGCGCTTCTATTCGCCGATAACCCCGCGTGGAAGGATGAAATGCCGCGCCTTGTCGGCGGCTTGCTCGCGCTGCAAAAGAACGGCGCGTGGGAAACCACCACGTCGAACCTGTGGGGAAAACTGGCTGTCGAGCGGTTCTCACGCCTGTTCGAAAGCACGCCTGTGACGGGTGAGACGCGTATCGAACTGGGGACGGCACAAAACTCGGTCTCGTGGAACGCAACTCCGGCGGCCAACGCGCGCAGCGTCACGCTGCCCTGGTCTACCGGAACGCTTAGTCTGACGCAAGCCGGTACCGGCAAGCCGTGGGCGACCATCGAGAGTCTGGCGGCCGTCGCACTAAAGGCTCCGTTCGCGGCGGGATACCAGATCGTGAAGACGGTTACGCCCATCGATCCCGCCGTGAAAGGCGTGCTGTCTCGCGGGGATGTCGTGCGCGTGCACCTCGATATCGATGCCCAGAGCGACATGACATGGGTCGTCGTGAACGATCCGGTTCCGGCTGGCGCAACGATTCTCGGTTCAGGCCTCGGGCGCGATTCCGAAACCGCGACAGAAGGCGAAAAGCGTCCAGAAGGCGCGTGGCCGGCGTTCGTGGAGCGCGGCTTCGAAGGGTATCGCGCGTATTACGACCATCTGCCGAAGGGGAAATTCCAGGTCGAATACACCGTGCGGCTTAACAACGTCGGGACGTTCGGCCTGCCGCCCACGCGAGTGGAAGCGCTCTACGCACCGTCCGCATTCGGTGCGATCCCGAACGCAGCGATGGTTGTCGTGCCCTTGGCCCCCGCCAAATAGCGCGATGAAACGCGCCGTCTTCGCTCTTCTCGGATGCGTGCTTGCAGGCACGGTGCACGCGCAGCCGACCTTTGACGACGTGCGCGCGGCGTGGCGCAGTTCCGACTGGGTGCTGCTCGCGCGCGACGGTGTGCCGATCCAGCGCACACGAGTCGATACCACTGCGCGACGCGGCGACTGGGTCGCGCTGCCGGACGTATCCCCGGCGTTGCGCGAAGCGATCGTGGTGTCGGAGGACAAACGGTTCTTCGAGCATGCCGGCGTCGACTGGCGCGGCGCGGCCGCGGCTGCGTGGGGCAATTTATGGAACACGCGAACGCGCGGGGCATCGACGCTCACCATGCAGCTCACGGGCTTGATCGACGATGACCACCGCCCCGGCCGTCGTTCGCTCGGGGAAAAGGCGCAGCAAACCGTCGACGCGCTGTGGCTCGATCATGCCTGGCGCAAGGACCAGATTCTGGAGGCGTATCTCAATCTCGTGCCGTTTCGCGGCGAGATCGTGGGGTTATCGGCGTTATCGCAGACGTTGTTCGGCAAGTTGCCTTCCGGGCTGAATGACCGGGAAGCGGCGCTCACCGCTGCACTGGTGCGTGCGCCGAACGCGAATTACGCGAAGGTGTCCGCACGGGCGTGCGGGATTTTGCGCGACATGGCCCAAGCCGCAGCGAATCCCGGCGACCCCTGCGTGAACCTCGACAGCTTCGTGCAATTGACGCTCACACGCACGGCTTCGGCCTCGCCGCGTTCCACCGACTACGACGCGCTCGCGCCGCATTTCGCGCGCCGTATCGGGGCTGAAGTGCACCCTGCCGCAGGCGCACGAATTCAATCCACGCTCGACGCCAACCTGCAACGCTTCGCCCGCGATTCGCTCGCACGCGCGCTGCTCGAACTCAACTCGCGCGGCCAGCAGCGCAATGTGCACGACGGCGCGGCGATCGTCATCGATAACCGCAGCGGCGAGATTCTCGCGTGGGTCGGGTCGGCGGGAGGGTTATCGAATGCGCCCGAGGTCGATGCCGTGGTCGCGTTGCGGCAGGCCGGCTCGACGCTCAAGCCGTTCCTCTATGCCCAGGCGATCGACGAGAGGCGTCTCACGCCGGCCACCCTGCTCGACGATGCCCCGCTCGATCTCGCCACCGGCGGCGGCCTGTATATCCCGCAAAACTATGATCACGACTTCAAGGGGTGGGTCAGCATGCGGACGGCTTTGGGGTCGTCGCTGAACGTGCCGGCCGTGCGCACGCTCGTGATGGTCACGCCGCATCGCTTCGCCAGCACGCTGGTGTCGCTCGGCTTGCCGCTCACGCAAGCCGGCGATTACTACGGTTTCAGCCTCGCACTCGGCAGCGCCGACGTGACGCTCGCCTCGCTGACGAACGCGTACCGCACGCTCGCAAACGGCGGCATGTCCGGACCGGTATTCGATCTCTCGAACCATGCAGCCGATGCGCAGAAAAAGCGCATTTTCTCGCCCCAGGCGAGTTTCATCGTGACGGACATCCTCGCCGACAACAACGCGCGCACGCGCACGTTCGGCTTCGACAGCGTCCTCGCCACGCGCTTCTTCAGCGCCGTGAAAACCGGTACCAGCAAGGACATGCGAGACAACTGGGCAATCGGCTACACGTCGCGCTACACCGTCGGCGTGTGGGTCGGCAACGCAGACGGTGCACCAATGTGGAACGTGTCCGGCGTGAGCGGCGCCGCGCCCGTGTGGGCCGCTCTTGTCAATTTTTTACATCGACGTTCATTTAGCCATGCACCGTCAGCGCCTTCGGGCGTTGTACATACGAACATCGAGTATCAGGACGCGATCGAGCCTGCGCGAAAGGACTGGTTTTTGGCGGGCACGGAAATGACGAAGATCGCGTTATCGGCGAACGCGCTAGGCACGTCGGCTCGTAATGGTGCAGCCCGAATCGTCACGCCCACTGACGGCACGATCTTCGCGCTCGATCCCGATATTCCCGCCGCACGCCAGCGGGTCTGGTTCGACGCGGCACAAGGTGTGCCAGCCGGCAGCGTGTGGCGGCTCGACGGCAAGACGGCTGGCCAGTCGGCGCGCATGGCGTGGTTGCCCTGGCCTGGACGTCATGTGCTGGAACTCGTCGACCGGAACGGCACGGTGGTCGACACCGTGAAGTTCGAGGTGCGCGGTGCATTTGCAAGGATCAAGCCAACAGGCCTACCGAGGTAAGGCGGCACACGCTTGCCACAACGTTGCACCTCCAATGAACTGTTTTATTTATTTGCTTGCGCGGGATGTGTGAGCCGCCGCACAGAGACCGCGAGAATGGTTACATATGGTTTGTACCAGTCGATCGCGCGCCGATTCCAGACAAGCGTTTCCCGACAAGCCGTCGCAGCTTTGCGGAATCAGTGGGCAACGCGGCTTCCTCAGGACTTTGATGACATGTCAATATGACTACACAAGCGTATCGAAACCGCTCTCCGCTTCTCACCATCATCATCGCCGCGTACAACGTAGAGATCTACATCGATGACGCGTTAAATTCGCTGCTGTCGCACCCGTTCATTGATGCAGTTGACATCATCGTGATCGACGACGGATCGCAGGACCGGACGTATGCCGTTGCCCAGGCGGTGGTGGAAGCTGACAGTGGCGAACATATCCTTCTGATTCATCAATCGAACGGGGGGTTGAGCGACGCCCGAAATAAGGGCTGTGCGCACGTCCGCACGCCTTATGTCGGATTCCTCGACGGCGACGATATGTTCCTGCCGGAGTTCCTGAGTGTTGTCATACCGTTGCTCGCTGGCAACTGGGACATGATCGAGTACAACGCCACCATTATTAACGATCGAAACGAGCCGCTTCTCGATCTTGAGGTTGTCCCTCCGGTGCTCGCAGGCGGCCGCGATACGGATCGCAAGACGGTCATGCAGTTCGCTACCCGATTTCACTGCTTCATGTGGGCGCGCGTTTATCGCACGACGTTGTTCGATCGCAATCCGTTCCCGATCGCCCGCCACTACGAGGATGCGGCGGTGCTGCCTTCCGTATATCTGCGAGCCCGCTCTGTCTATTACGTCACAAAGCCGCTCATTTGCTATCGACGCAGATTCGGCAGCATCACGCAGACGCACCTCCTGCAGCAGGTCCATGACCTGCACGTGACGGGCCTCGAAGCGCTCGCGAGATGCAACGGCGGCGAACACGATGAGTTCTGGCACACGGTGTATCGGAAGGTCTTCCGACGCGCATGCCATGTGTCCGCGCGAGTGGACCGGGCGGTCTTCAGGGACGCCCTCAACGTGCTCGGCCAAATGGCCATCGATTATCAGGTGGCGACCAGGGCAGCGCGCCGGGGACGCGAGGTTGGATCGCTCGGCCGCTTCATATCCGCTGTGCGTGCCGATCGCTGCGTTTTTCTGGTCAAGGAATTGGGCAAGAAGGTGCTCCGGCGCGAACTCTATCGGAGTCAACAAGAGCGCCCGGCGGTGAGGCAGTAGCCCCTGTCGCTTGAGGCGCGGCCATTCGCCAGGCGCAAAAGGGGTCGTTACAGCAGCGCCGCTCGTGGCTCAGGTGAAAGAAGCGACAACGCCGGGCGGTCGGCTTTCTCACCAGCACCTATCCCGCCGATGGGCGTCGGATTCCTGATCCGTAAGCGTTCGGGCGGGACCGTCCTTGACGCCGATCGCGACAGCAGTTCGCTTGCCAAGACGGCGCCGCGCAATTGCTCGAGGTCGTTGTAGCGTTCTCGCAGCACCGCTTCACGAGCGAACACAAGGGCCTTTAGCACCTTGGTGTCGTTTTATCGTGACGGACATCCTCGCTGACAAGAACGCGCGCACGCGCACGTTCGGCTTCGACAGCGTCCTCGCCACGCGCTCCTTCAGCGCCATGAAAACCGGTATCAGCAAGGACATGCGCGACGACTGGGCATCGGGTACACGTCGCGCTATACCGTCGGCGTGTGGGTCGGCAACGCAGACGGCGCACCGATGTGGAACGTGTCCGGCGTGAGCGGCGCCACGCCCGTGTGGGCCGCCATTGTCAATTTTTTACATCGACGTTCATTTAGCCGTGCACCGGCCGCGCCTTCGGGCGTTGTACATACGAACGTTGAGTATCAGGACGCAATCAAGCCCCCGTGAAAAGACTGGTTCTTGGCGGGCACGGAAATGACGAAAATCGCGTTATCGGAGAGCGCGCCAGCCAGTGCGTTTGCAAGTTCAAGCCGGCAGACGCTTAGCAGCCCGTTGTGGCAGATTGCCGCCGATCCGTCCCGATCCGCCATGCGTCTGGTGGAGTTCGCTGAACGCAAATCGAACGGGCGAACGAATTTGTTTCGCTATTTGTTTCGCTAAGCGAAATGTTTTTGGTGAATTTTGTAGCAATGCCGGAGGAAACGGGTGGGGGCGGAGGCATTTACGTACGGGCTGTCGTCCGCGCGCAGAATTTGTCTTATGCTACCCGGACTCATCAATACGCTGTCCTCTACGTTGAACGCGAGGCTAGCAAGGAGTCGAATTACCTGTCTTGTAGCAAGACCGACATCGATTTCTCCTACTATTTTTTAAACCTGGAGTACTTCTCATGCTGAAAAAGCTGCTGATGCTGTGTCTCGCGTTTGCTTTGACAATGGGCGTCGCGTTCGCGGCCGTCGACGTGAATACCGCCGACGAAACAGCGCTCGAATCCGTCAAGGGATTAGGCCCGGTGAAGTCGAAGGCGATCATCGACGAACGCACGAAGAACGGCCCGTTCAAGGACGCCGACGATCTCGCCACGCGCGTCAAGGGTCTCGGCACGAAGTCGGTGACGAATCTTGAACAAGCCGGATTGACCGTTGGCGGCTCCTCCGCGCCGCCGACCGGCGCGAAGCCGGCAGCCAGCAAGAGCGCCGCGGCCACGAGCGCGGCTCCGGCAAAATCGACGGTCAAGTCGTCGACTGCGGCGACCGCCGCTACGTCGCCCGCAGCGACCACGGCAACCACGACCGCAGCGACTCCGGCCGCTACGCCCGACGCCGCGTCCACGACGAAGGGCAAGAAGAGCAAGAAAGCCAAGGCCACCGCTGAAGCCAGCACCCCTGCTACGGCCACCGCCGATGCTGCATCGGCTGCGAGCGGCGCCAAGGCAGGCAAGAAGGCCAAGAAAAAGAAAGCCGCGAGCGACGCAGCAGCCTCAGGGCAGTAACGCGTTTCTCAGCAGCCCATTGAGCGGATACGGGACATGCAGCAACCCGGATCAACCCGGACGCATCCCCCTACCCGCTCAAGTCGCTTTTCCAGCGGCTTTGCTTTCAGTCGCGGCAGTAACGCGGCAGTAAGAACCGCAGCCGTCCCGAAGCTATCACACGGCCCGGGCGGCGACCCGTCCGGCAAGCCGCCGGACGATATCCAACCCGCAGCATCTTGATGTGAGACAGCCATGAGCCTACTCGATACCCTCGCCTTTTCCTTCGGCAATTCCTCTTCTCAAGGCGGTGCAGCGCCGGCCGGCCTGGTCGCTGCCGCAATGGAGTTCGTCAACAACCAGCCAGGCGGCCTGAACGGCCTCATCCAGCGCTTTCACGAGAACGGCGCGGGCGATATCGTTTCTTCCTGGATCGGCAATGGCGAAAACAAGCCAATCAGCCCCGACACGCTGACCAACGTGCTCGGTTCGGGCGCAGTGGGAGAAATGGCGCAGAAAGCCGGCGTCTCCGGCGATCAGTTGTCGGGCATGCTGGCTGCGGTACTGCCGCATCTCGTCGATAAAGCCACGCCCAACGGCGAAG
>Ga0302314_10022050_pt1 | contig 10461 bp, 10 predicted proteins | sample III_Palsa_N2_3_FD_200533 | JGI IMG/M metagenome (GOLD analysis project Ga0302314, IMG submission 200533) | Peat permafrost microbial communities from Stordalen Mire near Abisko, Sweden - III_Palsa_N2_3 | ecosystem: Environmental > Terrestrial > Soil > Palsa > Peat permafrost | place: Sweden... | reverse complement strand
TCTTGGTGCCGCGTGCGATCGGATAGGGATCCAGCGCGTAGGCGCTGCCCCGCGCCGGCCCGATGGCGAGCGTCAGCGCGAACTGGCGGCCGACGAGCTGGGCGACGGACCTGCGCAGCGGCGGCATGCCATTCACGTACATGTCGTAGCCGGGGCAATCGGTGGTGCAGCCGTCACGGTGCCCTGCGACTCGTGGCAGCGAGACGTGCTGCCCCGGCCGGAAGCGGGTGTAGTAGGCGTCGGGCGGGTCGACCTCAACCGTCACCCGGCCCGTGACGGGTACGCCGTGGAGCGCCATCTTCCAGGCGATGAGGTGCGCGAGCGCGCCGCGCGCGTTGCTGGTCGGCAGCGTCTCCGAGAAGTCACCCAGCAGCACGGCACCAAACGATTCGACGTTGTAACCGCCCGCCTGGGCGCCGATCACCGGCCGGTCGATGCCGCCGGCCCGCCCCTCCCAAATGCGCCCGTAGGAATCAACGGCGAAGTTGTAGCCGAAGTCGTTCCAGCCGCGGACGTAGGTGTGGAACACGTAGATCGAGCGCAGCATCGCCGGAACCTCGGCGCTGCTGTAGCCGTTGGCATTCACCGAATGGTGCACGAACGCCATACGCACGTCGCCGTACGCCGGAGCGACTCGAGGCAGGAGCCCACTGGCCCAGGCCGCGCGAGCGATTATCGGCGGCTGCCCAGGGCCGGCCGGTAGGTGAGGAGTCGCGAGCGCAAGCCCCTGAGCGGCACTCGCGACGCCGTCCGCGCCGGGACCGGCGACCGCGCCGGAATCGGCGACCGCGTCGGGGCCGGCGACTGCGTCGGGGCCGGCGACTGCAGCCGCGAGCACGAGGTGCACGTTCACTCCTTCAACGACCCCCGCGCTGCGCAGCTGCACGGCGTCCGCGGATCCTGTCCAGATCGGCTCACCGACGAGCGCATGCGCGATCGTCTCACCGCGATCGCTGTCATGACCGAGCACCGAGGCCTGCACCCACGGCGTCCAGCCTCCGGCAACACGGCGCGCTCGCAGCTCAATCCGGGTCTGCGCCGGCCCCTGCCAGTCGATGCCCGCGAGCACAAATTGCTGCGGCGCCTGGAACGGCGCGCCCTCGCCATTCAGTTGCCCGATCCAACGCGTCAGGACCGGGTCGCCGGTTCGCTCGCCTGGTGTGTTCACGTGACCTGGCCCCGAGCCACGAACCGCAACCCTCCCGGAACCGCAGTGGCGCTGACCGACTGCACGCGGATCTGGGGATCGTCGTAGAGCGTGACTGTTGCGAACGCCCCGAGCAGGCCGGTGGGGGCAACCACAAGCTTGCCATCCCGTGCCGCGACAACGACATCCACCGCGGCGCTCACGCCAAACACGCTGGCGGTCCCGCGGAGCACGAGCTGGCCGCCGGAATCCTCTACCGGGGTCAGCGACCGGACGATCGGCAATGCCGACTGCAGGTCGCGGAGATCGAGCTGTGCAGCCCCAACCATCTCATCACCGTGTTTGCTGAAGCTCACGTCGTGAAGCGTCAGCGAGCCAGTGTGGACCACGTCGATCGAGATGTCGAGCGTGCCAACGCCCTCGGCCTCATTCAGCAACTTCGTAATCTGTTGCGGCGCAGCGCTGTAGTCCGCCATCCGCGCGGTGACCCTGTCCGCGTGCTGCCAGAGCAACTGCACCCAGGGGAACGCGGACAGGTGGGCGCTGATCACCCGGCCGTCCTTGGCCAGGCGGTGCCGGAGCACTGTCGTCGCGATCGGCGGTACGACCAACTGCCCGCCGACAAGCACAACCAGACACGCGACTCCGACCGAGATCGCCACTCGACGTGCTCGGTCGGATTTGAACCCCGTGACGATCGGAGCCTTAGGTGGCGGTGCCGGCGCCGTTACCCGAGTCGGGGGCGGGCGGTGAGTACTGGAACTCCTCCTCCGAGCCAAAGAGCGCGTCGAGCGCCTTGTTGCGGACGTCCTCCGACAGCACGAGCGCGCCCGCACCGCCGACCAGCAGGAGGAAGAAGAGCTTCCTGCCGCGCCGCTTCTTCTTCTTTTGCTTCTCCTCGGCCTTCTTGCGCTTTCCCATCAGTTCTCCCGTCACTCGTCGTCCAACGTTCGCCGGAGGATAGAACTCCACGCGATCGCTCCAGTCTCAGATCACGTACCGCGACTGCTCGCTCGCCATCTCCACAGACCCGCCGAACGTGCGCTCAGCTGCGCTGCGCAGCTGTTCTGGATCGAGCAGGTCGGAGTAGTGCGTCAGCAGCAGCCGCTTCGCGCCGGCGCGCCGTGCGAGCTCGCCGGCTTCAGTGGCAGTCAGGTGGCCGCGAGCATCATCACCCACATGCGGGCCCGGACCCTCGGTCGCCTCGAGCATCAGCAGATCGGTATCCCGTGCCAGCTCGACGATCGCGTCGTTAGGGCCGCAATCACCACCAAATGTGACGCGCCGTCCGTCAGCCGAGCGCAGGTCACAGCCCCAGGCCGGGATGTAGTGCGGCACCTCACGCCAGCTGACTGCGAAGGGCCCGAGCTCGAGCTGCCGGCCGGAGTCGTATTCGTGGACGGAGAAGCCATCGTTGATCTGATCCTCCATGCCGACAGCCTCGGTATAGCTCGCAAATGCAGCGGCAGCGCCGCGAGGCGCCCAGAGCGCCGGCTTCCGCGGCTGCTCCGCGATCAGGCCGTTGGCGAGCGCGAAGCTGAACGGCACCAGGTCGAGCATGTGATCGGCGTGCAGGTGGCTGATCAGCACGGCGTCGACCGCAGCCGGATCGGCGTATGCCCGCAGCTTCGCGAAGACGCCGCTGCCGCAGTCGAGCAGCAGCGAGAAGCCGGCATGCGTGATCAGGTAGCCGCTTTGTGCGCCGCCTGCATCCGGCATCGCCGGCGACTTGCCAAGCACCGTGAGCTCCACCGTGGCGAGGCTAGATGATCGCCGCCGCCACGCACGCAGGATTCCTGGCTTGGAGCCCCGCCTCAGGCGTGAAGCGCGACTTGCTCGCTGGCTGAGGGGAATGCCCAGGCGACCTGGAGGCGGCGCTCCTGGCGAAATTCAAAGCGCATCTGGCTGGGTGGCCGCAACCCCTCAGGACGAGCTGGGCGGTAGGTGGCGCAGGGACCGGACTGCGTCACGGCGCACAACTTGTTCTGCTTGAAGAAGCAGCCTTCGCACGAAACCTTCCCACCATGGGTGGCACGACCTGTGGCCATTGAAAACCAGACACCTTCTCGTTTGTGGAACCCTCTGCCGGATGCACCCCCCAGCGCTCCGGTAACAACCATCAAAGCGTGTTAACCCCCCCGACGCGAACCCGATTCCCGGAAAACGCAACACTTTCGTCACAACTGCTTTTCCCTGCTATTAGCGGGCTTTTCTTGACCACCAAGGGAAATCCCCCGCATTTTCCGTAGCTTTCAGAGCTCGATGCGCATCCTGGTCACCGGCATCACCGGCGCGATTGGTAGTCGGCTGGCGCCGCGCCTGGTTGACGCCGGCCATGAAGTGCGGGCTCTGACCCGCAGGCGTGATGGCAGCGCCCTCACGCAGCTGCCTGCTGCCGTCGACCTGCGGATCGGAGACGCAGTCTCGGGAATCGGGCTGGCCGAGGCGCTGGACGGCGTCGAGGTGGCCTTCTACCTGATCCACTCGATGGAGCCGGGCAGCGAGGAGCAGTTCGGCGTCCGCGAGCGCCGGGGCGCCGAGAACTTCGCCGAAGCCGCCGCGGCAGCGGGCGTGCGGCGCATCGTTTACCTGGGCGGGCTGGTCCCGGAGGCCGCCTCCTCCCCACACCTCATCAGCCGTCTGGCGGTCGAGCGGATCCTGCTCGAGACGCTCCCCGATTCGGTCGCGTTGCGCGCGTCGATTGTGATCGGCGCGCGGTCGCGATCGTTCCGCTTTCTCGTGCGACTGGTCGAGCGGATGCCGGTCATGATCATCCCGGCCTGGGGCAAACATCGCACCGCTCCGATCGATGAGCGTGACGTGCTGAGCTGCCTCGAGCGAGCCGCGAGCGACAGACATGTGGGCGGACGCTCGCTCGATCTCGCCGGCGCCGAGGTGGTTACGTATCAGCAGCTGATCGAGCGCATCCGCGATCATCTGCTGCTCGGCCGGCCGTCCGTGCGGTTGCCGTTGCTTACGCTGACGCCGATCGCGAGCAGGGTGTCGGCCGTTATCGCGGGAGAGCAGCACGCGCTGATCGGCCCACTGATGGCCGGCCTCGAGACCGACCTGCTTCCGCGCCCCGAGAGCGGATTGGAGGCGCTGGGCGTTCGTCCGCACCGCCTCGACGCCGCCATCGAGCGCGCGCTCCGCGACTGGGAAGTCACCGAACCGCTGCGCGGGCGCTAGAACTTATCTGGCCGACGATGAGCACTGTTCACGTCCAGATCGAGATCGACGCGCCTCCTCAAACTGTTTGGGAGACCGTCATGGACCCGAAGCGGCTGGCGGAGTGGGTCACGATCCACCGCTCGGTGAAGGTTAAGTCGTCTGATCCGACCGAGCAGGGCGCGCAGATGGACCAGGTTCTTCACATCCTGGGTGTGTCATTCAAGGTTCATTGGACACTGGAGTCGGTTGTCGTTTCACGACTGGCTGAGTGGCACGGCCGGGGGCCCGCCCTCTCTCGCGCGCTCATCAGCTACAAGCTCACGGCCAATCCTGACGGCACGACGAAGTTCGATTATGTAAACGAGTTTCACCCTCCCGGAGGGCCACTGGGAAGCGTCGCTTCGCGGGTTTTGGTCGGTCATGTACCGGAGCGCGAAGCGCACGAGTCACTGAAACGCCTGAAGCAGCTGATCGAAACTCAATGACAGCGATATGGTTAAGGCATTAAGACCAAACCGTTTAGCACCCCTGATTCTAAGGAGACTGTATGGCCGGCTTTATCGACGCGGCGGTTCACGACATCGACAACCGCCTGAAGGAGCTCAAGGAAGAGGAGAGCCGGCTTCTGGCTGCGCGTGCTGCACTCGCCGGCACCGCCACCACTCGCCGTGGACCTGGCAGGCCGCCGCGTGCCGCTGCAGCCCCCACGACTACGCGCCGCAAGCCGGGCCGTCCGCGCGGCCGCCGCGGCGGCAACACCCGTTCTGCGCAGGCGCTCGAGCTTGTTCGCACCAAGCCCGGCATCACCATCCCGGAGATCGCCACGGCGATGAAGATCGAACCGAACTACCTGTATCGCGTGATGCCGAAGCTGACCTCTGACGGTCTTGTCACTCGCGACGGACAGGGTTGGCATCCCGGCAAGCAGTAGGGCTGGTAAGCGTCTCTTCAGGCGCAGTCTGTAACGAGTCATGTGACGCCGAGCACGGCGTCGGGTACTAGATCAGACCAAGCTCCCTGACGGCCTCGCGCTCCTCGGCAAGCTCAGCCACTGACGCATCGATGCGCGCGCGGGAGAACTCACTGATTTCCAGTCCCTGGACGATCTTGAACTCGCCGCCCGAACATGTCACAGGGAAGCTCGAGATCAGCCCCTCCTGCACACCGTAGGAGCCATCAGAGGAAATCGCCATCGACACCCAGTCACCCTGCGGCGTACCGAGAACCCAATCGTGAACGTGGTCGATCGCTGCGCTCGCCGCAGATGCGGCGCTTGACGCACCCCGTGCTTCGATGATCGCGGCGCCGCGCTTCTGCACTGTTGGAATGAAGTCGCTCTCCAACCACGCCTGATCGTTGATCTTCTCGGCTGCGCTGTCCCCCGCGACCTTCGCGTGGAAGATGTCGGGGTACTGCGTCGCCGAGTGGTTGCCCCAGATCGTGACGTTCGTGATGTCCATCACGGCGGCCCCGGTCTTGCGCGACAGCTGGGCGATCGCACGGTTGTGATCGAGCCGGGTCATGGCGGTGAAACGCTGAGCCGGAATGTCAGGGGCGTTCTGCTGCGCGATCAGCGAGTTGGTATTGGCCGGGTTGCCGACGACAAGCACCCTGATGTCGGATGCGGCATGCGCGTTCAGCGCCTGCCCCTGAGGCTTGAAGATGCCGCCGTTGGCCTCGAGCAGGTCGCCGCGTTCCATCCCAGCGGTGCGCGGGCGGGCGCCCACCAGAAGCGCGACGTTGACACCGTCGAATGCCTTGTTCGGGTCGTCGCTGATCTCGATGCCGGAAAGCAGCGGGAAGGCGCAGTCATCGAGCTCCATCGCGGTGCCCTCGGCGGACTTGACGGCCGCCGGAATCTCGAGCAGCGAGAGCTGAACCGGGGTATCAGGGCCAAGCAGCGCACCGCTCGCGATCCGGAACAGCAGTGCGTAGCCGATCTGGCCGGCGGCACCGGTGACGGCTACCTTGACGGGTGTTTGGCTCATGTCTTCTCCGTGGTCTTGTGTCTCAAGAGCGGAGATCCAGCCTACGCCAAGTCAAGCTGATACACGTCCCCGAGCTTGGCGCGCAGGTAGCTGATGAAGGGCGCCACCTGCACCGTTTCGCCCACCGCCCTCGTGAGCAGCTCGTTATCGGTGTAGCGCGAGCCGTGCCGGTGCACGTGTTCGCGGAGCCACTGGCGCAGCGGGTTGAGATCGTGGACGGCGAGTTGAGCGTCCAGATCCGGAATGTCCCGCCGCGCCCGCGCCCACAGCTGTCCGGCGATCAGGTTCCCGATCGCGTAGGAGGGGAAATAGCCGAACAGGCCTTCGGACCAGTGCACGTCCTGCATGATCCCCTCCGCGGCAGAGGGGACCTCGACGCCGAGGTACTCGCGCATCTTCGTATTCCAGGCCTCGGGCAGGTCGGCGACGCTCAGCCCGCCGCTCAGCACACTGCACTCGAGCTCGTAGCGCAACACGATGTGCAGGCCATAGGTCGTCTCGTCGGCCTCGATACGGATCGTCGACGGCTGCACCATGTTCACGGCACGGAACAGTGCGTCGGGCTCGAGCCCGTCGAGCGCCCCCGCTGAGTTTTCGGCGAGCAGCGGCGCCAGTGCGCTGCAGAAGGCATGGCCACGTCCGACCATGTTCTCCCACAGCCGGCTCTGAGACTCGTGGATTGAGCTCGAGCGGATCGTGCCCAGCGGCGTTCGCTGCAGCTCCGGTGCGACCCCGGCCTCAAAGAGGCCGTGCCCGCATTCGTGCATCGCCCCGTAGAGCGCCGTCGGGTAATAGCTCTCGAGGTAGCGGGTCGTGAGCCGGATGTCCGTGACCGAGAAGCTCTGCTCGAACGGATGAACCGTGTCATCCAGCCGCCAGCTCGCGTCGTCGAATCCCATCCAGCGCAGCACTCGGTCGACCACCCGGCGCTGTTCGGCGACGGCGTAGCGCACCTGAACCGGTGCCAGATCGATCGCGCGGCCGGAGAGCTCCTCGATCAGCGGAAGCAGCTGGTCGCGCATCTCTCCGAGCAGCGCGCCGGCCTGGCTGGTGCGCATCCCGGGGGCGAAGTCGTCCAGCACCACGTCGTAGGGGTGCTCGTAATCGTCGAAGCAGGAGATGTAATCGCGAGCGAGCTGAAAGTTCTCCTCGAGCACGGGCGCGTACGCCGTGAAGTCGTTGGCCTCGCGAGCGGCGACCCAGGCCTTGTAGCCACGGGAGGAAGCCCTGGCGCGAGCGGTCGCAAGCTCCACCGGGACGCGCCGGCTCTTCTCAAAGATGCGGCGGGCCTCCGAGACGATCCGTGTTTCGATCGCGTCCGCCGGCTGACCTTCGAGCTCGGGCTCCGCCGCCTCGATCAGCTCGAGTGTTCGCTCCGATGTAAAGCGCTCATGGGTGATGCGTTCCAGGGATGCGAGCTGCTCGGAGCGCATCGGCGAGCCGAGCCTCGGCATCATCGTGTTCTGATCCCACTGGAGCACTCCACACGCGTGACGCAGATCCGAGATCTCCGCCAGCCACGCCCGAAGCTCCACCATCGCTGTCGCCATCCACCACTCCCAAGTCGCTTAATGCTGCCTGTGCCACCATTGCAGCATGTTCAGGGGCACACGCTCGATCAAGCTCGGAACCATCGCAGGGATGCGCATCAGCCTGGACATCACCTGGTTCGCGATGCTGTTCGTGTGGATCTTCCTCTTGTCAGGATCATTTCGCACCGCGCTGCACTCCTCCTCAGACATCGCCTACCTGATAGCGGTCGTCACCGTCCTGCTGTTCTACTGCTCGCTGATCATTCACGAACTCGGTCACGCGTTCATGGCGCGCCGATCGGGAATCCAGGTGCAGCGGATCGAGCTGTACGGGTTCGGCGGCACGACCTACATGAGCCGCGACTCGCAGACGCCCGGCGAGGAGTTCCGCATCGCTGCGGCCGGCCCGTTGGGAACCATCCTCTTCATTGTGTTATGCCTGATCGTCGATCTGATGCTGGTCGGCTCGCATCGCCTCATCCACGCGATCGCGCTCGACGGGACCGTGCAGATCACCCCGGTGTTGCTGGCACTGAGTTGGCTGCTGCCGATGAACGTGCTGATCTTGCTCTTCAACATCGTCCCTGCCTACCCGCTTGACGGCGGACGCATCGCTCGAGCGCTGATCTGGCGGATAACCGGTGACAAGCTGCGCGGCACCCGCTCAGCGGCCAGGATCGGTGAGGGCTTCGCCACGGCGCTCGGCACATTCGGTCTCTACATCACGCTCGGGGACCCGGGCTTCGTCCGAAGCTGGTTTGGCGATTCAAGCTTCGTCGGACTCTGGCTGATGCTGCTGGCGTTCATGATCTGGCAGTCCGCGCGAATGGCACTCAACGGCACCGCCGCCGCGTCGCGCGTCCAGGGAGTCCGCGTCGCCGACATCATGGATCACGAGCCCGTCGTGGTCCGCGGCACCAGCACGGTCGAGCAGGCGCTCGACGAGTCCTTCCTGCGTTACCAGAGCGAGTGGCTGCCCGTGATCGACGGCGATGGACGCTTCATCGGCATTGCGCGCCGCGAGCGCGCCCAGGAACTGGTCCTGACCGGCGGCGGTGAGGCAACCGTGGGCTCGATCCTCGAGCCGGATACCGGTCGCCTGACGATCACCGAGGATTGTCCGCTCACCGACGTCTTGACACTCGAATCCCTCGGCCGCCTGGGCGCGGTGATGGCCACCGACGATGACAACGTGCTCACGGGCGTGGTCACGATCGACCAGGTCAGGCGCGTGCTGCAGACGGTGTTGGCTCAGCCAGCTGCGCAATAGGCGCCAGCTAAGCGGCAGCCTGCTGCCGGCGCGAGGCCACGAGGCCGTCGCGGATCAGCAGCTCTGCGATCTGCACGGCGTTGGTCGCCGCACCCTTGCGCAGGTTGTCGGCGACGACGAACATCGCAAGCCCATTGGGGTGGGTGGGATCGCGACGCAGGCGGCCGACGAACACCTCATCGTGCCCCTCCGAGCGCAGCGGCGAGGGGACGTCTTCCAGAATCAGCCCGGGAGCCTGCGCGAGCAGCTCGCGAGCGCGCTCAACCGAGAGGTGCTCACGTGTCTCGAGGTTGACCGACTCGGAGTGCCCTACACGCACAGGCACGCGCACGCAGGTGACGGCGACAGCGATCTCCGGATCCCCCAGGATCTTGCGGGTCTCGAACATCATCTTGCGCTCTTCATCGGTGTGGTCGTCGCCGTCAGCGAAGTTGCCGGCGGCGCCGATCACGTTGAAGGCGATCGTGTCCGGGTAGATCTCCGGAGCCGGCGCGTCGGCACCGTCGAGCAGCGCCCGCGCCTCGGCGTCTAGCGCCTGTACGGCCTTCACGCCGGTGCCGGACACCGACTGGTAGGTCGAGACGATCAGCCGCTCGATGCCGGCCTCACGGTGGATCGGCGCAAGCGCGACCATCAGCTGCATCGTCGAACAATTCGGGTTCGCGATCAGGCCGCGGTGCTCACGCAGTGCGTGCGGGTTGACCTCGGACACGACCAGCGGCACGTCAGGATCACGGCGGAAGGCCGACGAGTTGTCGATCACGGTCGCTCCAGCCTCGACGAAGCGCGGCGCCCATTCCTTGGATGTCCCACCCCCGGCCGAGAACAGCGCGATATCGATGCCGCTCAGATCAGCGTCATCGTTGAGCGCGACCACAGTCCGGCCGTCGATCACCTTCCCGGCGGAGCGTTCGCTGGCGAACAGCACGACCTCATTGGCCCGATCGAGCCCCCGCTCGCGGAGGCACTGCAACATCACGGTGCCCACCGCGCCGGTCGCCCCAACAACGGCGATGCGGTAGTCCGAACTCATCGCGACTCCTCCCCAAGACCGCCCTCTTTCTGGATGTCGCCGGCGGAGAGCTCGAAGGCGCTGTGCAGCGCGATGACGGCCTGCTCGACAGAGCCGGCCCGGATCAGGCAGGTGATCTTGATCGGCGAGGTGTTGATCAGCTCGATGTTGATTTTCTCGTTGGCGAGCACGCGGAAGACCTTGGCGGCGACACCCGGATGCGAGCGCATGCCGGCGCCGATGATCGAGACCTTGCCGACCTCCGCGTCGGTCTCGAGCTTGGCCCCGCCGAAGTCGGCGATCACAGGATCGAGCGTCGACACCGCGATGCGCAGGTCCTC
>Ga0302314_10022049_pt1 | contig 10461 bp, 10 predicted proteins | sample III_Palsa_N2_3_FD_200533 | JGI IMG/M metagenome (GOLD analysis project Ga0302314, IMG submission 200533) | Peat permafrost microbial communities from Stordalen Mire near Abisko, Sweden - III_Palsa_N2_3 | ecosystem: Environmental > Terrestrial > Soil > Palsa > Peat permafrost | place: Sweden... | reverse complement strand
GGTGGCGCCGACCAAGCACAAGGGCCCGAAATACACGCCGATCTCCAAGCGTCAGGACAAGCCGGACGCGATCGCCTGGATCGTCAAGAACCATCCGGAACTGTCGGACGCCCAGATCAGCCGCCTGATCGGGACGACCAAGCCGACCATCGCCGCGATCCGCGACCGCTCGCACTGGAATTCGCCGAACATCAAGCCGCGCAACCCGGTCGCGATCGGCCTGTGCACCCAGGCCGATTTCGAGACCCTGCTCGCCGTCGCCCGCAAGCAGAACCCCGGCGCCGTCCGCGCCGAGCCGCTGCTGACCGAGATCGACGAGATCTGATTTTTAGGCGGAGGAGAGCGATCACACTCCTCCGTCATTCCCGCGAAAGCGGGAATCCAGGGCGACTCACAGGTCCTGCGCCAGATCGCGCCAGGTCGGGTTCGATTGCTCGATGAGTTCGAGCTTCCAGGCTCGTTTCCATTTTTTTGATCTGTTTTTCGCGCGTGATCGCTTCGATCATCGTGCCGTGAAACCCGGCATAGACCAGCGAGTGCACGCGGTATTGCTTCGTGAAGCCCGCCGCCACATCGGTCTTGTGCTGCCATAGCCGCCGCGTCAGGTCGCTGGTGACGCCGACATATAAGGTGCCGTTACGTTCGCTGGCTAGAATGTAGACACAGGGTTGTTTCATGCCGGCAGGCCGCCTTTACTGCCCCCCCTGGATTCCCGCTTTCGCGGGAATGACGAAGGGAGAAATCCACGGCATCCGGTCTTCAAAACCCCGCCGCCTTCAAAATCGCGCCGATTTCATCCAGCACCGCCGGATCGTCGATCGTCGGCGGTGTCGCGACGGCCTTGCCGTCGGCGAGGCCCCGCATGGCCTGGCGCAGGATCTTGCCGGAGCGGGTCTTGGGCAGGCGGTCGACCACCAGCGTTCGCTTGAACCCCGCGATCGGGCCGATGCGTTCGCGCACCAGGGTCGCGATCTCGCGCTCGATCTCCGCATCCGGCCTTGTCACCCCGGCCTTCAGCACGACGAAGCCCAGCGGCATCTGACCCTTCAATTCGTCGGCGACGCCAATGACCGCGCATTCGGCGACGTCCGGATGGGCCGCCACCACCTCCTCCATCGCGCCGGTCGACAGGCGATGGGCCGCGACATTGATGATGTCGTCGGTCCGGGTCATGACGAAGACATAGCCATCTTCGTCGATATAGCCGGCGTCGCCCGACTGGTAATAGCCCGGGAAGGCGGCGAGGTATGACGAGACATAGCGCTCGTCGGCCTGCCACAGCGTCGGCAGCGAGCCGGGCGGCAGCGGCAGCTTGACCGCCAGATTGCCGATCTCGCCCGGCTTGACCGGCAGACCGGCCTCGTCCAGCACCTGGACGTCCCAGCCCGGCACCGCCTTGGTCGGCGAGCCCGGCTTGACCGGCAATTGCCCGATACCGAGACAGTTCGCCGCGATCGGCCAGCCGGTCTCGGTCTGCCACCAATGATCGATCACCGGCAATCCAAGCTGGGCCTGGGCCCATTCCAGCGTCGGCGGATCGCAGCGTTCGCCAGCCAGGAACAGGGCGCGGAACACGCCCAGCGGCGCCGATTTGATATGGCCGCCCTCCGGATCCTCGCGCCGGATCGCCCGGAACGCGGTCGGGGCGGTGAACAGCACGTGGACGCCATGGTCGCGCACCACCCGCCACAGCGCGCCGGCATCGGGCGTGCCGACCGGCTTGCCCTCGTAGAGCACCGAGGTGCAGCCCTTCAACAGCGGCGCATAGACGATATAGCTATGGCCGACGACCCAGCCGACGTCGGACGCGGTGAACATGGTCTCGCCCGGGGCCAGGCCATAGATGTTGCCCATGCTCCAATGGAGCGCCACCGCATAGCCGCCATGGTCGCGCACCACGCCCTTCGGAATGCCGGTCGTGCCCGATGTATAGAGCATATAGAGCGGGTCGGTCGCGGCCGTGTCGGCGCACGGAGCGGGCTTCGCCGCGGCCGCCATGGTGGCCCAGTCGAGATCGCGGCCCGCCACCAGATCGCATGGCAGTTCCGGCCGCTGCAGGATCAGGCAATGGCCCGGCTTCGATTGCGCCCGCTCGATCGCGGCATCCAGCAAAGGCTTATAGGGAATGCGCTTGGCGCCTTCGATGCCGCAGGAGGCCGAGAGAATGAGTTTGGGTTTGGCATCGTCGATGCGAGTCGCCAGCTCGTTCGCGGCGAAGCCGCCGAACACGACCGAATGGACCGCCCCCAGCCGGGCACAGGCGAGCATGGCCATCGCCGCCTCCGCCACCATCGGCATATAGATCACGACCCGGTCGCCCTTGACCACGCCCAGCGCCGCGATGGCGCCGGCGAGCTTGGCGACCCGCTCGGTCAGCTGCCGATAGCTATAGCGATCGACCTTGCCGGTGACCGGGCTGTCATGGATGAGGGCCACCTGCTCGCCGCGCCCGGCCGCCACATGCCGGTCGAGCGCGTTGAAGCAGATATTGAGACCGCCGCCCGGGAACCAGCGATAGAACGGCGGCCGGCTGGCATCGAGCACGCGGGCATAGGGTCGGGTCCAGGTGAGATCGGTGGCAGCCTCGCCCCAGAATCCTTCCGGGTCGGCGAGCGAGCGGGCATGGATCGCATCGAAACGGGCCGCGGCGTCGGTCATCGGGCGTCTTCCCTATGGAGCTTTCTTATTGTCGTCGAAGCCTAGCGTCTGGCACCGAACGCGTCACGCCGCTTGCGGTTGTGGCCTGCTTAGGCGGATCATGGCTCCGTCGAACCCATAACAATCGAACCCAGTGATGATCCCCCTGACCTCGCCCTATGCCCGCGACCTGGACCGCACGCCGGCGAACCACACGCCGCTCTCGCCGCTGGGCTTTCTGGAGCGCGCGGCCGCGGTCCATCCGGGCCGGACCTCGATCGTCCATGGCCCCCGGCGCTTCACCTGGGCTGAGACCGCGGCGCGTTGCCGCCGGCTCGCCTCGGCCTTGAACCGCCGCGGCATCGGACCGGGCGACACGGTCGCGGTCATGGCGCCCAATATTCCGGAAGTCATCGAGGCCCACCACGGCATCCCCATGGCCGGCGCCGTGCTGAACGCGCTCAACATCCGGCTGGATGCGCCGACCATCGCCTTCATGCTGGGCCATGGCGAGGCGAAGCTGCTGCTGACCGACCGGGAATTCTCCCCCGTGATTTCGGCGGCGCTGGCGTTGATGACCGGCCCCAAGCCGGCGGTGATCGATATCGACGATCCCTTGTGCGAAGCGGGCAACCTGATCGGCGAGAAATCCTACGAGGCGCTGCTGGAGGAGGGCGATCCGACCTATGCCGGCATTCCGGTCGCCGACGAATGGGACGCGATCTCGCTCAGCTATACCAGCGGCACGACCGGCGACCCCAAGGGTGTGGTCTATCACCATCGCGGCGCCTACCTGAACGCGATCGGCAACATCATGGTCTGGGGCCTGTCGGGGCATCCGGTCTATCTCTGGACCCTGCCGATGTTCCATTGCAACGGCTGGTGCTTTCCCTGGACCATCACGGCCCTGGCCGGGACCCATGTCTGCCTGCGCCGGGTCGATGCACCGGGCATCCTGCACGCGATCGAGCACCAGGGCGTCACTCACCTGTGCGGCGCGCCGATCATCATGACCATGCTGCTGCATGCGGCCAATCCGCCGCAGCTCGGCGGCCGCACCATCGAGATGATGACCGCGGCCGCCCCGCCGCCGGCCGCCGTGATCGAGGGCATGGAGCGCCTGGGCTTCCACATCACCCATGTCTATGGCCTGACCGAGGTCTATGGCCCGGCGGTCGTGTGCGATTGGCACGATGATTGGGACGCCTTGTCGTCCGCCGAGAAGTACCGGCTGAAGGCGCGCCAGGGTGTGCGCTACCCGGTGCTGGACGGCTTGATGGTCGCCGATGCCGAGACGCTGGAGCCGGTGCCGGCCGATGCGGAGACCATGGGCGAGGTGTTCATGCGCGGCAACATCGTCATGAAGGGCTACCTGAAGAACCCGAAATCGACCGAGGCGGCGTTCAAGGGTGGCTGGTTCCATACCGGCGACCTGGGCGTCATGCATCCGGACGGCTATGTCGAGCTCAAGGATCGCTCCAAGGACATCATCATCTCCGGCGGCGAGAATATCTCGACCATCGAGGTCGAGAGCGTGCTCTATCGCCATCCGGCGGTGCTGGAGGCCGCCGTCGTCGCCAAGCCGGACGAGACCTGGGGCGAGACGCCCTGCGCCTTCATTACGCTCAAGGACGGCGCCGACGCCACCGAGGCCGAGATCATCGCCTTTTGCCGCGAGCACCTGGCGCGCTTCAAGGCGCCGAAATCGGTGGTGTTCGGGCCGCTGCCCAAGACCTCGACCGGCAAGATCCAGAAATTCGTGCTGCGCGACCGGGCCAAGGACCCCGCGAAATCCGGTGGCCCCGATGCCTGAGGCCCGCATGTTCCTGCCGCCGACGGAAGTCGGCCCCGACGAATTCCTGGCCGCCGCCATCGCCGAGGCGGCCTTGAACGGCGCCGCCGCCGGCGTGCGCCGGTTCGACGGCAGCGCCCGGCATTTCGTGTTCGACGTGCAGCTGACCGACGGCCGCCGCGTGGTCGTGCGCCTGGGCCAGCCGGAGCATCGCGCCGCCATCCGCAATGCCGCCCTCTGGTCCGACCGGCTGAAGCCGCTGGGCGTGCCGCTGCCGAAGATCCTGGCGCGCGACCTCACGTCCGAATTCCCGTCACTGATCCTGGAACGGCTCGAAGGCGAGCCGCTCTTGGGCCTGGTCGACCGGCTGCAGCCGCCGGTGCTGGGCCTGATCGCCGGCAGCCTGGCCTTGATGCAGCACAAGGTCGCGACCCTGAAGAGCGCCGACCGCTATGGCTGGGCCGCCGAGCCCGAGGCCGCCCCCTATGTGCGCTGGTCGGACGTGCTGGCCCAGGAATTGGCCGAGGCGCGCGGGCTCATCCAATCCGCCGGATTGATGGACGAGGCGATGGTCGATGCGGTCGAACGCCGCTTCGCCCGCCATGCCGCCGCCTTGGATGCGATCCCGGCGCTCGCCTTCATCGCCGAGCCGCCGACCCGCGACGCGATCGTGACCGAAGCCGGCCGCTTTTCCGGCCTGGTCGATATCGACCGCATGGGCTGGGGCGACCCGCGCTTCGTCATCGCCCGCACGCTGTTCGACCTGTTGGACCAGGACAAGCCGACGGGCTTCGCCGAGGCCTGGCTGGCGCTGGCCGGTGCGTCGGCCGATGCCGGCTTCTGGCTCTATGTCGCCATCGCCGGCGTCGGCGTCATGGCCGACTATGGCGTCGGCGGCCGCCAATTCCGCATCGGCGACCGCGACCGGCTCGACCGAATCTTGCGGCGCATTCTGGCCAGGATCGATCGGCCGGACGGGGTATAAACAGCGCACCACCCCTCTACAATCGTCATGGCCGGGCTTGACCCGGCCATCCACGTGGATGGCCAAAGCGATCTCGCAGCCCAGTAGGATTCAGGCGGGACCGCGTGGATGCCCGGGTCAAGCCCGGGCATGACGATAGGGAGGATTCCGCACTGCCCCCAGGGATGCCCGCCCCGCCCGCCCCGTATCAAGGAGCGGGTTGCCGAGGGGCGGGAAAAGCACATGGGTATTGGGGGATTGAAGCCTGGCGCGCGGCTGGGACTGGCGGCGATTCTGGTCCTGGCGGCCGGGCTCAGGCTCTGGGGCATCGAGCGCAACGGCTTCGGCACCGAATATTACGCGGCCGGCGTGCTCAGCATGATGTCGAGCCTGCATAATTTCTTCTTCGCGTCGTTCGATCCGGCCGGATTCGTCTCGGTCGACAAGCCGCCGGTGGCACTCTGGATCCAGGTCGCGAGCGCCGAACTGTTCGGGTTCAGCGGCTTCAGCGTGATCCTGCCGCAGGTGCTGGAAGGATTGGCCGCGATCCTGCTGCTCTATCGGCTGGTGGCGCGCCGGTTCGGTGCCGCGGCCGGGCTGCTGGCGGCGCTGATGCTGGCGATCATGCCGGTCAGCGTCGCGGTCGACCGGTCGAGCAACACCGATTCCTGCCTGGTGCTGGTCTTATTACTTGCGGCCGCCGCCATGATCCGCGCGATCGAGCGCCGCAGCTTCGGCTGGCTGCTGGCAGCGATGATCACGGTCGGCATCGGCTTCAACGTCAAGATGGCGGCGGCGCTGGGCGTCGTGCCGGCCTTCGGGCTCGCCTATCTGCTGGCCGCCCCGGCGGCATGGCGCCGGCGCCTGGCGCATCTGACGCTCGCCGGCAGCGCCGCGCTGATCGTGGGCTTCGCCTGGTTCGCCGCCTTCGATCTGGTGCCGCCGGACGGGCGGCCCTATGCCGGCAGTTCGACCGACAATTCGATGCTGCAGATGGTGTTCGTGCAATATGGCATCGACCGCTTCATCCCCCATCCCGGGCGCGGCGAACGCGAGGGCGGCAACCGGGTCGTCAATCCCGAGGCGCCGGTCATGGCCGGCCTGATGCCCTCGGCCGACCGGGTGCCGATCGGGCCGCTGCGCCTGGCCGATCCGAAGCTGGGCGGTCAGATCGGCTGGTTCTTTCCCTTGGCCGCGGTTGGTGCGCTTGGCCTGTTCCGTCGGCGGCAGCCGGCGACACCGGCACAGCTCGACCTGATCCTCTGGTCCGGCTGGGCGCTGATCTACGGCATCGTGTTCAGCGTCGCCGGCGGCATCTTCCATGCCTATTACGTCGTGGCGATGGCGCCGCCGGTCGCGGCGCTCGCCGGCATCGGGCTGGTCGCGGCCTGGCGGCATCCCCAACATTGGCCGCTGCCGGCGGCGCTGGCATTCACCGGCCTGTGGCAGGCCTGGCTGGAGCATGACGTGCTGGCCGGCGACGGGCCCGACTGGCGCCGGGTTCTGTTCGTCCTGGTGCTCGCCGACACGGCCCTGGCGACGCTCGGCCTGATCCTGGCCCGGCGCCACGCGCCCAGCTGGGCCTCGGCGGCCCTGGCGCTGGGATTGGGGGCGCTGCTGGCGACCCCCTTCGCCTGGGCGCTCAGCCCCGTGCTGGGCCACACCAACATCTCGTTTCCCGCCGCCGACGTGGCGCTGCTGCCGCCGGCGACGGAGGCCCCGCGCCGCGGCTGGAACGAGCGGCCGGACGAGACCCGGCTGCTCGCCTATATCCAGCAAAACCGCGGCGACGCCCGCTATCTGCTGGCGACCCAGACCGCGCCCGTGGCGGCGCCGCTCATCCTCGGCAGCGGTGCGCCGGTCATGGCGGTCGGCGGCTATACCGGCACCGATCCGATCCTGACGCCGGAGGCGCTGGCCGCCCTGGTCGCGGCGGGCCAGGTCCGGTTCTTCCTGCTGCGCGACGGCGGCCGCGGCCGAGGCGCCGGCGACCCGCAAGGTCAAGCCCGGCTGATCGCCGACTGGGTCAAGGCCCATGGCCAGACGATCGATCCGGCGCTGTGGGACGCAGCCAAGCCGCCCGCGCCCGAGAGCGATCGGCTGCCGGTGCAATATCTGCTCTACGACCTCCGCCCGTCGGCACCGGTCGCGGGGTGAGGCGGCACCGCGGCCTGATCGCCGGCATGCTCGTGCTGCTCGTCGGCATGACCGCCGTCGTCACCTGGCGCGACCGGCGCGATCCGCTGGCGCTGCTGCCCCGGCCGCATCATGCGCTCGCGGCCGACTGGGCGGCGCCGACCGTGGCGGACGGCCGGCGCATCCAGCATGTCGTGCTGCACGACCTCAAGCGCGGCGATATCGGCCTGACCATCAGCCTGCCCGAACCGTTGCCGGCCAAGCCGCTGCCGATCCTGCTCGTCCTGGGCGGCCTCGGCACCGGCGAGAGCAACATCCGCTACCTCACCGACGCGGGCGACAACGCGATCATCGGCTATGACTGGCCGATCCCGGTGCGGTTTTACGATGGGCCGGCCGGCTTTCTGCGCCTGATGAAGCTCTATCGCCGACTGATGGCGATCCCGGCCCAGGTCGCCTCGGCGCTCGAATGGGTGGCGGCTGAGCCCTGGGCCGATCGCCGCGTCAGCCTGCTGGGCTTTTCCCTGGGCGCGCTCGCGGCGCCGGCGATCGAGCATGTCGCCGAACGGGATGGACGGCCGATCGGCTGGACGATCCTCGCCTATGGCGGGGCGCCGCTGGGCGCGCTCGTCGCCGCCAACCCGCATGTCCGGCCCGGCTGGGTCCGGACCTTGCTGGCGCCGATCGTCGATGGGTTGCTGGCACCGCTGCAGCCGACCCGGCATCTGCCGGACCTCGCCGGCCAGTTCCTGGTGCTGGAGGGTACCGACGATGCGCTGATCCCGGCGGCTGCGCGCGCCCGGCTGCGCCAGGCTGTGCCCGAGCCCAAGACGGTCGATGTTTTCGAGGGCGACCATGTCGGCGTGGGTCCGGATAAGGCGGCGCTGCTGGCCAAGATCATCGCCGCGAGCCAGGCCTGGCTGATCGACAAGGGCGCGATCGACCGGTTTTGACGCTCGATCGCCTACAAATAAAAAAGGCCGGACTGACAGATCAGTCCGGCCTTTCCCGTTATATTCGGCGGATCACCGTCACATCACCTGCTGGCGGGACAAGTCGGCGATCGCGTCCTTAATTCGTAATTTCTCACGCTTCCAATCCGCTACTTTTCCGTCATCGGGCAGTGAACGGGACGTCTCCTTCAGGATTGCCTTGTCTATAGTGGCGTGTTTGGTCCGGAGCGCCCGGATATGATCTTCAACAGCCATTGATGCCTCTCCTGGAAGCGTTGTCGCACGAATGCGCCACAAAACCGTAACCCTATCCCGACGGCGCTCCAAGCATTCGATTCGGGTAACTTGGGGGTCGAGCCATGCGGCGCTACTGGATTTCATCACCGAGACCAGCTAGTTCAAGCGCTTATGGGCAAAACGTCACAACGACTCATTGTTGCCATCACCGGCGCCTCCGGCGTGCGCTACGGCGTGCGGCTGCTGGAGCTGCTGCGGCCGCTCGAAATCGAGACCCATCTGGTGCTGTCACGCACGGCCGAGGTGACGCTCGCCTGCGAGACCGAGCTCAAGATCGGCCAAGTCCAGGCGCTGGCCGACCATTGGTATCCGGCGACCGACATGGCGGCGGCGATCTCGTCCGGCTCGTTCCGCACCATGGGCATGATCATCGCCCCCTGTTCCGTCCGCTCCATGTCCGAGATCGCGACCGGCGTCACCACCAGCCTGGTCACGCGGGCGGCCGACGTGGTGCTGAAGGAACGCCGCCGCCTGGTGCTGATGGTGCGCGAGACGCCGCTCCATACCGGCCATCTGCGCACCATGACCCAATTGTCGGAGATGGGCGCGATCGTGGCACCACCGGTCCCGGCCTTCTATGCCAAGCCCGAAAGCCTTGAAGCCATGGTCGACCATACGCTCGGCCGCGTGCTCGACCTGTTCGACATCGACGCCGGCAGCGTCACGCGCTGGGGCGAGGATCGAAAGTCCCGCGCAAAGCGGAAAGACTGAGCGCCGCCGCCTCGCCGGCATAGCGCGCGAGATTGGCGAACCCCAGTTCCGGCGACGGCACGCCCGGCGGATGCGCCGGCAGGGCCGCCAGCAGATGGCGCTGGGCCAGCCGCTCCGCCTCCAGCTCCGCGGCACCGATCTTGGCCCGGACCGTCTCGGCCATCGGCTGCCCCTTCAATGCCCGACGCAGCCGGCGCAGCGGATGTACCGCCCGGTCGTTCCAGGGGGCGACCGCGGCCGCGAGATCGGTCAGGTCCCAATCGTCGAGCGCCAGCCCCAGCATTTCGCCGGTCCAAAGGCACAGCAGCAGCAGATTGACATCGCGGCCGGCCCGGTCCTGCAGGTCGAGGCACAGGGGGGCCACGCCCGGCTGGGCATAGAGCCTGGTCGCAAACCCCCAGAAAGCGCTCGCCTGCTCTTCCAAATCACCCGCCATCCGCCTCTCCCGCGCAAGCCGGCACCCTGCTATAGTCCCGGCCCCGCGCGACCCGGACGTTCAAGCTAGAGATTGCCGACATAGTGCCTATGGACCTCGACAACGAAGCCATCAAGCAGAAGCTCGCCGGATTGGTGAGCGAGCATCGCGATCTCGATGCCCTGATCGCGCATGTGGCGGATTCCGCGGAAGATCAACTGCAGATCCAGCGGCTGAAGAAGCGCAAGCTGGCGATCAAGGACATGATCGCCCGGCTGGAAAGCCTGCTGCTGCCGGATATCATCGCCTGAGACAAGCCTCTACCGCCTTTCGCGGAAGCGGGAGCATCTAGTCCATCGGCGGCATATAGGGCCGCACCTCGTGCCAACCCTGCCAGATCATGCTGATGGCGACATAGGTGATGATGCCGAGGCCGATCCAGACGATCCAGGGGAAGCGGCCGATCATGCGGGCGACCAGCTGCGAGGCGGCCCCCATCAGACCGACCGACAGCATCAACCCGGCGACCAGCACCCACAGGTGATCGCGCGCGGTG
>Ga0302314_10022046_pt1 | contig 10463 bp, 10 predicted proteins | sample III_Palsa_N2_3_FD_200533 | JGI IMG/M metagenome (GOLD analysis project Ga0302314, IMG submission 200533) | Peat permafrost microbial communities from Stordalen Mire near Abisko, Sweden - III_Palsa_N2_3 | ecosystem: Environmental > Terrestrial > Soil > Palsa > Peat permafrost | place: Sweden... | reverse complement strand
CACGCCGATCGAGGATCTCCGTCGGGCGCGGCGCCCGTTCCTCGTCCAGGTGGCCGCCCTTCGCAAGCAGAACGGGGCCACCCGGGTCGAACGGCGGGAGGGGCTCATCCCCGGCCTCGGGGCTGTATCGGTCACCGTTCCCGACGACGAACCGGTGGTGCTCGATGTCACTCTCGCCTCCTATCCCGGCGGGATCACCGCTGACGGCACGGTGGCCACCGCCTGGCAGGGCGAGTGTCGGCGGTGTGGCGGCCCTGTCGGGGGTCGGGTGGTGGCGCGGGTGAGCGAGCGCTTCGCTCCGGCGGGGGGCACCGAGCGGGACGAGGAGGCCTATCCCCTTAGCGGAGACGAGCTGGATCTCGAGCCGCTGGCCAGGGACGCGGTGCTGCTCGAGCTCCCGCTCGCCCCTCTGTGCCGGGAGGACTGCGCCGGCCTGTGCCCGACGTGTGGGGCCAACCGGAACACCGAGTCCTGTGAGTGCGCTCCTCCGACTGACGTGCGCTGGGCGGTGCTCGACGCCCTGCGCGACGACGACCCCACGATCTGACCTAGGATGTACCCCTTATGGCCGTCCCGAAGAAGAAGACCTCGAAATCCAAGAGCCGCAGCCGCCGGGCATCCAATTGGGTGCTGAAGGCGCCGGCACGCTCGGTTTGCCCCCAGTGCACCACCGCCAAGCTCCCCCACATCGTCTGTCCTAACTGCGGTTGGTACAAAGGCCGTCAGGCCATCGAAGTCGACTAGTGGCGCGCGGCGCACCCCGTCCCACGGGGGAGGCGTTCGACTCCCTCCCGGTCGCGGTGGATGCGATGGGCGGCGACAAGGCACCCGGTGAGATCGTCATCGGGGCGCGGACCATCGCCGACGCCGGCCAGATCCGGGTACTCCTGGTGGGTCTCGAGGGTCAGATGGGCGACACCGGCGACCTGCCGCTGCACTTCTGCACCGAGGTCATCGGTATGGACGACGACCCCGGCCAGGGCGTGCGCCGGAAAAAGGACTCGTCGCTGGTGCGTGCGGCCGAGGCCGTACGCGACGGCGAGGCCATGGCCATGGTCTCGGCCGGCAATACCGGAGCCACCATGGCGTCCGCCCTGCTGCGGATGGGCCGGCTCCCCGGGGTGATCCGTCCGGCCATCGCCACGCCGATCCCCGACCTGAAGAAGGCGTACCCGACGGTGATGCTCGATGCCGGTGCCAACGCCGAAGCCACCATGCCGATGCTCCTGCAGTTCGCCCAGATGGGTGCCGCCTACTCGACCAAGCGCTACGGGGTGGCCCGTCCGCGGGTGGCACTGCTCTCCATCGGCGAGGAGAAGTCGAAGGGCACGCCGCTGGTGAAGGAGACCCACGCGGTGCTGGCCGAGGGAGGGCATGGCAACTTCGACTTCGTGGGCAACGTCGAGGGCCGGGACTTCTTCGAGGACCAGGCCGACGTCATCGTCACCGACGGCTTCACCGGCAACGTCGCCCTCAAGACCCTGGAGGGCACGCTCCGGTTCCTGATGTCGGCACTGACCGGGATCCTGACCAAGTCGGAGGTGGCCGAGGCCTCTGCGTTGCTCTTCCCACACCTGTTGCCACTGGCCGCCAAACTCGACCCGGAAACCACCGGCGGCGCCATGCTGCTCGGGGTGGACGGGGTGTGCGTCATCAGCCACGGCTCGTCGACCTCGGTGGCCATGGTGAATGCCATCACCGTGGCCCACGACGTGGCCGTCGACGGGCTGGTGGCGGCGGTGGCGTCGTCGGTGCGCCCGCCGGAAGTGGCTCTCGCCGACTGACGGTTCCCGGGTCAGGCGGCCGGGGCGAGCCTGCTAGCGAACTGCTCGAGTCCCACCGCCCAACCGTCGGCCGACCCATCTCACTGCACGACGATGGACCCCGTCATGAAGGTGTGGATGGTGCACATGTAGGGGTAGGTGCCGGCCACCGCGAAGGTATGGCTGTAAGAGGCCCCTGGGGCGAGCGGACCTGAGTTGAATGCGCCGGTCGTCGACGTCCAGGTGTGGGTCACGGTGTCGTCATTAGTCACGACCACCGTGGTCCCCACCGCCACCACGAGCGTCGACGGGAGGAAGGCAAAGTTGCGGATGGCCAGTGGCGCGGTCGCCGGGACCGTCGTTGTGGTGGTTGTCGGCTTCGTCGTAGTGGTAGTCGGTGTCGGGGGCGCAGTCTTGGCGCCCGATGAGACCGGATGGCTCGCCACGGTGGTCGGGTCGGGGGCGGCCGGAGCTGTGGCGGCAGGTTCCGTGGGCCCTGGCGAGCCGTGCGGACTCGCCGTCCCCTCGGATTTGGACGACGAGGCAGAGGTGGAGCGCGCCACTGTCGACGTCGTGGTCGATGTCGTGGCGCCCGGCGCCGTCGACGTGGTGGTATCGGTCGGCCCGAGACGCACGTTGTGGACGCCGGATCCTGCACGACCAGTCGGCGTCGAAGCCCGGGTGGCGGCGGCCGAGCCACACCCCGCGATGAACGCGGCGGCGAGCGTCGCCACCCCCAGAAACAACACCGCCCGCCCCCGACCGCGTCCCTCCGGCTTCACCGATATCAATCGTGACTGGCACCGTGGTCGCATGCCCTGCTGCTACCGGACGCGGACACCCGATGTTCACCAGAGCATGGATTGAACGCCCCGACCCATGATCTCCGGCGACTCGTCCCAGATGGCCCATCGACCGGTTTGCGGCCATCGGGCCATCGTCAGGCCGGAAGATGCTCGAATCTCGGTCGATTCCGATGAACAGAACGCCCTGGGCGACGGTACTCACCAATATGCACGCGACCGCTGAATCCACCGCCGCCTCGTCCGGCTCCGCCCAACGGACCAGCCACAACCATCGGGGCCGGCCGGTCGGGACGGTCATGTTTGCCGCCGCCGGCAGGCTCGTCGCTTGTTCGGGCAACTCGGCTTCCCCGCCGACCACGGTACGGTCAGGCTCTGGATATTGACCCGACAGAACGTGCATGATCGACCGATGGCGACCGGGCCCGAGGGAACTGACACCGAGGCCCTGGATTCCGCCTACCGCGCCCACGGCGGCGAGCTCCTGCGCTTCGCTCGTCGGTCCCTCCGCGACCCGCAACTGGCCGAGGAAGCTGTCCAGGAGACATTCGCCCGGGCGTGGCGCTCCCGGTCCACCTATGACGGCCAGGTGGGACCGATGCGGGCGTGGCTTTTCGCCATCGAGCGCCGGGTCATCATCGATCTGTCGGCCAAGCGTGCCGGTCGTGAGACCGAGCCGATCGACGAGGAACGCGCCGGTGTCACCGACCAGATCGACGTGGCCCTGGTCGGATGGCAGGTCGAAGAGGCCCTTCGTCGTCTGAAGCCCGAGCATCGTCAGGTGTTGGTGCGGACGTACTTCGCACAGCGGTCAGGCACTGAGCTGGCCGGCGAGCTGGGGATACCGGAAGGGACGGTTCGAAGCCGGCTCTTCTATGCGCTCAAGTCGCTTCGCCTGACTCTGGACGAGATGGGGTGGGAGTGGTGACGTCGGCAGCATCGTGCGATCGGTTCCGCGGCCTGTTGGCCGAAGAGTTGCTGGTCGGCATCGACGCGACGTCACGGGTCGAGCTCAACGATCATCTCGAGACCTGCGCGGACTGTCGGGCGGAAGTCGACGGTCTGGCCCGGGCAGCCGGTGCGCTGGCCTGGGTCGACCCGGCCGGATCAGAGGAGCTCGGGCGCCCCGAGGTGCCGACGGCAGACGCTGGGCCGAGCCGTTCTCTCGACATGGCCGTGGCCGAGATCCTGGCCCAGCGTCCAGAAGACGCCGACCTCGAAAAGAGGTTGCCCGACCCGCGACTACGTCACCGGGCCCTGGTGGCTGTCGTGGCCATGGCCGCGGCCGTGCTCCTGGTTCTGGGCGGCGTGAGCCTCTCGCATCCCAGCGGACCCGAGACCCGCTCCGTCGCGCTGTCCGGGTCGGGCGGTGCGCACGCCACCGCCGTACTGACGGCCGAGTCGTGGGGGACATCGGTGACGCTGACCCAGCCCGCGGCCCGTTGGAGTCAGGTCCTCACGGTGTCGATGGCGGGTCGTTACGGTAGTCCGTGGAATGCCGGGAGCTACACGGTGACCACCTCTCGCGGTGTGACCGTCACTCTGGCCTGCGCACTCCCGATCGACCAGATCAAGATGATCGCGGTGACCGACTCGACCGGCCGGACGGTGATGAGGGGCCGGATCACGCCGTACACGGACAGCTGAGCTGCCGGCCCGCACGCCAGGTCGATGGCGGTGCGCCCGGTCGGACTGTGTGTCGTCGCGTGCGGGTCAGACGGTATCGCGCGCGAATCCGGCGATGTCGCGAGCAGTGTCGCGGCTGACATCGGGACAGGCGATGGTGAAGATCTCGGTGCCGTGCATGGTCCCCATCTGCTGGCGGCATCTGGCTCGCACGCCGGCCTGCAGCAACAGCCGGTAGAACTCGATGCCCTCGTCGCGCAACGGATCGCATTCGTTCACGTTGATGACCACCGGAGGCAGACCGGTCACATCGGCGACGGTGGCGAACAGGGGCCAGGCCAGCGGGTCCCTGGCCTCGAATGCCTCGATGCCGTAGCTCATGGCTCCTCGATTGGAGTGCAGGCTGAGCAGGATTCCCTCGTTCTGGGTCGACGACGGCAACCGGTCCTGAGGCCACTGGCCGGCGATGTAGGGGCACAGGGCATAGAGGCCCTTGACCTGGCCGATGTGGCCCGATCGCAGGAGGGACATGCCGGTGGCGAGGGTGAGGTTGCCACCTCCGCTCTCGCCGGCGATGACGACACGGGCCGGGTCGATGCCGAGGTGATCGGCGTTTGCGACCGTCCAATGGAACCCCGAGATGCAGTCGTGGAGTCCCGCCGGGTAGGGAGCCACTTCGGGGGCCGACGACGCCGATACCGAGTTCCGGAAGTCCACCATGACCACGGCCACTCCGTTGGCGGCGATGAGCTTGCCCCAGCCGCGGTACATCCCATCGAAGCACGACAGGCTCGCCATTCCGCCGCCGTGGATGTAATAGACGCAGGGCACGATCTCATCGGTGTCCGGTCGGATCACGGCCAGGTTGATGGTGTTGCCGTCGGGCGACGACTCGATCTTCTCGCTGTGGACCCGCAAGCCGGTCGAGGGGGCGTTCTCCTCGGTGTCGCAGATCTCCATGAAGGCCCGGAACGTCTCGGCCCCTTCGAGCGCGTGAACCGTGTTGGCCTCGGCGATCAACACTTCGCGGCTGTCGACGTCGGTTGCCGGGAGCGGGGGGATGGCGGCGAGGATCGCCTTGATACGGGGGTCGATACGGGGGTCGCCAGCTACGTCGTGGGCCATCATGAGACTCCTCGGTATGGACCCGCCCTCATGGGCAGGTCGGCGGTCGGTACCTCCCGCCTACCGGCGGAGCAGGTCCTTGGCGATATGGGTGACCTGGATCTCGTCGGTGCCGGCGTAGATCTGGAAGACCTTCGCGTCACGGGCCAGCTGCTCCACCCGGAACTCGGCGGTATACCCGTTCCCACCCATCAGCTGGACGGCCTCCATGGCCACCTCGGTCGCGGCCTGAGCCGAGTAGAGCTTGAGAGCCGACGCTTCTGCGAGGGTCAGGTCCTTGCCGGCGGCCGAGGTCTCGATATGGCGGAACACCAGATTCTGGACATTGAGACGGGCGATCTCCATCTTGGCCAGTTTCAGCTGGATGAGCTGGAACTCACTGATGGGCGTGCCCCACAGGACCCGGTCCTTGGCGTACTGGACCGACAGTTTCAGGCACTCCTCGATGACTCCGAGGGACATGGCGGCCACACCGGCCCGCTCGGTCACGAAGTTGGACTTGGCCGACTCCCGGCCAGCGTTGCTTCCCGGCTCCTGCTCGCCGAGGAGGTGGTCCTTGCCGACCCGGACGTCGCTGAGGAACAGCTCGCCGGTGGGGGAGGAGTGGAGGCCCATCTTGCGCAGTGGCTTGGACTGCTCGAGGCCGGGCGTTCCCTTGTCCAGGATGAAGGTGAGCACCGGACGGTCCCGGATCGGGGTGTCCGAGCCGTCGTCGAGCTTGGCGTACAGCACGATCGTGTCGGCGTAGGGGCCATTGGTGATCCAGGTCTTCGAGCCGTTGATGACGTACTCGTCGCCGTCCCGTCGTGCCATGGTCGTCATGCCGCCCAGGGCATCCGAGCCGGAGTTGGCCTCGGTGATGGCCCAGGCACCGATCTTCTCGGTGGTCAGCAGGTCGAGGCCCCACCGCTCCATCTGGGCCGGGGTGCCACCCTTCATGATGGTGCCGGCGGCCAGACCGACGCTCACCCCCATCGAAGTCACGATGCCGGGGCAGTGATGGCACAGTTCGATGATCGGGATCAGGGTCATGGCCGCCGCCCCACCGTCGCCGGTCCGCACGGCCCGCTCCTCGGCCGTCTCGGTGACGCCACTGACCTTGCGCTCGAGCTGCCGCTTGAATCGGTCACGGGCCATCTGGTCCATCCCGAACGTGGCATACATCTTGCGGATGACGTCGTAGGGGGGCACGCCCTCGTGCTCGAGGGCGTCGATCTGGGGCACCACCTCGGCGTCGATGAAGCGACGGATGGCGTCCCGCACCATGAGCTGCTCTTCGGACCACTCGAACATGGATACCTCCGGTTGACGGGCCCGGCCCCCCGGCAGGGGACCCCTGCTGCCCGGGTCAGAGGCTAACCGCGACCGGCATACAGTCGTGGTGTGAGATTGAAAGGTAAGTCCGAGGGGACCCCGTTCGAACGATGGGGCGGCCAGACCTTCTTTGACGCCCTGGTGGAGCAGTTCTACCTGGGCGTGGCCACCGACCCATTGCTGCGTCCGCTGTACCCGGACGACCTGGTCGAGTCGAAGGCACATCTGGCCCTGTTCCTGGGCCAGTACTGGGGTGGTCCGGACACCTACAACCAGACCCGGGGCCACCCGCGACTACGGATGCGCCATGCTCCGTTCGTGATCGGCCAGACCGAGGCCGAGGCGTGGATGCGCCACATGACCGACGCCGTCGATGCCATGGGCATGGCCCCGGATGACCGGACCGAGTTGCTGGACTACCTGTCGATGGCAGCCCGGAATCTGCAGAACTCCGCCTGAACCCACATCGATCGGGAGACGAGTCGAGTCGGTCCAGCCCGGAGCGGCCAGGACACGACCCTGAATAGCGACGTTTCCTATTCTGGGTTACGGGCCATCCCGGAATGAGGAGACTCCACGTCCACCGCAGTTGTGACGCCTCGTCGATCAGATGCAACCGGGAAACGGTGCCGTCGATCCCGGGAGCGGGGCCAGCCCCAGAGACGCCGGGGAGACGAGTTCGGTGGTCGGTACGTCGATGCTGCTCTTGGCTGCACCATCGACGAAGGGATCGGGTGGCGTGGGATTGGCGTTGAGGTAGCAGGCGACGACCCGGGCCAGCGTGGTCTGGCCGGCACTGTTGGGATGGAACGTTCCGCCATTCACGGGGCTACTGAAGCTCAGGTAGGGCTTGATGGAGTTCGTGTACTGGCCGTTGCTTCCGCACGGCTCGTGCCCTTGCCACATGATCGTGGGCGAGACGAACTCGATGTGCGCGGCAACCGCCTCTTCGTAGGTGAGGTCGCTGAACTGTTGTTGAAGGTTGCGGATGCCGTTGCGGACCGGTTCGCTGAAACGACGGAGCACGCTGAAGCAGTCGAGCGGCCAGACCGGCGCGCTCCCGGTCGGGAACAGGTAGGGATAGCCGATCACCACGATGCGGGCGTTCGGAAAGTCGTGCCGCAGGGCGGGAAACACCATCGCGTCCACTTTGCCGATGGCCAAGAGCGTTGCCGGTCCCCAGGCCGTGGCCAGGGGACCCGACGGAACGGTCTCGACCGTCTGAACGCCCGATGGGGGAAAGGTCTGCCTGAGGCAGTTGCTCTCTTCGAAGCAGGCGATCACGATCTTGGAGAACAGGGCGTTGTTGCCGCCCATGGTCATCGTGACGAGTCCCACGTCGGGCTGGACGGTACCGTCGACCTGGGGGCGCACGGTGATTCCATTGCGGTCCGTCGAGTTGAAGATGTCATGCTCGATCGCGCCCGAACAGGCGACGAACGTCTTGGTGACCGTATTCGAGGAGAATTTCAACAACTCCGAGTACGCCTGGCTGACCGACCGGTCGCAGTTCGTGGCCGCGGTGCCCGCCATGAACGGCGTGAGACCTTCACCGGCCGAATAGGAGTCACCGAGCGCCACGTAGCGGCCGGAGATGCCATGGACGACGGGCGGCGGGGTGACTGTCGGAACGTCCGCGTTGACCGAGATGGCCGAGCCGATCAGCAGAATGGCTGACGCGGCGATCCCGAAGGCGACGCCGAGCAGTCCCGAGAGCATGGAGAAGAGGGGCCAGGCACCCGGGTTCTTCCCGGGTCTGTCCCGCTTCGGCCAGAGACTGTGCCACGACCAGAGGCCGCCAGCGACGAGGAACACGGCGGCCAGGGCGAGGTAGCCCCATCGGATCCAACTCCCCGTGCTCGAGAAGATCCACCACGTGAAGAAACCGTCCGCGGCGCCGACCGCGATGATGGCGACACCCAGCACGATGTGTTCGAACATGCCGAGACGGCTCCAGTCGTGATGCACCGCCTCGATGTAGGCGCCGACGAGCAGTGTGCCCAGCGCCAAATTGGCGGCGACCAGGACGAGCACGATGAGGGCCGAGACGATCCGGGTACCGCTGAGTGGCGGGATGGCCAATGCGGCCATGAAGACGACGATGGAGGCGACGAGGACGCCGATGACCAGGAAGACCACGTCGATGGCCTCCCACTCGTGAGGAGGTCCTGCAACAGGTGGGGTCGCGTCCACCTGAGTCGCGCTCCCCATTTGATCTGTGTCCGTCACCGTCACCTCCGCCAGGGACTCCGCCCAGTGGGAAGCTTGAACTCGGCCGTTCGAACTGTCAACGACTGAAATGCGCTACCAGGTGACACCCAGCACGGCCCGCATCGAACGCTCGAATGTGGCGTCGTCCATCGACGACCGTGCGGTGAGCACCAGGTCGGCGTCGTCGCCCACCGCCATACGCAACGGCGTGTCCGGATCCTCGATGGCCCGGCGGATGGCTTTCGCCACCAGCTCGGGTCCGGGACGGCCGGCCGGTCCGGTCACCGCCCGGTCGGTGTGCTCCCACTGCTCCCACAGTTCGGCATAGGCAGGGTCACCCGGGTTACGACCGGTCGGTTTCATTCCCGGCGCGATGTAGCCGGGTTCGACGATGACCACCCGGATGCCGAAATGTCCGAGTTCGTAGTGCAGCGTTTCGCTGAACGATTCCAACGCATACTTGGTGGCCGAGTAGGCACCGTCGAGCGGGGTGGCCACCCGGCCCTGGACCGAGCTGACATTGACGACGACCCCGGATCCCCGCGCCCGCCACGACGGCAGTAGCGGCTGCAGCACCCGCAGTGCGCCGAGGGCATTGGTTCGGAACATCTGCTCGACGTGGTCGAGTGGAAAGCTCTCCAACGGACCTTTCCCGTTGAGGGCGGCGTTGTTGACCACGGCGTCGATCTCGCCGGCCGCGGCCAGAGCCTCGGCCACCGAGGTGTCGTCGGTCACGTCGAGCGGGAGGCGGAGAGCCACGTCGAGGTCGTCGAGGAGTTTCGGGTCGCGGGCCGTTGCCACCACTTCGTGGCCTGCCCCGGCGAGTTCGGTGGCCGTGGCGGCCCCGATGGCCCGTCCCGCACCGGTGATCAGGATTCGCATGGCGTCGAGGCTAGGACAACAACCCGGCCGACCCGCTGACCCGACACCTCTCCGGTCACCGGCGTTAGCCTGCGCCAATGACTACCGACGAACTCATGGCCCGAGCCTGTCCGATTATCCGGGACATCGGCTGGGCCCACTTTTTCTCCCCTGAGGCCGAGGCGGCGGCCGCCGAAATCGGCATCGACCTCTTCACTCTCTACGTGCTGGGCCGGGGCGGCGTACTCGGAGACGTGGAGCCGGTGGTGGTCGCCAGTGCCTTCGGCTACTTCAACCCCGAAGTGGTGGCGACTCTCTGGAAGGGGGGACTCGCCCACATCACTCCCCGGGAGGCCGCCCGGGTCTACCTCGACTGTGCCGCTGAAGTCGGTCGCCGCCGGCTCGCCCACATCGAGGCGCTCGACGCCATGGTGGTGGCGGCCGATGCCGTCAACGAGGCGGCCGACCCGGTCGGACTGGCCCTCTACTCGGGCTTCCGGGGCGAGCTCCTGGTCGACGACGTACCCGGCCGGGCCATGCAGATCATCACCGTGCTTCGCGAGTTTCGGGGCAGCGCCCACCTGATCGCGCTGCGGGCAAGCGGTGTGGACGCCCGCACCGCCCACTTCATCAAGCGACCGAACGACGGGGCCATGTTCGGGTGGCCCGCCGACTTCATGCCGGAGATCAGCGACGGGCAGCGGGCTGCCTACGATGCGGCGGAGGCGTTGACCGACGATCTGGCCCGCCCGGCATACGC
>Ga0302314_10022044_pt1 | contig 10464 bp, 7 predicted proteins | sample III_Palsa_N2_3_FD_200533 | JGI IMG/M metagenome (GOLD analysis project Ga0302314, IMG submission 200533) | Peat permafrost microbial communities from Stordalen Mire near Abisko, Sweden - III_Palsa_N2_3 | ecosystem: Environmental > Terrestrial > Soil > Palsa > Peat permafrost | place: Sweden... | reverse complement strand
GACGATCGTCAGCGCGCCGCGGCCGACGACCTCGAAGCGGCGCCGCACGCCCAGAAAGCCGTCCAGCGCCCGGGCGATCGCATCGAACGGAATCCCGGCGGCGCGCGCGGCGCCCAGCGCGGCCAGCGCGTTGCGCACGTTGATCTCACCCGGGACGTGCAGCCGCAGCTCGCCCAGCGGCGTGCCGAGCTCGCAGACGGTGAAGCGCGAGCCCAGCTCGGCGTATTCCAGCTCGTCGACGGTCAGGTCGGCCTCGGCGCGGGTCGCGAAGGTCGAGACCGGCGCGCGCGCCTGCTTGGCGACCAGCACGCTGCCGCGGCCGTCGTTCCCGATGACGGCCCGGCCCTGCGCCGGCACCTTGTTGACGAACAGCACGAACTGCTCGAGGAGCGCCGGCAGCTCGGCGTCGGAGGCGATATGGTCGTTCTCGACGTTGGTGACGATCGCGATCGTCGGGCTCAGGTGCAGGAACGAGCCGTCCGACTCGTCGCTCTCGGTGACGAACCAGGTCCCCGCGCCGGCCCGCGCGTTGGTTCCGGTGTCGATGCGGATCCCACCGACGACGACGGTCGGGTCCAGTCCCGCTTCCTCGAAGATGGCGGCCAGCATCGCCGTCGTCGTCGTCTTGCCGTGCGTCCCGCCGACCGCGACCAGCTTGTATCCTTGCGCCAGCTCGGCCAGCATCGCACCACGGGTGACGATCGTCAGCCGGCGCTCGAGCGCGGCGACGAACTCCGGGTTGTCGGCGGCGATCGCCGAGGAGACGACGACGGTGTCGGCCGCGCCGAGGTTCTCGGCGCGATGGCCGATCGCGACGTGGACGCCCTCGACCTCGAGCTCGTCGAGCAACGACGTACGACGAACGTCGGAGCCGCTCACCCGCGCACCGCGAGCGAGCAGCAGGCGCGCGATCGCGCTCATCCCGATCCCGCCGACGCCGACGAGATGATACGCGGCTTCGCTCACTGGTCGGCCTCGTTCGCGACACCTTCGCGTGCCACCCGCGCCGGGATCGCGCGTTCGATCCGCGCGACGATCGCGGCGCCGGCGTCGCGCGGCGCCAGCGAGCGCGCGGCCGTTCGCATCGCGCCGCGGCGGTCGGGCTCGAGCACCTCGCGCAACGTCCACCACAGCCGGTCGCCGTCGAGCTCGGCGTCGGCGATGACGACTGCCGCGCCCTGCGCGGCGAACAACTCCGCGTTGTGCGCTTGGTGCTGGTCGGCGGCGTGGGGGTAGGGGATCAGCACCGCCGGCGTCCCCGTCACCGCCAGCTCGGCCAGCGTCGAGGCGCCGGCCCGCGCGACGACGACGTCGGCCGCGGCGTAGGCGTCGGCCGGATCCTCGAGATAGGGGACCAGCACGACCCGGTTGCCGACGGCCGGCTCGCGCTCTTCAGCTTGCATGTACGCATAGTCGCGTTCGCCGCTGACGTGCAGCACCTGCCAGCCAGCGCCGAGCGTGCGCCGCGTCACCAGCGCGGCAACCGCCTCGTTGATCGAGCGCGCGCCGAGGCTACCGCCCATCACGACAATCGTCGTTCCTGCGCCGTCGAGACCCAAGCGGGCGCGCGCGCCGGCGGCGTCGGTGGCCCGGCGCAGCGAGGCGCGGACCGGCGCGCCGGTCTGGACCGCCTTGCGGCCGAACGAGACGCCCGAGGCCGCGTAGGTCGTCCAGACCTCGTCGACCAGCGGCGTCAGCAGCCGGTTCGTCAGCCCCGGCGTGACGTTGATCTCGAGCAAGGCGATCCCGCAGCGCAGGACGCGCAGCGTGCGCAGGATGCGGGCGGCGACGACGACCGGGAAACAGACGTAGCCGCCGGTCGCGATCACCATCAGCGGCCGGAAGCGCGCCAACGCGCCGAGCGCAACGACGATCCCAGCCGTATTCGCCGCCAGCGTGCGCAGCGTGCCGAGCGAGAAGCGCCGTTGCAACGGTGCGCTTGGGACGAAGGTGATCGGCATCGTCGTCACCAGGCTCGCCTCGATCCGGTCGCGGTTGCCGAAGAAATGCGCCTCGTAGGCGCCCGGCCGGAACTCGGCGCGCAGCGCGTCGTCGATCGCCAACGCCGGATAGACGTGGCCGCCCGTACCGCCGCCGGCGAAGGCGACGCGCAGGATCGGATCGGCGCGGCGCACCGCGTCAAGCCCTACGGTGCCGGCCGACATTCGCGATCAAGCCGACGGCGATCAGCGAGACGATCAACGACGTACCACCGAAGGAGATGAACGGGAGCGGGACGCCGGTGACCGGCCAGGACGACGTCACCACGCCGATGTTGATGAAGGCCTGGATGACGATCAGGAAGGTGCAGCCCATCGCCAACAGCATCCCGAACCGGTCGGGCGCGCGCAGTGCGAGCTCGGTCGCCCGGATCGCGAAGGTGACGAACAGCGCCAGCACGACCAGCGCGCCGAGCAGCCCCAGCTCCTCGCCGAGCACCGCGAAGATGAAGTCGGTGTGCGCCTCGGGGAGATAGAAGTACTTCTGGCGCGAGTGTCCCAAGCCCAAGCCCAGCACACCGCCGCTGCCCAGCGCGAGCAGCGACTGCACGATGTGGAAGCCGGTGTTCTGCGCGTCCTTCCACGGATCGAGGAAGGCGAAGACGCGCGCGCGCTTGTACGCCGACGAGCCGACCGCGAGCGCCGCCGCCGGCAGCATCGCCAGCGCCGCCAGCAACAGGTGCTCGAGCCGCGCGCCGGCGGTGAAGAGCATCGCGAATGCGGTGAAGATCAAGAGCGAGGCCGTCCCCATGTCCGGCTCGGCGAAGATCGGCACCGCCAGCAGCACGACGGCGACGAGCAGCGTCGGCGCGACGCCCTTCGAGAGCGAGCGTACGTGCTCGCCCAGCGACGACAGCTTGGCGGCCAAGAAGAGCACGAGTGCGAGCTTGGCGATCTCCGAGGGTTGGAACGAGAACGCGCGCAGGCCGAGCCAGCGCCGCGCGCCGCCGGAGATCAAGCCGACGTGCGGGATCAGCGTCACGACCAGCAGGATCGCGGTGGCGACGACCAGCCCCGGCGCGATCGTCTTGAGCTTGCGGTAGTCGACCCGGTACGCGGCGTAGGCGAAGACCAGGCCGATAGCGAGGTACGCGAGCTGGTGCTTGAGGTAGTAGGCCGTGTCGTGATAGGTCGTATACGCGATCGCGCTCGAGGCGCTGAACACCATGACCAGGCCCAGCGCGATCAGGAACGCGACCGAGCCGAGCAGCAGCGGGTCGGCCGGCCGCGTCGCGCGGCTCGCCAGCGGCTCGGCCGACGGCGCGACGCGCAGGCTGCGCCTATACGCCGACGCCACTACCGCGCACCGGCGACCGGCCGGTCCAACCCGCGCACCGCCTCGGCGAACACGTCACCGCGATGTTCGGCCGAGCGGAACATGTCGAACGAAGCGCAGCCGGGGGAGAGCAGGACGAGATCGCCCGGCGCGGCCATCGCGCGCGCCAGCGCGACCGCTTCTTCCATCGACGCGGCCCGTTCGACCGGGGCCCGTTTGACGACCTCGGCCAGCGCGTCGGCCGCTTCGCCGATCAACACGACGCCCTTGGCGCGCGAGCTGACGACCCGCCCCAGCTCGACGAAGTCCGTCCCTTTCGCCTTGCCGCCGGCGATCAGCACGATTGGCCGCTCGAAGGCGCGCATCGCCGCGATGACCGCGCTGGGATTCGTCGCCTTCGAATCGTCGACGAACTGCACGCCGTCGATCTCGGCGACCGGTTCGAGCCGGTGTCCGAGCGGGCGGAACGCGCCGACGCCGGCGCGGATCGCCGCGACGTCGACGCCGGCGGCGAGCGCGACCAGGATCGCGCCCATGACGTTCTCGACGTTGTGGCGGCCGAGCAGCGGGATCTCGGCTACCGGCATGACGTCGATCGGACGCGGATCGCCGGTCGGCGGCGCCCAGACGATCGTCTCGCCGCGGCGCAGGTAGAGCGCGGTGCCGCGGTGCGGCTCGCCGGCGAACCAGAGTTGACGCGCCTTGATGCGGTTGTTGTCCTCGCCCGGCGCCTGCGAGACGAGCGGGTCGTCGAGATTGCCGACGAACCAGTCGTGCGGGCCTTGGTTGGCGAAGATGCGGAACTTCGCTTCGGCGTACTCGTCCATCGAGTGGTAGCGGTCGAGGTGATCCGGCGCGATGTTCGTGATCAGCGAGATGCGTGGCTTGAACGAGCGGATCGTCTCGAGCTGGAACGAGCTGACCTCGGCGACGACCCAATCCTCCGGCGCGGCGAACGCGGTCTCGCGGATCAGCGCGTTGCCGATGTTGCCGCCGACGTGCGCCGTCTTGCCGCCGGCCGTCAGCAGCGCGCCGATCAGCGCGGTCGTCGTCGTCTTCCCTTTCGTCCCGGTCACCGCGACGATCGGGGCTTTGCCGATCCGATAGGCGACTTCGACCTCACTGTAGACCGGGACGCCGGCCGCCTGGACGCGCCGGACCAGCGCGCTGTTGAGTGGGATCCCGGGCGAGAGCACCGCGACGGTCGTGGTGGGTAAGACGTCGCCCAGCGCGTCGGGCGCGACGAACGGAACCTGCGCGGCCGCCAGCTCGAGCAGGGCCTCGCCGAGCCGTTCGGGCGGCGCCTCGTCGGTCGCGACGATCGAGCCGACCCGCCCGCGCAGCACCTCGACGCTCGCGCGTCCGCTCTTGCCCAGGCCGATCACCAACACGCGATCGGTCTGGTCGAATTGGCCACTGGTTCCGGGAGCGTTCATGCGGTGCGCGCGATCAGGGCGAAGCCCAAGAGCGAGAAGACGAGCGAAGCGAGCCAGAACGACGCCGTCACGCGCGTCTCCGGCCAACCGCCGAGTTCGAAGTGATGATGGAGCGGGCTCATACGAAAGATGCGACGCCGCGTCGTCTTGTACGATGCGACTTGTAGGATGACGCTCAGGGTTTCGGCCGCGAAGACGCCGCCGATGAGCAGCAGCAGCAAGTGCGCGCCGCACAGGATCGCGCCGCCGGCGAGCGCACCGCCGAGCGCGAGCGAACCGGTGTCGCCCATGAAGACGCGCGCCGGATGCCGGTTGTAGACGAGGAAACCCAGCACCGCGCCTAACGTCGCCAGCTCGAAGGCGGCGACGTCGCCGAGGTGCAGCCGCCAGGCCAGCACGATCAGCACGGCCAGCGGCGGAACGATCGTGCCGCCGGCCAGCCCGTCGAGACCGTCGGTCAGGTTGACAGCGTTCGTCGTGGCCAGCACGACGCAGATCGAGAGCGCGTACCAGAGCCAAGCGGGGATCGGGCCGATCCCCAGCAGCGTGGTCGGGAGCGGCCCCGCGACGGCGAGGAAGACGACGGCGGCGAGCGCGGTCAGCGCGAACTTCGTGCGCGCGCGCAGACCGCGGTTCTTGTGGTGGCGGATGGCGGCCAGGTCGTCGACCGCGCCGATCGCCAGGCACAACACCGTCAACACGACCAGCGCCAGCACGCGGCGGTCGGGGACGAACAGCAGCGCCGCCAGCGGCGCGGCCAGGAACAGCAGGCCGCCCATCGTCGGCGTCCCGGTCTTCACCGCGTGACTGCGCGGCGCGTCCTCGTAGGCGGTCTGCCGGACGGCCAGGCCGCGCAGCCAGCGGATCAGCGGCGCGCCGAGCACGACCGTCAGCAGCAGCGCGAGCGCGAACACCTCGGCCAGACGGATCATGCGATCACCAGCGGGTGCGCACCGGCGCCGCGCCAGGCGAGCAGGACCAACGGCGTCTGCTCGTCGCCGTTGCCGTGCGGGTTGCCGAGCAGCGCGCGTTCGACACCGGCGCGGTCGAGCCGCGGCGAGGCGCCCAGCGTCTTGGCGCGGCGCAGGTCGTTGGCGTCGACGATCGCGACGTGCAGGTCGAGCGCCGCTGCGATCTCGGCCGCGACGCGGTCCGGCTCGGCCGGACCGAGCACGATCGCGCGCTCGTACGGCGGGAGCGTCCCGGTGTAGCCGTCGATCTCGGCGATCGCCGCGCCGAGGATCTCGTAGAAGACGCCGCGCTTGCCGACCAGGCGCCCGAGGCCGTGCGCGATCGCCGCCCACACCACGCGGCGCGCGCCGGCCTGGTCGATCACCAACTGCAGGGACTCGGGCTGGCTCACGGTCGCCAGCGCGCCGGCGTGGCGCGAGAGGGTGAGCGCAAGCCACGACGGGCGGATGAACTCGGCCGGGATGAAGCGCGACTGGGCGATCGCGACCGCCGTCTCGGCGATCACGACGACGTCGCCCGGGCGCGCGATCCCGTGCACCGCCTCGGCGACAAGGGCGACCAGATCGTCGCCGGGGACGATCAACCGCGTCCGCACCGGGATCGCGACCAGCCCCTCGGGCACGCCCGGTTCACGGATCGCGACCGGGATCACGCGAACACCTCGGCGCCCAAGCCGTGCGCGATCTCTTCCATCTTGTAGCGGCGCGAGCCCTTGAGCAGGATCGCGTCGCCGGGGCGGACGTTGGCGCGCAACCAGAGCGTCGCCTCGTCGTTGTCGGCGTAGCGGACGACCTGTCCGCCGGCGCCTTCGACGCCGCGCGCGATCGCGTCGCGGAAGCCGCCACCGGCGAGGACGAGATCGAGCCGCGCCGCGACCTCGCCGATCCGCTCGTGCATCGCCGGCGCGTCGTCACCCAGTTCGGCCATCGAGCCGAGCACCGCGATCCGCCGGCGCGCCGGCTCGCGCCCGAACGTCGCCAACGTCGCCAGCGTCCCCGAGAGCGAGGCGTTGTAGGCGTCGAAGACCAGCGTGACGTCCCCGGCGAGCTGCACGATCTCGTAACGGCCGTGCGGGAGCGTGAGGTTCACTACCCCGGCGGCCAGCGCAGCCGGTTCGGCCCCGCACAACTGCGCCGCAGCGAACGCGCCGGCCAGGTTACGGCGGTTGTGATCGCCGGGGAAGCCGACCGCGATCCGGTGCGTCTGCGTCGTCCCGTCCTCGGCGACGCACCAAGCGGCCTCACGCTCGATCACGACCGCCGGCTCGCCGTGCGGCGGCCGCTCCTCGTCGATCCCGTACCAGACGGGCGGCGCGGCCAGCGTCGGCGCGCGTGCGCGCGAGGCCTCGTCGGCCAAGTTGAGCACCGCGCGCCGCGCGCCGGCCGGTAGCGCCCACTTCGTCTCCGCGATCCGTTCGCGCGAGCCCATGAGCTCGAGATGCGCCTCACCGACGTTGGTCAACAGGCCGACGTCGGGGCGGGCCGCCGCGATCAGCACGTCGAGGTCGCGAAACTTGCGCGCCCCCATCTCGACGATCGCGACGCGCTCGTCGCCGTCGTCGAGCCCGCACAAGAAGGCGGCGACGCCGACCTCGTTGTTCTCGTTCTCCGGCGTCGCCGTCGCGTCGATCCCGGCGCCGCGGAGCAGGCCGAGCAAGAACTGCTTGGTCGTCGTCTTGCCGGTGCTGCCGCTGATCCCCACCACGCCACCGCGCACGCGTCCGCGCGCCAGCTCGCCGAGCGCGAGGTAGGCCTGCAGCGTGTCGGCGACGACCAGCGCCGGCTGCCCCGGCGGCACGACGCTCGCGTCGTCGACGATCGCGCAGGCGGCACCGCTCTCGAAGGCGCGCGCGACGAACGCGTGGCCGTCGAACCGCTCGCCGCGCAGCGCGAGGAACGTCGCGCCCGGCGCGAGCGCCCGCGTATCGGTCTGCACGAGCAGCGTCGCCGGCAGCGCCTCTGGTGCGAGCACCCGCGCCCGCGTCGCCACGATAGCGCCGTCGGCCGGCAGTCTCATTTGAAAGGCGCTCCGCCCCAGGCTCCGCGCCCCCCACGCTGCGCGTGGGGCCCCCGGTCCGAGCTCGCAACGGGCATGCCTGCTAGGGCACGTTGCTCCTGCGCTCGCCCCATCACCGTAACTCTTTGGCGCGTGCGTCGAAGGCGAGACGGACTTCGTCGCGGTCGTCGAACGGGCGCGAGAGCGTGCCGACGATCTGGTAGGCCTCGTGGCCCTTGCCGGCGACGACGACGGTGTCGCCGGGGCGCGCATCGGCGATCGCGCGCCGAATCGCGGCGCGGCGGTCGAGCTCGATCTCGGCTTCGATCCCGCGCGCGATCGCGCGGGCGATCGTCATCGGATCCTCGCTGCGCGGGTTGTCGGAGGTGACGATCACCCGATCGGCGAGCCGTGCGGCGATCTCACCCATCTCGGCGCGCTTGCCGGGATCGCGTTCACCGCCGCAACCGAAGACGACGATCAGGTCGCCGCGGGTCGTCTCGCGGGCCGCGTGCAGCACGTTCTCGAGCGCGTCTGGCGTGTGCGCGTAGTCGACGATCGCGTCGATCCCGAAGGCGTCGATCCGCTCCATCCGGCCGGGGACGGCCCGCGTCGCGGCCAAGCCGCGAGCGATCGTGTCGCGATCCAGTCCGAGCACCTCGCCGATGCCGAACGCCGCCAACGCGTTGCGGACGTTGAATCGCCCGGGGAGCGAGATCGTCACGTGCGTCCCGTCGACGTCGAACGACGAGCCATCGCCTTCGAGCCGCAGGTCCGTCGCGCGCAGCGCCGCCGCCGCGTCGATCGCGTAGGTCAGCACGTCGGGGAACTCCTGGGCAAAAGCGCGTCCGGTCAGATCGTCGACGTTGAGCACCGCCAGCGGTGCGAGGTCGAAGAGGTGCCGCTTGGCGGCGACGTAGCGCTCCAGCGTGCCGTGAAAGTCGAGGTGGTCGCGCGTGACGTTGGTCAGCGCCGCGACGGCGAAGGTGATGTCGTCGACGCGCCCGAGCGCCAGCGCGTGCGAGGAGACCTCCATCGCGACCGCGCGTGCGCCGGCATCGCGTTGCGCCGCGAGCAGCGCGTGCAAGTCGATCGCCAGCGGCGTCGTGTTCGTCAACGGCCAGCTCTGCGAGCCGAACGATCCGCCGAGCGTCCCGACCAGCGCGCACGGCAGCCCGGCGGCGTCGAGCACGTCGCGCACCAGATGGGTCGTGGTCGTCTTCCCGTTCGTCCCGGTCACGCCGACGACCGTCAGCGCGCGCGAGGGATGGTCGTAGAACGCGTCCGCCAAGCGGGACGCGGCCGCGCGCGTGTCGCGGACGATGATCGTCGGGACGTTCGTCTCGACCGCGTGCTCGACGACCGCCGCCACCGCACCGCGACGGACCGCGTCGGCGACGAAGGCGTGCCCGTCGGAACGCTGGCCGCGCATCGCGACGAAGAGCGTCCCCGGCCGGACCGCGCGCGAGTCGCTCGCGATCGCGTCGACCAGCGGCGGGAGCGCTCCGACGACGCGTGCCCCATCCAGGGTAGCGACGAGGCGGGAGGTCTCTCGCATCACCGTCGCTGTTTCGCCGCCGGCGCGTGGCGGACCAAGCGTGTGGGCGTCGCCGCCGGCATGATCCCGGCGTGGAACATCGCGTCGCGGCCCAGCGCGGCGAAGACCGGGGCGGCGACCGTCCCGCCGTAGTAGGCGCCGCGCGGGCGGTCGATCTTCACCAGGATCACGTAGCGTGGCGCCTCGGCCGGGATCATCCCGATGAACGAGCTGACGTAGGCGCCGGGCTCGTACACGCCGTGCTCTTCGATCTGCGCCGTCCCCGTCTTCCCGGCCGTCGTCCAGCCGGGGACGCGGGCGGTCGGGTTGCCGGTCCCGCGCACGACGACCGCGCGCAGGAAGCCGCGCAGCGTCGCCGCGGTGCGCTCCGAGATCGCGCGCCCTTCGATCTCCGGGGCGTAGCTGTAGAGCGTGTCGCCGTTGGTGTTCTCGAGCGCGTGGACGATCCGCGGGCGCAGCAACAGCCCACCGTTCGCGATCGCGCAGTAGGCGCGCACCATCGCCAACGGCTCGACCGAGATCCCCTGGCCGAAGGCGATCGTCGCCAACGACGAGCCGCTCCAGCTGTCGAGCGGCGGGACGATCCCCGGGTTCTCGCCGGCCAGCTCGACCTCGGTCGGCTTGCCGAAGCCGAAGTGCGCGATCTCGTCCGACATCGCGCGCGATCCGATCGCGAGGGCGATCTCGGCCGCGCCGACGTTGTGCGAGTACGCGACGACGTCTTCCATCGACTCGTTCGCGCCGGTGCCGGGCATGAAGCCGTCCTCGGCGTTGTGGATCGTGTGACCGCCGACCGTGATCTGGTCGTGGGTGGGGAAGAGGCTCGCGGTCGTGACCTTCCCGCTCTCGAGCGCCGCGGCTGCCGTGATGAGCTTGAAGGTCGAGCCCGGCTCGTAGGCGTCGGCGATCGCGCGGTCGCGCCACGCGTCGGGCGGCGACTGCGCGAAGTGCGCGGGATCGAAATCGGGGACGTTCGCGACCGCGAGTAGCTCGCCGGACCAGGGATCCATCACGATCACCGTCCCGCTGGTCGCGTGCCACTGCTTGACGGCGCCTGCCAACAGTCGCTCGGACTCGTACTGCAGGTACGGGTCGAGCGTCGTCACCACGGTCGTCCCGGGGACCGCGCGCTCGACGATCTGCGTTTGACCGAAGGGGATCGCGAAGCCGGACTCGTCGGACTCGATCCGCTCGCGGCCGGGCGTTCCGCGCAACAGCCGGTCGAGC
>Ga0302314_10022043_pt1 | contig 10464 bp, 5 predicted proteins | sample III_Palsa_N2_3_FD_200533 | JGI IMG/M metagenome (GOLD analysis project Ga0302314, IMG submission 200533) | Peat permafrost microbial communities from Stordalen Mire near Abisko, Sweden - III_Palsa_N2_3 | ecosystem: Environmental > Terrestrial > Soil > Palsa > Peat permafrost | place: Sweden... | reverse complement strand
ACGGCCCGGTACTCCTTGCCGTTATTGACGAACTCGGCCGCCAACAGTTCTCCATCACGCAGGTACTTCCCATTTTGATAGATCTGCTCGTAGACGGCGGTGAAGTGGTCGCCTTCCCGCAGGTCGAGCACGAAGTCGATATCCCAGGCGAATACATTGGCGGGTTTCAGCGCCACGACGTCCGAGATATCCGCCGCTTCGGCGGCCTGAAACAGTGACGAATCGATGGTGGTGGTGGCGGTGCGAATCCGTGTCTCCACCGGCTCGTCAATCATTTTAGCCGTGAAGCCGGTGTCCTCGCGCACGACCTTCAGCGTTTGAGTTTCGCTTACCTTGCGCGTGAGTTCCGTGATCGCTCCGTCGGTATGCTTGAGCTGGATGGCGTCGCCCGGCTTGAGGAAATCCAGGGCCTGGCGGATGCCCGGCAGGTGACGGATCGCCGCCAAATCAGCCTTGTCGAGAGCCATGCGGCGAAAGATGCCGTCCAAGGTGTCGTTTCTGCCCACGATCACTTCGACCCTGGCGCCGACGCCGGCCTGCTGCGCAATGGCCGGCGAAGTCGCCGGGGCCGCCAGGGCGGCATCGGCGCGGAGCGGCCCGGGTGGAGCGCCGGCGGCGGACGTCTGGGGATGAGTCAGGGGGGCGGGTACAATGGCCACCGATGCGGGGGTGTCGCGCGCGGCATGCCAAACGATCAGAGCGGCGCTCGCCACTGCGGCGTAGGGCGCCAGCCGAATTATCAACTCCTTCAATCGCTGCGATGATTTAGAGGTTCGGAGGTTGTTGGGCTGCACCAGAAAAATCCTAGCGAGACGGTTGCTTAGGCTAGCTGCGAGCCTGGACAGGGTCAATGGAGCAGTGCCAGGAGCTTGGCGATTTCCTCGGCTGGGAGCGGGCGTCCGAACAGATAGCCCTGAGCCTCGTCGCAGCCGAGTGCGTGCAGCCGCTCGGCCTGCTCCTCGGTCTCGACTCCCTCCGCGACCACACAAATGCGCAGCGCCCGCGAGAGATTGATGATGGTCGAGACGATGGCCATGTGTTCGCTGCTGATCGTCATCCCGGCCACGAAGGCACGGTCAATTTTCAAGGCGTCCAAGGGCAGATGGGCAATCTGGCTCAGGCCCGAATAGCCGGTGCCGAAGTCGTCCATGAATATTCGCAGCCCGGCTTCGCGCAAGCGCAGCAGCTTCTGCACATTGGCGCCGGTATTCTGGGCAACCATGGTTTCGGTGATCTCGACGTCGATTCCCGCGGCATACCCTGGCCTGGATCCGAGCGCACCGAGCACCGTGGCTACGAAGTTGGGCTGGCGCAGCTGCACCTCCGAGACGTTCACCGCCACGCGAGGCACCTCGAGCCCCAGCGATCTCCAGCGCTCGATATCGGCGACCGCCTGTTCGAACACCCAGCGCCCCACCGGGACGATGAGGCCTGATTCTTCGAGCAGAGGCACGAAGTCCAGCGGCGATACCAAGCCGAACTCGGGGTCGTTCCAGCGGATCAGCGCCTCGAGACCGCGGACGCGGCGAGTCCCCAAATCGACTTTGGTCTGATAGTGCAGGGCGAACTCCTTGTCGGTCACTGCCCTGCGCAGGCGGCTTTCGAGGTGCAGGCGCTGCGCGACCCGCGCGTTCATTTCCGGCGAATAGAATAGGTAAGCCTCGGCGGCGTCCTTCGCCCGCTTCAACGCCGCCTCGGCGTTCACGAACAGGCTTTCCGCGGTCTCGGCATCGGCCGGAAAGACCGCGATGCCCACCTTGACCGTCGTGCGCAATTCAATTTCATCGATCATGAGAGGCTCGGTGAGCGGGCCGACGATCCACTCGTCGATCCAGCGCACCATGGAGGTTCCCGGGAGATTGGGGACCACCACGGCGAAGCGGTCGCCGCCGAGGCGTGCCGGAGTCGCGGCGTCGCCGACCGTCCGCTGCAGCCGGGTTGCGGCCTCCTTCAGCACCTGGTCGCCGGCATGACGACCGAGGGTGTCGTTGATCCTCTTGAAGCGCTGCAATTCGATGATCATGACCGCGAGCTGGCGGCTCTCGGCCCGCGCCGGGCGCAATGCATGCGCCAGGCGGTCGAAGAACAGCTGGCGGTTGGCCAGCCCCGTCAACGTGTCGTAGTAGGAGACATAGGTGAGCTTTTCTTCCTTGCCCATGTAGTCGAGCGCGAATGAGATGTCCGATGCGAGATCCTTCAACAGCTTCAGTTCCTCATGATCGAAGAACCCGGCTTCCGCCGCATACAGCACCAGCACGCCGACCGCCCGGTCCTCGACCATCAGCGGCATCGCCATCTGCGAACGAAAGCCGCGAGCCAGCGCCTGCTGTTTGAACAGGTACTGCGAAGAGGCTTCGATGTCGTTCACGACCACCATTTTCTTTTGCCGCAATGCCCAGCCGACGGGACCCGGGTCCTCGTCGCGGTTTTCTAGGGCCGCGCTGATCTCCCGCAAATATCCGTTTTCGAAGCCCTCACAGACCAGGGGCGTCGCCTTCATTGCGCCTGGCTCCACCAGGCCGATCCACGCCATCCTGAATCCGCCTTGCTCGACGGCAATACGGCAGGTCTCGCGCAGCAATTCGCGCCGCTCCCGAATGCGCACGATGGCGGAATTGATGCCGCTCAGCACGGCCTGAATGCGGCTCAGGCGCGCGATCCGCTCCTGCTGGGAGCGGTGATCCGTGATATCGCGAGCCACGCCGCGGTAGCCCACCACTTTTCCGGACGAATCGAGCAGCGGCAGCGCATTGCTGTCGAGCCAGCGGATGCCGCCGGCCGCGTGCTGCAGGTGCAGCTCCAAACCGCGCCAGCCGCGCTTTTCCGAGATTTCGCTGTGCAGCAGGTCCGCCATGTTCTGCCGGGCGCTCGGCGCCACGAACTCCAGGCAACTCTTTCCGATCAGTTGCTCCGGCAGGTAGCCGAGGATGACCTCCACCGCCGCGCTGCAGAAAGTATAGAGACCGTCCGCGTCGACTTCCCAGATCCACTCCTGAGTGGCCTCGGCAATGGAGCGGAACCTTTCCTCGCTGGCTTCGAGTTCGCGCTGCGCCCGGCGCCGCGCTTCGCGGTCCTCGGCCTCTTGCAGCGCCCGTTCGACGGCCGGCACCAGCCGCGCGCGGTTCTCCTTGAGCACATAGTCAACGGCGCCCTGTTTCAGCGCCTGGATGGCGCGCTCCTCGCCGATCGTGCCGGAGACGAAAATGAAGGGCGTATCGGGCCGCTGCAATCTCGCAATTTGCAGAACCTCGATGCCGTCGAATCCCGGCAGAGTGTAGTCGGAGAGGATCAAATCCGGCGCAAATGAGGCGAGGGCCGACTCGTACTCCGCGGCGGTGTCGACGCGACGGCCGGTGACATCAAGGCCGTGAAGGCGCATTTCGCGCAGCAGCAACTCCGCGTCTTCCGCGACGTCTTCCACCAGCAACACTTTGACGGGTCGGCGCGCGCTCATGAATACTCGGTCAACAGGATTTCCACCGCTTCGAAAGCGTTCACTCCGATTCTCCTTTGGGCAGCGCGAAAGAGAACACCGCCCCGTCATTCTCCACGCCTTCCGCCCATACACGACCGCCGTGCCGGGTAACGATGCGGTGAACGATGGCGAGCCCGACACCGGTGCCCCCGAAGTCCTCGGCGCGATGCAATCGCTGAAACACGCGGAACAGCTGTTCCGCGTACTGCATGTTGAACCCGACCCCGTTGTCGCGGACGGAATAATGATTTTCCGCGCCGGCTTCGCAGCCGCTGACTTGGATGAACGGCCGTTGCACCTTGCTGCTGTACTTGACCGCATTGGCGATGAGATTGGTCCATACCTGGCGCAGCAGCCCCCGGTCGCCGCGGGCGGGCGGCAGCGGCCCCACTTCAATCTGCGGCGCGGCCGAGGCCACGCCGCGTTCGCCGCGCGGCTCCGAGTTCAGGACTTCCTCGACGATCTCGCGCACCAGCGCATCGATGTTCACCTCACCGTGCGCAACCGGCTGGCGCCCCAATCTGGAAAACTCCAGCAAGTCGTCGATGAGCGAGCCCATCCGGCTGCTGTTCTGGCGGATCACGGCCAGGTAGCGCTTTCCTTCGGCGTCGAGGCGCTCCTGGTAGTCCTCCTCCATCATCTGGGCGAAGCCGTCGATGGCGCGCAGCGGCGCGCGTAGATCGTGGGAAACCGAGTAGCTGAAGCTCTCGAGCTCCTTGTTGGTGACTTCGAGCTGGGCCGCCTTGTCCCGCAGTTCGGCATTCAATTCGCGGATGGCTTGTTCCGCCAGCTTGCGTTCCGTGATATCCACGGATATTCCGAGAAGAAATTTCGGTTCGCCGCGTTCGTCCAGAATCGGCATCTTCATGGTGTGCAAAATCCGCGTGCCCAGGTGCAGCGAATCGATGCGGTGTTCGGGAACGTCGACCAGCTGCCCGGCAGCCAGGACCTCACGGTCCTTGGCCGAGATGAAATCCGCCTGTTCGGCCGGAAGGAAGTCACGGTCGTTCTTGCCGATCACATCGTCCCTGGACAGTCCGAGCAGCTCCAAGGCCGCGCGATTCTGCCGCACGTAGCGCAGGGTCCGCGCATCCTTGATGAACACCATGACCGGCAGATTCTCGATCAGGGAATCCAGAAAACGATTGTTTTCCAGCAGATCGTTTTCGGCGCTGCTGCGCGCCCGCATTTCGCGATGCGCTGCGCGGAACAATGCAATGAAGATCGCCGACGCCAGTGCGAGAGTAACGACCAGCGAAACCACCGTCGTGTGCCGGACGTTTGCGGAGGCCCTGCGACGTTCCGTCAGTAGTCGCACTTCGACGGCATCCAGCCGTTCGACGGCCGCTCGAACCTCTTCTCTACTGCCGTTCGGGCGAGGAATGCCGAGCACCGCCCGGGCGGCCGGGAGGCCATAGCGTTGGTAGGCGACGAGGCCGTCGGTCATGGCGTCCAAACGGTTCTGCACGGCGGAGTGCAGCACGGCCCAATTGCGCTGTTGCGCCGGGTTGTCGCTCGTGAGCAGGGCGGCCGACGCTAGATCGTCTTGCACCTGCAAGACGAAGCGGGTGTATTCATAGAGCCGGGCATGCTGCGCCGTGAGCAAATAGTCGCGCTGCGCCAGTTCGGCGCCGGCCAGGGATCCATACAGCCCGGCAAGAGTGGCGCGGACTTCTTGGGAGTGCGCCATCCACTCGAGGGAGCCCGCGAGCTGCACGCTGGTGCGATAGGTATAGGCGCCGCCGAACAGCAGCAGCGATATGGCCAGAAGGAAGCCCGACAGCATCTTGATTTCGATGGTGCCGAACGGCGCCGCCACAGTGGTCGCCACTCGCGCAGGCGCGACACCGTCTCGCAAAATTGAGCCCTTCAGTGGCATTGGCCATCCCTAATTGCCGCACTGCGATACGATACCGTACACAATCGGGTTCGGCTGCAAAACCTCTAGACTGGCCAAACGCCCGCAGTCAACGAGGAGGCGAACCCTGCATTTGTGTTAGGCAAAACGCTGGTTGCCTACCGTTTGGAGGCCGCCAGGACTCGTACTCGCTCTTGCAGGATGCCTGGTCCGAAGTTGCGCGCGCGTTCCAGGAATGTCTCCGTGACTTCGAAGCCTTTGGGAACCAGCAGCGTCCCGATGTGGGTACGCAGATCGTCCATGAACACCATGCCGGGAGTGACGTCGCGGACCGCCACCTCGGTCAGTTTCTGAACCTCGCTCAGTGCCCCGACCTGCGCCTCGAGCCGCTCCACCAGCTTGCTGTCGTGGCGCTGCATTTGAGCGCGAATCGCGGCGATCGCCCTGTCGATCGGATGGCCCTGAGCGATCAGGCTATCGTACTCGATCACCAAACGAAGAATATCTGCGCCGAGCTTGACTAATCCTTCCGGTAAATCGCTCTTGGCGTCCCGGCTTGCGGTCAGGATTTCCATGACTGCCTCGAGCCGGGGAATGTGGCTGAGCAGTTTTTGTGCGACCTGCGGCGCGCCATCCGCCAATACACGTTCCTCCGGTGTCAGGTGCGTGCCGTAATAGAGCTTTTCCACCAGCTCGGTGGGCAACGATATATAGCCGATCTGCGACAGCATGGCCGCCGCCTCGAGCTGCCAAAATCCGCTGCTGCCTGCAGCGATGGCCAAGTCGGCGGCCAGGCGTTTTACGCGTGTGGCGCGGCCGAACGCGACCGGATTGGTGATCGCGAGCACGTCGATCAATGCGCGGATGCACCCCAGCAGAGTTTCCTGCAGCAGAACCCTTTCGGCAATCAAGAGACGATGCTGCGCTACGCCTGCCTCGATGGCGGTACGCAATTGGTCCGCAGGGCAGGGCTTGGTCAAATAGCGGAAAATCTGCCCTTCGTTGACCGCCGCCACGGCGACGTCGCGTCCCGGATCGCCGGTCAGCAGGATGCGCGTCGTTTCCGGGTACAGGTGCCTTACGTGCTTCAGAAGCGTCGCGCCATCCATGCCCGGCATGCGCATGTCCGACACGATCACCGCCGGCGCGCCGTGCGCCTTGAGAAGCTGCAACGCGCCATTCGCGCCGCTGGCCGTCACTACGTGATAGTCGCGTCTCAGGTGCAGAGCCAAGCCTTCCACGACTCGAGGCTCGTCATCCACGCACAGGACAAAGGGTAATTGTTCGCGATTCATGTTGGTGGCCATGGGTTTCGGGTGTCAATTCGCGGGAGACGTGCTCGCCCGCACTCGGCGTTGAGCCAGGTCCCAGTCAAATGGTGCATCCAATTTTGCCAGATAGCTCGCGTCCACTCCCATGTCCGGCTTGCCGGAGGCAGCCAACGCATGCGCGCCGGTGGATTCCAACAGTGCGTGCGACACTGCCAGCGCGCCCAGCAGGTCATAGCCGTGCGAGGTAATGGTCGTCGGCGTGTGGTGCAAGGCGACCGCTTCGACGATGGAAGTCGGCAATCCCCAAAGGCCGAGCAGGTATGCGCCGACTTCCGCATGGGTCGCTCCCGTCGTCATTCTTTCGCATTCGAATAATGGAAGATCACGGCTCCGCGACAATTCCAGCGCCTGGCCGAGCTCTTCCGGGCATTCTTGGACCAGGATCCAATAGCCGATGTCGTGCAGCAGACCGGCAAGCCAAGCGTCATCCGGAGAGGCCCGTCCGCCCGCCAGCGACTTGCAGGCCGCCGCCGCCAGCTGTGCGTGGCTCTGGAGCTGTTCCGGATCCACATCCGGAAGGCCCTGCGGGCTGTTCCATTGCGAAAAAATCTCCGCGGACAGTACCAGATTCCGGATGGTCGCGAACCCCAGATAGGTCACTGCATCCTTGATGCGCACCATCGGTTTACGCAGGCGAAAAAACGCTGAATTGGTGATTTGCAGCACCTTGCCGGCGATGGCGGGGTCGGCATTGACGATGTCGCCGACTTCCGCGGCCGTCACGCTGGGTTGCGACAGAGCCGTCTGCAAGCGGCCGTAGGTCTTGGGCATTGCGGGCAATTTGCCGATGCGGCCGACCATCCGCCGCAGCGGTTCTTGGTTGAGCAGATCCTGAAGATGGAAGCAGCGTTCGATGATATTTTCCAATTCCCGGCCGTCGCAGGGCTTGGCGATGTATTGATGGGCGAGCGAGGTCAGCCTGACCGCTTGCGAGGGGTCGGAATAGCCGGATACGATGATGCGAACGACGGTCGGCCAGCGCTGCTTGACGACGCTCAGCAATTGCCCGCCGTCCATTCCCGGCATGCGCACATCGGAGACGATGAGATCGATGTGCTCTCGTTCGAGCGTGGCAATCGCGTCGGGGCCGCTGACGACGAATTTCATATTCCAATCTTGCCGATGCTTGTAGAGGCGGGCGCGCAAGCTGTCCAGCAGCTCGGGCTCGTCGTCCACGAATAGAATGTCTTTCATGTGCCCGCCCTCGCGGGGCGCCCGCCGATGGGCAGCCGCAGCGTGAATTCGGTACCCGTGCCCACCTCGCTGGTCACGCCGATGGTACCCGCGTGTTTGTCGACGATGATCGAGTGGCTGATTGCCAGGCCCTGGCCGGTGCCGCGGCCCACCTCCTTGGTGGTGAAGAATGGGTCGTAGAGCTTGGGTAGATTCTCCGGCGGGACGCCGCAGCCATTGTCGCTGATGCGGATCTCGACGCTATCGCCGGCCACCGCCGTGCTGATCTTGATCTCGCCGCTATCCGCATCCTTGCCGGCGTCATGAATGGCATGCGCCGCGTTGACGATGAGGTTCAAGAACACCTGATTGAGTTCGCCGATGTTGCAGACGACCTCGGGCAGCTCCGCGAACTCGGTATGGACCTTTGCGGAATATTTATACTCGTTGGAAGCGACGAGCAGCGTCGTGTCGATGGCGTGGTTCAGATCCGCGGGACTTTGTTCGTTGGTATCCGGGTGAGCGAACTCCTTCATTGCCTTGACGATGTTCGTGACACGCTCCACGCCGTCGGCCGTCCGGTCGAATGCCCTGGGAATTTCGGCGCGCAGAAACTCCAAGTCGCATTTTGCCGTCAATTCGCCGATTTCGAGGCGCAGCGCGCTATGCGCGGGATCGTCGCCCAGGGCATCGACGGCATTTCGCCAGCCGTCGAGCAGATGATTGAAATCCTCGTAAGCGCTGCGCAGAAAGTACACGCCGTCGCCCACGTATTGAATGGGCGTGTTGATTTCGTGCGCTATGCCGGCCGCGAGCCGGCCCACCGATTCGAGCTTTTGCGCGAGCTGCAGCTCGATCACCACGCGCGCCCGCTCTTGCATTTCCTCGACGAGCTTGTCTTGCAGTTCCTGCTTCTTGAGAATCCCGTCGCGTTTTGCGGTGATGTCGGCGCCTATGGACACCGAGTGCGTCAGCCGCCCGGCGGCGTCGAAAATCGGCCTGATCGACAGCCCCAGCCAGAACGTGCCGCCGTCCCGGCGCGTGACTTCGCTTTCATGGTGGAAGGTCAGGCCCGCGCGCAAGGCGGCATCGATTTCCGCCCCATGAGCGGTCTCGCGGGCGGCCCATGGCGCCAGGGTGCCGATGCCCTTGCCGATCAATTCCTCGCGGCGGAAGCCGTGTTCTTCCGCGACCACCTTGTTGCAGTAGACGATGATGGGTTCGGGCAACAACAGCTCGGTAATCAAAAAAAACGTCGATGTTGCGTCGAGCGCCTGATCGCGCAATTTCAGCTGTTCGCGAAGTGCGGCGTTCTCCGCGCGCAAATCGGCGGTCTCCGACTGCAGCCGGCACAGTTGCGCAGCCGAATCGTCCGTGGCCGCCTCGAGCGGCAGAGCGTTCGGCTGATGACCCGCGTTCATTGCTTGTCCCATAGGCTTGGTATCCGGACCTTTGGGAGTGATTTGGCCGCGCGGTCACCTAACCTTGCAGCCAACGTGTCCTTCGGGTTTCATCGATTGATCGTATATCGTTCGCACGCGCAAATACTTTAGGGTTTCGCCGGTATTTATGCCGCCAAATAGCCAGAAAAGTGTGACGTAGATCTGCTCGTGGTGGATCGCGAAAATATACTGCGACGGTACTCACAGATCATGATTTTTACGGGTTTTTCCTGCTTGCGGATCAGGTGCTGCAAAGTGCAATCTTGCTGCGCTCGATGAGCAATGGATGTCGCGGGTCCAATGGACGCGATCGTAATGGAAGAGGGATTGACGGAAGAGCCCGTGGCGAAGACTCGCATTTCCGGCCGGATCGATGGCCCGCTCCTGTGTGGGCAGCTATGCCGCGCGCACGTGCGGGCGATGCTCGGCATTGCCGCGGCGATTCTGGCGGTCTGCATCTGCTCGGCGCGGGCGCAGGCCGATAGCGGCCCGGCCACCATCGGCGAGCTGAAGCGGCTGAATGTCGAGGACCTGATGAACGTCGAAGTGACGTCGGTCGCACGGCATCCGGAAAAGCTGCTGCATGCGGCCTCTGCGATCCAGGTCATTACGCAGGAGGATATCCGGCGTTCGGGCGCCACCAGCATTCCGGAGGCTTTGCGGCTGGCCGACAATCTGGAAGTCGCACAGAAGAATTCCCACGACTGGGACATCAGCGCCCGTGGTTTCAATACAGCCCTGGCCAATAAACTCTTGGTCATGATCGATGGACGCACGGTGTACTCGCCGCTCTTTTCCGGCGTCTTCTGGGATGTGCAGGACTACTTGCTCGAGGACATCGACCGCATCGAAGTCATCAGCGGACCGGGGGGTGCGCTGTGGGGGGCGAATGCCGTCAACGGCGTGATCAATATCATCACCAAGAGCGCCAAGGACACCCAGGGACTCTATGCCGACGCCGGCGGCGGATCTCAGCCGAAGGACTTCACCGGCGTGCGTTACGGCGGCGAGATCGGTTCGGGTACTCAATTCCGTATCTATGGGAAGTACTTCGATCGCGGCGACGAAGTGTTGGCCAATGGAAGTCCCGAATCGGACGCCTGGCATCAGGGGCAGGGGGGATTTCGCATCGACTCGCAGGCCTCCGCGCAGGATCGGCTGACGTTGCAGGGCGACATGTACGAT
>Ga0302314_10022042_pt1 | contig 10464 bp, 10 predicted proteins | sample III_Palsa_N2_3_FD_200533 | JGI IMG/M metagenome (GOLD analysis project Ga0302314, IMG submission 200533) | Peat permafrost microbial communities from Stordalen Mire near Abisko, Sweden - III_Palsa_N2_3 | ecosystem: Environmental > Terrestrial > Soil > Palsa > Peat permafrost | place: Sweden... | reverse complement strand
TGCGCTGTCCTGAGGCCCATGTTGGTGAGCGGCGAGCCTGACCGGCGATAGCTGCTCGTTGGCGAGCGCGCCGCGCCAAGGGTTCATGGCGACGCAGTAGCCGCTCAAGTCCCCACAGGCTCGGACTTCACCGGTCGAACTGTCGGTGACAACGATAATCGCCTGGTCGTCTGACAGTTGAGCAGCCGATGCATCGGCTGGCTGTTGAGCGCGCGTCATCTGAGACCATGGCGCGCCTGGCGTATAGATTCCGACCCCAACAAAGCGCCCGTGCGACGCGGGACCATCCGAGTCGAAGTCGAGGTGTTTCTTGCAAGCCGAAACCTGCAGCGCCGCCAGGGTAAGCAGGGCAAAGCCAAGAAATTTGAGAGCCGACATCATCGAAGCTCCGCATCACGGTCGCGTGAACGATGCTCTCGTTTTCGTGATCCGACAAGTCAGCCTTCGAAGCGTCCGGTCAGCGCGCCGCGTCTCTGATCCAGCGGGCGTCGCGAGGGGGTTGCGGCGCCCAGGCTTCGCTAGCCCTGGCGGCGGCGCGCAGGGCCGTGGTGGACGTCGTGGTGCAGACCGGATCGCCGTCCTTCATCGTGAGGCCCGGCAGCAGCTTCTGCGTCGCGGGGGCGGTGTCGTCGCCGTTGGCGTCCTTCGGCGGCGGCGGTCCGCATTGGACGGGCCACAGGGTGAAGGCGACGATGCGGCCCTGGCTGTCGAGCTTGGTCGGGCGGATGGCGGCGTAGCCGTAGGGCTGCGAGTGCGAGGACGCGGAGGCCGTCGACCCGCTGGCCCTCGCATCCTCGCCGCTGGCCGAGACGTCGGCATGAGCCGAAAGGTCGACATCCACCTGGATCTGCATGACCCGCGGATCGCCGGCAGCGAGCACATAGGGCGCGGTTTCCAGCTGGTCGGGCGGCGCGTCCTGCTTGTGGCCTTTGATCTCGGCCGCGCCGACGAGGCCGCCGCCGGCGCAATCCGGCCACTCGGTGAACGGCTTGCTCTCGTCGACCTTGCAGCCCGGCTCCTCGAAGAAGAGCCAGACGCCGGGCTTCAGCGCCGGCGCGCCCGCGGCGTCGGCCTGAGTGAACAGCGGCTTTTCGGTCATCACGACGTTGCAGGCCGTGAGCAGGCCGAGGGCGGCGCCCACCAGCGCGAGGCGAGCGAGTTGCGCGATCACGGACTGCCCGGCGCGATCCAGGCGACTTCGGTCAGGGTTGAGCGGTCGCGCAACGCGACCTGGGCGGCGGCGCGGACGGTCTCGACGGTTTCGAGGTCGCAGCCGTTGAGGCTGGGCTTGATCACAAGACCCCCGTCCTTAGGCTTGGGGCAGGAGACCGCCGCGCCGACGGCGCCGACCAGCCGGCCTCGCTCGTCCTCGGCGAGGTTGGTCAGCGCCAGGAACAGGTAGCCGTCTTTCTGGGTGCCCACCTGAGCGATCAAAGGCTCGCCGGGCGTCAGGCTGACGTCGGCGGCATAGCTGACGTCGTGCGGCGCGCGGCTGCTGCTGGCGGCAAGCAGCACGGTCGCCTTGTCGCCGCTGATCCAGAACGGCGAAGCGCAATGCGGCCAGACATGGATGTTGGCGGCGCTCGGCTTGATGCAGCCCGGATCCAGTATGGCCCAGAGGCCCTCGGCCGGCTTCGGCGCGACGGGGAGCGGCGGCGTTACCGTCACGATCTGCGTCGCCGCATGGTGATGCGCGCCGAGCGAGGCGAACCGGGCGGAAAGGCCCGCGCACCCACTCAGTCCCACCACCAATGCAACGACGAGAACACGACGCAGCAAATCATCCCTCCAGCCGATCCCTATATATCCCCGCAATGGGGGCCGTGCAGCTCAAAATGACGTTTATGCAATGATCGACGCCACTTGCAGGGCGGCTGAGTAGGCCTTGTTAAGGCTTTTCATTCACTGATCTTAAGCTCAGGAGAGTCCTCCCGATGCCCATGGCCGCATCACAGCTCGAAGCCGATCTGCGCGCCGCGTTTCCCGACGCGCAGATCGTTGTCGAAGACCTCGCCGGCGACGGCGACCACTATCGTGCGAAGATCACCTCGGCGAGCTTCGCCGGGGTGTCGCGCGTGCGCCAGCATCAGCTCGTCTACGCGGCTTTGAAGGGCAAGGTGGGCGGCGAGTTGCACGCCCTCGCGCTCGAGACCGGCGCGCCAGCGAAACCTTAGCATGCGTTATCGTCCCTTCGGCCGCACCGGTATCGCTGTCTCAGCCTTCTCGTTGACCCTGAGCGGTGACGAGGACCGCAAGGCCAGCGAATGGCTGAGCCTGGTGCATGGCGCGCTTGAGCACGGGATCAACGCCTTCGACATCATGCGGCCCTCGCAGGCGTTGATGAACGGCTTCGCCGAGGGGATCGCAGCGGTCCGGCGCACGCTGCTGTTCGTCGCCCTGCGCGCCGATCCCGACATGCCCGGATCGAAGCTGGAAGGATGGGTCAGCGAGATGGTCGCCGCCGGTGGTCTCGGCGAGATCAACCTGCTGACGCTCGACGCCGATTCGCCCGAGTTCGAGGAAGCTCTGGGCGCCGCGCTGCGGCTGAAGGATATCAGCCTGGTGCGGCGCATGGCGGTCGCGGGATCGGGCGACACCCTCGTCGGCCATGTCGAGGATCCGCTGTTCGACGCGATCGTGATGCCGTTCGGGGTGCAATCCGGCTGGCGCGACCGCAACCTGGTCCGCACCGCGCTGGCGCGGCAGATGGCGGTGATGGCCTGCGACTCCTGTCCGCCGCAGCTGACCGAGCAGGTCAAGGAAGACGCCAAGAAGAGCCGGGGTGGTTGGTTCAAGAAGGCCGAGCCGCTTGCTTCCTCCGGCTCGCACGCGTTCCTGCAACAGACCTACGGCTGGACAGCGGAACAGATCTGCATCGCCCACGTGCTGACCGAGCCGGCGATCACCACCGTGCAGATGCCGGTGAAGAACCTCGATCACCTGGAAACCCTGGCCGCGGCGCCCGAGCGCAATCTGCCGGCGCAGATCGCGGCGCAGATCGAGATGGCCCACTTCGCCGAAGAGCGGACGGCGCGCACGCGGTCTTCCGACAAGCGCCGCGCTTGACCCGGGCGTCGGCGCTCCCTAGCTCTTGGGCAAGGGTCTCCCTCCCATCTCGAACAAGAGGCATTCGCTCATGAGCGACGTCGCCGAAGCCAACGTCATCCACGACTTCATCGCCAAGGCCATCAACGACAATCCGGTCGTGCTGTTTATGAAGGGCGTGCCCGACAGCCCGCAGTGCGGTTTCTCCGCCATCTGCGTGCAGATTCTCGACCATCTCGGCGCCGATTTCGTCGGCGTCAACGTGCTGCAGAGCGACGACCTGCGCCAGGGCATCAAGAGCTTCTCCGACTGGCCGACCATTCCGCAGCTGTATGTGAAGGGCGAGTTCGTCGGCGGGTCGGACATCGTGCGCGAGATGTTCCAGGCGGGCGAGCTGAAGACGCTGATGATCGACAAAGGCGTGCTGGCCGCCGCCTAAGACCCCTCGCGAACACCATTTCTTAGCGCGCGACCACCGATAAAGGCCCCATGCGGGGCCTCTCCTCCGACACACACATTCGGCTGGCGCTCGCCCTCGGCGCCTTCGCGCTGGCCTGTGGCCTGTCGTTCGCGCGGATCGGCCATGGCGCGCCGGACTTCTACGTGTTCTGGACCGCCGCCCAGCACTGGCAGGCGCCTTACGATCCGGCGATCATCGCCAAACTGGAGGCCTCGATCCACCTGGGCGGGGTCTGGCCGTTCGCCTATCCGCCGACGTTCCTGCTGGCGGTCTGGCCGTTCGCCCAGCTGCCGCTGACGATCGCCTATCCGCTTTGGACCGGCTTTGGTTGCGGCGCCTTCGTCTACGCCGCGTCGCACCTGATCCGGCCGGCCTACGCCACCGCCCTGCTGGCGATCTGCCCGCTGATCTTCGAGGGGGCCGAGCTTGGCCAGACCTCGCTGCTGGTCGGCGCGGCGATGATCGGGGCGTGGCTGCTGCGCGACCACCGGCCCATCGTCGCCGGCGTGCTGCTGGGGATCGCCGCCTGCATCAAACCGCAGGCGCTGGTGCTGGCGCCGATCGTGTTCTGGGGCCGCTGGCGGATGCTGAGCGCGATGATGCTGACGGGCGTCGCTCTGGTGGCAGTCAGCCTAGTGTTTGGCTGGCAGCGCTGGGCCGAGTGGCCGCACGCCCTGGCGGCGTTCCACACGCTCGTGCCGGGCACCGATCGCATCAACCCGTCTGCCCTGATCGAGGCGCCGTGGTGGGCCGCGGCCGTCGGCCTGCTCGGCCTCTACGTCGCCCTGACCTCTCGGGACCTTGTCGGCCTGGTCGTCGGCGGCCTGTGCCTGACGCCTTACGCCCACGGCTACGACCTCGCGGCGCTGACGCCGCTGGCGCTGAGCTGGCTGATCGAACGGCGCACGAACGGCTGGGGCTTGGCCTTCTGCGGCGGGGCGTTGCTGGCCGGCCTGGTCGCGACACCGGCCGCGGCGCTGGCGTTTGTCGTCGTGCTGACCCTGCTCAAGTCGCGCTGGCGGCCGTTCCGGCATCCGGCGCTCGCGGCGCTGAGTCCGGCCGAGCCGGCAACGTGAAGGCGCCGAGCCCGCGCCTCCAGCGCCTCGGCATCGCCGTCCTGGCGCTCGTGGTCTGGAGCGGCTTCGCGGCCTGGCATGCGCATCGCGAAGCCGCCGACTTCTACGTGTTCTGGACTGCCGCCGGCCACATCGGCGCGCCATACGACCCGGCGATCATCGCCCAGCTGCAGGCCACCTATCGCATCGACGGCGCCCTGCCCTTCGTCTATCCGCCGACATTCCTGCTGCTGGCGTGGCCGTTCGCGCAGTTCCCGCTCGCCTTCGCCTACCCGCTCTGGACCGGGCTCTCGGCGGCCTTGTTCTTCTATGCCGCCGCCCACCTGATCAAGCCGGCCTGGGCGACGCTGGCGCTGTTCATCGCGCCGCCCGTCGTGCTGGCGCTCTCGCCCGGGCAGACTTCGCTGCTGATCGGCGCGGCGATCATCGCCGGCTGGCTCTCGCTGGAGAAGCGCCCCGCGCTGGCGGGGCTGCTGTTCGGGCTCGCCGCCTGCATCAAGCCGCAGGCGATGCTGCTCGCGCCGATCGTGCTCTGGGGTCATTGGCGGGCGATGCGCTGGGCGGCGATCGCCGGCGCGGCGCTGGTGCTGGCGAGCTTCGCGTTTGGCCCAGAGCTCTGGCTGCAGTGGCTGCGCGCGCTGGCGGACTTCAGCCACGTCGCCCCCGGCACCAACCGGATCAACCCCTCGGCCCTGGCCGCCTCGCCGCTGCTGACACTCGCCTGCGCCCTGCTCGGGGTGTGGCTGGCGCTGCGCTACCGCGACCTCACCGGCCTAGTCGCCGGCGCCCTGTGCCTGACGCCCTACGCTCACCAGTACGACCTGGCCCCGCTCGCCCCGATCGCCGCGGCCTGGCTGATCAACTACAAGAAAAGCGGCTGGGCGCTGGCCGGCGCGGGCGCGGCCCTGCTGGCGGGCCTGGTGGCGACGCCGCTCGCGGGCCTGCTGTTCGCTGCTACGCTCGGGCTGGCGAAGGCGCCCTGGCCGCGACCGAAACCGCAGCCGGACGCCCTGCCCGCCGTCTAGAGCGGGTTGCGGTCAGCAACCCTTCCCCCTTTGGGGGAAAGGGTTGCTTTAGCCGACCCTATAACCCGCTCTAACTCTTAAGACGCGTAGAACTCGACCACGAGGTTCGGTTCCATCTTTACCGGGTAGGGCACTTCGGCCAGTTCCGGCATGCGGATATACTTCGCGGTCATCGCCTTGGCGTCGACCTCGATGTAGTCCGGCGTCTCGCGCTCGACCAGTTGCAGCGCTTCCAGCACCAGCGCCATGTTGCGCGAGCGTTCGCGCACCTGCACGATGTCACCCACCTTGACGCGATAAGACGGGATGTTGACCCGCTTGCCGTTGACCAGGATATGGCCGTGGTTGACGAACTGGCGCGCGGCGAACGGCGTCGGCACGAACTTGGAGCGATAGACGATCGCGTCCAGCCGGCTTTCCAGCAACGCGATCAGGTTCTCCGAGGTGTTGCCTTTGCGACGCGCGGCCTCGTTGTAGGTGCGGCTGAACTGCTTTTCGGTCAGGTTGCCGTAATAGCCCTTCAGCTTCTGCTTGGCGCGCAGCTGCAGGCCGAAATCGGAGACCTTGGACTTGCGGCGCTGGCCGTGTTGGCCGGGGCCGTAGGAACGGGAGTTGATCGGCGACTTGGGGCGGCCCCAGATGTTCTCGCCCATACGCCGGTCAATTTTATACTTCGCCGAGTGGCGCTTCGACATGCTTGGTCTTTCAAACTTTGACGCGGTCCGGCCGCTCCCAATCGGAACGGCGATCTCAACGGCGGCGCACGCATCACCCGTAGTCATTCGCACCACCGAGCGAGCCCGGCGGCGGAAGGGGCGCGTTATTGGCCGGGGCGGGCCGGAAAGTCAAGGCGACCCGAAAGTCAAGATGAGGGGGACGACGGCGCGTTCGCGGCCGGCGCAGCGGGGGCGATATCGTTGGTCACGGCGCCATTCGCGTCGAGCGCGTGGAACGAATAGAGGAAGTCGTCCACCGCCGGGTCGCTCGGGCCGTAGTTGGAGACCGCCACCACCTCGTAGTACCGCCCGCCCGCCTGAAACACCCGCATGGTCGCGAACGGCTTGCCGTCCTTTTCGATCAGGATCTGGCGGCCCATCAGGTTTTCGAACGTGGCGACGTAGGTCTTGACCTGCGCCTCGCCGCCTACGGCCTTGGCGAGGCCCGGGCCAACGCTGTCGGCGAAGGCGTCAACGCCCCTCTGATCATTGCGGGCGTCGAACGCCGTGACCACGAAGTCGTAATCATGCGTGTGCGCTTCCGCCAGGAAGTTGTGCGGCGACCCATCGGGCCCGGCCGGGTCGTCCTTGGTCGCCGGCGGCGCCTGGAACGAGGCTTCGAACCCCCACGCCGGGTAGACGTATTCCTTCACCGGCAAGTGCGCCGGCTTGCAGGCGGCGAGGGCGAGAGCGGTCAGGACCGCCGCAGCGGAAGAGGCGCGCATAGGTCGAGCGTGAACGCTGGTCTTTAAACGGTCAAGCCTGGTTGTTTCAGCCTTGTAACCTGGACGGCCCCGGCGCCCGCCGTTCCAGCGAAAAACGCTCGAACCCGGCGCAAACGCTTTGAACTATGACTTGGTAGGATAGCCACGGCCCTCGCCGTCGCTTAGGTCCTCGCTCATGCGCGTTTCCGAACTTTATCCAACGCTCGCCGAGGCCCTGGCGGAGCACGGCTACAGCGAATTGACCGCGGTGCAGGTCGCGGTCGCCGGGCCGGCCGCGCTGGGGCGCGATCTCCTGGTCTCTTCCAAGACTGGCTCGGGCAAGACCGTGGCCTATGGCCTCGCCGTGGCGGAGACGCTGCTCGCTCGAACGGGCGCATTGGGCCGGGCCGCTGCGCCCGGGGCGCTGGTCATCGCACCGACGCGCGAGCTGGCGCTGCAGGTGCAGCGAGAACTCGCTTGGCTCTATGCCCGCGCGCAGGCGGTGGTGGTCTCGTGCGTCGGCGGCATGGACCCGCGCCGCGAGCAGCGGGCGCTGGCGGGCGGCGCACACATCGTCGTCGGCACGCCGGGCCGGCTGCGCGACCATCTGGAACGCGGCCAGCTCGACCTCTCCGCCCTGCAGGTCGTGGTGCTGGACGAAGCCGATGAGATGCTCGACCTCGGCTTCCGTGAAGAACTGGAGGCGCTGCTTGACGCGGCCCCGGCGGAACGACGCACGCTGTTGTTCTCCGCCACCTTGCCTAAGCCGATCCTGGCGCTGGCCAGGCGATATCAGCGCGACGCCTTGAGCATCGCCATCGGCGGGAGCGAGCGGGGGCACGCCGACATCGACTACCGCGCTTACGGCATCGCGCCGAGCGACGTGGAGCATGCGACGGTCAACCTGCTGCGCTTTTTCGCGCCTGGCTCGGCCCTCGTTTTCTGTTCGACCCGCGAGGCGGTGCGGCGGTTGCACGCCAACTTGACCGAACGCGGCTTCTCCGCCGTCGCGCTCTCGGGGGAGCTGACCCAGAACGAACGGGCGAACGCGCTGCAAGCCCTACGCGATCGGCGCGCCCAGGTCTGCGTCGCGACCGATGTGGCGGCCCGTGGCCTCGATATTCCCGACCTTGAACTCGTGATCCACGCCGACCTGCCGCACGACGCCCAGGCGCTGCAGCACCGTTCGGGCCGCACCGGTCGGGCGGGGCGCAAGGGGGTTTCGGCGATCCTCGTGCCTTACCCGCGCCGCCGCCGGATTGAGGGCATGCTCCGAACCGCCGGCATCGCCGTAGAGTGGCTGCCCGCGCCGACTCCCGACGAGATCCGGGGCAAGGACCAGGAACGGCTGATCGAGGAACTGCGTCCTTCAGGCGAGATCGCCGAGGACGATCTGGCGGTCGCGCGCGTGCTGCTGTCGGGCGACGCCGCCGAGGTGGTGGTCGCCGCGCTCCTGCGCGCCCTGCGCGCCAACCTGCCGGCGCCCGAAGACCTGGCGGAGACCTCGCCGGAGCCGCCGCCGCGCCCCGTCGACGGCGAGCGGTCCCGGCCGGGCTTCGAAGATACGGTCTGGTACTCGATCAACATCGGCCGCAACCGCAACGCCGAGGCGCGCTGGCTGCTGCCGATGATCTGCCGGCGGGGCCACGTGACCAAGTTCGAGATCGGCGCCATCCGCGTCTTCGACGCCGAAACGCGCTTCGAGATCGTGCGCAAGGTGGCCGAACGGTTCGACGCCGCCACGGCCGGGAGCCAGGAGGACGGCCTGCGCATCACCCCCGTGGCCGATCCGGACGCGCCGAGCAAGGGCGGCCGGGGCGGCTTTAGCGGCAAACCCCAGCGCGGCTGGAAGGACAAGCCGCCGCCATCAGACCGCTCCGCCGCGCCTGTTCGGCCCGCTCACCCTAAGCCGGCCACCGCGCGCGCCGGCCAGGGCAAGAAGCCCGGCCAGAAACCCTCGGGTGGCAAGCGAGGCAAGGAGCGCTCGCCAGAGACGTAAGCAGTCGGAGCGGCTAGCGGCTCACCCCAGCGTCAATGGCGGCTCGCATGACGATGCCGCTTTTGACAGGACGGCGACCCCGCGAATAGCGCGCCAATATTCCTCAGGGAGCATTCATTCCGGGGACAAGATACTTAATTGTCTCGCTGCAAGCCGGAGCCGAATCTGAAGAGCGGGGCGGATTGAGATAGGTATTGTGTCCCCGGAATTCGGGAATCTGCGGCACCCGGAATCCGCGGCGCGGTCAAGCTTGGCGACCACCTTGACGACGCCTATCGCGTTGCGCCGCTCACCGCCTCGGCGACGCCTGGCAGCAGTTCGCCCGAGGACGGATCGATCATGCCATCGATGCAGAAACCCGGTGGAAGACTGGTCGGCCAACTGTATTTCACGTGGGCGCATTTCGGCGACGGCCCGCCGGAGTCGTAGGAATAGTAAAAGACGTGGCTGATATTCACGGGCTTGGTCGTCGATGAACGCAGCGCCTCGACCACATCGCGGTTGAACGCGCGGATTGCGCCGGCGCCGTTCATCGCCGGGTAGGCGCCGCGTGGGTCGGCCTTGTTCAGGTCGCCGCCGGCCTGGCCGTGGGCGTCAAATTGAAAATACCAGGGTTGGCCATTCCACCAGCTCGACCCCGCCGGGTTCCATTCCGTGATCCAGATCGGCTTCTGGTTCAGGTGCGGATAGTGGACGGCCTCGTAGCGCAGCGAATTGGTCGCCTCCTGGACCATGTTCAAGGTGGTCGTCGACGTCGGATAGATGTGCGAGCCGTAGCCATCGACCAATCGGGTGTAATCGGTGATCTTGCCGTCGGCGCCTCGCACGCTCGCCAGCGCTTCCATCAGCGGGGCGGAGGCGGGCATGGAATTGCCGTAGGTAATGATCTGCGCACTCGGGAAATACTTGCGGATGGAGGCGACCGAGACGGCCAGATATGGCGCATAGCCACGTACGAAGGTCTGCACCTGGGTATCGGTGAGGAACCATTTCCAATGGTGCCTGGCCCATTCCGCGCCTGTGGGACTGTCGGCGTCATTGCAATAGAGATCGAGTTCATTGCCGACCTCGAAGGCGTCGACTGTCTCGCCGGCGGTGCGCACAGCGGCAAATTGCGTCTCGATACGCTTCTGGTAAGCGGCGAGGTCGATCTTGCTTAGAGGATGGGTACCCCACAGGCATCCGCTCTGCGCCTTGTCGAGATAGGCGCCCGGCGGATAGTCCGAAGCGGTGGCGCCGAAGACCGCCAATATCTTCATGCCGCGGGCGTGGACCAGCTTCACCAAATCGACGAACTGGTCGGGAGGCCCCTTGCCGAACCCGTCGCGAAACCATCGGGCATGGACCCGAGCGATCCCGTCCATCACCGCGACCCGTCGCGCCTCGAAGTTGCCGGGCTTGTTGTAGTCGGCCGACTGGAACGGGGGGGCCTTGGGCTC
>Ga0302314_10022041_pt1 | contig 10464 bp, 5 predicted proteins | sample III_Palsa_N2_3_FD_200533 | JGI IMG/M metagenome (GOLD analysis project Ga0302314, IMG submission 200533) | Peat permafrost microbial communities from Stordalen Mire near Abisko, Sweden - III_Palsa_N2_3 | ecosystem: Environmental > Terrestrial > Soil > Palsa > Peat permafrost | place: Sweden... | reverse complement strand
CGGACGGCGCGAAATCGCCGGCCACGGCCTGCAGGATGTAGCTGTGCCCGGGCTGGAAGTCGCTGGGATCGAGCACCAGGCGGTGGTGCTCCTGCGCGCTCGGCACCCCGGGCGGCCCGAGGTACTGCCAGGCCTTGAGCGTGGTCGCGGGCCCTGAGTCGGATTCGCGGATCTGCAGGCCGGTGGCGCGCAGCCCATGGTCGTCGCTGGCGGTGATGACCAGCGGCAGGTCGGTGCCCGGCAGCAGCAGGCGGTTGTCGTCCACCCCGGTGAGCGTGACCTGCGGCACCGCGTCGGCCTGCAGGATCACATCCCCGCTGGCCAGGACGCGTCCATCGTCGAGCACCAGGACGCTTGAGCCGGCCGCCGTGACCTGGGCGTTGGCCGTCCAGCTGACGCCGTCGCGGGTCATCGGGATGGCCTCCCCGCCGATCCGCCACGACACGCCCGTGACTTCCTGGTCGAGACGCAGGGTCAGGCGCAGCGCGGAACCCGGCAGCACGTTCAGGGACGCCGGCGGACCGGCCTGGCTCTCGGGCGCGGCCCCGACATAGGCCGGCGCCTGGACCAGGAGCTGGCTGGCCAGCAGGCGCGGCAGCGCCGCGACCGTGATGTGGATCGAGCGCGTGCAGCTGTCGCCGCAGAAGACGCGGAAGGCGAAGGAGCGGTGCACATCGGCGAGGTGCGCCAGGTAGCGGCCCTGCTCGAGGGTCATGCTCAGGGTCTCGCCGAGCGGATTGTCGGCGGCGACGAAGCGCCCGCCGTCGGCCCACACCAGGCGCGGGGTGGGCACCGCGCCGGGGCCCGAGGCGAGCACCTGCACGGTCAGGGAGCCGCCTTCGGGCAGCACCTGGTCGGTCGCGGGATCGACGCTGAGGCGGATCGAGCCGAGCGCCGGGACATCGGCCAGGGGCAGGGCGAAGCGTTCGAAGGCGTTGCCGAGGCGCTCCGGCGCCGCCAGGTGGTAGAGCTCCCAGCCGCCGACCACCGCCACCGCGCCCGCCGCCCAGCAGCCGAGACGGCGCAGGCGCAACAGCTGGGTCAGCGACGCGCCGCGCATCACCACGCGCGCGCCCTGCAGCACCGGGGCGGCGAAGCCGCGCTCGTCCTCGCGCAGCGCCATACCCTCGAACAGGCAGGCATTGATCAGCAGGTTGTCGCTGCGCCCGGAGGACGACTCGACCATGCGCGCGGCGCGCTCCGGGCTCCAGCGCGAGCGCAGCGGTGCGACGACCCGCGTCCAGCCCAGACGCAGTGCGGCCGCGGCCGCGGCCACGCCGATCACCAGCCGCGCCGCGGCCGGCAGGTGCAGGAGGTTGTCGGCCAGGAACAGCCCCAGGCCGAGCAGCCCGACGCACACCAGCCACCAGCAGGCGCCATAGACCGACTGGGTCAGCCAGACCCGCCGGGCGACGCCCTGCAGCTCCTGGCGCACCCAGCCGCCATCGACCGATGCGGCGATCTCGCCTTCAGCGCCCATGCGTGTCCCCTTCCAGCGTGCAGATCCCGGCGTCCATGGTCTGCGACCACCACGCGCTGTGAAGCTGTACCGCCGGCAGGCCTGCCACGTTGGCGGCCAGTCCCCGGAAGAAATACGCGCGTCCCGCCCACAGCAGGCGGTCCTCCTCGCGCTTCCAGCGCCAGATCTCCAACCGCCAGGGGTGGTCGCCGGCCATGGTGATGGACCCCTGGCGGAACAGCAGGACCAGGCCGTAGAGCTGGTCCTGGCCTTCGGCCCATGCCCCTAGCAGCTGGCGGTGGTCCAAGAAGTCCTGGGCCTGGTCGACCGCGCCCTGGGCCAGGGCGGTCAGCGCCGGAGTCGCCGGCGGTGGGAAGGCGACGTGGATCATTGCCCCCTGCTGGCAGGCCACGAAGGCCGGGATCTCGATCGGCGCCGGCAGCAGGTACTCGCCCGGCGCCGCCCCGGGCCGGGTCTCAGAGCGCGCCAGCGAGCCACGGCTGATCAGCACCACCGTGCTGCCCGCAACCGACGCGGGCACGCGCAGCCGGCGCGAGGCCGCGGCCTGGGCATGGGTGCTGAAGACGATGCGCAGCGGATAGATCAGATCGGCCAGGACCTGCCCCGAGGGCCCCTCCTGCTTGGCCGGCAGGATGACGCGCAGCGGCGCATCCGCATCCGGCGGGGTCAGCCAGGCCACCGTGGTGGTGAGGTGGCCGCTGATGCGCGTGCCGTCGGCGGTGGTGATGGTGGCCTGGAGGTGGCGCACCGGATAGGGCGTGCCGACGTTCTCCTTGCGCGGCTGCCCGGGTTCGACGAAGCGCCAGCCCTGCACCATCGCCTCGCTTTGCGGCGCCAGCTCGATGCTCAGCACCTGGGCCAGCGGGATGGCGCGCAGGGTCGTGCCATCATGGATGGACAGCGCCTGGTCGAAGCGCAGCAGCCCGGTCTGGGCGTCGCCATTCGACCATTGGATGGTCGCGGGATCGCCATCGGCAGCGTCAGCGGCAGTCGCAGAGGCAGCGGTCGAGGCCGAGGCAGCGGCGGCGGGAGCGTCGGCTCCCGGATCCGGGGCCGCCTCCGCAGCCGCGAGGCGCGCAGCCTGCGCCCCGCCGCCCAGCAGCAGCAGCTGCACGATCCCCAGCAGCACCGGCGCGGACCGCCGACGCGTCAGCGCGCCCATCCCAGCGACGCTCATCAGCCTCATACGAGGTTCCGCCGGCGACGCAGGATCCACTCGCCCAGCAGCACCGCGAAGACCGCAGCGAACCACCACCAGCCGCCGAAGACCAGGGAGCGCGCCTCGACCCGGCGCTGGGCGCGCGCCAGCTCCTCGAGCCACGGGGTCAGCGCCTCGGGATGGGCCTCGGTGGCGTAGACGCCGCCGTGCGCCTGCGCCAGCTGCGTCAGGCCTGCGTCGTCGCGGCCGAGGTGCGCGCCCTCGGGCAGGCTCGGCGTGACATCCAGGACCTTGTCGTAGGTCTCGAGGATCGCCGTGTCGCGGTAGGCGACCATGCGCACGTGGTAGTCGCCGCGCGCACTGAACGGCACGGCCACCGTCCAGGCCGCGCCGTCGGTGGTGGCCTGCGCGGACGGGGTCAGCTCGACATGGCCGTCAGGCCCGTCGCAGGCCACGGTCAGGCGCGAATTGCCGCCGGTGGTCAGGTGCACCGTGGCCTGGGCCGACTGCCCGGGGCGGTAGGCGGCCTGGTCCCAGCTGACGCGCAGCACCTGGCCGCCCTCGCCGCGATCGGCGAGGAAGCGCACCGCCTGGCGCCAGAAGACCCCGAAGGTCGTGGCGCCGGCCGAGTCGTTGAGCCGCCACAGAGTGTCGGAGGCGATGCCCATGACCTTGCCCTTGCCGTAGGTCTGGACCGCGACCACCGCGCTGGTCGCGCCATCGACCACGGTGTCGAACAGCGCCTGGGCACCGCCGCGCAGCGGACCTGGACTGTTGACGCTCTCGATGCGCGCACCGCGCGCGAAGCCCTCGGCCAGGCCCTGGGTGATGGCATGCCCGGCGGCCTGCGGATCGATGGTCAGCTGCAGCTCGCCGCGCCCCATCGGCGGCTCGTCGCCACGGATCTGCCAGGGCACAAGCGCGGCCAGGGGCGTATCGGCGTAGCCGCCCAGGCCGAAGGACTGGTCGCCACCCAGGAACACCACCGCGCCGCCGCCGGCGACGTAGTCGAGCAGCGCCTGCTCCTGGGCCGGGCTCCAGGCGGTGATCGGGAAGGAGCCCAGGATGATGCAGTCGTAGGGCGCCAGGCTCGCGGCGTGGTCGGGAAAGCCCGCACCGAGCGCGTCATCGCTGGCACCACGCTCGCCCTGCACGGTGAAGCGCGCCCCGGTGCGCGCCGCAAGCCGGCCGCCGATGGTCTGGAAGAGCGCGGTGAAGCCGATGCCCGGATCGCGCGACAGCTCCGAGCGCAGCGGCTTGTAGCCGATGCCCAGGGTCCTGGAATAGTACAGCACATGCACCGCGCGCTCGCGCACGTCGACCAGCGCGGTGCGCTGGTTGTCGAGCGCGGAGATCTCCTCCGGCTGCACCTCGAGGCTGACGCGGTAGCGCACCGGCCCGAGCTCGCGCGGCGTGACACTGAAGGTCCCGCGCGCGCGCCCATGGCGCAGGTCGAGGTGGGTCTCGTCGATGACCGTCCAGGGCGTGTCCGGGCCGACCACGCGCCGCTCGAGGCGCAGGCGCAGCGCCGCGGACTGCGCCAGGAAGGCCGGCGGTCCGACCGCCAGGCAGTCGGCCTCGAGCGTGAAGGCGACCCCGCGCTCGGCGGTGGCCGGGGCCTGGAGGTCGATGATCGACGCATTGGTCGCACCCTGCAGGTCCGAGCCGATGCCCAGCGCGCTGATCGGCACCGCCGGCAGGCCCTCGTCGGCGACCGGCTCGTCGCCGCCATCGGTGATCAGCACGATGCCGGCGCAGGAGCCGGCCGCGGTCGAACGCGCGGCCTGCTGCAGGCAGGCCGCGATGTCGGTGCCGCGCGGCTCGGAGGTATCCCCACTCACCACCGGAACATCGCCCAGCGGCTGCTCATGCACCGCGGTGTCGAAATAGCGCACCTCGACCCCCAGCCCGCCCGGCGGGGTGAAGCCCTGGGCCAGGGCCAGGGCGCGGGCGCGGCGCGTCCGGCCGTCGGCCTGGTCGGGATCGGCGATGTCCATCGAGGAGGACTGGTCGACCAGCACCAGTACGCTGCGCGGCGGACCGGGACGCGCGACCTCCAGGGTCGGATCGAGCAGGGCCATCAACAGCAGCGCCAGCACCACCAGCTTGGGCGTCAGCAGCCACCACGCGCCAGCGCTGCCCCAGCGCCGCCCCATGCGGCGGTGCACGACCACCACCCAGACCGTGGCCAGGACCACACAGCCCAGCAGCACCAGCGGACCGGCGTGCGGCTGCCAGCTGACCGCGCTCATGCCGCCGCCCCGGCGCGCCCCGGTCTGGGCGCGGGCGCCGGGGCCATGCCCGCACCCGCTGCCGCCGCCGCCGGCCGCACCAGCGGCTGGTTGGCGATCCAGCCCTCGGCCAGCACCGCCAGAAAGGCGAGGATCACCAGGATGGGCATCAGGTCGAAGCCCTGCGCGCCATGCCGCCACGCCTCGGCGAGCACCTGCGGAGCAGGACAGTCCGAGACCTGGTACAGGCTTCCGGCCAGGGCCGGCACCACCGCGCCGGCGACCACCTCGCGACCGGCCTCGCCCGGATCGGCGCGGGTCGCGATCAGGCCATGCACGCCCTGGCTGGTGGTCAGCGCATAGACGCCGGCGCGCGGGACGGGCGGCAGCTCGCCGGCCGGGCCGATGGCGACCATGCTGTCGAGCGCATCGCCGGCGATCGAGACCAGGTGCGCGGTGCCGCCATGCACCCCGGCCAGGCGCGGGCTGTCCCCGGCCCGCAGGCGCAGGATGCCGTCATCCGCGGCGGTCGGCAGGGCCAGGGCCTGGCTGATGGCGAGGAAGGCCGGCGCCAGCGGCAGGCTGCTCCAGTCGGGCGACAAGCCGATGCCGAAGCAGCTGATGCCACCCGCGCCGAGGGTGCGGTGCGCGAGGATCACGCGGCCGTCGGGCAGGCCGAGCACCGGCTTCCAGTCGAAGTTGGCGTCGCACTGCAGGGCCAGGCCCTGGACCACGTGCACCGCGTCGAGATGCACGGTGCCGTCGGCCTCGACCAGGTCATGCAGCAGGTCATCGCGCGTATCCAGGGCGATGAGCGGCTCGCCCGCCGGCGGCAGGTCCATCACCTCCCCGCTGATGCCCAGCCAGATCGGCAGGTGCGGGGTCTGGCGCAGGCCGTCGGCGCCCGGGCACAGCGCCAGGCGGCCGCCGCCGCTGAGCCAGTGCATGAGCGCCTGCTGGGCGTCCTGGTCGAGCTCGCCCAGGTCGTCCCAGGTCATGACCAGCAGCGCCGGGTGGCTGTCGACCGCCGCCTGCACCTGCGCGGCGCCAAACCACTGCGTGGTCAGTCCGGAGAGCGAGCCGTCCGCGGCCGGGGCCAGGGCCAGCGGCAGGAAGCCCAGCGCGCTGTGCGTCCCGCACAGCGCGACCTGGCGCCGGGCCTCGCAGCCGAAGGCGGTGTAGCCCTCGTTGTCGAGACCGAAGTCGTCGCCATCGATCACGGCATGCGCCCAGTGCACGCCGGCGCTGGTCGCGGGCAGCGCCACCGGCACCGCCTGGCTGCCATGCGCCGGCACCGTGACCGGCTGGGTATGGCGGTGGCCGCGGTCATCGCTGATGGTGAGATTCACGGTGACCGCCTGGGCCCCGGCATTGTCCAGGCCGACGCGCAGCGCGATCGGCCGGCCCGCGAGGCGGCCGCGCGCCGCGACCTCCAGGGTGGTCAGCGCGACCTCGGCGGCGGGATAGCCGCCAGGCAGGCGGTGCAGCCACAGCGTGGTCCCGGGCGGCAGGTGCAGCGCGCCGAGCGCCGGGGCCGCCCATTCATGCGCCTGCAGGTCGGTCAGCACATGGATCTCGCGCCGCGTGGTGGTCGCCCCCGCGAGCACCTCGGCCGCGGCCTGCAGCGCTGCGCCGGGCCGGCTCGCCGCCTGCGTCTCGCGGATCGCATCGAGGATCGCGCGCAGGTGCGTCTTGTCGCTGGTCGGTTCGGCCAGGACCGGCACCAGCGAGTCGGCGACCGTGGTCAGCACCACCGCGCGGTCGGTCGCATCGAGCTCCCCGACCAGCGCCCCGGCCGCGGCCAGCGCGGCTTTGAGGCGGGTCTTGCCCGCATCGCTGGCGCTCGGCAGCCCCATCGAGGCCGAATTGTCGATGACGATCGCCACCGTCGCCGCGGAGCCGCCGAGAAAGCCGCTCCACGCCGGGCGCGCCAGGGCCAGCACGATGCACGCCACGGCCACGCAGCGCAGCGCCAGGACCAGCAGGTCGCGCAGGCGCTTGCGCGCCTGCAGGTGCGGCTCGAGGCGCTGGAAGAACACCAGCGATGGCACGCTCAGGCGCTTGCGGCGCAGCCGCCAGGCGAAATGGAAGACCACCGGCGCCGCGATCAGCGGCGCCAGCCACAGGAACGGCGCACCCAGGAAGGCGAAGCTCATGCCATGCCCCGCAGCGCTTCGGAGATCGGCGTGTCGGTCAGGACCAGGCGGTAGTCGGCGTTCATGCCGAAGCAGCCGCGGCGGATCTCCTCGAGGTGCGCCGCGACCGCGGCGCGGTAGGACTCGCGGATCTCATCGAGGTCGACCTCGAGGCGCTCGCCGGTCTCCATGTCGTCGAGCTCGACCAGGCCGGTGGTCTCCAGCGCCAGCTCGCCACGGTCGACGACGTGCAAGACGCGCACGTCGTGCCCGGCATGGTGCAGGTGGCGGATGCCCCCGAGCACGGTCAGCGGCTGCTGCAGGAAGTCGGAGACCACCATCACCAGGCTGCGCCGCGGGAGCGTCTCGCAGGCCAGGTGCAGCGCCGCGGCGATGTCGCCCCGGCCCTGCGGCCTTGCGTCCTCCAGGACCTGGAGCAGCGGCTTGAGGGTGGCCGCCGACCCGACCGGGACGTGGCGGGTCTGGATGCGCTCGGAGAAGGTCATCAGCCCGCCGCGGTCGCCCTGCGCGACTAGCATGTAGAGCAGGCTCGCGGCCAGTCCGCAGGCGACATCGAACTTGGCGACCTGCCCGCGGCCGCGCCAGGCCAGGCTCGCCGAGCAGTCCAGCAGCACCCAGCCGGTGAGGTTGGTCTCCTCCTCGAAGCGGCGGATGAGGTGCTTGTCGGTGCGCGCGTAGGCCGACCAGTCGATCAGATTCGGCGGATCACCAGGGACGTACGGGCGGTACTCCGCGAACTCCACCGAGGCGCCATGGCGGTTGGAGCGGTGCAGACCCTGCATGCCGCCGGCCATCGGCCGGCGCGCAGCGATCGACAAACCGCGCAGCGCGTCGGCGAGGTGCGGCGGCAGGTGCCGGTAGGCGCCCTCAGGCATAGCTCGGCTCGGGGATGGCCGCGAGCAGGCGGGTGATGATCTCGTCCGGGGTGATGCCCTCGGCCGCGGCCGCGAAGCTGGTGTGCAGGCGGTGGCGCAGCACCGGTGCGGCGTAGGCGCGGATGTCCGCGCACGAGACGTTGCCATCGCCGTTGAGCAGCGCATGCGCCTTGGCCGCGAGCAGCAGGTACTGGCCGGCGCGCGGACCGGCGCCGAAGCGCACGAAGCGCGTGATCCAGTCCACCGCCTCGGGCGTCCCGGGACGGGTGGCGCGGATCAGGTTGGCGGTGTAGGTCGCGACATGCGCGCTGACCGGGACCTGGCGCACCAGATGCTGGAACTGCAGGATCGCGTCCGCCGTCAGCACCCGGTCGACCTCCCATTTGATGTCGCGGGTGGTGTCGAGCAGGATCTTGGCCTCCTCCTGCGCGTTCGGATAGCCGACGTGGATGCAGAACATGAAGCGGTCGAGCTGCGCCTCGGGCAGCGGATAGGTGCCCTCCTGCTCGATCGGGTTCTGGGTGGCCAGCACCAGGAAGGGCTGGGGCAGGTCGTAGACCACCCCGGAGACGGTGATGCGCCGCTCCTGCATCGCTTCCAGCAGCGCGGCCTGGGTCTTGGGCGGGGTGCGGTTGATCTCATCCGCAAGCAGCAGGTTCGAGAAGATCGGTCCCGGCTTGAAGCGGAAGCGCCGCTGCCCGGTGGCCGGATCCTCCTCGAGGATGTCGGTGCCGGTGATGTCGGAGGGCATCAAATCCGGGGTGAACTGGATGCGCCGCGAGTTGAGATCCAACGTCCCGGCCAGGACCCGCGCCAGCAGCGTCTTGGCCAGCCCCGGGGCGCCGACCATCAGGCAATGGCCCTGGGCGAACATCGCCACCAGCACCTGGGCGACGACCTCGCGCTGGCCGATGACGATGGTGCCGATCTGCTCCAAGATGCGCTCGCGGGCGCGGTGCAGGCTGGTCACCGCCTCGGCCTGGCTTGCGAACTTCTTGCCGGCATAGGCGGTCTGCTCGATGGTGGCGCGCGACGACTGGTAGCGGAAGCCCACCCCGCCGAGGGTGAACCGGGTGCCCTGCTCGAGGCGCAGCGCGGAAAGCGTGCGGCCCTCCTGCTCGAGATGCGCGCCCGGCAGCGGCTTGATCGTCCACGAGCCGTTGAGGCGCTCGACCTGGGCGTGGTGCGGGCTCATCATCGGGTGCTTGATGGCGCAGTCGGGCCCGGAGCCGAGCAGCACCTGCTTGGCGGAAAGCTCGAACTCCATCGCCGCGTCGGTGCCTTCGGCCATCAGCAGTTTGTCGCTCATTCGATCATCCTCGTTTCGGTACCGGGTTGCCAAGCATCAGGCTGAGCGCCCGCCAGCGTTCAAGCGTCATTGCCTTGTCGACGCAGGTGGTGCCATCGGGCAGTAGCGCATAGGGGTCGGCGCCGGCGGCGAGCAGCTGCGCGATCAGCGGCAGGCTGCCGCGCGCCAGCGCCGCGGCGAGCGGGCTTTGCGCCACGGCATCGGGCGCAAGCGCCGGATGGTGCGCCAGCAGCACGCGCACCAGCGCCGCATCATCCAGGATGATGGCGCGCACCAGGGCGCAACGGCCGTCGGCATCGACGGCATCGATGGCCGCACCATGCGCCAGCAGGCTCTCGACCAGACGGGCATCATGGTGCGCGACGGCGAGGTTCAGGGGATCCTGCAGCACCGCCGCATCCAGGGCGGGAGCGGCAGCGCTTTCCGGGCCCAGGTCCAGGGTGCCGATCGTGGTCAGGCCGCCGGGCACGGCGATCTCGGGGATGGCGATTGGGATGACGCTGGTGGTGACGGCCGGATACCAGGAGATGCGCACATTCGCGCATGACGCGAGATCGCAATCCACCTCCGTCGCGACCCCGCCGTCGGCGAAGGTCACCGGATGGGTGTGCGAGACCAGCTCGACCCCGGCGGCGTCGATGCCGACGACCTCGGCGAGCTGGTCGGCCAGCGCATCGGGGATGCGCAGCTGCCAGCCGTGCGCGGTGCGTTCGACGATGCTCACCGCCCCGAGCTGGGCGCAGTCGGCAGAGGCGCCGATGCGCGCGCTCACCAGCGCCGCGACCGGCGTGCCCTGGGCCATGACCACGGTCATCGCACCGCTCAGGCCGAACAGCCGGGTGCAGGGCCGAAACGGCGGCGACAGCACACAGGGGATGCGCAGCACCCGCTCGCGGTTGGCGGGGCTCTCGGCGGTGAGATGCTGCTCATGCAGCGGCGGCCGCACGACCAGCGCCAGGTACTCGCCAGAATCGCTGCGCAGGCGGCTGAGCGTCACGCTGCGGATGCGCAACAGCGCGCCTTGCAGCGGCAGGGACATGCTCAGCTGCAGGCGGTTGTCGGGGTGGACGGCGGTGCCGGCCTGGGGATGCAGGTCGATGCGCAGCGCGCAGTCGAGGCTGTCGATGCCCACCGTCAGCGGCGGCAGGGCGCTGGGCATCAGCAGCGCGCTGGGCGGCGCCGTAGCGGTCGCGGCGCTGCACGCCGCGGCGCCGAGCAGGCCGAGCAGGGCCATGGCGCGCAGCGCGCCGCACC
>Ga0302314_10022035_pt1 | contig 10466 bp, 7 predicted proteins | sample III_Palsa_N2_3_FD_200533 | JGI IMG/M metagenome (GOLD analysis project Ga0302314, IMG submission 200533) | Peat permafrost microbial communities from Stordalen Mire near Abisko, Sweden - III_Palsa_N2_3 | ecosystem: Environmental > Terrestrial > Soil > Palsa > Peat permafrost | place: Sweden... | reverse complement strand
GATCGCCTCAATCGCCTTGGCGGCGGCGCTGTCATCCACCACCGCTTCCAGCTTCACCTTTGGCACGAAGTTCACTTGGTACTCCGCGCCGCGGTAAATCTCAGTCTGACCCTTTTGGCGGCCGTATCCCTTGACCTCGGAAACCGTAAGCCCTTCGACGCCGGCCCCAACAAGGGCTTCGCGCACCTCGTCGAGCTTGAAGGGTTTAACGATCGCCATGATCAACTTCATTCAGCCGCTCCGCTGGGCAAGCTTTCGAAGGCTCGCCTCGGTCTTTAAAATCCGCGTCGTGGACAGGCCGCGAGGCCACGCCCGCTCAGCGCCTACCCAACGCTAACCGGGTCGGACGAGCGGCGGGGAGTAGACCGCCTGAAACGAGAATTTTAGGAAACCGCTGCCTATATTTTGGGCGACCACCGCTTGCGACGCCAAAATTTTGACCTGAAACGCCCTACTGGCTTGCTCCGGGACGCCCTGTTAAGCCCCTCTTGGTGCTGCGAAATCGGGCATTGACAGGCCGCCGTAGGGTCAAGCTTGCGGCGGCGCCTCATGGATGAACAGCCTCCTCACGAACCCGTGATCACGGGCAACCATGACTTGGCTCGTGCGTAGTTTGGACAGCCGGGACGCCCCTCCGGCATCACCAATCGCGAGACAGCACATGAACCGCAAATATCTCATGATGGCCGCCGTGGCGGCCGCCCTGGCGGGTCCGATGGCCGCGCACGCTCAGCAAGCCGACCCATCCGCTCCCCAACAAGCCGCCCCCCAACAGGCGGCGCCCCAGGCAGCGCCCATGCCGAACAGCCCGAATACGTCCACCGCCACCCCGGCGACTCAGGATGCGACTCCGGCCTCGGCCACCGTCCCCGCCGATACGGCCAGCCAGGCCGCGCCGGCCACCGCCGACGCCAGCGGCAATCAGGTCGTCTCCAACGGCCCGGTCGCCGACACTCCCGCCAACCGCGCCAAATACGGCAAGCCGATGAGCATGGCCGGCCGCATGACCAAGCCGGCCGGCAACTGATCCAGCGCTAAACGCGCCAACCTAGACTTGATGCGTAAGTCGGCGGACCCTATGGTCCGCCGGCTTTTTTTGCGCCGCCGCAAAGCCCGCTGGATCACCGCTTCAAGCCCATCATGTCTTCCGCTCATCCGCTTTCGTTTCAGGACCTGATCCTGAAGCTTCATGACTATTGGAGCCGGCAGGGCTGCGTGATCCTGCAGTCCTATGACACCGAGGTCGGCGCCGGCACGCTCAACCCCGCGACGGTGCTGCGCGCCCTGGGCCCCAAGCCCTGGCGCGTCGCCTATGTGCAGCCCTCGCGCCGTCCCGCCGACGGCCGCTTTGGCGAAAACCCCAACCGGCTGCACCAGCACCATCAGTATCAGGTGATCCTGAAGCCCAACCCGCCGGATATGCAGCAGCTTTATCTGGGCTCGCTGGAGGCGGTGGGCATTGATCCGGCCCTGCACGACATCCGCTTCGTCGAGGACGACTGGGAAAACCCCACCGTCGGCGCCTGGGGCCTGGGCTGGGAAGTCTGGTGCGACGGGATGGAAGTCACCCAATACACCTACTTCCAGCAGGTCGGCGGCCTGGACGTGTCGCCTGTCGCCGGCGAGCTTACCTATGGGCTGGAGCGGCTGTCGCTCTATGTCCAGGGCGTCGAGAACGTCTACGACCTGGCCTATAACGACAGCCAGAGCCCCGATTTCCAGACCTATGGCGACGTCTTCCTGAAGAATGAGCAGCAGTTCTCCTCCTTCGAGTTGGAGCACGGCAACGTCGACCTGTTGCGCAAACAGTTCGAGGCCTTGGAAGGGGAGGTGACCCGCCTGCTGGGTTGCCAGGATCGCCAGGGGAATGCCCTGGTGCTGCCGGCCTACGACCATGTGCTGAAGGCCAGCCACACCTTCAACCTGATGGACTCCGCCGGCGCCATCGCCGTCGCTGAACGCCAAAGCTACATCGGCCGCGTCCGCGACCTGTGCAAAGCCTGCGCGCTTGAATGGGTCAAGCAGCAAGGCGTGGCGGCTTAAGACCATGCCTCAGCTGCTTCTCGAACTCTTCTCCGAAGAAATCCCCGCGCGCATGCAGATGCAGGCCGCGCGTGATCTCGAACGCCTGGCGCGTGAAAAGCTGGCCGAGGCCGGCTTCCTGCCCGAGGCCATGGCCAGTTTCGCCGGTCCGCGCCGGCTGACCCTGGTGGTCGAGGGCCTGCCGCTGGCCCAGGCCGACCGCACCGAAGAACGCAAGGGCCCCCGCGTCGGCGCGCCGGACCAGGCCATCGAAGGCTTCCTGCGCTCCACCGGCCTGACCCGCGAGGCGCTCACCGAGCGCGACGGCGTCTATTTCGCCGTCATCGCCCGCACCGGCCGCGCCACCGCCGACATCGTCGCCGAGATGGTCGACCAGATCGTCCGCGCCTTCCCCTGGCCCAAGTCGATGAAGTGGGGCACGGGCTCCCTGCGCTGGGTTCGCCCGCTGCAACGCATCCTCTGCGTCTTCGCCGGTGAGACGGTCCCGTTCGAGATCGACGGCATAGCCTCGTCCGACTTGGCCGAAGGCCACCGCGTCATGGGCTCCCGGCAGACCTTCCGCGCCCGCAATTTCGATGACTACGCCGCCGGCCTGAAGGCCAACTTCGTCGTACTCGACTCCGCCGAGCGCAAGGCGCGGATCATCGCCGACGCGCGCCAACTCTGCTTCGCCCGCAATCTGGAGCTGGTGGAGGACGAAGGCCTGCTGGATGAGGTCGCGGGTCTGGCCGAATGGCCGACACCGATCCTGGGCAATATGGACCCGGCCTTCCTGGACCTGCCGCCGGAGGTGATCCGCACCTCCATGCGCACCCACCAGCGCTATTTCGCCGTCCGCGATCCGGCCACTGGCAAGCTCGCGCCCCACTTCGTCTCGGTGGCCAATATCGAAGCCATCGACGGCGGCGGCGCCATCGCCCACGGCAACGCCCGGGTGCTGTCGGCGCGCCTGAGCGACGCGAAGTTCTTCTGGGACGAGGACCGCAAGGTCGCCCTCGAAGACCGGCTGGAAAAGCTGAAAGGCGTCACCTTCCACGCCAAGCTCGGGATGATGTACGAACGGGTCGAGCGGATCGAGGCGTTTGCGAGAGAGATCGCCCCGCTGGTCGGCGCCGACCCGGATGTCGCCGCCCAGGCCGCGCGCCTGTGCAAGGCGGACTTGACCACGGGCCTGGTCGGCGAGTTTCCCGAGCTGCAGGGTGTGATGGGCCGGTACTACGTGCTTGAAGAACTAGCTCGACCCTTCCCCCTCAAGGGGGGAAGGGCAGGGTTGGGGGTGCTCGCGCCTGCCGAGATAGGTTCCGCGCAAATGGACGCCGGCGCCCAATCGCGCCCTTCGCCCCAACCGAGCAGCCACCCCTCCACCCAACCCTCCCCCATCGAGGGGGAGGGCTCTCAAATCGCCGACGCCATCCGCGACCACTACAAGCCCCAAGGCCCCAGCGACGCCGTCCCCACCGCGCCGGTCTCGGTCGCCGTGGCGCTGGCGGACAAGCTGGACACGTTGGTGGGGTTCTTTGCTATTGACGAAAAGCCGACGGGCTCGCGTGATCCCTTTGCTCTGCGCCGCGCCGCTCTGGGAGTCATCCGCCTCACTATTGGCATGGGCGCTCGCATTCGGTTGGGTGACCTCGTGCTTCGGCACTACCCACTTGTGTATCGCCGCTCAGAGCTTGCTTGGAAAATTCTCGAACGAGCCGACACGGGCGCTTTCATCTATCCAGAATTCTGGAAGTCGGCTTCGAGTTGGTCAGATGAAGATGGATATCTTTATTGGGACTATGACGAATGGTTGATCCGTGAAGATCAAGACCTTTGGATTTTGAAAAAATACATCAATCCTGATCGAGCGGACGACGAGTTGTTCGTATTGAACATCCGTCAGTTTGCGAAAGACGAGGGGCCGTATCGGGTTAACTCAGCTCGTACAGTTCGCTCAGACCTCCTCGCCTTCTTCGCCGACCGCCTGAAAGTCCTGCTGCGCGACCAGGGCAAGCGCCACGACCTCGTCGACGCCGTCTTCGCCCTTGGCGACGACGACCTCGTCCGTATCGTCGCCCGCGTGGACGCCCTTACCGAGTTCCTGAAGACCGACGACGGGGCCAATCTGCTGGCCGGCTACAAGCGCGCCGCCAACATCCTCAAGGCCGAGGAGAAGAAGGGCGCCCTGCCCGAAGGCCCCGCCGTGCGCATGCCCTTCCCGCCACAAGAGGAGAGGACGCTGATCGACACCCTGGCCGAGATCGAGCCCTCGATCGAGGCGGCGGTCGAGCAGGAAGACTTCGCCGGCGCCATGCGCTGGCTGGCCTCTCTGCGCGCGCCGGTGGACGCCTTTTTCGACAAGGTGCTAGTGAACAGCGATGACGTCGCGGAACGCGCCAACCGTTTGCGGCTTTTGATCCAGGTCCGCGACGCCATGGGCCGGGTCGCGGACTTTTCGCTGATCGCCGGCTAGGCGGCCAGAGACGCAAATTTACCTGAGGGACCGTAACCCCTCACCCTCCCATCCTGCGGATGGGGATGGTTCCCTCTCCCTTCGGAGAGGTGCTTGTGTCTCTCCCGGAAGGAGAGGGAACCATCCCCGCCGCGAAGCGGTGGGAGGGTGAGGGGTTACGGTCTCTCCGAACAAACACTGGAGAACCTATGCCGGCTGACACCGCTGTGATCGATCGCTGGGTCTACGCTTTTGGCGGCGGGATCGCCGATGGCGACGCGTCGATGAAGAATCTGCTCGGCGGCAAGGGCGCCAACCTGGCCGAGATGAGCGCGCTGGGCCTGCCCGTGCCCCCCGGCTTCACCATCACCACCGAGGCCTGCGTCCACTATTACAGCAACGGCTCGACCTATCCCGCCGCGCTCAAGGCGCAGGTCGAGGCAGGCCTGGCCACCGTGGAGAAACTCACCGGCAAGAAGTTCGGCGATGCGGCCCTGCCGCTGCTGGTGTCGGTGCGCTCCGGCGCCCGCGCCTCCATGCCCGGCATGATGGACACCGTGCTGAACCTCGGCCTCAACGACGAGACGGTCGAGGGCCTGGCCAAGCTGTCCGGCGACCGCCGCTTCGCCTTCGACAGCTATCGCCGCTTCATCCAGATGTATTCCGACGTGGTGTTGGGCCTGGATCACCACATGTTCGAGGAGATCCTCGACGACAAGAAGGACCAGCTCGGCGTCACCATCGACACCGCCCTGTCCGCCGACGACTGGGAAGAGGTGGTCGCCGGCTACAAAAAGGCCGTGGCCCGTGACCTCGGCCGGCCCTTCCCGCAGGACCCGCAGGACCAGCTCTGGGGCGCCGTCGGCGCTGTGTTCGCGAGCTGGATGAATGATAGAGCAAAGTTCTATCGCCGCATGCACGACATCCCCGAAAGCTGGGGCACGGCGGTGAATGTCCAGTCGATGGTGTTCGGCAATATGGGCGAGACGTCGGCCACGGGCGTCGCCTTCACCCGGAACCCCTCCACCGGCGAAGCCAAACTCTATGGCGAGTTCCTGATCAACGCCCAGGGCGAGGACGTGGTCGCCGGCATCCGCACGCCGCAGGCCCTGACCAAGGCCGCCCGCGAGGAAATGGACGAGACCGCGCCCTCCATGGAAGAGGCGATGCCGGAGGTGTTCGCCCAGTTCAAGGCGGTGGTCGAGCGGCTGGAACGCCACTATCGCGACATGCAGGATATCGAGTTCACGGTGGAGCGCGGCTCGCTCTACATGCTGCAGACCCGTAGCGGCAAACGCACCGCCAAGGCGGCGCTGAAGATGGCCGTCGAGATGGCCGCCGACGGCCTGATCACCGAGCACGAGGCGGTGATGCGGGTCGAGCCCATGTCGCTGGATCAGCTGCTGCACCCCACCATCGACCCCGACGCCGCGCGCGACATCATCGCCACCGGCCTGCCGGCCTCGCCCGGCGCGGCGACCGGGATCGCGGTGTTCGATTCAGCCGAGGCCGAACGCCTAGGCTCCGCCGGCCAGGCGGTGATCCTGATCCGCGAGGAGACCTCGCCCGAAGACATCCACGGCATGCATGCGGCCAAGGGCATCATCACCGCCCGGGGCGGCATGACCAGCCACGCGGCGGTGGTCGCGCGGGGCATGGGCCGGCCTTGCGTCTCCGGCGCCGGGGAAATGCAGATCAACGGCAAGGCCGGCTCGTTCCGCGCGCGGGGCCGGGTCTTCAACGCCGGCGATCTGATCACCATCGACGGCTCCAGGGGCGAGGTGATGTCGGGGTCGGTGAAGATGGTCGAGCCGGAGCTGTCCGGCGACTTCGCCGCCCTGATGACCTGGGCCGACAAGGCCCGCCGGCTCAAGGTCCGCGCCAACGCCGAAACCCCGCTGGACGCCCGTACCGCCCGCCAGTTCGGCGCCGAGGGCATTGGCCTTTGCCGCACCGAACACATGTTCTTCGACGCCGAGCGCATCGCCGCCGTGCGCGAGATGATCCTGGCCGACGACGAGAAGGGCCGCCGCGCCGCCCTGGCCAAGATTCTGCCGATGCAGCGGGCCGACTTCGTCGAGCTCTTCACCATCATGGCCGGCCTGCCGGTGACCATTCGCCTGCTCGACCCGCCGCTGCACGAATTCCTGCCTCATACCGAGGAAGAGGTGAGGGCGGTGGCCGAGGCCACTGGCCTGGACGCCGGCAAGCTGCTGCAGCGGGCCAACGACCTGCATGAGACCAACCCCATGCTCGGCCATCGCGGCTGCCGTCTGGGCGTCTCCTATCCGGAAATCTACGAGATGCAGGTGCGGGCCATCATCGAGGCGGCCCTGGAGATCGCCGCCTCCGGCAAGGAAGCCCCCGTGCCGGAAATCATGCATCCCCTGGTCGCCAAGGGCGAGGAGATGAAATACCTGCGCGAGCTCACCGACCGCACCGCCAAGGCGGTGATGGCCGAGAAGGGCGCTGTGATCGAGTATATGGTCGGGACCATGATCGAGCTGCCCCGCGCGGCGATCCGCGCCGCAGACCTGGCCGAGAACGCCGAATTCTTCTCCTTCGGCACCAACGACCTGACCCAGACCACCTTCGGCATCAGCCGAGACGACGCCGCCAAATTCCTGGCCGCCTATATCGACAAGGGCATCTTCGAGAAGGACCCCTTCGTCAGCATCGACGTCGAAGGCGTCGGCGAACTGGTCCGGCTGGCGGCGGAGCGCGGCCGCAAGGCGCGTCCGGACATCAAGCTCGGCATCTGCGGCGAACACGGCGGCGACCCAGCCTCCATCGCCTTCTGCGAAGCGGCGGGCCTGGATTACGTGTCCTGTTCCGCGTTCCGCGTCCCGATCGCCCGGCTTGCGGCGGCGCAAGCGGCTTTGGGCGAGAAGTAGGCGGGAAATACCGGCGACCTAAATGTGGAATCCTTCTCCCCTTGCGGGAGAGGGAGAACGGGGTGCGGCTATCGGAGGGAAGACCTTTCCCGCCTGGATTTGCTACACTCCCTCACTGTCAGGGAAAGCACACCGATCATGAGTGATCCAGCGCTCGAGGCGCACGACCACGCCGAGCATGCGGAACACGCGGCGCATGAGAACAATCCTTTCGTGTCGTTGGTCTCGATCACCATCGCCCTTTTGGCGGTGATCGCGGCGATCACGGGAAGCCTGGAGACCGTCGAGGACGGCCGCGCCATCATCGAGGCCAACAAGGCGGTGCTGGCGCAGGACCAAGCCACCGACCAGTGGGACTTCTATCAGGCCAAGAGTCTGAAAAAGCATATGTACACCATCGCCTCGCAGGCCGGCGGCCCATACGCCGACAAGGACGCCGCGATCGCCAAGAAGGAAGGGCAGGACGCGGACGGCGTCCAGCAGGAAGCCAAGAAACTGGAAGCCGAGCGCGAAACCCTGCTGGGCGAAAGCCGCGCCCACGAAAGCCGCCACCACCGCCTCAGCCTCGGCGCGACCCTGCTGGAGATCGGCATCGCCATCGCCACCATCGCCATCATCACCCGCCACCGCATCACCTGGGCGCTTTCGGGCGTCCTCGGCATCGCCGGCGCCGCCGTGGCCTTGCTGGCCTATGCGCCGGCGGGGCTGATTCCCTGGTTCTGAGGTACAGGCCAGATTCTGGACTGCCCGCTCGCTGCGCACACATGTGGCGCGCGAGGCAATATCGAACGCGACCATAGACATAGGCGGGTGGCCGGTTTCAACTCCTCGTGGATAAGCGGGGGGCGAAGTTGACCGACCAGGCTGTCGCGCCGCGCGCCTTGCCGCCCTTCTTCTACCTGTTCACCAGCGCGACAGGCGGCATCGCCGCCGGCTTCGTCGGCGTCACCCTCGGCACGACTGCCTGGGTGAGCGCGCCGCCACCACGGCGGGCGCCGTGCTGAGTAGTCTTTGTAATCTACCCCTGGTGCTCATGACGATTGTGGTTGGCCGGGTCCAGACCGCCCACGGCTCCGACGCCATGCTGATGGTGGAAGCCCTTAGGCGCGGTGGTCGTCCTGGCCGCCTACAGCGCCCTGGCGTGGCCGTGGAAGCCGGCGCCGATGGTGATGCCGAGCGATCTGGCCCTGGCCGAAGGCTAATAAGGTCGCCTTTCCTTACCTTCTCCCTTCGGGAGAAGGTATAGTCACCGCTTCTTCACAAACACCGTGCCCGCCGAATAGCCCGCGCCGAATGAGCAGATCAGGCCTAGGTCGCCGCTGACCATGTCGTCGGAATGGGTGTGGAAAGCGATGATCGAGCCGGCGGACGATGTGTTGGCGTACTCATCCAGGATGATGACGTTCTCTTCCGGGGTCGGGTCGCGGCCCAGCACCTTGCGGCCGATCATCTCGTTCATGTTGATATTGGCCTGATGCAGCCACATCCGCTTCAGGCCCGTCGGGTCCAGGCCGATGTCCGAGGCGTGTTCGACGATCATCTCCGAGACCATCGGCACCACCTCGCGGAACACCTTGCGGCCCTCCTGCACGAACAGCTTGTCGGCCTTGCCGATGCCGTCGGGCGCGGCATTGTTGAGGAAGCCGAAGTTGTTCCTGATATTGTTGGAGAACTGGGTCTTCAGCCGTGTGCCGAGGATGTCCCAGCCCACGCCCGGGCCCGCCTCATCCTCTGCCTCGACGATCACCGCCGTCGCCACGTCGCCAAAGATGAAGTGGCTGTCTCGATCCTTGAAGTTCAGGTGGCCGGAGCAGATTTCCGGATTGACCATCAGCACCGCCTTGGCCGAGCCGGCGGCGATGAAGTCGTGCGCGGTCTTGATGCCGAAGGTGGCCGAGGAGCAGGCCACATTCATGTCGAAAGCAAAGCCGCCGATCCCCAGCGCGTTCTGGATCTCGACCGCCATGGCCGGATAGGCCCGCTGCATGTTGGAGGCGGCGCAGAGCACGGCGTCGATCTGGCCGGCCGGCTTGCCCCAGCGCTCGATCGCCTCGCGCGCCGCGGCCACGGCTATCTCGGCCAGGACCGAAATTTCCTCGTTCGGCCGTTCGGGAATGATCGGCCGCATGATCGCCGGATCGACCAGGCCGGTCTTGTCCATCACGAACCTGGACTTGATGCCCGAAGCCTTGAGGATGAATTCAGGCGAGGAGGGCGCCAGGGCCGCGACCTCGCCAGCGGCGATCGCATCGGCGTTGGCGGCGTTGAACCGCTGCACATAGGCGTTGAAGGTCTCTACCAGCTCTTCATTGGAAAGGGCGTTGGGCGGGGTGAACAGGCCGGTCGCGGCGATGACGGCGGAAGGCAATTGGGAACGTCTCCTCCTGATTTGCGCCCTGATAGCACGGTTAGCCCTAGTGGCGCCTTAGTCACATACGGCGGTCACAGAACCCACAATTTCGCCATCTCGGGAACCCGATGCCGCCCCAGATGCGTTTGAAGGTCCAGGCTGGGCTGGCGGGGTAAAAAAGTCTCTCAGCAAAGTGGAGTAACAGTATGAAATTGTTTTTGATCGCCGCGGCGAGCGTTGCGGCTCTGGCCGTATCGGCCCCGGCCATGGCGCAGATGGCCCCCTTCAACAACGTCAGCCTATACGGGAACGTGGGTTGGACCGACTTCAGCGGCGCCGGCACCGATCTCAGCGCCATCACCGGCCGTCTCGGCGCCCGGTTCGGCCAATATGTCGGTATTGAAGGTGAGCTGTCCGGCGGTATCGGTAACCGCGACGACAATGGCGCCAGCGCGCACCTGGCCAACCAGGAAGCCGTCTACGGCATCGCCTTCCTGCCGGTCATGCCGAACGCCGACCTGTTCGCCCGGATCGGCTATGGCGAATCCGACTACCACGTGTCGCAGAACGGCAATAATTTCGGCGGCCATGAAAACAGCGTCAATTACGGCGTTGGCGGCCAGTACTTCTTCGACCGCTCCAATGGCGTTCGGCTGGACTACACCCGCGAGGAAACCACGTCCGACCATGGTCCGGATTCGAACCTTTTCGGCGTTTCCTACGTCCACAAGTTCTAAGAACGACC
>Ga0302314_10022033_pt1 | contig 10467 bp, 17 predicted proteins | sample III_Palsa_N2_3_FD_200533 | JGI IMG/M metagenome (GOLD analysis project Ga0302314, IMG submission 200533) | Peat permafrost microbial communities from Stordalen Mire near Abisko, Sweden - III_Palsa_N2_3 | ecosystem: Environmental > Terrestrial > Soil > Palsa > Peat permafrost | place: Sweden... | reverse complement strand
TCCAGCGCTGCTCGGGGCCGCGGGTGCCGGCCTGATCGGCTCCGGCATCTTCGTGACCGACCCGGTCGGCGGCTTCCCACCCGCCGAGGACGGATCCAGCCAGGGAACTGACGCCGCGGCCTCGCCCAGCCTCCAAGGCAGTCTGCACAACCTCTGTGCGATCCCGGTCTTCGCTGGCATCCCCGTCGCCGGCCTGGCCAGCGCACTGGCCGCCGCCCGGCGCCAGGACTACGGCTGGCGTGCTATTCGGCTGTCTCGAGCCTGAGCATGGCCGGCAGCTTCTTGCTGTTCGGCGCGGCGTTCGGTGAGCGTGTGCCCCGCCTGCTCCGCAAGGGAGGCATCTTCCAGCGCGTGTCGATCGCAGCCGGGTTCGGCTGGCTGTCCGCCTTGTCGCTTCGCTGCCTGTCCTCCGCTCCCCGCCCCTGAAGCGTTTGAGTTCCGCCGTTCGCATGGGCACAGAGCCGGCCCAGAGCACGCCGTCCCGGGCCAGAGGCCCTTTTCCGGTTCGCCCGATAACTACCTGCATGTACGCGGCAGATGAGGACGTTCCCGCGGGAGCGTTTTACGCAATTGCGTGCGGCGTTCCCGCGGGAACGTTCGACCTGGCTCACCGGACGGATGGCAACCTGACGAACTCGCCCTGTCTGTGGCAGATGGCCCTGTCTGCAGCCATGAGAGTGAACTCGGTCAGAATCAGACGAGGATTGCGTCGGGACGTCGGTAGCCAGGGCCGGTGCATTCCCTGGCCTGGGGCCGCGGGCACGGGCGGCGGATGACAAGACAGGCCGGCAGGGTGAAAATGAGCCGTGTGGCGCGTCTGCGGATCGATGACTGGTCGGTGACCGTGTCGCTGTCGGCAGCGGAGAAGATCCAGGCGCTGCACGGAAATGTCACGGTACCCCGGACAGCAGTGATCGGCGCACGGGCAGTCCCGGACGGGATGGCCGAGGTGCACGGCATCAGAACCGGAACCGGGCTGCCGGGCGTCATCATGGTGGGCACCGCCCGGGACGGTGACAGTGTGACCTTCGCGGTCTGCCACGGGCGCGCGCCCGCCGTGGTCCTTGACCTGGCCGGCCAGCCTTATGACCGGATAGTCGTGACCGTCGCCAACCCCGGCGAGATAGTCAGCGGCCTCCCCTGAACCGGACCGCCCGCTGCGATGGGCCGGCCCATACAGCGAACGAGCAGCCGGCTATCGCTGGCCAGGTCATGCTTAACCAGTTCCCCCGATCCTGTCCGCGGCAGAGTAGGTCGACGGTACCGGGGCTGATGGTGACACAATTGGCCGGTGGCAAGGAAGCATCCGGCCCCGGAGCGCGGTGTGGCTGGCGTGGTCAGGCGTTTCGATGCCGATGAAGGCTGGGGCGTGATCGTCGCGCCGGATGTGCCCGGTGACTGTTTTGTTCACTTCGCGAATATCGAGATGAGCGGTTACCGGGAGCTCCGCGCGGGCCAGCAGGTGCGGTTCACGTACGAGGATCCCGGCTTCCTGCAGGATGGCTGCCGTTTCCGCGTCCTTCGAGTCTGGCCAGAGAGCTGACTACGCACGGCCCTCACGCGGTATGCGGCATGTGAGCGCGCTGCTGATTGGTTCGAAGCAGGTGCAGAGGCGCCATGGAGCAGCTGCCATAACATCGGTGGATGGTGACCGAGGACGACGTTCGCCGGGTTGCGCTGTCTCTGCCCGCGGTCGTCGAGAAATCCTACAACCGGCTTGCCTCTTTCCGGGTGCGCAGCAATCTGTTCATCCGCGTGCACGAACTGCCAGACGCAGTGTTCGTGCGTTGTGCCAGCCTCGATGAGCGCAACGAACTGCTCATGGCCGAACCGGAGAAGTTCTTCATCACGCCTCACTATGACGGGTATCCCGCGATCCTCGTCCGGCTCAGCCGGGTTGACCTCGATGAGATGACCGAGCTCGTGATCGAGTCCTGGAGGATAGGATCTGCGCCCCGACCCGCTTGCTCGCCGCATACGACAGCGAGCACCCGCCCCCACCGTGACAGACAGGTGCCAGAGGCTTCGCCGCCCGGACGCCACAGTCTCACTCGCGAATCGCCATGACAGTGCGTTGCGTTATCACGGACAGCACAATAGTGCTCGGCTGTTAATCGGGTTTAAACGTCGCGCTGCTACCAGTTTACGCTTTCTCAGCCAGTCTGGCTTCAGCATCGGTGTCCGCCGGACCCTTGACTGTCGCAGCTAGGACCTGAGATCTTCACTCCTGGCTATCGGCAAGCTAGTGTCTAGATGTGCATAGTGAGCAGATAACAGTGGCGCTCCCCTCTGATGTCGCCCAAGAGTTGATTGACTCCGGTATCGCGTCCAGCGTCCCGACAACCAGGACGGGGCTTCCTCTCACGGATATCGCTGTCACTGGCCTCTCCGTCGCAACTACGGTTATAACGCTGGCTCAGGCACCGGCCGCGCTTGAAGATCTCGCCCATCGCCTAGCTGGTTGGCGTCGCCATGCGGCACTGGGTCGTGATCCCGTGATTTCAGTGGACGCATCCGGCCCAAATGGACGTGTTTCCTTGCAGCTAACCAGCACTACAAGCGTAGACGAAGTGGCCCAAGTCGTTTCCTTGGTGCTCAGACATCATGATGCGGTCGAGCCTGGCCAAGAAGCGGCCCCATCGCGCGTGGAGAATAGGCAGGATCATGGATAAGCAGGATGATCACGACGCCTTCAGTACTCGGTGGCGGCTGATGCTCATAGACGGCCATCTGCCTAATATTCTAACCGAAGTCAATGCCCAGCTGGTCGATGCCACCCCGTCGGACCGCCCATTTCTCCTGCGCTGGCAGGCTACTGCTCGCAACCACCTGGGCGAGCACATTGCGGCAATGGAATCTGCGCGCCTCGCGCTTGAAATAGGTACGGGAGATGCTGACCCACAGACGGCGGCCCTCATTTATGCCAACATCGGGACGGCGTATTTGGGACTCGGCAAACACGATAAAGCAGTTGCCAGCTTCGAGATGGCAGAACTCCTGCTGCGCGAATTGGGCGACGAGTGGATGTTGGGCGCGGTGCTCGTCAACCACGCCGCCTGTGAAATCAGCCGACACTCTAACAACGCGGGTATCGCACTACTTGACGAGGCGGCCATTTGTCAGCCCATGTCAAAAACTGATCTAAAAGAACAGTCATACAGGGCAGTGACAATAAGGATCAATCGTTCTATTGCGTTTTTTCAATCTGCGAGAACAAAGGAGTCGGTTGACGAACTATTGCGTGCCCGCCAAGAAACCTTCCCGACCGGTAATCTCAAGTTGCTCGGTTCTGTGGATTTTAATCTTGCACGGGCATACGAGCGGTTGCATCTCTACAGTTCCATGCTGGAGGCCGCGGAAAGCGCGGCCCAGATGCACCACAAAACTGGGAACATACGAGGTGCTCGCCAAGCTCGTGCTTTGGTGGCGGCCGCCCTGGCAAACCTGGGCAAGCGGCAGCGGGCGAAGGACCTAGTGGATGAATTGCTCTCTTCCGCTCAAGACGACGAAATAGAGGAAGTGCGCGCTAACCTTGCGAGCGTGGCTTGGACGTTCCGCTATCATGGTTGGGGAGATATATCTGGCATTCCTGCAGGCCGCTACGGCGGGATGCCAGACCAGAAAGTTGCGATTTTCGACCGCCTGCAGGAGCTGAGGGATCAGAATTACGCCGGTGACGCTTATTCAGAGTCGGAAGATCTTCTCGCGCAGCTGGAAGCATCTGGTGACCATCCAGCTACCCGGCTGATGGTAGAGTTTGAGCGCGCCTTGAGGAATGCGATACTCAACCCTGAGAGCTCAGAGCTGCTCTCTCCGGAGATTTCACAGGAATTGGAGGAGATAACCGGTCGCGGGATACGGAATATGGCCGCGATAGTACAGGGATTTGCGGCGGATGAGGCAGGTGCTACTGCTAAACAGCTGGAGGCCTGGCTTGAGATTCTGTGGAATAGGCTTGATTCGTGGCATGACCAGCACGACGAGGAATACAGAAGCGATTACCTATCGGGCCATGGGCACATTGAGCTGGCAACATGCCTGGACTTGGCCGTCGAGGCAGGCAGGCCGGATGTGATCATGGAAGTGATTGAGGTAGTTCGGATCGATACGTCCAGCGCAGGATCACCTCGGGCGAGCCTCGGTCTCGCGCCATATTACCAGGTTGCGAGTACCGATCTTTATTCCTCACACCGCGGTAATAGCGGTTCCGGTCTGACGCATCCAGTACGATACCTGGCTGATCCACGCCCAGTCGCAATCCGGGGGCGGTCGGCCATGGCAGAAGTTGCATCCTCGATTCAGCAGCCAGTCGATCTTGACCGACTCCGCGTCATGATGGCAGGGCCAGATTCCTTGTGGTGGTCGTGTTCCGTCCAAGATCACACGTTGTTCTGGGCGCTGCTTACTCCCGACGGCGTTCTGGGTGGGAAGCGGGAGCTGCCTGCTCCCTTTGCCGCTGCAGTTGAGGCACATCTGCGTTCGCTTCCGGTGATCCTGGAGTCCGATCTGGCGCTGTCTGGCAGCTTGGCCGCACCTGCAACGGTCCGCCTGATTGCTCTTGCGCGTTCAGCCTCTAGCGCGATGCTCAACCGCCCAGCGCTTCGAGATGCCGCCCTTGCCGCGTTGCCTTCCGATCGGCGATCATCGGTCCGCGATTACTGCGCGGGAGCCACGCAAATCGATCTAAAGGCGGCATATGAACTAATGGCGCAGGTGCTAGTGCCTGACGAACTTCGGCAGACATTGCTTACGTCTGGTAACACCTGCCGGTTGATTGCCACCCTTCCCCCTGAGTTGGCGACGCTGCCAATCAGCCTTCTTCCTGTGAGCACAGACGCCGTCGTCCTGGATCACGCCAACGTCCAGTTCAGCCCACCGGCCGGGCTAGCCGCCGGACTATCCGGACGCGCATACGCTCAAGTGCCAAGACCGCACCTCCTGGCGATAGCCGATACTGCAGGCGATCTTCCTGCGGCGTACACGCGGCCATCACCCCCGGCTACTGTGCTAACGGGCTGGTCTAGCGCCCATGAGGTCGATGAGGTGGCCACTCGCGAGCAGGTGGAGCGGCATCTCCGCTACGGGGGCTGGGTGGGCGGCTCGCCGGGGGTGTTGTCCTATACCGGCCACCTTGTGCCCGGTGATCGGGACCACCCGGGATCGGCAGCCCTGGTATGCGCGCAAGCAAACGCCGAGGGGCCACCAGACCTGCTAACAGCCAGTGAAATCCTGTCATGGCAGGATTCCTGCTTCCCGTCGCACGTCTATCTGGGCGGCTGCGAGGGCACAGGCTTTGGCACCGGCCTCGAATGGGCCAGCCTTGCCGCCGCAGCATTGTCCCGCGGTGCAGCATGCGTATTGTCCCACGCCTGGCCTATCGTCGACGGCTCCGATATGGCCAAAGTCGATACGGCCTGCATGACGATACTAACCAATGCCGGAGACGTCGGACAGATGCTAGGGGACATACAGCGATCATGGCTGGATCAATGGCGTCAGGGTAATCCCGACGCGATCCCACCCCACTTCTGGGCTGGACTGCAACTCATCGGCAGCGCGGGCCTCCCAGCGGGAGCGATATCGGGTGAATAAAGGTTCGGAGAACTCTGACCGCGGTGCGCCATCGACAAGGCTCCGTTGCCGGTTATGAGCGGTTTTTGCTCCAGGGTCCGGGGAACTTTAATCCAGTCAGGGGGCCATGAGACGCCGTATGAGCGACTTACTCTCTTCGGCATGTGAGGTAATTCGGCCGCGCGGTCCGCGTCGATCGTGGCGCACCGGATCGACCGGTCTGTATGCCTCACCAGGCGGACGTCGAGTGTCCCGAGGCCGACCATAACGGTTCGCGTGCAGTACCGGCACACGTTTACATCGCGGTCAGTGACCGCCTCGCGGCCATCGTCATCGGGCGGCACGGGCCCGTCCGTCTGGCGGTTGGGGCCGCCAGACAGAACTGCTAGCCGATGGCAGGTTACCTGGTATCCGGCGAACGCCGCGGTTAGGTGCGAGCAAGCCGGTCCGACACGAGTCGGTTGAGGCTCACATGCTGTTCGGCGGCTTCGCGGACAAGGCGACGGTGGACCTCTGGCGGGACACGCACCACGAATCTGCCTGAGTAGGTGCGTTCCGACAACGGCCCGGGGATCGGCTCGCCGGATGCAGCCAGATCGGCGAGCACGTTGCGCACGACATCGGCGAGACCCTCGAGTGCTTCAACTGGAGTGGGCGCGAGCCAGGACAGTGAGGGGAAGGGTCGACATGGTGTGGGCGAAGGCACCAACCAGCGCAGAGGAGTACCGACCGCCAGGCAGCACCAGGCAGGGATACGAACCTGCCATGGGCCCGCCAGTGACCAGTGGGCCCTCGTCCCACAAGATGCCTACCATGACCTACCAGGTGAGGGCCTCGGCGCGGAAAAGCCTCCGGCGCGCGGGTGCACCGTACGCTTCGGCCGGCAAGTGAGCAGGTGAGACAATAGTGTTCGCGGTCCCTGGTGCTGCTGGTAATCGTCGCCAGGGAGCGGACCGGGACGAGTTCAGCGATGAGTTCCAGGTCCGGCGGGCGTCAGAATCGGTACCAGGCTCAGCTCAGAAGGAGGCCCGCATGGCCGACGAAACCGTCAGCGCGACCACGATCGTCAACGCTCCGGCGGAGGCCATCTTCGCGGTCCTCGCCGACCCTGCCAGGCATGCCGCGATCGACGGCACCGGCTGGGTCCGCGAGCCCGTCGACCGCCTGCCGCTGACCGCGGCGGGGCAGGTGTTCCGGATGGGCATGTACCACGCCAGCCAGCCGGGCGGGAATTACCAGATGGCCAACCGGGTGCAGGTGTTCGACCCGCCGCACGCCATCTCCTGGGAGCCGGGCCGGGACGCCAGCGACGGCGATCTGCGGTTCGGCGGCTGGGTCTGGCGCTACGACCTGGCCCCGGCCGGACGGTCTGTAACCAAGGTCACCCTGTCCTACGACTGGTCGGCAGTCCCCGGCTTGCTCCGCCAGCGCATCGGATTCCCTCCGTTCCCTCCGGACCATCTGGGCAACTCCCTTGCCCACCTCGCCGACCTGGTCACCGCGTGACCGGGCATGCCTAGGAGCTGCCCGTGCACCCGGTGTACGTGACCTGCCCCAGATCCGGGAATCCCGGTAGCTGCGAGGTGTCCGTCCGCCCGTTCTCCTGGTAGCTGACGCTGAACTGCACCGGCAGCGGGCGCGGGCACGCCACTAGCACCCGGAAGGTGACGCTGAGCCAGGCGGTGCCGTACGGCGGGAGGACCGCCGCGCCTGCCGCGCTTCCTGCCTCTGCCTCGCCCGTCGACGCAATGATCGAGACGATCGTGCCGCCGTCCGCTGCCTGCCCGGACGACGAGATGGCGCCGCAGGGCGCCCACTGCTGCGAGACCGCGCGCAGCCCGCCCAGCGGGAGGATGGGCCTGATCTGCCCGAGGGTGACCGCGGTCCCGGAAAGGTTGATCACCTCCACGCCGACCTGGAGCTCCCGGCCGCGCTGCACCGAGCATGCCCCGTCGGTCTGGGCCAGCCCGGAGAGTCCCGCTATGCCGAGGCTGGAGGAGTAGGCGCCTGAGCCCACGGCGGACCCGGCCGGATCCGACGGCGCGGAGCCTGCCGCGGCCGAGGGGGTGGCGCCAGCGGCTGTCGCCCGCGACGGCCGGACGGCCTGCCCCAGGTGCCGGTAACCGAGCGCGTATCCGGCCGCCAGCCCGACGATCAGCCCGGCAATGCCAAGGATGGCCGCACCATGCGACGGCCGTCGGCCGAGGGCGGGAAGCCACCGGGGAAGCCGGGCCCACCCCGGCAGCCGCAGCGGCGCACCGCCGTGCTCCACGATGTCTTCCTCGTCGGGTCCGTACTTCCCCACACTGTCACGGTAGCGCTCTCGTACGCGCGATTACAGAGTCTGAAGGCCTCTAGGGCGTCGCTCCCAGGAAGGCCTATTGATCCTGGTTGCCTAGCCCTGGTTGCACAATCCGCGCTCGGCGCACTGCGGAGGATGCCCTGGCCGGCCGTGGCCACGGGTTTGTGAGGGCGTATATCCGCCATTCTCCGGGCACGCCCTTCAATTCCTGGACGCCGTGGTCTTCGAAGGTGATTCCGGAGCCGGCGACCAGGTCCTTTACCGTCTGCGATACGAGCACCTGGCCCGGTGCCGCCAGCGCGGAAACGCGCGCGCCAATTGAGACGGCGATAGCCGCCACTTTGCCGTCGAGCACCTCGCATTCGCCGGCGTGCAGGCCGATGCGCACCTCCAGGTCGAGTTCGCGCATCGCCTCATGGATGGCCTGAGCACAGCGGATCGCGCGGGCCGGTCCGTCGAACCGGGCGAAGAACCCGTCCCCGGCCGTATCCTGCTCTGCGCCGTGGAACCTCGCCAGCTGCCGCCGGACCAGCGCGTGGTGCTGGGCTAGCAGGTGCCGCCAGCGCGCGTCGCCGAGTCCGGCCGCCCTCGCGGTCGAGCCGACGATGTCGGAGAACAGGATGGTGGCCAGCGCCCGTGCTCGGCCTGGACCCACGGGTCGGCGTGCTGATGCAGCACCAGCGTGGGGGCGCTGATGGCGTCCAGCACCGGACGCACGTCGATCGCCTTGTTCATCTCATCCAGGCCGCGCCTGATCCAGGGCTGGCGCCGTACCGGAGCACGCGGGCCCGCGCCCCGGACCTCCTCCTCGTCTGCCGAGGGGAAGCCGCTGCGCACGGTCGCTTCAATACCTCCGGGCGCGACGAAGTCCTCAACGTTCTCCTCGGTTCCCTGACGGTATTCCCGCTCAGTCTCCCCGAAGGGGTAGTCAGGCGCCCACAGCATGCGGGCCATGCCCCCGTACAGCACCAGCGCGGTCACGGACTCGGGATGCGAAGCGGCGAAGACCACGCTCATCGGGACGCCTTAGGAGACGCCGAACAGCGCTGCGCGGTCTGACCTGGCCGCGTCCATCACCGCCCGGATGTCATCGCTTCGCTCCTCCAGCGTGGGCGCCCGGCGACCCGGTCCGACATGCCGGTCCCCCGCTTGTCGAAAACGAGCAAACGCGCATGCCCGGCCAGGCCGCGCAGCAAGGTAGCCAGTCCCGCCGCGTCCCATTGCAGCTCCAGATGGGAGATGGCGCCGGGCACATAGACCACGTCAAACGGGCCCTCACCCAGCACCTGGTAGGCGACCATCACATCCCCGCTCCGCGCATAGCGAGTCTCAGGCATGCCCACGCCCACGAGTCTGCATCACTCAAAGGGGTCTGCAAGAACATGGATGCGGCCTTCGTCCCGCTGGCCAGGGCCAGCCGGCGGATATGCGCGCAGGTCACCCGGGACCGGGTACCGCACCGGGCCAGCTCGGATGAGCAGTCTTCCAGCGGCTCGGGGCGTACCTCCGTACCGCCGGAGCCGCTCGCTGAGTGCGGCAACCGGACATCCTGGTTCATAAGTCGCGGCGGGGCGTATTTAAATGCCGCTGGGCTAGCTCCGTGAAAGTGATCGGCAATAGACACCGGCGCGCGAGCCGATCAAGCCCGCTATCGGGTCATTCGCGCCACATGCCACGGGAGAGTGTAGTAATGGCGATTCAGACGTGGGAGTTCCTCGAGTTTCCTGGCCCCAGCCCGGACGGGGAGAGCAACACGGTTACCTTCCTGAACAATCCTGACCGGCAGGGACGTGGCGAGGCCACCGCGGCCCTGCGCGGCGACGGCAGCGTGGGACTGTTCTATCTCGTGCCCGGCAGCCTGGGCGCGAGCCCGAACCCGACCTGGCAATTCCAGGATTTCCCCGGCCCCAACGGGGCGAAGCAGGCCGCCATCTTCCTGAACGCTCCGGACCGGCAGGGACGTGGCGAGGCCACCGCGACCCTGCGCGGCGACGGCACCGCGGGGCTGCTGTACCTGGAGCCTGGCAGTCTGGGCATCAGCACCACGCACACCTGGGAACACGGGGAGTTCGTCGGCCCCAAGCAGGCCGTCGACTTCCTCAACGATCCTGCCCGTCAGGGAGCCGGCGAGGCCACCGTGACCCCGCGCAAGAACGGCACCGTGGGGCTGCTATACCTGTCGCCCGGCAGCCTGGGCGCCAGCACGGCCCAGACCTGGTGCTTCAAGGAATTCCCGTCTCCGAACGGCGTGGCCGACGTCCTGTCGTTCCTGAACGCCCATCCCCGGCAGGCGGCGGGAGAAGTCAGCGGATACGCCCGCAGTGACGGGTCCGCCGTGATCTTCTACCTCGAGCCCGGCTCGAACTAAACGCCCTCGGCCGCAGTGGCCTAGAGCAGACGCCCCGGTGCCGCCAGGCGCCGGGGCGTCCCCACGCCCGACCCGACCGCGGGGCGCGGGCGGTTCACGCTGCTGTGCCGGGGTCGGTTTGCGGGTGAGCTGCGCGGCGCCGCGGGGGGCCGGGGTGTTATCCGGCGCGGGCGGGCGGGCTGTGGCTGCGCAGGACCTTGGTCCGGTCGCGGTTCCACGCGGTGGT
>Ga0302314_10022030_pt1 | contig 10468 bp, 14 predicted proteins | sample III_Palsa_N2_3_FD_200533 | JGI IMG/M metagenome (GOLD analysis project Ga0302314, IMG submission 200533) | Peat permafrost microbial communities from Stordalen Mire near Abisko, Sweden - III_Palsa_N2_3 | ecosystem: Environmental > Terrestrial > Soil > Palsa > Peat permafrost | place: Sweden... | reverse complement strand
TGATCCTCAAGGTCGCCCCGGACAAGGTCAACACCCCGCGGTCGCTGGGCCGCTAGCTGTCCTATGCCCTAGCGCATGTTTTCCGGCACGTTGAACGCGTCGCAGACCGTCCGCCAGACCACCTTGGGGTCCATCCCGTCCGCGAGGGCGCGCTCGACCGTGCGCTCACCGAGATTGCCGAACACGTAGTCCTTGGCCACGCTCTGCGCGTAGACGTCGCCGAACTGCGCCCTCATCAGATTCCAGAATTCCGTCTGCCGCACCCGGCCAGGGTACCTGCCGGGCCGGGCCGGGACCGGACCCGCGGAGGAGCCCGCAACCTGCGGCGACACGAAAACCCGCGGACGGACCCCCGGGACATTTTCCGCTGAAGTGTAGTTATTAAATAAATACGTGGGAAGTAGAGGATCACCGGCGCACATCGCGATCTTGATCGTGCGCCGCCCGACCAGAACGCCGGTAAGCGGGACCGGCGGTGGCGGGCACTGCGCATGATGGAGGCCGGATGGTGGCGCCGACGAGGGTAGATGAGGAGTCTCCTGGAGAACCGGTGAACCCTGAGACGGCACAAGCCGGACTCGCGGCACAAGGGGCGCCGGAGGAGGAGACCGCGGAAGAGGCCGGCCTCGCAGCAGCAGTAGCAGGGCTGGCGGAGACGGAAGCAGAGCTGGCGGGGGCCGAGGCGGAGCTGGCGGAGACGGAAGCGGAGTTCGCGGAGACGCGGGAGAGCCGGGATGTGAGCCCTCTGGCCGTCGCCGCGATTATCTTGATCGTCATCGTGCTTGTCGGCGTCGCGGCTGGCGTGCTCGCGGTGGTCACCCACGGCTTCCACAAGAAGACACTGGTCACGTACCGCCCCGCCGCCGTATTCAAGCTGCGGCCGGGCGACTGCATCAATTCGGCGTCGAACGGGCTCACCGTCACTGTCCTGTCCTGCGGAACGCCTCACGAGGCAGAAGTGTTCGCCACGTACGCCTTGCCGAAATCTTCCTGGCTCGGTAACACGGCCGTTGAGCAAGAGGCCGGCACCGGCTGCGCGAGCAGGCTCGGCGGTTACCTGAACCCGGATCTGGCCAACGCCGGCCTTGCCCAGGAGTTCGTCTACCCGAACCAGACCGCCTGGCAAGCCGGTGAGCGCACCGTCGTGTGCGAGGTCAGCTCGTCAACCGGGAAGCTCACCGGATCGGTTGGTAAGGTGAGCTGACCGGAGGCCAGTCCGGAGCTGGCGCCAGCCACTGCCCGCCCGCCAGCACCGCGCTCAGCCGGCAGTCATCGTCGCAGATAACCAGGTCAGCTGCCAGGCCCGGCCGCAGGGCTCCGACCCGGTGGCCGAGGCCAAGCACGCGAGCCGGGGTTGTGCTCGCCGCGGCGGCCACCTCGGGAACTGGCAGGCCCGCGGCCACCGCCCGCCGGACGATGCCGTCCATGGTGGCGGTGGAACCGGCGATAGGGGCCGCCGACCCGCTATGGTCAGCCAGGCGTGCCACTCCCCCGGACACATTCACCCGCATCGAGCCCAGCCGGTAGCCGCCGTCGGGCATGCCCGCGGCCGCCGTGGCGTCGGTGATCAGGACCAGCCGGCCCGGGCCGACGGCACGCGCTACCAGGCGGATCGTGGTGTCATGCAGGTGGACGCCATCGGCGATCACCTCGCAAGTGACCTCATCCCGGTCAAGCAGGGCACCGGCGGCGCCCGGCTCGCGGTGATGCAGCGGCCGCATGCCATTGAACAGGTGGGTCGCGTGAGTCGCGCCGGCGTCGACAGCGGCCGAGGTGACCTCGGCGGTGGCGTCGGTGTGCCCGACGGCGACGATCACCCCGCTGCGCGCCGCGGCGGCGATCACCGCGGTCGCGCCGGGCAGTTCGGGTGCGATGGTGATGACCCGCAGGTGTCCCGCGCTCGCCGCCCGCAGGCGCTCGAAGGTGGCCACGTCGGGAACGAGCATGTGCCTCCGATCCTGGGCGCCGCACCGGGCCGCGGATAGGAACGGTCCCTCCAGGTGCAGGCCGGCCAGGACGCCGTCGGCGGCCAGCCCAGCCAGCATGGCGGCCCGGGTCTCAAGCTCGGCCAGCGGCGCGGTCACCAGGCTGGCCACGATGCTCGTGGTGCCGTGGCCGCGGTGAAACGCCGCGGTGCGCCTGGCGTCGTCGTTCGATCCCTCGGTGAATGAGGTACCGCCGCCGCCGTGCACATGCATGTCGACGAACCCGGGCAGTACCCAGGACCCGCGCAGGTCAGTGACGCGAAGTTGCGGCGACTGCCGCGGCGGGGGCGGCGGGGGCGGGCCGGATCCGACCGCTTCAATCACGTTCCCGGCCAGCCGGATCCAGCCTGGGCTGAGCACGCCAGCTGGCGTCACCACCCGGCCGCCGGCCAGCAAGCGGTAACGGCCCGGCGTCCGGGCGGAGGCCGGGATCTCTGGCATTAAGCCAGGATGACAGAACGCGCCAGGGCGCGCGGCTGGTCCGGGTCGATGCCCTTGCACTCGGCGAGGAGCACGCTGAGCCGCTGCGCTCCGATCAGCCCGGCGAGCGGGTCACAGGCAGAAGCGATCACGGTGGCCCCGGTGCGCCCGGCGTCCGCCAGCAGGTCGGAGGGGACCTCGCCGAGGGCCCAGACCACGGTGTTCTCGTCGCTGACGCTGATCGGGCCGTGCCGGTATTCCATCGCCGGGTAGGACTCGGCCCAGGTGCGCGAGGCCTCGCGCAGCTTCAGCGCCGCCTCGTCGGCCACCGCGACCGCCCAGCCATGGGCGAGGAAGGTGAACTCGCTGCGTTCGGCGAGTCCGGGCGGCAGCGGGCGGGCTAGCTCGCGGGCCGCCTGGCCGGGCAGTTCGCGGACATCCGCACCGAGATGCGCGCGAAGCAGTACCAGCGAGCTGGTGATGAACCGGCTCGAAACCACGGAACGTTCGGTGGTGAAATCAAGCCACACAACCTGGTCGGCTTCCCGGGCGAGCGGTGCCCTCGGGTCGGCGGTGACGGCTACCGTCTTGACGTTGCGGGGAGCGCAGTCTCGCCAGTGCCGCCGGTCTCGCGAGTGCCGCCGGCTCCGTCGGCGTCGGCGAGGTTGCCGGGGTGGGTGTCGTGCCCGGGGCTGGGCGGGGTGGTGCGGGAGTCGCGTTCCTGGAGCAGGTCCAGATAGGCAATCACGCGGAGTTCTTTGAGGGTGCCGGGGATGCCGGCCGCGCGCAGGTCCCGGGCCCGCTGGTCCACGTGCTGCCAGGACGCGAGCACTTCGTCGGGGGGCAGTTCGCGGGCGGACATCCCGGCGTTGCCGGACGCTTCCCGGAACGGGCGGACGTGGGCGTCCTTGCGGGCCTCGTTCTTGCGCCGCAGCGCGGAGTCCGGGTCGAGCTTGAGGACCAGCCGGTGCGCGTGGTACCGCAGTTCCCCGAACGTCTTGGACCGCGCCGCCTCGGCGAGCTTCGCGTCGGCTTCGGGGAGGTACTGATCGGCCAGGTAGGTGGTCTCGTCTTCGATGATGCGCAGGTGGACGGGGTGGATCTGCCCGGCCCGCAGCGCCGCGAAGGTGACCGGCAGCCGGGCCGCCACCGAGCACGCGTAGACGATCTGGCCGGCCGCGGTCTGCCAGGTCAGGTGCAGGTCCGGGGCCAGTTCCTCAGCCGCGAACTGGCGCACCTTCGGCGCGCCCGGCAGGCCCGCGACGGCCGCGTTGGGATCCCGGCCATCCAGGCCCCGGGCAGCGCCGCGGCCACCGGGCTTGGTATCGGGGGCGGGGCGACTGCGGTCCGGGCGGGTGGCGTACTCGCGGATCGCGGTCATCTCGGCCCAGGCCGCGAACGACCCGATCCGGCGGACCGCCGCGATGACACCGATCAGGTCATCATCGGGCAACGTCGCCAGGATCTTGCCGTCGGTGGTGGCGGCGTGCACGAGAGTGGCCAGGACCGGGCCCGGGTGCATCTGGTGCGCGGTGCCGTCCTGGCCGAACCCGGCCCCGGAGATGTCCCCGGCGGTCAGCTCCTCCCCCGCGGCCGCCGCGGCCATCAGCTCCCCGAGGTAGGCCGCGGCCTCCTCCTCATCCCCGGACCACGGCGGCTCCGCGGGCTCCGCGGGCTGGGGGTGGCCGTCGTTCCCACCCGGCGAGGCCGGCTGCGGCCCGGAGCCGGCTGGCTCGGGGGCGTCCGGGTCGGGGAACGGGGCCGGGGGCATGAACCACCTCTCGTTCGGGAGAAAACAGGAAGTAGGCTTGGGAACAAGAATACCACTCAATGGGCTTAGGTTCTAGCTTTTGGCGAACCTATTTTCGATGGAATTGATGGGTGCGGGGGCTAGCGGGACCGTGCCAGGCTAAGGCCGGTCCGTGCAAGCGCTGGGTGAGGACGGGGCGCCGCGGCGAGGCCAACGTCGGTGACGGCTCGGCCGGGACGGCTGGTGTCTATGAGCGAGGAGTGAAACCGTGGCCCGTTTGGCTCCATGGTCGTAGCGGCCCTTGATGCGGTCGCCGGTTGGGTCGAACGGGGGGCGCAGGTGGACGGCGGCCTTGTACAGGTGGCCGCCAACGTTCACCTGGTAGGTGCCGGTCCGGGCGATATCCGCAGTGAGCACCTGGTCTTCTGGGTGGCGGACGTAGTAGCCGGCGTTGGCCAGGCCGAGGTCCACGCCCGCCGTTATGAGCTCCTCGTAGGCGCCCACCGCGAACTCCGCCGGGACGTACAGCTCCCAGCCGAGCTCGCCCACGTAGGTGATCCTGGTCGCGCGGACGGTGGCGTACCCCGAGGTCGATCTCCCGGCTGGAGCCGAACGGGAACGCCTCGTCGCTGAAGTTATCGCGGGACAGGCGTGACAGCAGCTCCCCGTGACCTCGGGCCCATGACACCGTAGACGGCGTGGGCGGAGGTGACGTCGACCAGCGCCGCGTGGCTGTCCGCGGGAATCCGCCTGGTGATGTGATCCTTGTCGCGTTCGGTGGACGCTGCGCTGTTCCCGTTGAACCGGGCGAAGCGGCGGATATCGACCGCGGAGGCGTCCAGGCTCGGCTCTCCGGAGATGATCCACTCGGCCAGCGCCCGGCCGGCCCCGCCCGCGGAGGCGATGCCGACGGAGTTGAAGCCGGCGCCGACGAAGAAGTTCCGCAGCTCCGGCGCCTCGCCGAGAATGAACTGGTTATCCGGGGTGAAGCTCTCCGGGCCGCTGTAGAACATCTTGATCCCGGTCTCGGCCAGCACCGGGATCCGCTTGACGGCGCTGTCCATCACGATCGCGAAATGGTCCCAGTCCTCCTCGAGCAGTTGGAACTCGAACGGGTAAGGCAGCTGGTCGGGCGCGACCCAGGGCTTGGCCTCGGGCTCGAAGCCGCCGACGAGCAGCCCGCCTACCTCTTCCTTGATGTAGGTGTAGCCATCCGGGTCGCGCAGGATCGGCAGGTCCCGGTGCACGCCGTCGATCTGTTCGGTCACGACGTAGAAGTGCTCGGCTGAGTGCAGACCCTCGGCCTGGCCAGCCTGGGACTCGGCTTCCTGAACCGGATCCCGATCCTGTGGACGGTGGTGATCGTGATCGTGCTGATCGGGGCCGTCTATTATCTGATCGTCGGGCGGACCAAGGCGTTCGCGCCGGTGACGGCGCCGTCCCCGGACGACGAACTGCAGCCGGCCACGGACACCGGAGGCACAGCGCCGGCATGACGGCTGAGCGGGCGAGCGGCTTGGCCAGGTCAGGGGGCCGACGGCGCCCACGGCCCGCGCTGCGGACGAGTACCCGGCCGCCGCCGGAGATCGTGCGACCCCGGTACCACGGTGCACGCGCAGATCGAGGACTGGCTGGCCGGCCAGATCGCCGACGGCGCGCTGGTGGCCGGCGACCGGCTGCCCACCGAGCATGACCTGGCCGCGTGGTTCGGGGTCAGCCGGATGACGCTGCGGCACACGCTGGCCGAGCTGGCCAAGCGCGGGCTGCCCTGCAGATCGGCGCGGGCGATCAGGTGTATGAGATCCGGCGGATCCGGCTGGCCGACGGCCGGCCGACCGCCCTGGAGCACTCGTTGTTCCCGGCCGCCCGGTTTCCCGGCATCCTGGACGCCCGGCTGGACGGCTCGCTGTACGAACTACTCGAGGTCACGTACGGGCTGCGGCCGCACCGGGCCAGGGAGAGCCTGGAACCTGTGACCGCCGGGGTCCGCGAGGCCGAGGCGCTCGAGGTGGACCTGGGCGCGCCGTTGATGCTCGTGGAGCGCACCGCCTAGGGACGTTCGGGCGAGCCGTTGGAGTTCGCCCGGGACCTGTTCCGCGGGGACCGGACGCGGATCGTGCTGTGGACCCCCGGGCCGGCTGAGGAAATTCACCCCTCGCGGGCGGTTACGGAATCGCCGCGCGAGACGCACTATGGGGAGTATGGAGATCAGTGCGAGCGCGGCCTGGTCCGCTGGTGTGGACGCCGAGGATATCGGTCAGGATTCCCCGCCGGACTTCGAGAGCTCACCGGCGAGCTGGACCTGGAGCACGTCCCACGTCGATTTCGGGCTTGACGGGCCGGTGATCCCGCCGCCGCCCAGCACGGCGCTGTCCGGGTCGCTGATCCCGCCGCCGCCATGCACCGCGCTGTCCGGGTCACTGATACCGCTGCCGCCAAGTACCGCGCTGTCCGGATCGGTGATTCCGCCGCCGCCCGATACGGCTCTCTCTTCCTGCTCCTCGATTCCGCCGCCGCCAAGCACGGCGCTGTCCGGATCGGTCATTCCGCCGCCGCCCAGCACCGCGATCCCGGGTTCAGCCATTCCTCCTCCGCCCAGGACCGGCCGGTGAACAATCCAGGCCGCACGGGAGAAGAGCCAAACCGGTTTCTCGGCTTTCCGGTCTTTCCGGTGAGGCCCGGTGAGCGGGCCAGAGAAGGTGGGCGGGCCAGAGAAGGTGAAGAATCGCAGCGTGTGATGGGTATGCCTGCCGAATGGCTCGGGTCCCCGGATCTCGGTGCGTTCCGTTCGCTGGCCGATCCCGTGCAGTGGTGCAGGCGATGGGCCCGGCGGCGTCTGGGCTCGCATCGCGAGAGCGACCGTTAGCCGCATCGGAAACGGCCCCAGGCCCAGCGTAAACAGCTCAGGGGCCGGGACAAGATAACGCGGGCTAGTGGTCCTGGCTGAGGCGCGAACGCCGGGTGCCCCGGGTGGCGAGCACCAGGATCGCGGCGACGAAGCCGAGCCACAACCACGGCACGGTGGCCGCGACCACGGCATGTGCGGCGGCCAGAGTGACGATGACCAGAAGCACCAGGACGAGAACCGGGTGGCGATGCCTGCGGCGCGGTCGCACCGGAACGGGCGCAGCCCCTGTTTGCGGCCGGGTGCTCAGGTCCGGTAGGTCATCGAACAGGCCGCTGAGGTCGGCCCGGGTCTTGGCGCTCATCGCGCGCCCGGCCCGCTCGTCGAACTCGTCCTGGTCGAGGCGCCCCTCGGCGAAATGCTCGCCGAGGCGGTCGGCGACCGCCTGGCGTTCGGCGTCCGAGACGCGCAGGTGCTGATCGGAATAGGGGCCGCGGAACAGCGGCGCGAAACCGCGGGGCCGGAATTGGCTGGCCTGGGACTGGCTGGCCTGAGACTGGCTGGCCTGAGACTGGCTCGAATTCGTGGACATGGCGCTTTTCTCCACTGACTACCGTGAACGGGACTGAAGGGAATCGATGAGCGAGCTGGCGATGGACTGATCGCTGCCCTCTTCGGGGATCAGCAGCAGGCCGGCCAGGTAGAGCGGGATGCCGGCGCCGCCGACGACGGTCAGGACGACGAAGCCGATCCGGACGATGGTCACGTCCACGCCGAAGTAGTGGGCCAGGCCCGCGGCCACCCCGGCGAGCATGCGGCCGGAGAAGGGGCGGCGCAGGGCGCCGTGCTCGGGCCCGAAGGCGAACGGGGACCCGGTGCGGCCGGACGTGGTGTGGCGGCCGGACTCGGTGGCGGGGGTTTCGGTGGTGGGGGTTTCGGTGTTGTTCATGGCCCTAGCTTGGCTCCGCGGGCCACGAGTGCACATCGGGAAGAACCCCGGTGCATCCCTAATCCTGGCGGGACTGATCAGGGTCCGCTCAGGGATGTCCCGGATAGCCAGGTCAGGGCGGCTGAGCCATGATGGGGTACGTGGAGCATCCGACACGCTGGCGCCGCGCCCCAGCCAGGTTCAGGCACCGGGAGGGCAACGGCGGTCCGCTGCGCCGCGACCCAGCCGACCGCCTAGGCGGTGGGGTCGCCTCCGGCGTGGCGGCGTGGAAGGGCTTCAACGTCACGACGGTGCGGATCGTTTTCGTGCTACTGGCCGTGGTGACCAGCGGAGTCGCGGTGGCAGCATACGTTCTGGCCTGGCTGCTGATACCAGCGGCTGGAGCCGACCGGGGCATCGGCGCCAAGGCCAGGTCCGACGCTCAGGGCATCCGGCTCGCGGCAGCCCTGGCCTCGCTGCTCATCCTCGTGCTGGTCGTGGCCGCCGCGCTCAGCGACAGCTGGCTCATCAACTGGGCGTGGCCGCAGGTGCTCAGCGTGGCCGGACTCGTGCTGATCTGGCGGAACGCTCCCGCGGACGAGCAGGCCACGATGCGGCATCTAGTGCAGCCGCTGGAGGCGGCGACGGGCGTGACGGCCGGTGTCGCGACCCCACACCGACGAGCGGCGCTACGCCTGACGATCGCCGGCCTGCTCCTGCTCGGCGGCGCGGCCTGGCTGTTCTCGGTGCGCGGCAGCATCGCCCTGCTGCGCCCGCTGGGCGGGGTGGCGCTGATCATCGCCGCCATCGTGCTGGCCCTGGGCCCGTGGTGGCTGCGGATCGCCCGCGAGCTCGTCCTTGAGCGGCAGGCCAGGGTCCGGGCCGAGGAACGGGCCGACATCGCCGCCCAGGTGCACGACTCCGTGCTGCAGACGCTGGCCCTGATCCAGCGGCGCGCCGACGACCCGGCCAAGGTCATCCAGCTGGCCCGGCTGCAGGAACGCGAGCTGCGCTCCTGGCTGTTCGAAGGCCGGGCGCCGAACGAGATAGACGCGGACCTGACCTTCGCGGCGGGCGTGCGGCAGATCCAGCAGGACGTCGAGACCAGGTACGGGGTCCCGGTGGAGGCAGTGACCGTCGGTGATACCGCGCTCGACGACAACCTGAGCGCCCTGCTCGCGGCCGCCCGCGAGGCGACGGTCAACGCGGCGAAGTGGTCCGGCGCCGATGTCATCTCGCTGTTCGCTGAGGTCGAGCCCGCAGAGGTATCGCTCGTCGTCCGCGATCGCGGCCAGGGCTTCGACCCTCAGGCGGTCCCGGCCGATCGCAAGGGCCTGTCGGAGTCCGTGCAGGGCCGGATGAGCCGCCGTGGCGGTACCGCGACCGTGAACACCGCTGTCGGCGAGGGCACCAAGATCACCCTGAAGATGCCGCTCGGGGGGATGGAATCCCCCCCAGGGGGGCACGGGCCAGGGGGGCACGGGGGGATGGAATCCCCCCGTACACGGGGGGGTCTGGGGGGGTCGTCCCCCCGGGATAAAGGGTCGTCCCCCCGGGATAAAAGAGCTAAAACATGAGCGCGCCGCGGGTCGTCCTGGTCGATGATCACGGCCTGTTCCGGTCCGGTGTCCGCGCCGAGCTCGGCCGCCAGGTCGACGTCGTGGGCGAGGCCGACGACGTACAGCCCGCGATCGCCCTGATCGCCGAGCTCCTGCCCGACGTGGTACTCCTCGACGTGCATCTTCCCGGCGGCGGCGGGCAGGCCGTGATCCAGGCGGTCAAGGCCGCCCACCCGCAGGTGCGCTTCCTCGCGCTGTCCGCCTCGGACGCTCCCGAAGACGTGATCGCGGTGATCAGGGCGGGCGCGCGGGGCTACGTGACCAAAACGATCTCCACCACCGAACTGGCCGATGCGGTCCGCCGGGTCGCGGCGGGCGACGCGGTGTTCTCGCACCGGCTGGCGGGGTTCGTCCTAGACGCCTTCGCCGCGACGCCGTCCGCCGAGGACCTGAAACCTTCCTTCGACCCCGAGCTCGAGCAGCTCACCAACCGGGAGCGGGAGGTGCTCAGGCTGATCGCCCAGGGCTACACGTACAAGGAGATCGCCCGCGAGCTATACATCTCGGTCAAGACGGTGGAAAGCCACGTGTCGTCCGTGCTGCGCAAGCTGCAGTTGTCGACCCGGCACCAGCTGACCAGGTGGGCCGCGGAACGGCGGCTGAATTAGCCCGGCTGGACAGCCGCGAGCCCCCGCTGGTGCCAGCGGGGGCTCCGAATGGGTCTTCATTGGCTGAAACTAGCGCGGACCGCGGCCGGTAACTAGACAGGGGCTCGGCGCGGGCCGGAGACTGGCAGTATGACAGTGACCGCGACGGAGTTCGATGAACTGGTCACCCTGCTGCGCGGGTTCATCCGGCGCGAGGTGATGCCCGCCGAGGCGGGCATCGACGAGTCAGACGAGATTCCGGCCCGGCTGATCGAGCAGGCCAAGGAGATGGGCCTGTACGGCTACGCGCTGCCCGTCGAGTACGGCGGCCTGG
>Ga0302314_10022028_pt1 | contig 10468 bp, 10 predicted proteins | sample III_Palsa_N2_3_FD_200533 | JGI IMG/M metagenome (GOLD analysis project Ga0302314, IMG submission 200533) | Peat permafrost microbial communities from Stordalen Mire near Abisko, Sweden - III_Palsa_N2_3 | ecosystem: Environmental > Terrestrial > Soil > Palsa > Peat permafrost | place: Sweden... | reverse complement strand
TGGAATTGATAGACGAAGCCGATCCGGTCGCGGCGCAAGGCGGTGCGCTCGGTGTCATTGAGTTTGGCGGTGTCGCGGCCGTCGACCAGCACACGGCCGGCGTTCGGGCGTTCCAGGAGGCCCGCGAGGTGGAGTAACGTCGATTTGCCGGTGCCGGAGGGCGCGACCAAGGCCACGATCTCGCCGGGGATCAGGCGCAGGTCGGCGCCTTCCAATACGTGCAACACTTCATCGCCGCTTTGATAGCGGCGCGAAACGCCGTCGAGGATCAGCGGCTCACTCATGGCGGAGCGCTTCCACCGGATCGGTCTGGGCGGCACGCCAGCTTGGATACAGCGTCGCCAGCAGCGAGAGCGCCAGGGCCATGATTGCGACCTGGATTACCTCGGCGGGATCCAGCCGGGCTGGGACATGGGCCAGGTAATAGACTTCGGGGTTGAATACCTTGGTGCCAGTGATCGCCTCGACCCAGCCCTGGATGGTCTGGATGTTGACGCAGAATAACACGCCAAGAATTACGCCCACGCCGGTGCCGGTGATGCCGACCGAGGCACCGCACATCAGAAAAATTCGCAGGATCGCACCGCGCGAGGCGCCGATGGTGCGCAATACCGCGATGTCGCCGGTCTTGTCCTTCACCATCATGATCAGCGACGAAATCACGTTGAAGGCTGCAACCAATATGATCAGGGTGAGGATCAGGAACATGGTTTTCTCCTCCACCTTGACCGCGGTGAAGAAGCTGTCGTTGCTTTGCTGCCAGTCGATCACCCGGAGTTGCTGGCCGCTGAGCGCGTTCTGGATGGCCTGGTTGACCGCGGCGACGTGGTCGGGATCGTCCACCATCACCACGATCTGGCTCGCCTGGCCGGGCATTTGGAAGAAGACTTGCGCGGCACCGATCGGCAGGAAGGCGTAGTTGCTGTCGTATTCGTTCATGCCGACCTGGAAGATCGCGACCACCTGGTAGGCTTTCATCGGCGGCACCGAGCCGAACGCGGTGGCGATGAAATTGGGCGAGATCAGCGTGATGTGCGAGCCGATGGTGAGGCCGTAGTTCGCCGCCATGGTGGCGCCGACCGCGATCGCGTCGGAGCCGGAGAATTGATCGAGCGAGCCGGCCACGATGTGGTCGGAGACCACGTGCAGGTTCAGGAGGTCGCTGCGGGCGATGCCGCGCACGATAGCACCAGTGCTGCCGCCGTGATTGTTGGACAGCAGCACCTGTCCGTCGGCGACCGGGGAGGCGCTGACCACGCCGGGGACGGTGCGGATTTTTTCGGCCATTTCGGTGTAGTTGGTGAGCGTGGTGCCGGCGCCGTAGACGCCGAGGTGGCCGTTGAAGCCGAGGATGCTGGCGAGCAGTTCGGCGCGGAAGCCGCTCATCACGCTCATTACGATGATGAGCGTGGCGACGCCGAGGGCAATGCCGATGAGGGAGAAGATTGCGATTACCGAAACGAATCGTTCGCCCTTACGGGCCCTGAGGTAGCGTGAGGCAACCGCACGTTCGAAAGCACCAAACATAAGCACACACACCAATTATCAAAAGTTTTTTGGTTCTTTTTTTCAAAAAGAACACGAAAAAAGTCTTCTTTTTGAAAAAAGAAGCAAAAACTTTTGGGAATTTTTTATCCGCGCGTTACCTGGGCCAGTGCCTCGGCCGGGGTTACTTCGGTGCGTTCGCCCGTAGCGCGGCGCTTCAGTTCCACCAATCCGTTGGCAGCGCCGCGAGGGCCGACCACGATTTGCCAAGGATGACCCATGAGGTCGGCATCGGCGAATTTGGCGCCCGCGCGGTCGGTGCGGTCGTCGTAAAGGGCGTCATTGCCTAGGACAGCGTGCAGTTCGTCGCAGATTTTGTCGCATGCTGCCTCGCCGACCTTGAGGTTGATGATCGCGGCGGCCCATGGTGCGACATCGTCGGGCCAGATGATGCCGGCGTCGTCGTGGTGGGCCTCGATCAGGGCGGCGGCTAGGCGCGATACGCCGACGCCGTATGATCCCATCTCGGGATATACATCCTTGCCGTCGGGGCCAGTCACGGTCGCGCCCATCGCGGCGCTGTATTTGGTGCCAAAGTAGAAGATGTGGCCGACCTCGATGCCGCGGCCCTCGCGCTTGCGCTCGGCGGGGAGCGCTGCGTAAGCTGCCTCGTCGTGCTTTTCGTCGGTGGCGGCGTAGGGCGTGGTCATGCTTTGGTAGAAACGTTCCAGATCGGCCGGGTCGTCGTGGCGGAAGGCGCTTTCGGTAATGTCGATCTCTTCGAATACGCGGTCGTAGAACACCTGGCTCTCGCCGGTGGGGGCCAGGATGATGAATTCATGGCTCAGGTTGCCGCCGATCGGGCCGGTGTCGGCGACCATCGGGATCGCCCGCACGCCAAGCCTGCGGAAAATCCGCATGTACGACAGCATCATTTTGCGATAGGAAATCACCGCGCCGGCGTAGTCGATGTCGAAGCTGTAGGCGTCCTTCATCAGAAACTCGCGGCCGCGCATCACGCCGAAGCGCGGGCGCACCTCGTCGCGAAATTTCCACTGGATGTGATAGAACATCTGCGGCAGCGATTTGTAGGATTTGAGGTCGCCGCGGACGATGGAGGTGATCATTTCCTCGTTGGTCGGGCCGTAGAGCAGGTCGCGCTCGTGGCGGTCGGTAATCCGTAGCATCTCCTTGCCGTAATCGTCGTAGCGACCGCTTTCGCGCCACAGTTCGGCGGGCTGGATGGTGGGCATCAGCACTTCCTGCGCGCCGACCGCGTCCTGCTCCTCGCGCACGATGTCGGCGATGCGGTTGAGAACGCGTAACCCCGCCGGCAACCAGGCGTAGATCCCCGCGGCCATCTGCCGGATCATTCCGGCACGTAACATCAGGCGGTGCGACGCGATTTGGGCCTCGGCAGGAGTTTCCTTGAGGGTGGGAATGAAACTTTGGGACAGACGCATGAGGCTCTCTCGGTATGGGCGGGGACGGAACCTACATACTGCGGGGCGATATGGCCAGTGGCCGACCGTTACAAAATACTAAACATGATAATTATACGGCAGAATCAGGCAATATGACTGACCGGTCAGTCAGCCGAATGATACAAACCAGCAATCTTTGTGCGTTGCACAAGCGATTTGCGAAACTTCATACAAATAAATCTTCATGAAACCGCAGATTCTTACGTGACAGAGAGAAATACTTCGGCTACGAAGCAAAAAGGCCCGCGCGCTATGGCAGCGCCGCGGGCCAAGTTTAGGGAGGAAACGCCAGTCACACGGCAGGACGAGGACAAGGTCCTCTCCTGACCGTGGATGATCCGCCCGCTTTAGCCGCATGTCCAATAAAATTGACACGGTTTTGCGAACTATTTGCGCAGTTTCGCCAGTTTATGCCGGTATTTTGAGCAGCCAAGCTGAATTGAAAGCCATTTGCCTAGAAATTCGGCGCCTGGCTTCAAACGTGAAAACTCTCCCCGCAACCGCACCGGCCCTTTTCATTCGGGTTGGTGAACGTGAACCCGGCAGTAAGTTCCTTCGATTCGTAATCCATTACCGTGCCGATCAGGAACATCGCAGCCTTGCGATCGACCAGCAGGGTCAGGTCGTCGGCGCGGATGGTCTCATCGCCGGTGCCGGGCTCGGTCACAAACTCCATCTCGTAGGTCATGCCGGAGCAGCCCTTGGTCGCAACCGTGATGCGCAGGATCTGACCCTGGTGTGACGAAGCGTAGAGTTTGCGCAGCCGTACCACGGCACGGTCGGTGAGGGTGATCAGCGGGGGAAGCGCGCGACGTGGCCGTGATGGGGCTGGCGCGGTCGGCTGCTGTGCGATTTGTTCGCTCATCGTGGTCTCCGTCAAAACATGTTCAGCGCGAGTCGCGCATCTTCGCTCATCCGGTCGGGGGTCCAGGGCGGATCCCACACCGTCGTGACATCAGCCGAGGTCACGCCAGGCACCGCGAGCAATGCCTCACGCACTTGCACCGGCAATTCCTGCGCCGACGGACAGCCCGGCGCGGTAAGGGTCATTTCCACCCGAACAGCGCCGTCGTCGTTGATGTCGATCACGTAGATCAGACCCAGCTCGTAGATATTTACCGGGATTTCCGGATCGTAGACATTGGCGATGGCGCCGATCAGCGCGTCTTCGGTCGGATGCGGCAGGGTCTCGCCGTCGGGCGTCCATTGTCCGTGAGTTGGGGCGCTGCCGGTGATGTTTTCGCTCATGTTGCCTCCGTAGCCAACGCTGTGGCCAAGGTCTGCCACGGTAATGTCGCGCACCGCCGGCGCGAAGGGTAGCCGCGCAAAGGTGCAAAATTCATCAACGCCGGTTCCCTGACATCAGGGCCGCCCCCGAGCATGGCCTCGAACGCCGAACCCAGGGATTGCACCTGGTCGGCCGGTAACCCACGCACAGTCTCCGCCATCAGATCGCTGGAGGCGAGCAAAATGGCACAGCCTTCGGCGGAGAAACCGGCCTCGGCGATGCGGCCGGCGGGGTCCAACCGCAATTCCACCGCGACCTGGTCGCCACAGAGCGGGTTGGCGCACTGCGCGTGCAACACCCCATCGCCTGCCAATCGATGGCGGAAACGCGGGCTGCGGCTGCGGTCGAGGATTACCGCCTGATAGAGCGAGATGTCGTCGTCCATTACGGGAGCGGCACTCATATGGGCAGTCCCGAAGGCAGGAAGCATCTTTTTTGAAAAAAAGAAGCAAAAAACTTTTGATCCCATTCGAACGCACCGCCGATGGCCGGCGCGCTCCAATTGACAAAGTTTTTTTGCTTCTTTTTGTTCACAAAAAGAAGACTTCTCCTTGCCTTCAACCGATTGATTTCACTTCTAATCACAGAAAGAACTCCCGCGTGCGCAGCAGGCCGGCGGCCAAGGCATCGATCTCGCCCAGGGTGGTGTAGCAGGCAAAACTCGCCCGCGCGGTGCCGTGCAATCCCAGGCGGCGCATCAGCGGCTCCGCGCAATGATGGCCGGCGCGCACTGCGATGCCCTGGCGATCGAGCAAGGTCGCGATGTCATGCGGATGGGCGCCTTCCATGGTGAAGGAAATCACCCCGCCGCGATCCTGGGCCTGACCATAGACCCGCAAGCCGGGGATCTCGGCGAGCCGCGCCAGCGCATGCTCGGTCAGATGAGCCTCGTGCGCGGCGATCGCGTCGTAACCGATGGACTGCACGAATTTGATTGCGGCGCCGAGGCCGATGCCCTCGAGGATCGCGGGCGTGCCGGCTTCGAATTTATGCGGCACCCGCGCCCATTCGCTGCGCTCGAAGCTGACCGTGGAGATCATCTCGCCGCCACCCATGAACGGCGGCATCGCCTCCAGCAGCTCGGCGCGGGCCCACAGCACGCCAATGCCGGTCGGGCCATAGAGCTTGTGTCCGGTCCAAGCGTAGAAATCGCAGCCCAGCGCCTGCACATCGACCGCACGGTGCACGATCGCCTGCGAGCCGTCGAGTAACACCCGCGCGCCGGCGGCGTGGGCGGCCTGGATCACACGTGTGGCGGGAAGATAGGTACCGAGCACATTCGACATGTGGGTCATCGCGACCAGACCGACCTTGCCGTCGGCGAGGAGGGCTTCGTAGGCGGGGAAATCGAGTTCGCCGGCGTCGGTGATCGGCGCCACGCGGAGCTCGATGCCCTTGTCATCGCGCAGCAATTGCCAGGGCACGATGTTGGAGTGATGCTCCATCTCCGAAATCAGGATGGCCTGGTCGGAACCGAGCAAGTGACGGCCGAAACTGTGGGCGACCAGATTGATCGCCTCGGTGGTGTTGCGCACGAATACGATCTCGTCGCGGCTGGCAGCATTGATCAAGCCGGCGGCGAGATCACGGGTGTTCTCGTAGGCGGCGGTGGTGCGCTCGCTCATCCAATGCAGGCCGCGATGGACGTTGGCGTACTCGTGCTCCATCGCATGCACCATGGCGTCGATCACGGCGCGCGGCTTCTGGGCCGAGGCGCCGTTGTCAAGGAAGACCAGATCCTTGCCGTAGACCTTCTCCGGCAGGATCGGGAATTGCGCGCGTACTGCGTTGATATCGAATGGATTGGTCATGCGGCGATCCTTTCGAACCCGGCCTCGATCCTGGCGTCGAGATAGGCGCGGATGACGGCCTCGCTGTCCGGCGCCAGGGTGAGTTTTTCGAGAGCCTCGGCAATGAAGGCGCGGACCAGGATGGCGCGTGCGGTTTTGCCGTCGATGCCGCGGCTTTCAAGGTAGAACAGCTGGTCTTCGTCGAGCGCGCCGACGGTCGCGCCGTGGCTGCATTTCACGTCGTCGGCGAAGATTTCGAGCTCCGGCTTGCTGTCGATCTCGGCGTCGGGCGAGAGCAACAGCGCCTGGTTCATCTGATACCCGTCGGTCTTGTCGGCGCCGCGGGCGACTTCGATGCGGCCTTGGAACACGCCGCGCGAGTGGCCGGCGAGTACGTTCTTCACGGTCTGGCGCGAGCCGCAGGATTTGGCCTGGTGCAGCACACAGGTGGTGAAATCGCCGTGCTGCTCGCCGGCCAGCATCTGGGCTGCGTTCAGATGCGCGGTGCCACCCGTGCCCGCGAGGCGCACATCCATCTCGACCCGCGCCAGGCGCGAACCCAGGGTGAGAGTGAAACTATCGTATACCGCGTCCCGTCCCACCTGCGCGTGGACCGATGCCAGGTGGAAGGCGTGGAGGGACTCGTTCTGCAGCCGCAAATGGGTGAGGCGCGCTTCGTCGCCTACCTCGATCTCGAACACCGGATTGTGGAGATAGATCCCCTCACCCAGCGCAATTTCCACCAATTCGAGGCGGGCCGCGGCGCCGAGCCTGATCCGGTGGCGCGGATGAAATGCCACCGGCCGGCCGCGGGTGTCCTGCGCCAGATTGACCAGCAGCAGCGTACCGGCGTCAACACCGGGATCGACGTTGATCACCGCGCCGTCCTCGGCCAGCATGGTGTTGAGCGCATCGAGCGTGCCCTCGCGGAAGGGGCCGAGCCGGGGGGCGACGGCGAAGTTGGTCACCGTGGCGAGTTCCGGCAGGACCGAGAGATCAGCGCGAAAACGCCCGTCGAGGAACACCAGACGCGGCAGATCGAAGTCTGGCAACAGCGCGATGAACCCTGGTAAATGGGCCGGATCGATGTCGCTGGCATCGGATAGCGGTTCGGCGAAGCTGATTTCGGCCAACGGCTTGAGCGAGGTGTATTTCCACGCCTCGATGGCGCGGCTGGGCAAACCGGTGGCGCCGAAACGCTCGCACGCGGCCTCGCGCACGTCGAGGTCACCGGGCAGGCGCGATTTCAGCCCTTCGAAACGGGCCAAAAAGGACGAGGTGGCTGATTGCATCAGTTTGCTCTCACTCACGCCGCATCCGCGATCACCCGCGCGTAGCCATCGCGCTCCAGCTCAAACGCTAACTCCGGGCCGCCGGACCGGATGATCCGCCCCGCCGCCAGCACATGCACGCGATCAGGCACGATGTATTCCAGAATGCGTTGGTAATGGGTGATTACCAACGCCGAGAAATCAGGCCCGCGCTGCGCATTCACCCCGTCGGCCACGATCCGCAGCGCATCGATGTCGAGTCCGGAGTCGGTTTCGTCGAGGATCGCAAGGCGGGGTTTAAGTAGCGCCATTTGCAGCACTTCGTTGCGTTTCTTCTCGCCGCCCGAAAAGCCCACGTTCACGTTGCGCTTCAGCATGTCGTCGGTCATCGACAGCCGCTTCATCTCGGCGCGCACGCGCTTCAGGAATTGCAGCGCATCGAGTTCGGGCTCGCCTCGAGCCCGAAGCTGCGCATTGAGCGCAGTGCGCAGGAAATTGGCGTTGCCGACGCCAGGGAGCTCAACGGGATATTGGAACGCGAGGAATAAACCCAGGGCGGCGCGCTCGTTGGGCGGAAGCGTCAGCAGGTCGTGACCGTCGAGCGCGGCGGTGCCCTCGGTTGCTTCGTAGCCGGCGCGACCGGCGAGCACATATGACAGCGTCGACTTGCCGGCGCCGTTCGGACCCATGATGGCGTGGATCTCGCCGGTGGGCACGGTGAGATCAAGGCCGGTCAAAATCGGCTTGTTGTCGATCTGAGCGTGAAGGTTATTGATTTCTAACATCAGAAGGAAAGCCTTAGGAAAAAATCTTCTTTTTGTGAACAAAAAGAAGCAAAAAAACTTCGTACGTTAAGATTACGGGCGCGACGGCTTTGCCATGGGTAATTGATAAAGTTTTTTTGCTTCTTTTTGTTCACAAAAAGAAGACTTCTTCCCGTTGCCTTCATCCTACCGACCCTTCAAGACTAATCTGCAACAACTTCTGTGCCTCCACCGCGAACTCCATCGGCAATTCCTTAAGCACTTCCTTGCAGAACCCGTTCACGATCATTCCCACCGCGTCTTCTTGCGATAAGCCTCGCTGCATGCAGTAGAACAATTGATCGTCGGAGATTTTGCTGGTGGTGGCCTCGTGTTCCACTTTCGCCGTCGGATTGCGGCTTTCGATGTAGGGTACCGTGTGCGCGCCGCACTGGGTGCCGATCAGCAGGCTGTCGCACTGGGTGTGATTGCGGGCGCCAGCGGCTTTCGGCATGATTTTCACCAGGCCGCGGTAGGTGTTGTTGGATTTGCCGGCGCTGATGCCCTTGCTTACGATCGTGCTGCTGGTGTTGCGGCCAATGTGGATCATCTTGGTGCCGGTGTCGGCTTGCTGGTGGTTGGCGGTGACCGCGACTGAGTAGAATTCGCCCACTGAATCGTCGCCTTGCAGGATGCAGCTGGGGTATTTCCAGGTGATCGCGGAGCCGGTTTCGACCTGGGTCCAGCTGATCTTGCTGCGCGCGCCGCGGCAGGCGCCGCGCTTGGTGACGAAATTGTAGATGCCGCCCTTGCCTTCGGCGTCGCCGGGATACCAGTTCTGCACCGTGCTGTATTTGATGTTGGCGTCGTCGAGCGCCACCAGTTCCACCACCGCCGCGTGAAGCTGATTTTCGTCGCGCTGGGGCGCGGTGCAGCCTTCGAGGTAGCTGACGACCGCGCCAACGTCTGCGATGATGAGCGTGCGCTCGAATTGGCCGGTGTTGCGCGCGTTGATGCGGAAATAGGTCGAAAGCTCCATCGGGCAGCGCACGCCCTTCGGCACGTAGACGAAACTGCCGTCGGTGAAGACCGCGGAGTTGAGTGCTGCAAAGTAGTTGTCGCCCGACGGGACGACCGAGCCGAGGTATTTGCGGACCAGATCGGGGTACTCGCGCACGGCTTCGGAGATCGGGCAGAAGATCACGCCGGCTTCGGCGAGCGAGGCGCGGAACGTCGTGGCCACCGACACGCTATCGAATACCGCATCCACCGCCACTTGCCGGGGCTGCTCGACGCCGGCGAGAATCGCCTGCTCGCGCAGGGGAATGCCTAGCTTGTCGTACGTGCGCAGCAGTTCCGGATCGATTTCGTCAAGAGATTTCGGCCCCGGCTTGCGGCTGGGGGCGGCGTAGTAGCTTGAGCCTTGGTAGTCGATCGGCGGATAGAACAGCTTGGCCCAGTGCGGCTCGGTCATGGTGAGCCAGGCGCGATAGGACTTCAGCCGCCAGTCGAGCAGCCATTGCGGCTCGCCCTTCTTGTGCGAGATCAGCCGCACGATGTCCTCATTGAGGCCACGCGGCGCGATGTCCATCTCGATGTCGGTCTCGAAACCCCACTTGTAGGATTGCTCGGTGAGGGCCTGGACCTGATCGGTGGTTTCGCTCATCGGGTTAGCTCCTTGCCGGCTTCCTGGCGGTCGAACATTTCCGGGCGCAGGCCCCGTGGGACCGCCACCATGGCCATGTCGCCCAGACTGATGTTGTCGAGCGCGGTCTGGATCGCGCCGTTCACCAGGTTCCAGCGCCCCGAAACCGGACAATGATGCTGGGTCGAACAAACGGTGCCGGAACCTTCAACGCACGCGGTGAGCGCAATCGGGCCGTCGATCGCGGCGATTACGCGGGAAACCGGAATTTCGCCCAAGGATTGCGTCAACCGATAGCCGCCACGCGCGCCGCGCAACGATAATACCAGACCCGCGGCGGAGAGCGCCTTCAGGACCTTGGCGACTGTCGGTTCGGGCACGCCGGTGGATTGGGCGATCTGCGGCACGGTCTGCACCGCAGCCCCCGACGAGAGGCGGATCAACACCACGACGGCATAATCGGTCAGCTTCGACAGCCTCAACATGATGAAACCCCAAATCTACCCAGGTAACCGGACCTGTGTTGTCCTGTATCGGGGGAGATGGCGCATCGGGAGGGGCAGGTCAAGGGGGGAAACGCAAGTGTGCCGCGCGGAGTGTGCCGCTAAATGATCGCTTGGCCGCGCACAAATTCTGGCTCGCTATCGACGATGGCGGTCATTGCTTTGATGAACCGCCGTGTGTGCGGCAGGTCCGCGTGAGCGTCGAAATCTGATTGATCACGCCATACCGATGTGACCACGAAGAGGCGGGGATCGGCGA
>Ga0302314_10022027_pt1 | contig 10469 bp, 10 predicted proteins | sample III_Palsa_N2_3_FD_200533 | JGI IMG/M metagenome (GOLD analysis project Ga0302314, IMG submission 200533) | Peat permafrost microbial communities from Stordalen Mire near Abisko, Sweden - III_Palsa_N2_3 | ecosystem: Environmental > Terrestrial > Soil > Palsa > Peat permafrost | place: Sweden... | reverse complement strand
GAGTCATCATGCTGGGCTCTGCCGGGCCTGACTTCAAGGGACCTCGGCAGCTCGGCGGAGTCACCCAGCTGGTGCGCATCACGGTCCCCGACGTGACAGCCCACCGGGACCGGACGACGGCCGCCTTGGCTGTGGCGTCTGACGTGGCGTCTGAGCTGCGCGACGGGCCGCCCGGCTGGCGGTCCTACTCGGTTCACGACCCGGAAGGCCACGAGTGGTACTTCACCCAGTTCAGCGGCGAGAACGGCGAGGAGTCTCTTACGCCAGGAAACGACTAGGAGTCCCTTACGCCAGGAAACAGCTAGGAGTCCCTTACGCCAGGATTAGCGCAGGCCCTGGGCACCCAGGTAGCCCGCCAGCATGGCGCGGGCCACCTGCCCGACCGCGTCGTCGTGCGGCAGGAACTCCGGATGGTGCAGGGTGACCGGCCCGCCGGCGCCAAGGAAGATCATCAGCGTCGGTGCGCTGCGCGCGTAGTAGGAGAAGTCGTCGGCACCGCAGGACCGGAACGAGGTATCGACGGCGAATCCGGCCTCGCGCAGCCAGGGCCAGCTGGCGGTCGCCAGCGCCTCGTCGTTCACCAGCGGGGGCTCGCCGTCGTCGATCGTCACGGTGCCGACGCAGCCGTGGGCCAGGCAGGTGTGCTGCACGATCTCGTGCAGCGCCTTGTGCATGCCCGCCCGATCGGAGGAGTCGAGCGCCCGCAGCGTGCCGCGGGCGACGGCGGCAGGCGGGATCACGTTCGGGGCCTGGCCTGCCTCGAGCGTCCCGACCGAGACCACGACGGCGTGCGTGGGGTCGGTGCGCCGGCTGACGATCTGCTGCAGCGCGAGCACGACCTGGCACAGGGCCGGCACGGGGTCGGCGGCCAGCTGAGGATATCCGGCGTGCCCGCCGGTGCCCTGCACGCTGATCTCGAAATCGTCCGAAGCCGCGTTCACGGTTCCGGCCGGAGCCGCGACCGTGCCGGCCGGCAGCTGGTGCTGCAGGTGCACCGCGATGACGGCGGTTGACTGCTGGGCCTCCAGCATGCCGGATGCCACGATGTCGCGCGCCCCGGACGGAGTGGTCTCCTCGCGCGGCTGCAGCACGGCGAGCAGCGCGGCAGGCAGCGCTGCCTGAAGGTGGGCGGCACGCGCGGCCCGTCCGAGCGCGACCAGCGCGGCCAGGTGCACGTCGTGACCGCAGGCATGCATGGCGCCGGTGCGCGAGGCCCACGGCGCGCCGGTCTGCTCCAGGATCGGCAGCGCGTCAAGCTCGGCCCTGATCGCGATGGCCGGGCCGCCGCGCGGGCCGATGCGGACGATCCGCCCGGTGCCGGCCACCGGGGCCGCGTCGCTCGCGCCCAGCGCCGCGGCGACCCTGGCCGCCGTGCGGTGCTCCGATCCGGACGGCTCGGCGCCGGCGTGCAGCTCGTGCCGGAGCAGGACCGCGTCGTCGAGCTCGCGGGCCAGGCCGGCCCGGAGCACCGCCGCCAGGCTTGCCTCGGTCACGCCTGGTCCAGCCGGTAGACGCGGCGGGCGTTGGCCGAGCCGACGAGCTGCGCCACCCGCTCGGCGTCGGCCGCGGACCATGCTCCGGCGGCGACGAACTCGCCGGTGACCCTGGCGAGGTCACGGCGGAACGTCGCGGCGCCAAGGTAGTGCAGTTCCGGCAGGCCGAACGCGTCGGAGGAGTACAGCATCTTGCTGAACGGCGTCAACTCCAGCGCCTCGGCGAGCACCGCGGCGCTGCGCGCCCCGACGTGGTTGAGCACCGCACCGAGGTCCATATAGGCGTGCGGGAAGACGTTGGCGAGGTACCCGGCCTGCCGGTGGTACGGGTAGCAGTGCAGCAGCATGACCGGGACGGCAATGGACTGCGTGGCGAGCAGGAAGTCGTGCATCAAGGACGGGTCGGCCCGGTGCAGGCGCACGTCGGGGTCCCCGAAGCCGACGTGGAACTGCAGCGGCAGCCCGGTGTCCACCCCGGTCCAGATCAGGTGCCGGAGCAGGACCTCGTCATCCAGCCGCGCCGCCGGGTCGTCGTCGATGGCGCGCAGCAACCGACCCGCCGCCGCCGCCACGTCCGCGGCACCAGGCCGGCCGGGCTCGAAGTCCAGCCCCAGGCGGTAGGCGACGATCGACTTGAGCCCGACGGCACCGCGCGAGGCGACCGCAAGCGCCGCAGCGAACGACGCGGCGAAATCGGCGGCGCTCGTTCCGCCGCGTGCGACCCGCTCGGCGACCGCCTCCAGCCGGACGATCTCGTGCGCGGGCGCGCCGCTTGCCTCCGCCAGCTGCTCGGGGGTGGCGACCTGGCCGGCCTGGTAGCCGGTGTCCACCAGCCATGCCTGCACCTGCGCGGCCCGTAGCAGGCGGCGGTTCACCTCGGCGGCGCCGAGCTCGATGCGGCGCTCGACGTACTCATCGGCGGGCACGGACGGCTCCAGGTCGAGCACCGGGGCGCACCAGCGCCGCACGGCGAAGCCAAGCTGGCTGTCGAACACCGACGTGCCGGCCGCGCGCGGCCCGGGCCCCTCGGTGAGCAGCGACTCGACGCCGGAGCGGTCCAGATCGGCCAGCACGGCGCCGTGCACGTGGTGGTCGATCAGCGCCAGCGGCTGGCCGGCCATCACCACCGCCAGCGTGTCCGCGCGGCGACGTCCTCCGCGCTGACACCGGCGAACAGCTCGATTTCGGCCCGGCGAACCGCCACGAACGCGTCGAACAGCGGATCGCCCATCGCCTCGCGCAGCACGGTGCTGCGCTCGAGCTGCCCGGTCGACTCGGCGAGCGACCGCGGCAGCCTGCGGGCACCGGGGTCGGCCTGCTGCTGCGCCGGTTCGCCGGCCGGGTCACCGGAGGTCTCCGGCGGCAGCGTCGCGCCGGACCGGATCCCGTCAAGTCCGGCGGCGATCACCGAGCCGACCACCAGGTACGGGTTGGCGGCCAGGTCGAAGCACTTGATCTCGAGGTTGGCGCGGGTGTGCTGCTCGCCGGCCGAGCCCGTCACCAGGCGGAGCGCCGCCTCCCTGTTCTCCGCGCCCCAGCACTGGTAGGCGCCTGCCCAGTGCGACGGGACCAGCCGCAGGTAGCTGGCGACGCTGGGCGCGCCGACCGCCGTGAGCGCCGGCAGGCTGGCCAGCACCCCGCCGGCGAACGCCTCGCCCTCGCTGCTGAGGCCATGCCTGCCCGGCCCGCCGGCCAGCAGGTTCTGCCCGTCCCGCCAGATGCTGAGGTGGACGTGCCCGCCGTTGCCGACCGACCCTGCGACGACCGACGGGGCGAACGAGGCCTGGAAGCCGAACTGCGCCGATACCGCGCGGATGGTCTGGCGGACAAGCACGCTGTCATCGGCCGCGGCGACCGGATCGCCAGCGGCCACCGAGACCTCGAGCTGGCCCGCCGCGTACTCCGGGTGAAATTGCTCGACCACGATCCCCTCCCGGCCGAGCGCCTCGACCACCTCGCGCCCGTAGTCGGAGAGCTCGATCACCCGGGTCATGCCGTAAGCCGGGCCCGCGCAGGCAGGCACGAAGCGCCCGCCGTCCTCGGTGCCCAGTGCCCACTCCACCTCGAAGCTGACCTGGGCCGCAAGACCCTGCTGCAGCGCCTCGTCGGTCATCCGGCGGGCGAACGAGCGCTGGCAGCCGGCGTAATGGCTGCCCTCCTGGGTGTAACGGTCGGCCGGTGCCCACGCCCAGCCCGGCTGCCCGGCCAGCGCGGTGACCCGGTCAAGCTCGGGGATGAGCCGCAGGTCCCCGTCCGGCCCGCCGATGTGCTTGCTGGTGGTGATGTCGTCGTTGACCAGGAAGACGTCGAACACCGGCGACATGCCGACGCCCCAGCCCGCGGTCCGCTCCAGGCGGCCGAGCGGAACGGTCTTGACGCGCGCGATCCCCGCGTTGTCGACCCAGCACAGCGCCACCATCGTGACGCCCGCGGCGCCGAGCCGCCCGGTCACCGCGGCTGCCCGCCTGACCAGCTCTGCCCGCTGCTCGGCGGCCAGCACCACCGGGCCGATCGCGGGCACCCGGCCGCGGGGGCCCGCGTCGCCGGACCCTGCGTTTTCACCAGCCTGTGTCGTCACCGAGCACCTCTTCGCTCACCTCGTCGCGCGAAGGCGCGGGGTGTCCGAAACGCTACAACAGGGGGGACTCGTCGCGGGCCTGCATCAGGTCCGCCACCGCGTGCGCGCCTGGATCAGCCACGCCGCGCAGCCCGGCCACCACCCCGGCCCGGTCTGCCGGGCTGCGGTTCTGGCTGAGCTTGTCCTTGGCCTCGATCTGCGTCACCAGCATCTCGACGCCGACGATGCCGCGCAGTTGCCCCTCGATGTAAGCCGCCGGGGCGTCCTGCACCCACCAGCGGTGATCGCGGTCGTGCTCGTACTTTTCGGTCAGCCGGGTGACCACGTCGCGGAGCCAGCCGGCGTCACGGTGGAAGGTGACCGGCCCGGTGAAATGGACGCTGGTGTAGTTCCAGGTCGGGACGACACAGCCATGCTGCCGCGTGCTCCAGTACCACGACGGGGAAATGTACGCCTGCGGGCCGTGCACGATGGCCAGCGCCGGCAGGCCGGCGTCGGCGGCACTGCACTGCGGATTGGCAAGCGCCAGATGGCCGAGCAGCCGCCCGTGCCCGCCGGCCGAGTCCCCGGCGGAATCCCAGATAACCGGGAGCAGGCTGGCTGCCATCCGCGTGCCGTCGAAAGTCACCAGGTCAGCGGCGCCAACCTGCTCGACGAACGCTGCGATCTGGCTCAGGTCACCTGCGGCGAAATGCGCTGGAACGTACATGCCCCCAGGCTAGGGTCCCGGTGCGACTAGCTGGTGCCGCTAGCTGGTGCCGCTAGCTGGTGCCAGCGCGCGGTGCCCCGCGCCCGTCGAAGGTCGCCCGCGCTCCGGGGTCACCCGCCCGTGCTGGTCAGCGGCCGGCGTCGCTGGTTAGCGAGCGGCGCCGCATCCTCAGGTGGGCGTGCTCGACGGCGTTGGTGGCGAGCGCGATTGCCTGGTCGTAGGCCTTGGCCGCCTCGTCCGGCCTGCCGAGGCGGACGAGTAGCTCCGCCCGCGTGACGTGGTACGGCTGGTAGTCGTGCAGATCGAGGCTGTCCACCTCGGCCAGCGCGACCACGGGTCCGCTGACCTCGGCGAGGGCGACCGCCCGGTTCAGGGCTACGACAGGCGTGGGCAGCCAGGCCACCAGCTGGTCGTACAGCTGCAGCACCTGGTCCCAGTCGGTGTCCGCAGCGCTCGCCGCGTCGCAGTGCACGGCATTGATCGCCGCCTGGATCTGGTAGGGCCCCGGGGCGTTGCGCCGAAGGCACGCCGCGACCAGCGACTGACCCTCGGTGATCAGTGCCCTGTCCCAGCGGGTGCGGTCCTGCTCGGGCAGCAGCACCAGCTCACCGGCAGGTCCGGTGCGGGCCGGCCGCCGTGCCTCGATGAGTAGCAGCATCGCGAGCAGGCCCGCCGCCTCCGGCTCGTCGGGCATCAGCCCTGCGAGCAGCCGGGCCAGCCGGGTCGCCTCGGCGCACAGCTCTGCGCGGACGAGGTCCTCGCCGTCGGTAGCGCGGTAACCCTCGTTGAACACCAGGTAGATGACCGCGAGCACCGCCCGCAGCCTGCCGGGAAGCTCAGCCTCGGCCGGCACCCGATAGGGGATGGCCGCGTCCCGGATCTTGCGCTTGGCCCGGACCAGGCGCTGAGCCATCGTCGCCTCGGGGACGAGGAAGGCCCGGGCGATCTGCGGAGTCTGCAACCCGCCGAGCAGCCGCAGCGTCAGGGCGACCTGGGCCTCGGTGCGGAGTGCCGGGTGACAGCAGGTGAAGATCAGCCGCAGCCTGTCGTCCTGCACGGGGCCCTCCCGGAGATGGTCATCGTGCTGGTGCAGCGAGGCAGCCTGCGCGTGCCGGTCGGCGCGGGTTGATTCGCGGCGCAGGCGGTCGATGGCCCGCCGGCGGGCGGTGGTCACGATCCAGCCGCCGGGATTGGGTGGCAGGCCGACCGGTGGCCATTTCTGTACCGCCACCAGGAAAGCGTCCTGGACCGCCTCCTCGGCGAGGTCAATGTCGCCGAGGAGGCGGACCAGCGACGCGACGGCTCGCCCGTATTCCTGCCGGAACACCCCCGCGATCGCCTGGACGTCAAAGGACGGCTGCGTCATCTCAGGTCCCGGGGTCATCTCAGTTCCCGGGGGCACCTTCCCGGGTCATCTCAGTTCCCGGGATCCTCCCGGTTCCCGGGATCCTCCTGGAACGGACGCACCTCGACCGGCCCGCGGCAGGCTTCCGCGGCCTTCGCCGACCACGCCAGCGCCGCATCCAGATCGGCGGCCTTGATGACCCAGAATCCGCCGAGCTGCTCCTTGGTCTCGGCGAAGGGGCCGTCCGTGGTAACTACCTCGCCGTCGCGCATCCGCACCACGGTCGCAGTGCTCGCAGGGTGCAGCCCGCCGGCGAACACCCAGGCTCCCGCCTCGCGGAGCTGCACGTTAACCGCCTCGACGTCACGGTAGGTCTGCTCCATCACCTCCGGTGACGGGGCCGACTCACCCTCGACGTAATGCACGGCCAGCATGTACTGCTTCATGGGTGTCTCCCTTGTCGTGCGGAGCGACAGGATGTCGTTCCCCTCACCCTGTCTACGAACGCGGCGGCGCCTGATCGACAGCGCGGCAACTCTCGTTCCGAGAATGCCTGCCTACGGCTACGCCTCGCCGCGGTCGCGCAGGATCTCGCGGAACTCACTGACCGCCTGGTCCTGGTCCGGCCCGAGATCCCCAGCCACGACTAGCCTCGTGCCCGCCCAGTACGCCCCGACGTGCTCGCCGCTTTCGTCCAGCTGCACCAGCAGCGGGTGATGCGCGATCTTGATGTGGTCCTCCACCGCTGCCCACGAGACGCCCGCGGGCACCAGGCCGATCGCGGGCGAGTCGCTGTCGTCGTACGTTAGGTCGTCGAGCACTGGCATCTCCGGAGTCGTAGCGGTGCTGCCGCCACGATAAGCCACGTCAGGCAGGCCGCGAACGAAGCGGCCGGGCATCCGGTTCCGTGCTGCCCAAGACAGCCACCGCCCCGCGCACCTGGCAGTAGTTCATCAAAACCGGAAGAAGAGCCGGGTTATCGGGCCTTCTTCACCGACATCGCGCGGTCGTGCGACCGCCACGTCGCGTGATACCGGCCCCTGACCGACGTCCGGTATCCCGCTGGAATGACGTCCGGAGATCATGGCGAATGACGCGCAAGGCGCTGCCGCCCGCCGCCGCTCACGGATACCGCGCATCGCCAGCCGGTAGGTAGTTTGGCAAGCATGAGCCCTCGCACCGCATGCTGGCCGCTTCCCTCCCCGGCCGGCCCTGCCGCCAGCCCGGGACAGCCGCGATGACGGCGGACCCGTACGCGACCGCGACCGGGCTGGTCGAACGCTCGGCCGCTGCATTTGCGTCCGGCGTACCCGAGCAGCCGGCCGACGACGGTTTCTTCGGGCCGGGCAGCGTCACCTGGCGGATCAGCGCCGACCTGGCCGGACCGGTGGCCGGCCTGCGAGCGCTGCTGATGCAGGCGCTGCACCCGCTCGCGATGGCCGGCGTGGACCAGCACAGCGACTGGCGCCACGATCCTGTCGGCAGGCTTGCCGCGACCACGGCGTATGTCACGACAATCAGTTTCGGCGAGCGGGCGGTCGCGGAGCGGATCGCGGCCAGGGTGCGCCGGATCCACGATCATGTCCGCGGCGTCGATACGGTTACCGGGCGCCCGTATGCGGCCGGCGATCCCGCGCTACTGCTCTGGGTGCACGTCGCTTTGGTCGAGTCGGCTATCGCCGCCCGCCAGGCGCTCGGGACGCCGCTGATCGCGCCAGACGCCGACCGCTACGTGGCCGAGATGGTGGTCGCGGCCGAGCTCGTCGGCGTGCCGGTGGCCCTGGTCCCGGCAAGCTGCGCCGAGCTCGGGAATTACATCGCCGCGGTCCGGCCGGAGCTTTGCTGCACGCCAGCTGCCAGCGAGTCGATGGCCTACCTTCTCGACCCGCCTGGCCTTGACGAGGACGTCACACAGATCTGGCAGGACGTTCGCGACGCCGCGGTCGTGACGCTCCCCGAGTGGGCGCGGGAGATGTACGGCTACGCCGCGCCACCAGCGCTGACACCCAGCCGCCGGACCGAGATCCGCCAAGCGCTCGGCGTTCTCGATGCGATATTCCTCGGTGAGCCTGGTGTGCTCGAAGCGCGGCAGCGGCTGGCGCTGCGGATGCGAACGGCCCGGCCCGCGTGAAGAACGGCCCGGCCCGCGTGCAGAGGTTCGGTGCCGGGGTGGCAATCAGCGCCGCAGTGGCAGCCCTGGCTGTGGCCGTGGTACGCCGCCGGGTCGGGCGGCTGCGGCTGCATCGCGGGCTCGCAGCCCTGCGGCTGGCCGCGCGCGGCGGGGCGCGCTACGCCGCCAGCGCGCCGCGGCTGTTCGCCGCCGCTGGCGAGAACCGCGAGCGGCTGCGTCATGACCTGGCCCTGCAGACCGCCGAGGACGTCGCTGCCACCCTGGGGACGATGAAAGGCGTCCTGATGAAGATCGGCCAGATGGCCAGCTACATCGACGACGGCCTCTCGCCAGCCGTCCGCCGCACCCTGGCCAGGCTGCAGGACAGCGTCCCTCCGATGAGTCCCGAGCTTGCTGCGCGCGTCGTCGAGGAAGAGCTGGGCCTGCCACCCGAGCGCGCCTTCGCCAGCTGGGATCCGCAGCCGATCGCCGCCGCCTCGATCGGGCAGGTGCACCGCGCGATCACGCTCGATGGCCGCGCCGTCGCCGTGAAGGTGCAGTACCCAGGCATCGCCGAGACCATCGCAGCGGACCTCGGCAACGTCGCCCTGCTGCGCCGGATGCTCCGCATCACCGCGCCGGCCCAGGACGTCGACGCACTGATCAGCGAGCTGCGTGACCGTGTCCTTGAGGAACTTGACTACCGCAAGGAGGCCGACAACCAGCGCCTGATGGCCGCCTATTACGACGGCCATCCCACGATCGGAATTCCCGGGATCATTAGCGAACTGTCGACGCGAAGGATAGTGACGAGCGAGCTGTCCGACGGAGCCCGGTTCGCCGAGATGGCCAGCTGGTCTCAGGCCGAACGCGATCTGGCCGCGGAGACGATCTACCGCTTCGTCTTCAGGAGCTTGTACGAAGTCCACGCGTTCAACGGCGATCCGCACCCGGGCAACTACCTGTTCCACGGCGGCGGTCGCGTCACCTTCCTCGATTTCGGGCTGGTCAAGCACTTCACCCCGGCAGAGCTGCTGCCGCTGATGCAGATGGCCCGCAACCTGTGCGTCCAGCAGGATCCCGAAGCGTTCCGCCGCAGCATGGAGGAGGCCGGCTTCCTGCGCCCGGATGCACCGCTGAGCACGGAGACGATCGTCGACCACATGGCCGTCTTCTACGACACGATCCGCGAGCCTGGGCGGCTGACCATCACCGGCGATTACGCATCCGCGGTGGTGCGCCGCTTCTTCGATGTGCGCAGCCCGGTGGCTGAATACGTGAGCATCCCTCAGTCATATGTCATCCTGCAGCGGATCAACCTGGGCTTGTTCGCGCTGCTTGGCGAGCTGTCCGCCACCGCCGACTGGCGGGCCATCGCCGAGGAGATCTGGCCCTTCGTCCAGGGCCCGGCGTCGACCCCGATGGGCGCAGCCGAGGCCGGGTGGCGGGCGAGCCGGCCAGCCACCGCGGCGAGCCTGGCCTGAGCCCCGGTGGCCAATGCCGGACCCGTGAGACCGCGGGCGGCTCTCCAGGACGACCGCTGGCCGAGGCCAGTCACCGGTTGGCCGAGGCCAGTCGTTCGTGACCAAGCCAGTCGTCCGTGACCAGGCCAGTCGTCCGTGACCAGGCCAGTCGTTGGTGACCAGGCCAGTCGTTCGTGACCAGGCCAGAGACAAGCTCGGAAAGCGCTGAGGCACCGGAGCCGGACGGTTTCCGGCCGAGCTTAAGATCTTGAAGATTTATCGAATTTGATTTCGTTATACGGCTCATTTTGTCGGTGGTGTTCGCTAGCCTGGTCGAAGACAGATTGCCCGGGTGAACGTCCCCGGGACCAGGCGCCCGGCGGAGGAGGTGACCGATGCCAGCAGACCCCGGAAACGCCGGTGACCTCGACGGCGCGGCTGCCCCGCAGGGCCTGTCCTGGACGTGGGAGATGGACTTCGGTGCTCTGCTGGCCGCCCTGGCCGGCACCGGCCCGCCTGACGGGGATTCCTCCGGCGGCGACCCGTCGGGGGCCGGCGCCCCGTCGGGTGCCGGCGGCCCGGCAAGCGCCGGGGATCCGTCGGGTGCCGGGGATCTGGGTGAGGAGGCCGCGCAGCGGGCGTTCGAGGAGGAGATGGCTGCGCTGGATGCGGCGGGCGGCGGGCGGGAGATGCCGGTCGGGGCGGTGGCGGGGCGGGTGGCCGAGCGGCTGGCGCCGGGCCCGGACCTGGTGGCGTGGCTGAGCCAGGCCC
>Ga0302314_10022026_pt1 | contig 10469 bp, 14 predicted proteins | sample III_Palsa_N2_3_FD_200533 | JGI IMG/M metagenome (GOLD analysis project Ga0302314, IMG submission 200533) | Peat permafrost microbial communities from Stordalen Mire near Abisko, Sweden - III_Palsa_N2_3 | ecosystem: Environmental > Terrestrial > Soil > Palsa > Peat permafrost | place: Sweden... | reverse complement strand
GGATGTGGCGGCGCATGGCCGAACGCGCCCGGCCGGTCACCGCCAGGTTCTGCCAGTCCTGGTGCGCCACGGGCTTGGCGCCGCGCACCACCTCGACCACATCGCCATTGGTGAGCGCCGTGCGCAGCGGCACCAGCTCGCCGTTGACCTTCACCCCCACGGCGGTGTCGCCCACGTCTGAGTGGACCGCATAGGCGAAATCCAGCGGCATGGCGTCCCTGGGCAGGGTGATCAGCCGGCCCTTGGGGGTGAACACGAACACCTGGTCGAGGAACATCTCCAGCTTGGCGTGCTCGACCAGATCCTCGGCGTCGCCGCCATCCTCCAGCACCTGAACCAGGTGGCGCAGGTTCACCAGCGGGTCGCGCCCGCCGGCCTCCTCCATCGCCTCAAGGTCAAAGCCATAGGATTCGTTCTTGTAGCGCCAGTGCGCCGCGACCCCGTCCTCGGCGATCCGGTCCATGGACTCGGTGCGGATCTGCATCTCGATCCGCATGCCCTTGGGCCCGACCACGGTGGTGTGCAGGGAGCGGTAGTTGTTGCTCTTGGGCGTCGAGATGAAGTCCTTGAACCGCCCCTGGGCGCAGGGCCAGGCCCGGTGCAGCGCGCCCAGGGCCCGGTAGCAATCGTCCTCGGTCGCCACCAGCACCCGGAAGGCATAGATGTCCGACAGCTGGGAAAAGCCGATGGTCTTGCGCTGCAGCTTGCGCCAGATCGAATAGGGATGCTTCTCGCGGCCATAGACCCGGGCGAACAGGCCGGCCGCCTCCAGCTTGGCGGAGATGTCGCCCGAAACCACCGCCACCGCCCCGCCCTGCTCGGCCCGCAAAACCTCCAGCCGACGCATGATCGCCGAGCGCGCCTTGGGGTTCAGGTGCGTGAACGCCAGCTCTTCCAGCTCGGTGCAGATGCGATGGCAGCCGATGGAGCGGGCCAGGGGTGCGTAGATGTCCAGCGTCTCGCGGGCGATCCGCTCGCGCTTGGCGGCCTGGGGGATGTAGCCCAGGGTGCGCATGTTGTGCAGCCGGTCGGCCAGCTTGACCATCAGGACCCGCACGTCCTTGGAGATGGCCAGGATGAACTTGCGCAGGTTGGCCGCCTGGCGGGCGTAGTCGGCCGATAGCTCCAGGCGCGACAGCTTGGTCACCCCCTCAACCATCTCGCCGATCTCAGGCCCGAACGCCGCGTCGATGTCCGCGCGGCTGACCGCGGTGTCCTCGATCACGTCGTGCAGCAGCGCGGTGCAGATGCTGGCGGTGTCCAGCCGGTATTCGGTGAGGATGCCCGCCACCTCGATCGGGTGGGCGAAATAGGGGTCGCCCGACGCCCGCGTCTGCGAGCCATGCATGCGCACGGCGTAGACATAGGCCCGGTTCAGCAGGCCCTCGTCGGCGGTGGGGTCATAGCTTTTGACCCGGTCGATCAGCTCATACTGGCGCAGGAATTTCGGACGCGCCTTGGCGGCGGCGTCCTTGGGGGGCAAGGCATTGGCGTCCCCAGCCTTGGCTTGGGGCGCGGGCGCCGCCGGGCTGACCGGCGTGCCCGTGGGTGCGGCGGTAACAGGATCCGCCGCGAGGATCAGGGGTTCTGCGCCCGGGGGGCTCAGTACCGCTCCTCTTGACCACCGTCGCGGTCGCTCTGCAGGGCGCGGACCAGTTCCTGTTCGCTCATATGCTGGTGCTGCGGATCGGCCAGCAGCAACAGGGCCTCGGCCTCTTCCTCGGCGTCGGCGCGTTCATCGACGCGCTGCAGGCTGATGATCAGGCTCTCGCGCAGGCTCTCGGCGTCGACCACATCGTCGGCGATTTCGCGCAAGGCCACGACCGGGTTCTTGTCGTTGTCCCGATCCACCAGGATCGCCGACCCGGCCGAAATCGCGCGCGCGCGATGGGCCGACAGCAGCACCAGATTGAAACGGTTAGGGACTTTCTCGACGCAGTCTTCGACGGTGACGCGGGCCATGAACGCTCTCGGAAGGATTTGGGACTGGATAAGATAGAGGGATTGGGGGGGTGTTGCAATGCGGGATGTGGGGGTGAATTGGTATCCAGAGCTAAACCTGACGACGCCAGAACTGAATCAAAGCGGGAGGCTCGCTGGAGCCGTTTAAGAATTAGTGGCGGTCTCTCGAGCATCTAGCCGGACGATTGAACCCGGATCACTGCTCGGTCCGCTTACGCCGCTCAGAGACTGTTTCAAACGTCGCTCTGGAAAGCGTAACGCAATCAATTTGTTAGCACTCGGCGACCGCGAGTGCCAAATGCTCTGGACTCCAAAGAACAAATCATGCACAAATGAGTCGGCATGGGGCGTCTAGTTCAAGGATCCAACGATCATGACCGAAAAGCAGAAGCCCGAGTACGATGTCGTCAAGCGGGCAGCCGTTCTCATAAAATCACCTGAGAAGGCCACGCCAACTGACATCAAGCGCATGGCGTCTCGTATTCAAAATGACGAGAAGAACGCCCCACAGGCTAACAAGGCCGTTCCGAAGCCTCGGGCGAAACCCCCTATTTCAGCGGCCGATCGTCGCTATGGCAAAGCCCCTAATAAAGGCCGCTGATCATGGCTGCTTACATGGTTGGATATGATCTTCACCCCTCACGCGGGGAGACGTACGATGAACTCATCCAGGCTATTAAGCGCCTAGGTTCTTGGTGGCATCATCTGGATTCCACTTGGATTGTTGAATTATTGAATATTGAATTATGGTGACGTCATATCGAATTATGGTGACGTCATATCAATTACTTAAATCCGCAGCGCCGCCCTCGCCTCCTTCGGCAACCGGGCGATGACGTTCAGATAGGCAGACGCCGTGGCGTCGGGGGCGCGGCGCCCCTGTTCCCAGCCTTGCAGGGTGGCCAGCGGAATCCGATAGGCCTCGGCGAACTCGCTCTGTGACATATGCAGGTCCTCACGGATCGCGCGCACGTCGGGAAGCTCGACCGTGCGGGCCCGCGCGCCGGTCGCCTCGCCTTTGGCATGGGCGACCGCTTCCGCCATGCCTTCAATCAGCTCTTTGCCCAGCTTGCTCATGCTCACTCCTTCCCGGCCCGGCCGAGCTGCTTCAAATCAGCCGCCAGCGCCGTCAATGTTCGTTTCTCGTCCGGACTCAGGTCCTCACGCGCCGCCTTGGCGTAGACGGTGATCAGGTAGAGCGGCATGTCGAGGTCGTAAAAGTAATAGATCACTCTGACGCCGCCGCGCTTGCCGGAGCCCTGGCGGCCCCATCGCATCTTGCGAAGTCCGCCGGTCTCGGGGATCAGATCCCCGGCCTCGGGGTTGGCCGCCACATAGTCCACGAACTCCGCCCGTTCGTCGTCGCCCCACACCTTCGCCGCCGCTCGCAAGAAGGTGGTCAGCTCGACGACGGTGAGAAGCCTAATTCTCATTGGGCGCATATACGTCATTGACGCACAATTTGTCAAACTTCCTGTGCGTCATTGACGGTTATCGATCACATCGGCCTCGCCGGCCTAGCGTCAGCTAGCCCTCAAGGGTTTCTGACCCCGCCACAAGGGCGTAGGCGACCGCCCGAAAAATCACCGCGGCTTCTCCCCCTTGAGCATAACAAACCCCGACGGCGGCATGGAGACGCCGTTCACGCTGGCGCCGCCGTTGATGATCGCCGGGGCCATGGGCAGCATGTTGTGGGGGAAGTTCAGTTTGGGCTGGGTCAGGGCGTCCAGCTTGGCGATGTCGTCAGCCGTCAGTTTGACGTCGAGCGCCTTGATGTTGTCTTCCAGCTGAGCCAGGCGGCGGGCGCCGATGATGGGCGAGGTGACGCCGGGCTTGGCTGACAGCCAGGCGAGCGAGATGGCGGCCACCGAGGTCTCGTGCGCCTTGGCGATGATCTCGAGCTGGTCGATCACCGCATAGGTCGCCTCGTTGAGCGCGCCTCCGAGTAAGGCGCCGCGATCGCCCTTCTGTGCGCCCGCGTTGGCGCGGGTGTATTTGCCGCTGAGCGCGCCGCTCTTGAGCGGGCTCCAGGGCGTGACGCCGAGGCCGAATTCCAGCGCCATCGGGATCAGGTCCTGCTCGACGGTGCGCTCCAGCAGCGAATATTCGATCTGCAGCGCCGCAAAGGCCGACCAGCCGCGGAACTGGGCCAGGGTGTTGGCCTGGGCGATCTTCCACGCCGGGGTGTCCGATGCGCCGATGTAGCGGACCTTGCCGGCGCGCACGAGATCGTCGAGCGCGGCCATGGTCTCGTCGATCGGGGTGTTCTTGTCCCAGATGTGCAGCCAGTAGAGGTCGATGTAGTCGGTCTGCAGGCGACGCAGCGAATTCTCGGCGGCGCCCACGATGGCCTTGCGGCTGGAGCCGCCGCCGTTGGGGTCGCCCGGGTAGAGGTTGCCGCTGAACTTGGTCGCGATCACCAGCCGGTCGCGGCGCGCCTTGTCGCGCCCGATGTGGTCGCCGAGGATCTGTTCGGAGTGGCTCTTGGTGTAGAAGTTGGCGGTGTCGATGAAGTTGCCGCCCAGGTCGATGTAGCGGTCAATGATCTGCTGCGACTCCTCGACCGAGGAGCCCCATCCCAGGTCCTCGCCAAAGGTCATGGCGCCCAGGGCGAAGGGGCTGACGCGCAGACCGGAACGGCCGAGCGTGATGTAATGGTCAAGCGCCATAGGCTGGGCCTCGCTGTGCTGAAAGTTTGGGATTGTACAGGCACCCATCTGGGGAGCCGCGAGCGGGGCGGCAAGGCGCCATGGCGCAACGCGACCACCCCGATCGTCTGCTTCAGCCCGCCCTCAAAGGCCAATTATGGTGACAGAAACGCGCCCGTCGGGACGGCCGCTGCGCCAAAACCACGCCAGCGCTATTTCGCGCTCCACCACTTCCGCGCCGCGACCATCGCCCACACGCCTTCCACCAGTCCGAACGGCCAGGCGCCCTGCAGGAAGCCATAGGCGCTGCCCAGCAGGCAGGAGGCGGCGAAGGCCAGGGTCCACCAGCGGGAGCGGGACTCCAGGGCGTAGCAGATCAGCATGGCGGAGACGGCGAACAGGCCGAAGGCGGTCAGCGGGGTCATACGAAGGGTAACCCACAGCGATTTACGATGAGAATTGCAGCGCGAATGCACAATTGACGCGGACCATTGGTCCTTGCAACACGACTAGACCACCAAGCGGATGACCATGATGGCTGAAACCGTTATCGCCTTAGGCGCCGATCATCGGGGCTTTGAGCTGAAAGCCCTGTTGCTGGCGCGCCTGCGGGACAAGGGGCATGCGGTCACGGATCTTGGGACCGACTCACAGGGCAGCTGCGACGCCGGCGATTTCGCGCGGAAGCTGGCCGAGGATCTGCGGGACCATCCAGGCCATGTCGGCGTGCTGATCTGCGGCACGGGTCAGGCGATGGCGATGACCGCCAACCGTTACAGACATATCCGCGCTGCCCTGTGCCTCAACACCACGATGGCGCGTCTGGCGCGCGAGCATAACGACGCCAATGTGCTGGTGCTGGGCGCGCATATCGTCGGCCAGGAAGTGGCGTTCGATTGCCTGGATGTTTTCCTCGCCACGCCATTCGCGGGCGGGCGCTTTACGGCGCGGCGCGATAAGCTGACCGAGGTCGGCGGGATTTAGGGCGCTTTGGGTTAACCCGCCCGCGCATCCAGCCCCACCGTCGCCCGGGCCGCCAAGGCCTTTGCGCTCAGGCCGAGCACCGGATGCACCCACCCCGGCGCAACCTGCGCCAGCGGCCCCATCACGAACAGGCGCTCGGCCGCGCGGGGGTGCGGCAGGGTCAGGGCCGCGTCGTCCAGCACCGTCCGCCCGTGCGCGATCAGGTCCAGGTCCAGCGTCCTTGGCGCGTTCGGCTCGCCGCGCAGCCGTCCGAACCGCGCCTCGATATCCCGCAGCGCCGCAAGGGTTGCCCAAGGGTCAAGCATCGTCTCGACAAGGATAACGCCGTTGAGGTAGTCAGGCTGGCCTGCGTCCGGCCAGGCGGCGGAGCGCCACCACGACGACCGTTTCGCAACCGCAAGCCCCGCCGCCGGAAAGTCTGCCGCAGCCGCCTCCAACAGGTCGGATACCGAGCTGAACCGGCCTTTCAGGTTACTGCCCAGGGCGATAACGACCGCATCGTCATTCATAGCATTATTTTATCTTAGGATATTGAAATCATGGCATTTTACCCGACCGACAAGATGGTGTTGTTCATCGACGGCGCCAACCTCTATTCCTCCGCCAAAGGGCTCGGCTTCGACATCGACTACAAGAAGCTGCTGGAGGAATTCCGCAAGCGCGGCATCCTCACCCGGGCCTACTACTACACAGCCCTGGTGGAGGATCAGGAGTATTCGCCGATCCGGCCGCTGGTCGATTGGCTGGACTACAACGGCTACTCCCTGGTGACCAAGACGGCGCGCGAATACACCGACAGCCAGGGGCGCAAGCGCTGGCGCGGCGACATGGACGTGGAGATCGCTGTCGACATGATGGAGATGGCGCCGCACGTGGACCACATCGTGCTGTTCAGCGGCGACGGCGACTTCCGCCGCCTGGTGGAGGCGGTGCAGCAGCGCGGGGTGCGGGTGACCGTGGTCTCGACCATGAAGTCGCAGCCGCCGATGGCCTCCGACGACCTGCGCCGCCAGGCCGACTCCTTCGTGGATCTGGCGGACCTCGCCGACATCATCGGCCGTCCGGCGCGCCCGCCCCTGCCCCGCTTCATCCAGGGCGACGCCGAGCGTGAGGCGGATGCCAGCGCCTGATCTCCCAACACATGATTTGGCGGAGCCGCCCCGCGACTGCCCGATCTGCCCGCGCCTGGTTGCGTACAGGGCGGACAACCGCGCCGCCAACCCCGGCTGGTTCAACGGGCCCGCGCCGTCGTTCGGGGACCTGAACGCGCGCCTGCTGGTGGTCGGCCTCGCGCCCGGCCGCATGGGCGCCAACCGCACCGGCCGGCCGTTCACCGGCGATTTCGCCGGCGTGCTGCTCTATGAGACCCTGATCAAGACCGGCTTCGCTACCGGGCGATACCAGGCGCGGCCGGACGACGGCTTGGCCTTGCGCGACTGCATGATCACCAACGCCGTCCGCTGCGCGCCGCCGGGCAACAAGCCCCTGCCGGCCGAGGAAGCCGCCTGCCGCCCGTTCCTGACCGCGCGGATCGCGGCTCTGCCCAATCTCAAGGTGATCGTGACGCTCGGCGACGTAGCCCGGCGCAATGTCGTCAAGACCCTCGGCCTGAAGGCGTCGGCCTCCGTGGGCGGGCATGGGGTGGAGATGGACGTCGGTCCCTACCGGCTGATCAACAGCTACCACTGCTCCCGGCTCAACACGAACACCGGACGGCTGACGCCGGCGATGTTCGAGGCGGTGTTCGAGCGCGCGCGGGAGCACCTGCGGGCCTGAGACCTCTGACCGTCAATTAGGGAGCGGACCGTCCGCGATCGCGCGCGACCGATCGGCCTCTTCCTCCAGGGCGATCAAATGCGGCGTCGATGGAACCCCGTGGTACGCCGCCCCCGGCAGACCGGTGGATTCAGGAAAGGCGCGGCGCGCGCAGGCGGCGGCGACGGCGGAGCAGAGTTCCAGTTCCAGCGCCTCGACCGTGTCGGGCTTGCTGATCACCCGAAAGGCGCCGCGCATTCGGCTGCGCGTGGCGTCCATGAGGGTGTTCGACGACGTCAGCACCGCAATGGGAAAACTCGACCGCGCCCGTTCCGCGAGGGCGACGAGCAGGCTCAGGCCGCCCAGGCGGGGCATCTGCAGATCGATGAACGCCAGGTCGGGCGTGATCTGGCCGTGCTCCACCATCCACAGGGCGACCACGCCATCGGGGACGTGGACCACGTTCGCAACCTCCGCCTGGCGCGCCAGGGCGCGGCAGATCAGATAGGCGTCGGCCTCGTTGTCCTCCGCCACCAGCACGCAGAGGCCGGGCGACGGGCTCTGCCCTGTTGGCGCGATATCGATGGAGTTGGCCTCGCCGCCCATGGGTTAGCTGCTCCGGACGCTGGCGCTGATCCGCCTGATCTCTCGATTCAGGCGGGACTGAAGGTCGTAATAGCTCTCGGGCTTGCTGATCACCCGGACCGCCCCGCGCATTCGGCTGCGCATGACGTCCACCGGCGCGGTCGAGGAGGTGAGCACGACCATTGGAAATCCTGGCTGCTCGCGCTCGGCCAGCGCGCTCAGAAGGCTAAGGCCGCCCTTGCGCGGCATTTGCAGATCAATGAACGCCAAGTCGGGCGCCACCTCGCCGTCTTCGATCATCTGCAACGCCTCCACGCCATCATTGGCGTGCACCACCTGATCGACGAGCTTCTGATCCCCGAGCGCGCGGCAGATCAGGTAGGCGTCGGCGGCGTTGTCTTCCACGACCAGGACGCACAATCCCGCGCGATGCGTGGCGTCTCTGGCCCGCGCGAAGGCGGCCTTAGAGAGAGTGGCCACGCCTCAGCGGCCCCAAAGTCCGGACTGCGCCCGGCGGATCACACCGTCGAGGCAGACCTCCAGATCCTCGTAACTGTCCGGTTTTATGACGTATAACGCAGCAGAGCTATGGACCGCGTCAGAGGCGTCCCGCGCCAGCCAGGACGTGGTCAGGAACACCACCGGCGTCTTCGCCATGCGGCGGATTTGGCGCAGGCCACGCAGAAACTTGAACCCGTCCATCCGTGGCATGTGGATATCGAGCAGGATCAGATCCGCCGGGATCTGGCCAACCGCCAGTTGCCTCAAGGCAAGGTCAGGCGCGTCCGATGCCTGCGCGTCAAGCACGCCGGGGTGCTGCTCAAGCGCCTTGAGGATGAGATTGGTGTCGGCGGCGTCGTCCTCCACCACGAGCACATCGATCCCCGAGGGGCGCGGCGCCGATCGCGCGTCCGCATGAACGCGCCGACGAGCGCTCGCATCTTGCAGGTCCGCCAACAGAGCAAGGCTCATGATATCCCCCACCACTGATGGGCATCTACCCCTAACAACTGTTAATAATACGTGTTCTCATAAATTATTGTCGCGCGCAGTATTAGTTCTTGCATCCTCAGAATTTTGAAATTGTGGCATTCGACGTCGCGTCGAATTGTCACGCGTAAGATGCTCGCGCTTACAGGGAATATGGTTACGATATGCGTTGTCGCCTGCATTATTGATTCTTCTTAGTGGTACGCGATCACATCAATTTATGGGAATTTGGCCGCCCGGGCGCAGGTCATTTCTTTCCTATCTTACCCACGTCATTCGACGAATGGCGGCATTTCGACTCTCGGTGGTAGCAGGTCCTACGGAGCTTGGCTGAGTAAGCCCAAATGATTGAATCGCGCCTCCGGGCCATCGTCGATACCGCCATAGACGGGATCATCCTGATGGATTCCCGTGGGATGGTAACGATGTTCAACCCAGCCTGCGAACAGATGTTCGGCTATCGGTCGGATGAAATCATCAACGGTGATGTGAAGCGGCTGATGCCGCCGCCCTACCACGATGAACACGACCAATACCTCGACAACTATCGGCGCACGGGTCGGCGCAAGATCATCGGTATCGGGCGCGAGGTGCTTGGACGCCGCAAAAATGGCGACACCTTCCCAATGGATCTGTCCGTCGGCGCCGCCGAGCAGAACGGCGAGGTCTTCTACGTCGGCATCCTGCGGGATGTATCGGAGCGAAAGCGCGCTGGCGACCTGCGTGAAAAGCTGATCGAGCAGCTAACGGCGTCCAACCTTGAGAGATCGTACTTTGGCCATGTCGCCTCACATGACCTCAGGGAGCCCCTGCGTATGGTGGCCGCATTCTGCGGGCTGCTGTCGAAGGACTATGGCGATCGGCTCGACGAACAGGGCCGGGAGTACCTGACCCTGGCGGTTTCGGCCGCCGCGCAGATGCAGGACCTACTGGACGATCTGGTCGACTTCGGGAGGCTGGGGCTAGAGGCGGAGCGCGGCGTCTGGTTTGAGTCCGACACCGTGCTCGAGCAGGTATTCGAGAACCTTCATGAGTCCATTCGCGAGTCGAAAGCCGAGATCACGCGCGGGCCGATGCCACGGGTTCTCGGCAACGCGATCCGATTCAATCGGCTCATGCAGAACCTCATCGGCAACGGCCTGAAGTACATCGCCGAAGGCGTGACGCCCCGAATCCACATTTCGGCGGAGCAACAGGGTGAATTCTGGGAATTCACGGTCTCCGACAACGGCATCGGCATCGACGACCGTCACTTCGAGCAGATCTTCGAACCGTTCAAGCGACTTCACGCCAAGACCAGCTACTACGGCACCGGCCTTGGCCTAGCGATCTGCCGCAAGATCGTTGACGGCTTCGGCGGCCGCATCTGGGTGACGTCCGCCGCAGACAAGGGCTCGACCTTCCACTTCACGGTAAGGATCCAACACGATGGCGCTCAAGATGGGTAATTTGACTGTTGAATCCCGCGGCAAACCCGCCGAGTTGCTCCTGGTCGAGGACAATTACGGCGACGTCCTTCTGACCCGCCAGGCCTTCCTGAACGCC
>Ga0302314_10022025_pt1 | contig 10470 bp, 10 predicted proteins | sample III_Palsa_N2_3_FD_200533 | JGI IMG/M metagenome (GOLD analysis project Ga0302314, IMG submission 200533) | Peat permafrost microbial communities from Stordalen Mire near Abisko, Sweden - III_Palsa_N2_3 | ecosystem: Environmental > Terrestrial > Soil > Palsa > Peat permafrost | place: Sweden... | reverse complement strand
TTGATGATCCGGGTCGCGCGCCAGATCAGCACCAGCGCGAGCGCCACCGCGGCGTAGATCGCGCCGGTCGAAATCCCATTCAGGGTGTAGTCAATGAAGTTCGTCATCCCGTATCTCCCAGGGTCAGAAGCCGAGGTAGGCGTGGCGCAGGCGCTCGTCGGCGGCGAGCTCCTGCGGCGGTTGGTCGGCCACCACGTGGCCGAGGTCAAGGACAACCACGCGGTCGGCGACCGACATGGCACTGCGGGCGTTCTGCTCGACCAGCAGCACGGCGAGTCCTAGCGTGTCGGCGAGCGACCGCACCAGGCCCATGATCTGCGCGACCAGCCGCGGAGCCAGTCCGAGCGAGGGCTCGTCGAGCAGCAGCACCCGCGGGCGCCCGATGATCGCCCGCCCGATCGAGAGCATCTGGCGCTCGCCACCGGAAAGTCGCGAGGCCGGTTGCCCGCGCCGCTCGACCAGCGCCGGGAAAAGGTCGTAGATCTCCTGCATCGGGGCAGCCGCGCGCCCGCGATGCAGACTGCCGAGTCGCAGGTTCTCTTCCACGGTCAGCTCGGTGATCACGCCGTGGCCCTCGGGCACGTGCGCGACACCGTTGCGCACGATCTGCTCCACCGAGGTCCGGGTGATGTCATTGCCGTCCAACAGGACCGCGCCGGCGCTCGCTCGCGCGAGTCCGGAGATGGTCCGCAGCAGCGTCGTCTTGCCGGCGCCGTTTGCCCCCAGCACCGCTGTGATGCTGCCCGGTTCGGCGGTGAGTGAGACGTCGTCCAGCGCCCGCACGGCGCCGTAATTGGTGCTCAGCCCCTCAACCTTCAGCATCGATAGCCCCCAGCGCCGTGGTCGTCTCGATCGAGGCCTCTTCGGCCTCGCGGCCGAGGTAGGCCTCGAGCACGGCCGGGTTCTGCTGGATCTCGGCCGGCTCGCCACTCGCGATCACGCGGCCGAAGTCGAGCACCGTGACGCGATCACAGACGGCGGTCACCAGCGCCATGTGGTGGTCGACCATCATCACCGCGATCTCACTGCGCAGCTGATCTATGAGCTCGGCCAGCGCCTCCATGTCGCCGGCGTCAAGGCCGCCGGCGGGCTCGTCGAGCATCAGCAACTGCGGTTCGCCGGCGAGCGCCCGCGCCAACGCAACTCGCTTCTGGATCGCGTACGGAAGCGTGCCCGGCAGACGGCGCGCGAACTCGGCGCAGCCGGTCCGCTCCATCGCCGTGAGCGCGCGTTCACGCAGCGCCCGCTCATCGCGGTCAGACCACGGCAGGCCAAGCAGCGCGCTCGGTAGGCGCGTGCGCCGGAAGCGGCTCGCGCCCACCATCACGTTCTCAACTGAGGACATATGCGCGAACAGGCCGACGCCCTGCAGGGTGCGTGCGATCCCGAGCTTCGCGAGGCCTTCGGGCCGCATGTTCGCGACCGGTTTGCCCTCCCAGCTGATCGTGCCGCTGTTGGGCGCGACGAACCCGCAGATCACGTTGAAGAGCGTCGTCTTCCCGGCCCCGTTCGGGCCGATGATCCCCAACACCTCGCCGGTGCGGACATCCACTGAAACGCCATCCAGGGCGATGATCCCTCCGAACCGCACGCCGATGCCGCTGACGCTCAGAACCGGGGCGTGCTCCACCGGGCTCTCCCCCACGGCGCTCACCATCAGCTGACTCCTGCCGCTTGAAGCGTCATTCCTGCCAACGGCGAAGCTCCGGCAGCCGCGGCGCTCAGCGCCGGCGCCGGCCGATAGCGCTCCTCGCGGCGTTCCTGCCAGAGACCCTCAAGCGTGGCGAGCACGGCACCCCAGCCGATCTGCGCTCCCCAGGCGAGCGGACCGCGCGGATAGTTGAGCCCGAGTACCACCCCGGCATCGATGTCGGCCGCGCTTGCGAGGCCCTCTCCGTATGCGAAGGCGGCCTCGTTGATGACCTGTACAAGCACCCGGCTCATCACCAGGCCCGGTCCGTCGCGCACCCACTCGGCCTGCATGCCGAGTGTCGCGAACACCGATGTTGCGCGATCTGCAAGCGCTTGCTGGGTGGCGTCGGTGCGGGTCAGCTCGACCAGCCGTCCGTGACCCGCGAGGCTTGCGACGTTGAACCCGACGGCGTCAGCAAGGTGGCGGGAGCTGAGGCTGCGCGAGGCGCACGAGACGATCGGAAAATCCGCGTCGGCGAGCGCACCGGGATCTTCGAGCGGATCGGCAAAGATGCTGACCTCAGCCTCACCGCCGGGGGTCTCGCGCACGCTGAACCCGGCCGCATCTGCGAGTGAGCGCAGGTGCAGGGCGAGCGGCCCCTCACCGACGATCGCGAGTTCGCGGCCGCTGGCATCGCCCGGCTCCGGCAAGTCCGGGTCCTGCGGCCGATAGGGGCCGTTGGCGTAGTCGTACCAGCCACGCCCGGTCTTGCGTCCGAGCTTGCCGCTGGCGACCATGCGCGCCTGCGCCGGCATCGGCCGCCATCTCGGCTCGCCGAACGAGAGTTCAGCGAACGACTTCGCGACCGCGAAGCTGACGTCGAGGCCGACAAGGTCCATCAGCTCGAACGGCCCCATCCGGAAGTCGCCGCCGACCCGGCAGATCCGGTCGATCTGGGCCGGCTCCGCAATCTGTTCGGCGAGTATCCGCAGCGGCTCGCCGGAGTACCCACGCCCGCAGCGGTTGACGAGAAAGCCGGGGCCGTCCGGGGCCCGGATCACGCGCTTGCCGAGCGCCTCGCCGGTTTCGGTGGCGAGTTGCACGGTCTGCTCCGAGCTCTGCTCCGCGGGGATCACCTCGACCAGCTCCATCAGCGGCGCCGGGTTGAAGAAGTGCATCCCGACCACGAGCTCCGGGTTGGGGGCGCCGGCGGCGATCAGCGTCAGCGGGATCGACGATGTGTTGGACGCGAGTACCGTGCCCGGCCGGCAGACCCGCGTCAGATCCCGCATCAGTTGGTGTTTGAGCTCGAGTTGCTCGGGCGCGGCTTCGATCACCAGCTCGCTTGAGGCGAAGCCGTCCAGCGATGTCGTCAGCGTCAGCCGCGACTCTGTGACCGCCGCGTCGGTCGTCCAGCGGCCGCGCTCGCGACCCTTGCGGATCCCGGTCGCGATCCGCTCCTTGGCCTGCTCGAGCGCCTGCGGCGAGGTGTCGTAGAGCACCACGTCGAAGCCGGCGGTCAGGCCTAGCTGCGCGATTCCGGCGCCCATCGTGCCGCCTCCGACAACGCCGAGCGTCGTGATCACAGCCGGCCTTCCTGGTAGCGGGCGCGGATCTCACGCTTGAGGATCTTGCGTGACGGCCCCATCGGCAGCTCTTGCACGATGCGAACGATCCGCGGGCGCTTGTGGTGGGCGATGCGCTCGTGCATCCAGTCGGACAGCTCCTGCTCGGTCGTGCCGGACCCACCTGGGTCCAGCACGACAGCGGCGAGAACCTCCTCACCGAGCTTCTCGTCCGGCACTCCCACGACGGCGACCGCGGTGACGGCGGGGTGGCGCGCGACCACCTCTTCGATCTCACGCGGGTAGACGTTGTAACCGCCCCGGATCACCATGTCCTTCTTGCGGTCAACGATGAAGCGAAAGCCGTCGTGATCCTTGACGCCGAGGTCGCCGGTACGAAACCAGCCGTCGACCACCGCCGCCGCAGTCGCCTCCGGGCGTCCGTAGTAGCCGGTGAAGATGCTGTGCCCGCGGATCACGATCTCGCCGAGCTCCTCGGGACCCAGCAGCTCGACCCGGTCCTCCACGTCGGCCTTGGCGACCTCGACCTCGACGCCCCACAGCGGCTGGCCGATCGAGCCGGCCCGCAACCCGAGTTCTGTGTGGTTCACCGTCGCCGTCGGCGAGGTTTCCGAAAGCCCGTAGCCCTCCTGGATCGGGCAGCCGAAGCGCTGCTCAAACTTCTCGAGCACGGCCACCGGCAGCGGCGCGCCGCCGGAGATGCACATCCGCAGCTTCACCGGAGGCTGATCCCCGAGTGCCTCGAGCAGCGCGATGTACATGGTCGGCACGCCGATGAAGACGGTGACTCCGTGGCGGCGCATCAGCTCGAGCGCTTGTGCTGCGTCGAAGCGACGCTGCATGATCAGCTTCGCGCGCGCCAGGAAGCTTGAGCTCATCGACACCGTCTGCCCGAACGTGTGGAACAGCGGCAGGCAGCCGAACACGACATCGTCGGCGCCGAGGCTGTTGGCCATGAACGCGTTTACGAAGCAGTTCATCACCAGGTTGAGGTGGGTGAGGACGGCGCCCTTGGGGGTGCCGGTGGTGCCACTCGTGTAGAAGAGCACCGCCGGGTCCAGCGGGTTTGTGGGAACCGCGGCGTCGATCCCAGGTTCGCCGCTCGCCGACGCCGCAAAGTCGGCGCTGAGTACTCGTGTGCGAACTCCGATGCGCTGCGCGGCCGCCAGCGCGACCTCCGCAAACTCCTCTTCAACGATGATCGCTGCGGCGTCGCTGTCGCGCAGCTGCGCCTCCACCTCATCGGTGACGAGCATCGGCGCCGTCGGCACGACCACGCCGCCGCAGGCGAGGATCGCGTAGTACTCGGCGACGAAGTTGAGTCCGTTCGGGGCCATCAACGCAACGTGAGTGCCGGGCTCGATCCCGAGTTCGTCTCTGAGCGCGCGGGCGCGGATCAGGGTCTCCTGCCAGAGCTCGGCGTAGGTGTACTCGCGTTCGCGGTCGACGATCGCGACGCGGTCTGGGTATCTGAGCGCGGCCTCGCCGGGAATCGAGGCGAGATTTAGGGCCAGCGCTTCACTACTGAGCCTCATGCTCATGCCAGGTGTCCACCGACGGGTGCCCAGCCGCTCAGTAGGTTGCGTGCGATCGCCCGGCGCTGAATCTCATCGGTGCCCTCGAAGATCCGCCAGAGACGCGCCTCTCGGTACCAGCGTTCGATCGGCAGCTCCCGGGTGTAGCCCATGCCGCCGTGGATCTGCATGACGCGGTCGACGACGCGGTTGGCCATGGTGGCGCCGGCAAGCTTCGCCATCGACGACTCGTGCCGGGGATCGCGGCCTTGGTCGGTCGTCCAGGCAGCCAGCAGCACGAGCCAGCGCGAGCTCTCGAGGTCGACGGCGCAGTCCGCCAACATCGCCTGGATCATCTGATGCTCTCCGATCGGCTTGCCGAAGGTGTGGCGCTGGCGCGCGTACTCGAGGCCCATCTCGAGCAGTCGCTCGGAGGCGCCGATCGCCTGCGAGGGAATCACGTAGCGGCCACGCTCGATCCACTCCATCGCCAGCTTGAAGCCGTCGCCGACCTCGCAGAGCACGTTGCGATGCGGGACCCGGACATCGGCGAACGACATTGAGATCGGCCGCGCCGGTCCCATCGTGTCGATCGTCGATGAGGTCCACCCCATCGAGCGATCGACGATGAACGCCGTGAAGCCGCCTTTGTAACCGAGGCTCTTGTCGGTAACCGCGACCACAATCGCGAAGTCGGCTTCCTCGCCCCGGGTGATGAAGGTCTTTTCGCCGTTCAGCACCCAGTCGTCGCCGTCACGCCGGGCGCGCATCCGGATCGCGGTGAGATCCGAACCTGCATCCGGCTCGGTGACCGCGAAGCAGGAAGCGCGGGTCCCCTCGATCGCGGGCAGCAGATACTCGTCCCGCTGTTCCGTGTTCGCCTTGTAGAGGATCACATCGGTCTCGCCTCCGAAGACGAACGGCACGAAGGTCCGCCCGACCTCCGTCCAGGCCAGACTCTGCGTCACCGCCGGGAGCTCCGCGCCGCCATAGCTCGAGGGAGTCCCGAGCCCCCAGAAGCCGAAATCCCGAGCCTTGCGCTGCAGCGCGCGTAGCTCCGAGTGTTCCAGTGCACTCTCACCGTGGCGCTCGCGACGCAGCACCTCGGGTTCGAGCGGCATCACCTCGTTGCGGATAAAGGCGCGTGCGGTGTCGCGGATCGCTCGCTGTTCGTCTGTTAGTGAGAAATCCACTTCTCTTCTCCTGCCGATGCCGACGTGATCCGACGGCGATGTTGGGTGCTGGTGACGGTCTCCGCGAAAGCCCAATGGTTCCCACGCGCAGGTGTCATCTTGAACTACCGTTGTTAGTGGCGAACCATACTAACATTGTTAATCGACGTATAGGCCCCGGGGCTTGGGGCTCTCCGGGAGAATCTCCGCAATGGACACCAAACCAGTCGTCGCTCGCCTTACCCGCGAACGCATCTCCGAGACCGCGCTCGACCTGATCGACCGCAAGGGCCTCGCTGCGGTGACGATGCGACGGGTCGCCGACGAGCTGGGTGTCCAGGCGCCGTCGCTCTACAACCACGTGCGCTCAAAGGAAGAGCTGCTGGACGCGGTGGCGGAGAGCGTCATGCAGCGGGTCGACGCCTCGGGGTTTGAGCACCTCGCCTGGCGCGAGGCGCTCGACGCCTGGGCTTGGTCGTACTACGAGGCACTCGTCGCCCATCCGAATCTGGTGCCGCACATGGCGGTCGCCTTCGGCCGGCTCGACACCGCGCTTGCGCGCGCCGATCAGGTCTACGCCGGGCTACTCACGCAGGGCTGGACACCGTCTCGCGCAACCCGGATCGCGGCGGCGATCCGTTACGCCGTCTATGGGGCGGCGCTCGGGTCGTTCGCGAGCGGATTCACGGCAAAAGCGGCACGGTTCCCGCACTTGCAGGACGTGCCTAGGCTGCGAGACGCCTCCTCTCGCGTGGACCGCGCCGCGCTGAAACTGCTGATCGATCGCTTCCTCGATGGGCTCGAGGGCCAGGCTCCCGAGTAACTACGCACGCGGGCGGGCTCCACTCCCAGCCGTCACTAGCGCACGAGCAAGCCGCTCAACGCCGCCTCGACAATCGCCTCGACGAAGGCTTTATTCAGCGGCAGATGCGCCTGTAGGAGACGGAAGTAGAGCGAACCGTAAAGCAGGTCGAGCGCGACCTCCGGATCGGTCTCGGACGAGATCTCGCCGCGCTCAATCGCGTGCGTGAAGATTGGCCGCGCCAGCGCACGGCGTGGCCGAACCAGGCGCCGGTCGTACTCCTCGGCAAACTTGTCGTCGGTGCGGGCCTTGGTCAAGAGCGAAGCGATGATGCGTGCGTAGGGCCGGCCGCTGACCCGGTCGACCCACGGCAAGAGCAGCGCCAGCAGGTCTTCGCGCAACGAGCCTGTATCGGGAGTATCTGTCTCGCCTCCTCCCCAGTCCGCGTAGAGCGCGTCAACGGCGAGCGTCTCCTTGGTCGGCCACCAGCGGTAGATCGTCGCCTTGCTGACAGAGGCGCGCTCGGCGATCGCGTCCATGCTGACCGCCTCAAGCCCCTCGTTCAGCAGCAGGTTCTCCGCCGCCGCCAGGATCGCTGTCCGGGCCTTCTCGCTGCGCGGCCTGCCGCGACGGATCGGGCCTTCGGCCGGATTTAGGGTCGCTGATCGCTGTGGCGACGGATCAGACATCCACAGCCTGACCTCGGCGCTCGAGCAGCGCGGCCGCCTCCGGCCCATGCCTCGCGAGCACTCGGTGAACGACCGCGATATCCCTGTGCCCGTACCCGAGCAGCCCAGCCGTGCCCAAAATCGCATCGGCGACCTGAGCCGACGGGACCAGCGTCTGCGACCGCTGTGCAGCCTTGACCGCAAGCCGAACATCCTTGTGCAGCAGTGCAACGTCGAACCAGGCCTGCTCGGGCAGGTCCAGGATCAGCGGCACGCGGGCCTTCAACATCGGCGAGCCGATCGGACTCTCCGCCATCACATCTGCCGCGAGCTTGGTATCGATACCGCCGCGCTCGGCGAGCACCAATCCCTCGCTGAAGGCGATGATCTGTGCCGCCAGGCTGATGTTGATCGCGAGCTTCAATAGCAAGCCCTTGCCATTGCCACCGACGTGCACGACCTTGCTGCCGAGCAGAGCCAGTATCGGCTCAGCCACGGCGAACGCACCTGGCGCCCCGCCGACCATGATCGTGAGCGTGCCGGTTTCGGCCTGAGGCACGCTTCCCGAGACCGGTGCGTCGAGCATCTCCGCGCCGAGCTCGCTGACACGTTCGGCGAGCTGCACGCTCGCCTCCGGGCTGACGGTGCTCATGTCCACGTAGACCTTGCCGAATGCGAGGCCCGCGAGCATCCCGTCCGGCCCGGAGCTGATCTGATCGAGCGCTGCGTCATCGCTGACCATGCTGATCGTCAAGTCAGCCGCGCTTGCGACTTCGCGTGGCGTCTGATGCCAGATCAGACCGCTCGCGATCAGCTCCGCCGCCTTTGCCTTGCTGCGGTTGTGCCCGTGCACTTGGTGGCCGGCGGCGAGCAGCCGAGCGGCCAGACGGCCTCCCATGGCGCCGAGCCCGACGAAACCAACTGAAGCCATTCCGCTCACCTGCCCGCGATCTCAGCGATGTCGGTCATCGTCAGCCGCAGGTTCGCGGCGGTGACGATCGCGTCGACCTGCTCAGGCCGGCGAAAGCCGACAATCGCCCCGTCGACAGCCGGGTGCAGGAGCGCCCATGCAACAGCGACCGCACCCGGGGAGACCTGGTAGCGCTCGCCGACGGCACGGAGCCGTTCGACCAGCGCCAGGTGCTCTGACAGCTCCGGCTCGGCGAACCTGCGATCCCGCTTGCGCCAATCGTCGTCTGGGAAGTTGGCTACCCGCTCGCGCGTCAAACCTCCGCTAAGCAGGCCCGATCCCATCGGCGAATAGACGATCATGCCGATGCGCTCGCGCTCGGCGTAGGGAAGGATCTCGCTCTCAATGCCGCGCGCGACGAGCGAATATGGCGGCTGGAGCGTTTCCACCGGCGCGATCTGCGCGATCCGCCGCAACTGATCGACCGTGAAGTTGGAGACGCCTATGTGCCGGACCAGGCCCTGCTGCTTGAGTTCAACAAGCGCTGACCAACCCTGCTCGATATCGGGGTCCGGGTTCGGCCAATGGATCTGATAGAGGTCGATCGCATCGAGCTGGAGCCGCTTCAGACTTGCCTCAGCCTCGCGAAAGATCGAGTCGCGCGTGAGGTTGTTCACAACCGTCCGGTCCGGACCCTCGAGCAGCGAGCACTTGGTGAAGACGAACGGCCTTGCGCCGGCGGGCACGCCCTCAAGCGCACGACCCACGACCTCCTCGGAGCGACCGAAGCCGTAGGCCGCGGCGGTGTCAATCCAATTGACACCGGCGTCGAGCGCGTGCTCGATCGCCGCGATCGACTGCTCATCGTCTTGAGGTCCCCAGCCGAACTCCCAGCCGCCACCACCTATCGCCCAGGCGCCGAATCCAACCCGGGTGATTTCCATTCCGGTGCTTCCAAGCTGTCTCGTCTCGAGTGTGCCCACGGTCCCGCGCTCCTTGTTAGCTCCGGCGCGCCGGCGGTAGCCGCGAGCCGTTTATGCGTTGCGGTCAGCAGCTTATCAAAACGAAACGGCCAGTTTTGTATTATCCTTGATGCGAAGTCACTGATAGGACGCGATCGAGGAGCAGCGATGGAGTATCGGCAGTTGGGAAAGTCCGGTTTGCGGGTGTCCAGCCTGACGCTTGGAACCATGACGTTCGGGGGCAGCGGCAAGTTTCGTGACGTCGGCACAACCGATGTTGAGGGCGCACGGCGCCAGATCGGGATGGCGCTCGAGGCCGGCGTGAACATGATTGATACGGCCGACGTCTACTCCGCCGGAGCCGGCGAGGAGGTTCTCGGACGTGCTTTGGAGGGACACCGCGACGAGGTGCTGCTCGCGACCAAGGCTCGATTCTCGATGGGGCCCGGTCAGAACGACTCCGGGCTCTCAAGGCACCATCTGATCGAGGCCTGCGAGGCGAGCCTGCGCAGGCTCAAGACCGATCACATCGACCTCTACCAAGTCCACGAGTGGGACGGCCAAACACCGCTGGAGGAGACCCTCGCGGCGCTTGATCACCTGGTTCGCAGTGGCAAGGTCAGATATGTCGGCTGCTCGAACTTCACTGGTTGGCAGGTAATGAAGGCCCTGGGCATCGCGCATTCCGCAGGCCTCCCTGCCTTCGCGAGCCAGCAGGTCTACCTGTCGCTGCAGGAACGCTCCGCCGAGTACGAGATCGTCCCCTCGGCGATCGACCAGGGCCTCGGGCTATTGATCTGGAGCCCGCTTGCCGGCGGTCTGCTCTCTGGCAAGTACAGGCGCGACCAGGCGGCCCCGGAGGGCTCACGCCTTGCCGGCGAGTGGAGCGAACCACCGGTCTACGACGAAGACAAGCTTTACGACACGGTTGACGTGCTCGTCGAGATCGCGAACGAACACGGCGTATCGCCAGCACGGGTCGCGTTGGCATGGCTGCTCGCACGTCCGGGGATCACCTCAGTGATCGTCGGCGCGCGCACAGACGAGCAGCTCGCTGACAACCTCGCGGCGACTGAGCTCAAACTCTCAGACGAGCAGATCGGCCGGCTGGAGTTTGTGAGCCGCCCGCCGCTGATCTATCCGCACTGGCATCAGAATGCCAGTGCCTCCGAGCGCTTCTCTGCGGCGGATCTCTCGCTGCACAAGCCGTACATGAGTTAGCG